>ERZ808042.345-NODE-345-length-32905-cov-8.217771_pt1 | contig 32905 bp, 26 predicted proteins | sample MGYA00380193_ERZ808042 | MGnify/ENA primary metagenome ERZ808042 (study PRJEB31490, sample SAMN06133401) | mouse gut metagenome | isolation source: M1_2 | host: mice | place: China: Chengdu | collected 2015-05 ...
TTATCCCTGCTGTCCTACAGCTATTGTATCACGGGTATCTCTAAGCCTGCTGATACTGAAAACCTATTAACTTGAAACTTATTATACGAGGAGTGACTATCCATGTATAAACCCTACGGCATCATCCCGCCGATCATCACGCCGTTCAACGGGGACGGCAGCGTCAACTATGATTCCCTGGCCCAAATGAGCAAGTTTTTGCTGGACAGCGGCGTCCACGGCCTGTTCCCCTTCGGCACCACCGGCGAGTTCTACGCAGTGAACGACGAGGAGTTCGTCAAGGCCCTGGAGACCGTCCGGGACGTGGCCAAGGGCCGGAAAGACCGTTACGGCAACCCGGTGCAGCTGCTGGCCGGGTGCAGCCACATCACCACCCGGGGCGTCATCCGCCTGGCCAAGCTGGTGGAGCGGGTGGGGGGCTACGACGCCATCTCCGTGCTCACCCCCATGTTCGTCAGCCAGACCCAGGACGAGCTGTATACTTACTACCGCACCATCGCGGAGAACACCTCCCTGCCCGTCATCATGTACAACAACAAGCCCAAGACCAACGTGACCATCGCCCCCGCCACCGTGGCCAAGCTGGCCCACGACTGCCCCAATATTATCGGCGTGAAGGATTCCACCGGCGACATGACCAACTGCGAGGAGTACCTGCGCCTGACCATGGAGTACCGGGACCGCTTCAACGTGATGATGGGCCGGGACACCATGATTACCGCCGGGCTGGTGTACGGCTGCTCCGGCGCGGTGGCAAGCTGCGCCAACGTGGCCCCCCGGCTGGTAGCGGACATCTACGACAAGTTCCGGGACGGCGACCTGGCAGGCTCCCTGGAGGCCCAGTACCGCCTGGCCCCCCTGCGCATCGCCACCGGCATGGGCACCTTCCCCGAGGTCATCAAGGAGGGCCTGGTCCTCCAGGGCGTCCCCGTGGGCAAATGCCTGGAGCCCATCCAGGAGCTGACGGGCGAGGAGAAGGAGAAGCTGCGCCGGGTGCTGGCCGACATGGGCCTCATTTGAGCGGTTCGTTAAAAAGGAGAGTGTTGAACATGATTCCCACCGTAGCGAAAATGGAGGTTTACCCTGTGGCCGGCCACGACTGCATGGAGCTGAACCTGTCCGGGGCCCACGCCCCCTATTTCACCCGCAACATCGTCATCCTCACCGACTCCAACGGCGTGGAGGGAGTGGGCGAGGTCCCCGGCGGCGAGAAGATCACCCAGGCCCTGGAGGACGTGAAAGACCTGGTGGTGGGCACCCGTATCGCCGACTACAAGCAGACGCTGAACAAGGTCCGCGCCTGGCTCAATGAGAACATCAAGGACGACGTGCGGGGCCTCCAGACCTTCGACCTGCGCACCGGCGTCCATGTGGTCACCGCCATCGAGGCCCCCCTGCTGGACCTGATGGGCAAGTTTTTGGACGTGCCCGCCGCGGCGCTGATGGGCGACGGCGTCCAGCGGGAGCGGGTGCGGTTCCTCAGCTACCTGTTCTACGTGGGCGACCAGAAAAAGACCGACCTGGAGTATGAGGAGGAGCCGGACTCCCCCTGCGACTGGTACCGCCTGCGCCACGAGGAGGCCATGACCCCCGAGGCCATCGTGGCCCTGGCGAAGGCCACCCATGAGAAGTACGGCTTTGAGGACTTCAAGCTCAAGGGCGGTGTGCTGCCCCCCAAGGAGGAGGCCAAGGCGGTGGCTGCCATCAAGGCCGCCTTCCCCGAGGCCCGGGTGGATTTGGACCCCAACGGCTGCTGGAGCCTGAAGGAGGCCCTGGAGGTGGCTCCCGAGCTGAAGAAGGTGCTGGCCTATATGGAGGACCCCTGCGGGGCCGAGGGCGGCTACTCCGGCCGGGAGGTGATGGCCGAGTTCAAGCGGGAGAGCGGGATGCCCACGGCCACCAACATGATCAACACCGACTGGCGGCAGATGTACCACAGCATCATGCAGCGCAGCGTGGATATCCCCCTGGCCGACCCCCACTTCTGGACCATGGAGGGCTCCGTCCGGGTGGGCCAGCTGTGCAACGACTTCGGCCTGATGTGGGGCTGCCACTCCAACAACCACTTCGACATCTCCCTGGCCATGGTGGTGCAGTGCGCCGCCGCCATCCCCGGCAAGATGAACGGCATCGACACCCACTGGATCTGGCAGGAGGGCCGGGAGCGGCTCACCAAGCAGCCCATGGAGATCGTGGGCGGCTGCATCGACCTGCCGAAGAAGGGCGGCCTGGGCATCGAGGTGGACCGGGAGCAGGTGATGCGTGCCCACCAGCTCTACATGGACAAGTGCTTCGGCAAGGGCGCCCGGGACGACTCCGTGGGGATGCAGTATCTCATCCCCGGCTGGAAATTCGACAACAAAAAGCCCTGCATGGTGCGCTGAGCGCGGCCAGATCAGATGGGCCGGCGGCGAACCGCCGGCCCTTTTTTAAGGAGGAATCCCCATGGACTGTCCCGTGATTACCAAAATGCAGGTCATCCCGGTGGCCGGGTATGACAGTATGCTCATGACCCTTTCCGGGGCCCACGCCCCCTGTTTTACCCGCAACCTGGTCATCCTCACCGACAGCGCCGGACACACCGGCGTGGGCGAGATCCACGGCGGGGACTACACCTGTGACTGCCTGAACGCGGTGCGCCCCCTGGTGGAGGGCAGGCCGGTGAGCGAGTACCGCCAGGTGCTCCAGACCATCCACAAGCTCTCCAAGCCCGGTGCGGGGGAGGGGGGCGACATTCAGACCCTGGACATCTCCAAGCTGAAGTTCGTGGTGAAGAGCGAGTGGGCCATCGAGTGCGCCATGCTGGACCTGCTGGGCCAGCACCTGGGCGTGCCCATGTGCCAGCTGCTGGGCGAGGGCCGGCAGAGGAAAGAGGTGGAGGTGCTGGGCTATCTCTTCTACGTCTCCGACAAGAACAAGGTCCCCGCCGGACAGACGCGGTACCTGGACGAGAGCGGCAGCTCCGACCCCTGGTTCCGTCTGCGCCGGGAGGAGATCCTCACCCCGGAGCGCGTCGTGGAGGAGGCCCAGGCCCTCAGCGAGAAGTACGGCTTCCAGAACTTCAAGCTGAAGGGCGGCGTGCTGGCGGGAGCCGAGGAAATGGAGGCCCTGCGGGCGCTGAAAAAGCGCTTCCCCGACGCCCGCATCAACATCGACCCCAACGGGGCCTGGAGCCTCAGCGAGGCCATCGAGCTGTGTAAGGGCATGCACGATGTCATCACCTACGTGGAGGACCCCTGCGGCCCCGAGGCGGGCTACTCCGGCCGGGAGATCATGCGGGAGTTCAAGAACGCCACCCAGTTCCAGGTGGCAACCAATATGATCGCCACCGACTGGCGGCAGTTCTACCACACGGTGAGCCTCAACGCCTGCGACATCATCCTGGCCGACCCCCACTTCTGGGGCTTCGACGGGGCGGTGCGCATGAGCCAGTTGCTGGACAGCTGGGGGCTGACCTGGGGTGTCCACTCCAACAACCACTTTGACGTCACCCTGGCCGCCTTCGCCCAGGTGGGTGCCGCCGCCGTGGGCGAACCCGCGCCGCTGGACACCCACTGGATCTGGCAGGACGGCCAGAATCTGCTGGAGGGCGCGCCCCGGATCGTGAACGGCAAGCTCCAGGTGCCCGAGGGCCCCGGCTTGGGCGTGCGTCTCAACATGGAGCGGGTGATGGAGGCCAACGCCCTCTACAACAAGCTGCCCAGCCACGACCGGGACGACGCCATGGCCATGCAGTACCTCATCCCCGGCTGGAAATACGACCACAAAAAGCCCTGTTTGGTGCGGTAGAGAAGGGAAAATCGTCGGCTCTGGTATTTTTCCACTTGACAGCGGGAGCGGCTCTGATAAAATAGATAGGGTACGAACGAAATAACGTGATGGGACAAAAAAGAAGCGAGGCATAGAAAAAAGTGGAAGAAAACAGACAGAGCAAGCGGGAAACCCTCATGGCGGAGGCCCCCATTCCGGGCCTGATCCTGAAGATGGCCATACCCACCATCGTGGCCTTCCTCATCAACTCCATTTACAGCTTAACGGATACCTATTTCGTCCATTTCCTGGGCACCAACGCCACCGCGGCGGTGAGCGTCAACGCCTCTCTGGATCAGCTCATCATGATGGCGGGGTCCATGCTGGCGGTGGGCGCGGCCAGCTACAGCTCCCGGCTGCTGGGGGCCAGGGACGGGGAGAAGGCCAGCCAGGTGCTGTCCACCTCCTTTTTCGGGGCCTTCAGCTTTGGCCTGGTGGTGGGCGTGCTGGGGCTTCTCTTCACCCGGCCGCTGGTGTATCTGCTGGGGGCCACTCCCACCTGCGAGGAGTTCGCCATCCAGTACGCCGACTACGTGCTGCTGGTGGCCCCCTTCATGGCCTGCAACTTTGTGATGAACCAGTGCCTGAGGGCGGAGGGCAGCGCCCTGTTCTCCATGTTCGGCATGGGCTTCGGCGGCATTCTCAACTGCGTGCTGGACCCCATTTTCATCTTCCAGTTCGACATGGGGGTGGCGGGGGCGTCCCTGGCCACCGCCATCTCCAAGCTGGTGAGCTTCGCCATCCTGATCTTCCCCTACCTGGCCCGGCGCAGCGTGCTCCATCTGAGCGTCCGCAACGTGCGCGTTGTGAAAGACATCCTCTACCAGGTGGTGAGCGTGGGCTCCTCCTCCATGTTCCGCTCCGGGCTGGCGGTGGTGTCCGCCATCATCCTGAACAACATCGCCGGGGACATCTCCGACTCGGTGCTGGCGGGCGTCGGCGTGTCCACCAAGATCATGATGTTCCCCTTCGGCATCATTTTGGGCTTCGGCACCGGGTTCCAGCCGGTGGCGGGTTTCAACTGGGGGGCCAAGCGGTACGACCGGGTGCGGGAGAGCTTCCGCTTCGCCACCAAGGCGTCCATCGCCATCGGGCTGGCCATCGGGGTGACCCTGGCGCTGGGCGCGGACTGGGTCATCGCTCTCTTTGCCGAGACCGACCCGGAGATGGTGGCGGTGGGGGCGCTGTGCGTCCGGCTCCAGTGTTTGGTCATGCCCATCCACGGCTGGGTGGCGGTGGCAAATATGTTCTGCGCCGGGCTGGGAGAGGCCCGGGGGGCCCTCATCCTGTCCAGCGCCCGGCAGGGCACCTGCTTCATCCCGGTGGTGTACCCGCTGGCCTGGGCCTTCGGGGCCACGGGAGTGGCCTCGGTGCAGGCGGTGGCCGACGTGCTCAGCCTGGTGCTGGCCATCCCCATCATCCGGAGGGTGCTGGGCAAGGTGAAGCGGGCGGAGGAGGCCCTGGCGGCGGAGAGCGCCGCGGTCGGCGGCCTCCAGCCATCAAAATAACAACCCCCGCCCTGGGCGGAGGAGAAAAGGTGAGACTATGAATGAGACATTGCGGCGGCACGCCCAGCAGATCGTGTCCGCCAGCCTGAAGGCCGTCCTCCCAGACGAGGCGGTGCAGCGGGCGCTGAGGGAGATCCAGCCCGGCGGGGGCCGCACCCTGCTGGTGTCCGCGGGCAAGGCGGGCTGGCAGATGGCCAAGGCCGCGGTGGACGCCCTGGGGCATGTGGACGGCGGCGTGGTGGTCACCAAGTATGACCACGTGAAGGGTGACATCCCCGGGGTGGCGTGCTATGAGGCGGGCCATCCCGTCCCCGACCAGAACAGCTTTTCCGCCACCCAGAAGGCCCTGGACCTGGTGAGCGGCCTGGGAGCGGAGGACACGGTGGTGTTCCTGCTGTCCGGCGGGGGCAGCGCCCTGTTTGAAAAGCCCCTCATCCCCGGGGAGGAGCTCCAGGACATCACCAAGCAGCTGCTGGCCTGCGGGGCGGACATCGTGGAGATGAACACCATCCGCAAGCGGCTGAGCGGGGTGAAGGGCGGGCGGTTCGCCCAGGCTTGCGCCCCGGCCCGTGTGTTCAGCATTGTGCTCAGCGACATTTTGGGCGACCCCCTGGACATGATCGCCAGCGGCCCGGCCTACCCCGACAGCTCCACCTGTGCCCAGGCCCTGGCCATCGCGGACAAGTACGGCCTGAAGCTGACGGACCAGGCCCGGGCCCTGCTGGGAGAGGAGACCCCCAAGGCGCTGGACAACGTCACCACCCTCATCACCGGCAGCGTGCGGGAGCTGTGCGCCGCGGCGGCGAAGGAGTGCCAGGCCTTGGGCTATGAGCCGGTGTACCTCACCGACCAGCTCTCCTGCGAGGCCCGGGAGGCGGGGGCGTTTTTGGCCAATATCCTGCGCACCCACGCGTCGGGCGGCAGGCCCCTTGCCTACATTGCCGGAGGGGAGACGGTGGTCCACCTGACGGGCAAGGGCCTGGGCGGGCGTAACCAGGAGCTGGCTCTGGCGGCGGCCCCCGGCGTCGCGGGGCTGAGCGCCGCGGTGTTCTCCGTGGGCAGCGACGGCACCGACGGGCCCACCGACGCGGCGGGAGGCTATGCCGACGGGGACACCCTGGCCGAATTGCGGGCCAAGGGGCTGGATGTGTTCAAAGTGCTGGCGGACAACGACGCGTACCACGCCCTCAAGGCGGTGGACGGCCTTATCATGACCGGGCCCACCGGCACCAACGTCAACGACGTGGCCGTGGCGCTGCTCAGGCCGTGACGGCGGGCGGAAAATCAGCTTGGACCAGGCCGCGCGGGCGGGGCTTGCCCCCGCCCGCGCGGTTTTGATAAGGATTGACAGGGCGGGGGCAAGCCGCTAAAATAAAAGAAACGGCAAAAACGGGAGGAAGGGGCGGTTCAGGGTGGCGAATGTGGCGTTTTTGCTCCCCTATGAGGACATGGGCGACCTGGTGTGGTCCGAGATCGGGGAGGGCATCGGGCACATCACCCCGGTGTGCGTGGAATATGTGCCCACTCCCCAGATTCGGGGGCGGGTGCGGGAGCTGGAGAAGCAGGGGTGCGACCTGATCGTGGCCCGGGGGGTCCACGCCAGCATCGCCAGGCAGTCGGTGAAGCTCCCGGTGACGGAGATCCGCCTGGCCACCCAGGAGCTGGGGGCCAGCATCCTGGAGCTGAAGCGGGAGCTGGGCCGCGAGCGGCCCACCCTGGGCCTCATCGGCTTCTCCAATATGTTCGGCTCCACCAGCCGGTTCAACGACCTGTTCCAGATCGACCTGCGCACCTATATGGTGCTGGACAGCGAGGAGATGGAGGGGGCGGTGGCCCAGGCGGCGGCGGACGGCTGCCAGGCGGTGATCGGCGGCGACTTTGTGTGCCGGGACGCCAGGCGCCGGGGCCTGCCCTGCCGGTTTTTGTTCACCAGCGAGGAGGGGGTGCGCCGCACCCTGGAGATTGTCTCCCACGTGTGCTACGCCATTGATCTGGAGAAGAGCGCCAGCGCTGAGATGGAGACCATGCTGGCCTACACCTTCAGCGGCATCATGCAGGCGGACCGCAGCGGCATTGTGCGCCGGGTCAACCGGGCGGCCAGCGGCCTTCTGGAGCGCAGGCCCGGCGAGGTGATCGGGAGGCAGGCCACCGAGGTGCTGCCCGACCTGCCCGCCAAGACCCTGGAGAGCGTGCTTACCGACGGGGTGGAGATCCAGTCCACCGTGCTGAACATCGGGCAGAAAACGGTGCTGGTGAACATCGTCCCCGTGCAGGTGGAGGGGGAGATCTCCGGCGCGCTGTTCACCATCCAGGAGGGCAAGCGCATCATCGAGATGGACAGCAAGCTGCGCTGGGAGCTGCACCAGCGGGGGTATATCGCCAAGCAGACCTTCGACAAGATGGTGGCCAACGGCCGGGAGATGAAGGAGTGTCTGGCCCTGGCGCGCAGGATGGCCCAGTACTCAGCCCCCATCCTGCTGCTGGGGGAGCCGGGGGTGGGCAAGGGCTTTCTGGCCCAGTGCATCCACAACGACAGCGTGCGCCGGGGAGGGGCCTTTGTCCCCCTGGACTGCGGCGCCTGGCAGGCGGACACCCTGGACAGTATGCTGTTTGGCAACTACTCCATCCAGAAGGGAGGTCCCGCCTGCATGGCCGAGCAGGCCCAGGACGGCACCTTGTACCTCAGCCACGTGGAGTCCCTGCCCATGGAGACCCAGTACAAGCTGCTCAGCCTGATCCGGGGGCGGTTCCTCCACAACGGGCCCAACCGGCCCGCCAGCGCCGATGTGCGGGTCATCGCCTCCACCGACGTGAATCTGGCCGCCCGGGTGGAGCGGGGCGAGTTCCGCCGGGACCTCTATTACGCCCTGAACGTGCTCAGCCTGGAGCTGCCCCCGCTGCGCCGCCGCCGGGAGGACGCGGTGGGCTGGTTCGACCAGTACCTGAACAAGTGGCAGGAGAAGTTCCAGCGCTATTTCCACCCCACCCAGGGGGCGTACAAATTCATAGAGAGCTGCGACTGGCCGGGCAACCTGGACCAGATGGACAGCCTGTGCGAGCGGGTGGTGCTGCTCTCGGAGAAGCGGAGCATCGACGAGACCTTTTTGCGCAGGCAGCTGGAGCAGGTGACGCCCAACCTCCTGCCGGGGACGGACCAGGTGGTGCTCTACAAGGACCAGAAGGCGGTGGAGCTGGCGCAGCTGCTGCGCCAGAACAACGGCAACCGGGAGAAGGTGGCCGCCGAGCTGGGGGTGAGCAAGACCACGCTGTGGCGGCGGATGAAAAAGTACGGGATCGAGAAGGATTTTTCCTATTGAGAGACAAAGCAGCGCCCCGCGCCGGTTTTTCGGCGTGGGGCGCTTTGCGCTTTGTGGGGATAGGCTATCCGGCGCTGGGGATGGGGGCGGTCCAGTGGTGCTGGTCAAAGGAGTCGGTAAAGCGGTAGGCGGTCCGGGTGGTCCCCTCCAGGGGCACGTCGCCGACGGCGACGCCGTTTTGGCCCACCGTCACCGGCTCGCCCAGCAGGTAGCTGTCCTGATAGTCCCCGCCGTAGCTGTAGTAGTCGCACAAAAACTCCAGGGTGTCGCCGGGTTGGAGCTCCAGCTGGCTCTTGGCCACCGTGTCCGTCTCCCCGTCCGGGTAGACGGCCCGCACCCCGGCCACATAGCCCTGGGGGTTGTCGTTGTCGAAGGTCAAAAGGAGCTCGGAGCGCGCGCCGTTGTGGAGCGCCGGCACCCGGCCCGTGATGGTGTAATTGGTCCCGTCGTCCACGGTGGCGGTGTGGTAGTAGGCCACCGGCTGTCCGTCGATGGACAGCCAGGTGTTGTCGCTCACTCCCAGCAGGCCGCCCTCCTCGTCAAATTCAAACACGTTGTCCAGCCCCAGGTCGATATAGCCCTCCCCGTCGTCGTAGAACAGGTTGAGCTCCAGGTTTTGAACCAGGCCCCACTGCTCCTGGGTGAGGCGGATGACGGGGACGCCGTCCGCCCCCTCCTGCCAGAGCAGGGCTTCTGTGGGGAAGCGGGTGTCCGCCAGATATTGGGCCATGTCCTCATCGCTCAGGGCTCGATCGCTGAAAAAGTCGGTGTTGCCGCCGTCCAGTCCGGCGATGCGGCCAAAGGACCCGCCCAGCAGCTGGTCCAGCAGGGCGGAGACATCGTCCGCCCCCGCGCCGCCGCCCAGCTGGCCCAGCAGGGCGGGCAGGGGGGAGGAGGTGCCGCCGGAGGCCGCCTGGCCCCCCACCTCCAGGCTGGCGAACTGCCGGATGCACTGGATATAGCCCTTGTCCATGCCGATCTGGCCGAAGGTGGACGCCGCCTTGTCCACATTAGAGGACTTTCGATACGGGAAGTAGATGGACAGGCCGTAGGCGTTGGTCATGTTGGAGGAGGTACGGTTGTATTTCACCGCCCCCAACAGGGCCTGGGCCAGGGCGTCCCCCTCCTTGGTGCCCAGGTTTTTGGCCAGGTGCACCAGGTCCACCTGGTCGATCCGGCTGGACTGGGCGAACTCCCTGGCCCCGTTCCGGGCGTTGGAGACGGTCTGGTACTCCTTCTCCCGCAGCAGCCGGGTGGTGGACTGGGAGAAGTCGGACAGCGCCGGGGGCAGGGTGGCCTCCAGCTCCGCCAGGTCCACCACGGACAGGGTGGTGAGCTGGCCCCGGCACTTCTGGGCGCAGGTGTCCACAAAGCTGTCCACGATGCGCTTGCCCAGCTCCACGGTGGGCATGGAGGGGTCCTGGCCCAGAGCGGTGAGCCAGTCGGTGTAGTACCAGCCCACCCCGGGCTCCGTCTCCTCCGAGGCGATGAGGTAGTCGGCGTACTGGGCCATGGTGAGGGCGGTCTCCGCCGTGGCCATGAGGCAGGCGTCAAAGCCGATGAAATCGAACTTGACCTTGGCGGCGCTCAGCGCCTGGTCCAGCCCCGCCAGGCTCATGGAGCCGGAGGAGGCGAATTTCTCGTCGTAGCCGTAGCCGCTGACCGAGCCCCCGCCGTGGTCCCAGAGGATCAGCTCGTACCGGCTGGCGGGGTAGTTTTTGGCGCACCAGCGGATATAATCGCGCAGAACCGCCGGGTCCGTCATGGACTTGCTGCCCAAATTATCCTTCACGTTGACCAGCTGGCCGCCCTTTACCTGCCAGATCTGGTGGGTGGAGCTGGATACCAGGTTGTTTTTCCAGCCCTTACAGCCCCCGGTGTATACCAGAAGGTTGATATTGTCTCCCAACCGGGCGCCCAGCATCTCCTGGAGGTCGGAGGTGCCCATGCCGCTGCGGGACTCCAGGTCGGTGCCGCATAGGTACACCATAATGGTGGCGGTGTCCTTCCCCCCGCCCAGCAGGGCGGTGTACTTCTCCCGGGCGCCCTTGGCTACCGAGGTGTCCAAGCGGCCGGTGTTGGCGGGGCTGTCCCAGCCGGAGGACACGCTGGCGCCCCCCAGGCCGCCCAGGAGCTGGGCCCAATCGGCGCCGCCGCTCTGGCCGGACTGCTGCTGGTGCTGCCCGGCGGAGGGCGTCTGGGGCATGGTCACCCCAAACAGGGAGACGAGCCCGTCTCCGCCCATGAGAGCGGCCAGTCCGCCCCCGCCGCCCAGCAGCAGGGCCAGCAGCAGGACGATGAGCTTGACCCCGCCCCGGGCCGCCGGCCCCCGGGCGGCGCCGGGGGAGGACTGCTCCTTGCGCTCAGAATAGCCGCCGGGGTCGCCCACCGGGCCGGTGCCCAGGCCGTCCCCCCGCTTGTGTACCGTTTTGCCGGGACCGGCGACGTGCTTTTCCCGGCCTCTGGGTCGGTTGCTTTCCATGGTGATACGCTCCTCTCCTCGTGGATGGGCTCCGCGGCCCGTGAGACATATTATCACAATTTTGGGGATGGTTCAAGGGCCGCAGGGCAATACGGCAAAGCTCCCAGGCCAATGGCCTGGGAGCTTTGCCGTATTGGGGCCTGTTGGACCCGGTGTGCCGATATACCGCTTTATAAGCTGTGCTCGGTACGGGTGATGACCTCCTGCTGCATGGCGTCGTTGAGCTGGACGAAGTAGGCGCTGTAGCCCGCGATGCGCACCAGCAGATCCCGGTGCTCGGCAGGCTTTTCCCGGGCGGCGATCATCGTCTCGGTGGTGACCACATTGAACTGCACGTGTTTTCCGCCGTTGCTCAGATAGGTGCTGATGAGGGAGGCCAGCTTGGCCTTGTCCTCGTCGGTCTTGAGGGTGTTGGGGGAGAACTTCATGTTCAGCAGCGTGGCCTGGAAGGGGTCCTGATCCACCTTCATGGCGGACTGCATGACGCACATGGGCCCGCAGGTGTCCACGCCCTGCATGGGGCTCATGGTGCCGTCGGCCAGAATCTCTCCGGCGCGGCGGCCGTCGGGTGTGGCGCCGGTGAGCAGGCCGCCGGGCTGATGGCTGGTGATGGAGATGCCGCAGGGCACGGTGGTGCCGCCGGTGATGGTGGGCAGGGTGGGCACAAAGTCGGTGAACAGCTTGTAGCAGCGGGCCACAATCTCGTCCACATAGGGGTTGTTGTTGCCGAATTTAGGGGCGTTTTTAAAGTCCAGCCGCATCTCCTCGCGGCCCTCCCAGTTGTCCTCCAGAGCGTCGTACAGCTCCTTGAGGGTGTACTTCTTCTCGTCGAAGCACAGCTTTTTGATGGCGGCGAAGGAATCGCCCACATTGACCATGCCGATGGTGCAGATGGAGGCGGTGTTGTCGAAGGGGATGTCGTGGCGGGCCCAGATATCCCGTCCGCTCTCGATGCCCTTGTACATCAGGGCGGAGCGCAGGGGGTCCGCCAGGACCTCCTGGGTGACCTTCAGCTCCACATTGTTGCGCTCGCCCACCACGCTCAGGCAGTATTTGAACTGCTTTTCCCAGGCGGCGAACATCTCCTCGAAGCTCTGGAACTGGGTGAAGTCGCCGGTCCGGATGCCCGCCAGCTCGCCGTTCTTGGTGTTGACGCCGTTGTGGCGGAACAGGTCGAAGATGACGGTCATGATGGTCATGGGCACCGGGCCGGTGCGGCTCTTGCCCGCCAGGTTGGCATCCAGGCAGCCGGTGATGGCGTAGTCCCGGGCATCCTCCAGGGAGACGCCGTGCATGGTGAAGAAGTGGATGTAGCTCTGGTCGCTGACAAAGGCGGGCATGCTCAGCCCCTCGGCCTGGCATTGGACACCCTTCAAAATCAGGTCCTTGGGGGTGGAGGGAGCCACCCGCAGGGTGATGGTGTGGTGGGGCGTGCGGGTGATGAGCGCGGCGTCCAGCAGCAGATAGCTCAGCTCATTGGTGGCGTCGCTGCCGTCTGGCTTCACGCCGCCGATGACGAAGTTGTGCCATTTGGCGAAGCCGGCGTTCTTTTTCCGGTTATTCTTGCCGGAGGTGCGGTTGAGCTCCATGTCCTTCAGGCGCATGCAGCACAGCAGCTCCAGGGCCTCCTCCCGGGTGATGCGTCCCGCCTCCAGGTCGGCTTTGTAATAGGGGTACATGTACTGGTCAAAGCGGCCGCCGGGCAGGGTGGTGCTGGGGGAGAGCATGAGGAACTGGAACCAGAAGCACTGGATGGCCTCCCGGAAGGTGGAGGCGGGCTCCATGGGCACCTTGGCGCAGATGGCGCTGATGGACTCCAGCTCCGCCCGGCGCGCGGGGTCGCTCTCCTTTTCCGCCATCTCCGCGGCCAGCCTGGAGTACCGCCCGGCCAGGGTATTCATGGCCTCGAAGGCCATAATCATGGCCTGGTAGGTGCGGAACTTGTCGATGCTCTCCCCGTCGGTGAAGCGCAGCTCTCTCTGGCAGGCGCGGGCCTGCTCAATGAGGGCGTTGGTGCCGTTGTGGAGAATTTTGGTGTAGTCCACCAGCAGCAGCACCAGACTGGGCCCCAGGCCCAGGCCGCTCTGGGCGTAGCCGCCGCCCACGCCGCCGCCCTCGGACTTCTCCTTCCAGGGGGGCAGGACCAGGCCGGCCTTGAGCAGCTTCAGAATGCGCTCGTTCTCCGGCTCATAGAAAAGGTCGCCCTGCATGCCGATCTGGGTGGCGGGGTCGTGGTATTTATTCAGCTCCTGGAGGTCCCGCTGGTCCTCCTCGCTCATGAGATAGCCGTCCTCCACCAGACTGTCGATCTCGTCCTGGGTCCAGATGCCGTAGTTGGGGTCGATCTCCAGCCCCATGGGCTTGGAGGCGCCCAGGCCCACGATCAGCTCGTCGTCGGCGATGGCGATGGGCATGCGCTCGGCGTAGGCACGGAGCATCTTGCCCCGCTGAATCACGGCGGGGTCGTGCTTGGAGTGCTCCAGCACGTCGGCGGTGATGCGGTACTTTTCAATGCAGATGGGATAGTGGTCTACCACCACCCGTTTTTTGATGCGTTCGATGCGTTCATACATGGCTGTTTCTCCTTTTCCTGTTCTGGCCCTTTTAGCCGGCGGGACTGCGGCTCAGTCGCGGATGAGGTACACCTCGCCACCGTCCACGGTATACCGGGTGTCCAGCCCCTGGTCGGCGGTGATCTGGCGCATATAGTCTACGATTTCGCCAAATCGGGGATCGTCTGGGGTCAACGTATGGGGCACGGCCTCCTCGTCCAGCTGCACTGGGACGAAGGAAACCCGCTTGATGCGTTTTTCGTCGATAACACATTTGACGTACAGCGTCTTGTACGAGTCCACCGGCATCTGTCGTTTGCTTTTTTTCATGTCCGGGTTCAGCGCGGCGATGTCCTGGTGGGATTTGGACTGGGTCAGCTCGCCCTTGCCCTCGAAAAACCGGCCGGGCTCCTCCAGGGCGAAGTTGGCCATGGAGTAGACGATGGCCCTGCCCTTGTAGACCTCCATAGGCTTGAGGATATGGGTGTGGTGGCCCAGGATCAGGTCCGCCCCGGCGTCGATGGCAAAGTGGGCGGCGTACCGCTGGTACTGGGCCAGCACGGCGGGGACGAAGTGGATGCCCCAGTGGAAGGACACGATGAGTATGTCCACCTGGGGCCGCAGGCGGGCGATGTCGTCCAGCATGGCGTCCAGGTCGTCGGGGTGGGGCCAGGAGAACAGCCGCACCGGGGTCTCGGGCTGGTCGTGTTCCCGGGGGAGGGCGGCAGTGATGCCCCGCAGGGGGGCGCAGCCGGGCCGTTCCTCATTGGCCCAGTAATCCTGGGGCAGAATACTGTTGTAGCCCAGAAAGCCGATTTTTGTGCCGTCCAGGTCTACGACGGCGGGGCGGCGGGCGGCGGAGATGTCCGCTCCGGCCCCGATGGTCCGGATGCCCTGGGCGTGGAGCAGCTCCAGCGTCTCGAAGAAGGCGGGGCGGCCCCAGTCCATGCAGTGGTTGGTGGCAAAAGAGATCACGTCGTAGCCCGCCCGGCGGATGGCGGCGGCGCTCTCCGGACGGCAGCGCATGGGCAGGCGGCACTGGGCGGCCGGGGTTCCGCTGTGGGCGATGCAGGGCTCCAGCTGGCCGAACAGCAGGTCCGCCTCCTGAAGAGACATCCGGACGCCGTCAAAGATCTCGTCCGGGTTCTCCCGGTTGGGTCCGATGTCGCCGGTGGCGATCAAAAGCTTTTCGCCCATAGAGGGTCCTCCTTTCCTGGGAAGGTCAGGCCTGACACAGACAGGCCGCCCGCGCATTGGCGGGCGGCCCGCCGCTCAGCGGCTGAATCAGATGGAGAAAATGCCGGTCACGGCCATGAGAGCCGCCACGGCCGCGCCCACGATGGCCAGCACGATGGTCTTGATGAACAGGCCGTCGGCCACCTTTTGGTCGGGCACGTTGGCGATCATAATGGCGCCGCCAGTGGAGAAGGGGGAGATGGCGGTGGCGGAGGCGCCCACGGCAATGGCCACCAGGAGGGGGATGGGGCTGATGCCGGCGCTGACGGCATAGGGTACGGCGATGGCGCCCAGCATGGGGAACACGGCGTTGATGGCGCCGGAGAACAGGCTGAGGAAAGCGCCGATGAGGGCCAGGATGGCGCCGATGACGGAGGGGGAGAAGGAGCTGGCGGCCAGCTGGTCGCCGATGTACTGGGTGACGCCGGCGGCGGAGGCCACGCCCATCAGGGTGCACACGCCGCCCACCATCATGATGGTATTCCAGGGCACGCCCTTGACGATGGCGTCCCGCTCGCTGCCAAGCTTCAGGATGGTGCACAGCAGGGTGCCGATAATGGACAGCATCTGGATGTCCAGCGCGGAAGCCAGCAGGTTGAGGGTGGCGTTGCCCTTGATGAACAGCTTAAGCAGGTTGGGGGCGATGACCAGGACGGCCACCACGATGATGATCCACAGGTTGGTCTTTTGCTCTTTGGTGAAGGGCTCGGGCTTCTTCACGTCCACCTTGCCGATTTTGAACGCCTTGGTGACAAAGAAGAAGATCAGGAAGATGATGAGGGTGAAGAGAATCCAGTGCAGGCAGGTCTTATAGGCGGTGAGCTCGCCCTGACCGGCCAGCGCGGTCTCCGCCAGCATCTCGTCGGTGCGGGTCTTGACCACCGAGCCCTGGACCGCCCAGGGGAAGAAGGTGCCGATGGAGCCGCCGAAGCAGACGATGACGGCGCACAGCCAGGGGCTCAGGCCCGCGGGGATGGCGATGGTGAAGGTGAGCACAGCCAGGATGGTGTTGCAGGCCGGGGGAGGCGCGCCCAGGGCGCCGATGACGGTGCCGATGAGCAGCAGGGCGAAGGGGATGACCTTGGCGTTGTTGCGGAACCGGTAGATGATGTTGTCCGCCACTTTGGGGAGTGTGCCGTTGAAGATGGCAAAGGAGAAGAACATGGTGATGGTCATCAACTGGAACACCACGCTGGTGGGCCACTGGGCCACCACCTCTTTGACCTTCATCCCCTGGATGAACACGCCGATGACGTACGCAAAAATCAGTGCCGGTATGCCGATGTTGACTTTGCAGAAGTAGCTCAGGGCGATGGAGACGGCCACAGCCGCCAGAACGACCCACAGCAGGACTTGGACTTCCATGAAAAAACTCCTCTCTCTGAATCACGTGATGGCCTTTGGTCCGACAAGGGCCAGCCGCTGCCCGCGCCCCCGGCGCCCCGTCCCCGCGGTGCGCACGGGCGGTGGACAGCCGCTGATCTTGGCTTGAAAATAGCATATCCGCCCTCGGTTCGCAAGGAAAAAAGTGAAAGTCGCCATTTTCTGTTTACGCGGCACAAAAAAAGCGAAGCATGATGTGCAGGGTAAACATTTTTACGAAAAGGGCGGGAATTTTTGATTGCCATATGTGCAAAAGAGCAAAAAGTAATGTATAATGCGTATGGGAGGACCCGGAAATACGCAGCCTCCCGCGCATTTGGAAGAATGGAGGAGTATACCGTGCTGAGTCTGCGCTATCTGCTTGGGCGGTTGAGGTCGGTCACTGTCCACACCGCAATCCCTCCGGACAGGGATCTGTGCCCGGGGGATCTGGAGATGCTGGATACACAAACTGAGCTGCTGCCGGACCGGATCTATCTGGGGGAAGCGGCGTGGCTGGAGCGGCTGAGCGGAATCCAGGCCGCTCCCGGCTGCCTTGTGCTGCTGGCCGGGGCGGAAAAGGGAATGCGCCCCGCCGCGCCGGAGGGCTGCGCCCTGGCGCTGCTGTCCTGTCCGCTGCCTCAGCTGTACAACCTGACGGCCCAGAACATCCGCCGGGCGGAGCTGTGGAGGAAGAACTGCCAGGACCTGCTGGACCAGGACGCGGGAATCCACGAGGTGCTGCGCATGGCCGCCCGGTCCGGGGCGTGCGGCGCGGCGCTGCTGAACTGGCAGGGGCGGGTCATGGACTGCGCCGGGCTGGAGGAGTCCCCCTATTTGGCCGGGCAGCTCTCCAAAGCCGGCGTTCTGCCCCAGGACGTTATGAAAAAGCTGTTCCCGCCCGGCGCGCCTCAGGAGAGCTGGGGCACGCTCACGGTGAAGGAGACGGGGACCGCCGTCTTTGCCTGCCGGAGCGCCTGGGAGGGCGATGTGCTGGGTATTTTGCTGCTGGAGGGCGGCGAGGGGGCGGAGACGGACCTGCAGAGCCTGTGCGCCTGCGTGATGCAGTGCCTGCGCCGGCAGCTGCTCTCCCGAGACATGAGCCGTATGGACCCGGAGATCAGGACCTTCCAGCGGTTTTGGGAGGATGTGATGGAGCGGCGGCTGATCAACCGCATGGAGATTCGCTCCGCCCTGTCCACACTGCCCCGCCCGGTGCAGAACTTTCTGCGGGTGGTGGTCATCTCCTTCAAAAACGACAACATCCGGGTGCCGTACAACTACCTGCTCAGCCGCCTGCGGGGCTTTTTCCCCAGCACCAATATGGCGGTCTATCAAAAGGACATTATCCTGCTGTACAGCCACCAGGAGCGGGACTTCCGGCCCTCCCTGGGCGGACCGGAGCAGACGGAGAAGCTTACGGCCCTTTTGAAACGGTACGACGGCTTTATGATGATCGGCAACGGCACCCGGCACGCCGAGGCCATCGCGTCCATGTATCTGCTGAGCAAGCGGACCAACGAGCTGGCCTGCCTGCTGTGCCAGGACAAAGCGGAGCGGATCTTTTTTACGGAGGACTATATCATATACAGCCTCATCGACCTGTGCGTCCAGCGGTATCTGGAGGCGGAGCAGAACGAGGACATCCTCTATCTGGCCCATCCGGCGGTTACCGCCTTGACCCGGTACGACCGGGCCCACAACGCCAACCTGAGGGATGTGCTGTTCTATTTCCTGCTCAACGACGGGAATGTGAACAAGACGGCCACAGACCTGTATATGCACCGAAATACCGTTAACAACAAGGTGAACCTAATCAAGAAGCTGACCTGTATAGAGATGGACGACCCAAGATTGCGCCAGCGCCTGCTGATCTCCTGCCAGATCATGCGGTATTATGAGAATGTGATGCAGAAGGAGCTGCAGTGACGGCCTGCGGCAGAATGAAAACGGAGGGAATCAATATGTCATTTGAAATCAACTACGACGCCCATGCCCCGGTCTTTAACATCCAGACCTACTGCATCCACGACGGCCCCGGCATCCGGGACACGGTGTTTGTGAAGGGCTGCCCGCTGCGCTGCCTGTGGTGCGCCAATCCGGAGTCCAACGCGGCCTATCCGGAGCTGATGACCTATTCCTCCAAGTGTACCGGCTGCGGCAGGTGCGTGCCGCTGTGTCCCAAGGGGGCCATCTCCATCGGCCCCTATGAGGAGAAATACGTGGCTGTCACCGACCGGGACAAGTGCGTGAACTGCGGCGCCTGCGTGGGCGCGTGCCCGGCCTCGGCCCGTGAGATCGCGGGGACGGAAAAGACCGTCCGGGAGGTCATCGACCAGGTCAAAGGGGACAAGCTGTTTTTCGACGGCTCGGGGGGCGGCATGACCATCTCGGGGGGCGAGGCGCTGTCCCACCCAGACTTCAGCGCCAACCTGTTCGCCGCCGCCCACGCCGAGGGCATCCACACCGCCATCGAGAGCAGCGCCTTTGCCAAGCGGGAGGTGGTGGACCGGGTGTTCGCCCACGTGGACATCGCCCTGCTGGACGTGAAGCACATGGACTCCAAGGCCCACGAGAGGCTGGTGGGGGTGCCCAACGAGTACATTTTGGAAAATATCCGCCACATTCACAGGGAGCTGGGCGTGCCCGTGATTCTGCGCATGCCCACCATCCCGGGGATGAACGACAGCATCGAGAACCTCCACGCCGTGGGCCGGTTCGCCGCGTCCCTGGGAGGGGATGTCAGCGTGAACCTGCTGCCCTACCACCGGCTGGGTGACAGCAAGAGCGAGAGCCTGGGCCGCCCCCGCGACCTGGGGCTGGAGCCTCCCAGCGGTCAGGACATGGAGATGTTCCGGTCAATTGTGGCGGAGCACGGGGTGGCGGTCAAGATTGGCGGCTGACCGGGGAGAGGCCCCGCCGGGAGCGCGGACCTGGACCGGGCTGCGGGCGAAGGACCCGCGGCCCGGTCCGGATTTTTTGCGCCCGGGCGGAAGATGATGGAGAAGAGTGATTGCTATTTTTGACAGCTTCTGGTATACTACTGTATTGAGTATTTGTAAGGAATGCCGGTATGAGAAAGGAGAACAACCATGGATGAAAGATTGAGGCCTCTATTTACCCCGTGGCGGATCGGGAACTGCGAGATTAAAAACCGCGTGGTGCTTACCTCCATGGGGGGCACGGACCTGCTGGGCTGGATGGAGAAGAACCACTTTGACGAGGCCGGGGCCCGGTTTATCCTGGAGGTGGCCAAAAACAATGCGGGGCTGGTGCTTCCCGGCTGCCAGCCGGTATACAACCCCATGTTCGGCCAGTGGCTGCACAAGAACAAGAAGATGTACCGGGACCTGGCGGCCTGGATGCCGGAGCTCCACAAGACCGGGGCCAAGCTGTTCGTCCAGCTCACCGCGGGCTTCGGCCGGTCCTTCACCATCAGCTCCATGATGGAGACGCTGTACACCAACCCTGTTCTCCGGGCGGCCTCCAAGCCCTTCATGGACCTGGACAAGATCACCGCCACCGCCAGCCCCTCCCCCAACCGCTGGTCGGACAAGGTGCCCTCCCGGGAGATGACGGTGGAGGAGATCCGGGAGTTTGTGGACGCCTTCGCCCAGACCGCCAAGCTCCTCCAGGACGCCGGGGTGGATGGGGTGGAGGTCCACGCCGTCCACGAGGGCTATCTGCTGGACCAGTTCACCCTGAAGTACGTCAACCGGCGCGCCGACCAGTATGGCGGTTCCTTCGAGAACCGCTACCGTTTCCCGGTGGAGATCGTCCAGGCCATCAAGGCCGCCTGCGGCAAGGACTTCCCCGTTTCCCTGCGGTACAGCGTGGTGTCCAAGACTAAGGGCTTCCGCCAGGGCGCCCTCCCCGGGGAGGACTTCGTGGAGGCGGGCCGGGATATAGAGGAGTCGGAGTGGGCGGCCAAGTACCTTCAGGACGCGGGATACGATATGCTCAACTGCGACAACGGCACCTACGACGCCTGGTACTGGGCCCATCCCCCCATCTACATGCCGGAGAACTGCAACCTGGCCGACGTGGAGCACATTCGGAAATTTGTGGATATCCCGGTGGTGTGCGCCGGGCGGCTGGACCCCCGGACGGCGGCGGACTCCGTCGCGGCGGGCAGGCTGGACGGCGCGGGCTTCGCCCGGCAGTTTCTGGCGGACCCGGCCTGGGTCACCAAGCTGATGGAGGGGCGGGAGAAGGACATCCGGCCCTGCATCCTGTGCCACAACGGCTGCTTCAACATGAGCCACTACGAGGGCGTGCCCAACGACCAGGACCTGTACGACAGCCTCCACATGGCCCGGTGCGCCGTCAACGCCGAGATGATGCAGTGGGACAAGCACCACATTGAGAAGGCGTTCTCCCCCAAGCGGGTCCATATCGTCGGCGGGGGCCTGGGGGGCATGGAGGCGGCCCGGGTGCTCAAGCTCCGGGGCCACGAGCCCATCATCTATGAAAAGACGGACAAGCTGGGCGGGGCGTTTATCGCCGCCGGGGCGGAGTCCTATAAGGGCAAGCTCCGGGACCTGCTGGCCTGGTATGAGCGCCAAATGGAGCAGATGCACGTGGAAATCCACCTCAACGAGGAGGTCACGGACGTGACCCGCTTTGGCACCGATCAGGTGATCGTCGCCACCGGCGCCGCCCCCATCACCCTGCGGGGGGTTCACGGCCATGAGCTTATGGTGGAGGCCATGGAATATCTGAACGGCGAAAAGCAGGTCGGCCACCGGGTGGCCGTCATCGGCGGCGGGCTCACCGGGTGCGAGATCGCCTACGAGCTGGCCCTCCAGGGAAAGGAGCCCGTCATCATCGAGATGAAAAACGACCTGGTGGCCCAGAAAGGGGTGTGCCTGGCCAACAGCTCCTACCTGCGGGAGTGGTTCGCCCTCCACGGCGTTCCCGTCCACCTGGAGACCACCCTCACCGCCGTCCACGAGGACAAGGTTCTCTGCCAGGACAAGGAGGGCAAGACCGTGGAGATCCCCTGCGACAGCGTCATCAGCTCGGTGGGCTACCTGCCCCATCCCTTGGAGGGCAAGGGCCGCAACATCCATCTGGTGGGCGACTGCAAGCAGGTGGGCAATGTGAAAACGGTTATCTGGGGCGCCTATGAGGCGGCCATGAAGATTTGAGGAGGGAGCCCATGAGTGAGACAACAATGAAGCTGACCCAGGAGCAGCAGGCCATCTTGGACGGCGAAAAGGGGGAGACCCTGGCCAAAGTGATGGAGACCCTGGTGCGCTACGGCCAGCTGTTCGGGGCGGAGTCCATGGTGCCCGTCACCAGCCAATATAACCACCTGGTCACCTCCTTCGGGCTGAAGGCCCTGGGGCCGGTGTACGAGCTGATGGACAAACTGATCGCCGAGGGGGCGGCCTCCAAGCAGCAGTTCTCCGCTGACCCCCGGCCGGTGGACAAGAATGTACCCAGCTCCTTTTTGCAGAATTTCGTGTTCCAGAACTTTATGTACACCCGTCAGGACTTTTACGAGGAGCAGCTTTCCAAGCTGGGCCTGATGGACCAGGACGCCTTCACCTGCGCCTGCTACCTGGATCAGGTGGGCAATACCCCCAGGGAGGGGGACGTGCTGTCCTGGTCGGAGTCCTCCGCCGTGGTGTACGCCAACTCGGTACTGGGGGCCCGGTGCAACCGCAACTCGGGCATCATCGACCTGATGGGCTCGGTGGTGGGCTACGTGCCCTATTTCGGCCTGCTCACCGACGAGGGGAGAAAGGCCACCTGGATCGTGGAGGTCAAGACCACTAAAAAGCCGGAGGCCCAGCTTCTGGGCTCCGCCATCGGCATGAAGGTGATGGAGGACGTGCCCTACATCGTGGGGCTGGACCAGTGGCTCGGGACTCTGGACGACGCCGCCAAGACCTATCTGAAGGACTTCGGCGCGGCCACCGCCTCCAACGGCGCGGTGGGGCTGTACCACGTGGAGGGTATCACCCCCGAGGCCGTCCGGCTGGGCCGGGAGCTGGTGGCGGAGGGGGCCCAGACCTACGTGATCGACGACGAAGAGCTCCAGCGGGTGTACGACGGCTACCCGGTGGTGTGGAAGAACAAGAGCGCCAAGCCCAAGCTGTGCTTCATGGGCTGTCCCCATATGAGCCTGGAGCAGCTCACCACTTGGACCCAGCGGGTGGAGCAGGGGCTGAAAGAGGCGGGCAACAAGAAGGTGGTCATCCCCACCGTGTTCACCGCCGCCCCGGCGGTCATCAAGGAATTTGAGGCCACGCCCTATGGGGAGCGGCTGAAGCGGACCGGGGTGGTGCTCAGCTACATCTGCCCGCTGATGTACATGAACAACCCTCTCAGCGGCAAAATGCCCGTCATCACCTCCAGCAACAAGCTGCGCACCTACACCACGGCCCGGTACTACACCGACGACGAGATTCTGGACCAGATCACGAAAGGGGGCAATTGAGATGCGCGAGTTCCAAGGACGGGTGGTATCCCCAGGAAAACTCACCGCCAAGGCCCTGGTGTCCCACGGGGGGCTGAACACCCTGGCCTCCTTCCAGAAGGCGCTGCAGTTCGGCGACAAAAAGGCCACCTGCGGTGACCAGAACAACCCCGACCTCTACGGCAAGGAGATGGCGGGCAAGGCGCTGTGCCTGCCCCGGACCATCGGCTCCACCACGGGGGGGCTGGTGCTGTACTGCGCCTGCTCCATGGGCCGCCAGCCGGCCTGCTTGCTGTTCTCCGAGCCCATCGACTCCCTGGCCGCCGCCGGGGCGGTGCTGGCCGACGTGTGGCTGGAGGGGGAGCACACCGCCATGCCCGTGGTGGACAGCCTGGGGGAGGAGTTCCTGGATTTCGTCCAGGATAATATGACCGTCAATGTGCTGCCCGACGGCAGGGTCCAGGTCATCTGACGGGAGGCGCGCATGTCGATTTTATCCCAACTGAACGGCCCCGCCGTGTACGCCGTGTGCGGTGGCATCGTGGCCTTTGTGGCCGTGATTTGTGTCGTGTTCATGGTCCGGGCCTGGCGGGCCGGGGTGGCCCTGGGCATGGACAAGGCCAAAATGCGCCGGGTCATCACCTCCAGCGTCACCTTCACCGTCCTGCCCAGCGTGGGCATCCTCCTGGGGGTCATCGCCCTGTCGGGCAGTCTGGGCACCCCCTGGCCCTGGCTGCGGCTCTCGGTGGTGGGGGCCCTGCACTACGAGACCCAGGTGGCCCAGGCCGCCGCCGAGCAGGTGGGCATGTCCTCCCTGTCCGCCGCGGAGATGACCCCCCGGGCCTTCACCACCATCGCCCTGCTCATGAGCGTGTGCATCATGTGGGGGATGCTGCTGTCCACTCTGTTCAGCAAGCGGTATCTCAAGAAGCTGGGCGGGGGAGGCTCCTCCGGCAAAAGCGGCGGGGCGGCGGGCTTCGGCGACCGGGCCATGACCGCCATGTTCATCGGCCTCATCTGCGCCTATCTGGGCAGCTATATCGGCACCTTCGTCTCCGGCGGCCAGTTCCCCTTCAATGGGGACTGGTCCCCGCTGGCGGTGGCGGGGGTGTCCGCCCTGACCATGGCGGGGTGTGTGTATCTCTCTGAGAAAAAGGGCATGGCCTGGGTGGAGAGCTTCTCCATCGCGGGCAGTATGCTCGTCGGCATGGCCGCGGCGGTGCTGCTGCGGCTGTGGGTGTAGGAAGGGGGCCGTCACATGAACGAGCAAGACAAGCGGGCGGCCTTTGACCGCTACAACGAGCGCACCCACACCATCGGCAGGGTGGTGAGTGTGACCACCCTGATCCTGTTGGTGGGCGCCCCCTTCGCGCTGGGGGCCATCCTGGGGGCCATGCCCGACGTGGGGGCGGTGGCCAAGGGTTTTGTGTCCGTGGGCCTGGTGTGGATGATCAGCGGGGTGGCGGAGTACCTGATCTACACCCCCATGCTGGGGGCGGGGGGCGGCTACCTGGCCTTCATCACCGGCAACCTCATCAACATGAAGATCCCCTGCGCCATCAGCGCCCGGGACATGGTGGGCGCCAAGACGGGGACGCCGGAGAACGAGGTGATCTCCACCCTGTCCATCGCGGCCTCCTCCCTGGTGACCATCCTGGTGCTGGCCCTGGGGGTGCTGCTGCTGGTGCCCCTCCAGCCCATCCTCCAGAGCGAGGTGCTCCAGCCCGCCTTCGCCAACGTGGTTCCCGCCCTGTTCGGGGCCATGGCGTACAAGTATTTCCGGGGGAGCATGAAGATCGCCGCCATCCCCCTGGTGGTCATGAGCCTGCTGTTTATCCTGGTTCCCAGCCTCACCGGGTCCACCAGCTTCATGATTATCCCCAGCGGGGCCATGGCCATCGCCATCACCTGGGTCCTATACCGCCATGAAAGGAAGTCGAGCCAATCATGAGGAATTCCGACAAATATGCCCTGGCCCTGTCCGCCGCGAAAAAGGCCGGAGCGCTGGCCTTGAACCGGGCGTCGGCCCGAAAAGCGCCCGCCAAGTCCAGGGCCAAAGGGAAAAAACAACCCGGGCCTTCCAAGCAGTGTCCCTGTGTCAAGGCGGCCAAAACCGCTCTGGCCGGTGTGGGCGTCGTGGCCGGGGCCGCCCTGGGGGCGGCTCTGATCCGCACCGCCCTGACCCCCAAGAAAACATCCGAATACGTCCCCGCGCCCGACAGCCGGGCCATGGACTACGCCCAAAAGCTGTCCGCCATGGTCCAGTGCGACACCACCTCCCACGCCGGGGTGGAAGAGCCGGAGAAGTTCCTGGCCTTCCACAGGGAGCTGGAGCGTCTGTTCCCCCTGGTCCACCGGGATTTGGAAAAGACCGTCATCGACGGCAACCTTCTCTTCCGCTGGAAGGGCAGGACAAGCGAGGACCCCATCGTCCTCATGAGCCATCAGGATGTGGTGCCCGCCGAGGGGGAGTGGGTCCACCCGCCCTTCTCCGGGGACATCGCCGACGGCAAGGTGTGGGGCCGGGGGGCCTTTGACACCAAGGCCTCCCTCATGGCCTTCTTCCAGGGGGTGGAGGAGCTGCTGGCCGAGGGCTACACCCCTGAATGCGACGTATATCTGGCCTCCTCCTGCACCGAGGAGTGGGCCGGAGACGGGGCCCCCAAGCTGGTGGCCGAGCTTCAGCGCCGGAACGTGCGCCCCTTCCTGGTCATCGACGAGGGGGGCGGCGTCATCACCGACCCCATCGGGGGCGTCAAGGGAAACTTCGCCATGGTGGGCGTGTTCGAGAAAGGCAAGGCGGACGTGCGCTTCACCGCCCGCAGCTCCGGCGGCCACGCCAGCGCCCCGGGGAGGGACACCCCCATCGCCCGGCTGGCGGCCTTTGTCAGCGAGGTGGAGACCAACTCCCCCTTCCGAAAGAAATTCCTGCCCGAGGTGAAGGATATGTTCCGCCGGCTGGCCCCCTACACCCCCTTCCCCCTGCGGCTGGTGATGGGCAACCTGTGGCTGTTTGGGCCGGTGATGAAGAAGGCCATGCCCGCCGTCTCCGCCCAGGCGGCCGCCATGCTCCAAACCACCATCGCCTTCACCATGCAGTCCGGGTCCGACGCCTGCAACGTCCTGCCCCAGGAGGCCAGCGTCAGCGCCAACATGCGCTTCATCCCCCACCAGGGGGAGCGGGAGAGCCTGGAGGTGATCCAAAAGCTGGCCGCCAAGTACGACCTGGAAATGGAGATCATGCACTCCAGCGACTACACGAAGCCCGTGGACGTGAAGGGCCCCGCCTTCCGCCAGGTGGAACGGGTCATTGAGGACACCTTCCCCGGCCTGCCGGTATGCCCCTACGTGATGACCGGGGCCACCGACGCCAGCTTCTACCAGGCCATCTGCGACAACTGCATCCGCTTTGCCCCGGTGGTGGCCGGGCCGGAGCAGATGAAGGGAATGCACGGGCTCAACGAGACCATGGGAGTGGACTGCCTGCCCGGGGCGGTGGACTTCTACAAGAACCTGATCCGAGCCCAGGAGGAGCGGTGACGGGGAAACGCCCCGAAGCCAGGCGGGGCCCTCCCGCCCCTACCGGGATAGATGGAAGAACAAAAGCCGCGGCGCTGAATCCGATCAGCGCCGCGGCTTTCCTTGTGTGCTCCGGTCTCTATCACATCCCGATCATAGCGGAAAACTCCGACATCATCTGGGAAATGTTGATCTGCTGGGGGCAGACCCGCTCACAGCTCCCACAGCCGACGCAGTTGGCGGGGCGCTTTTCCGGAGGCATGCTGCCCACCGCCATGGGGGCGATGAAGCCGCCGCCGGTGGCCTTGTGCTCGTTATATAAGGCGATCAGCTCCGGAATGGGGAGCCCCTGGGGGCAGTGGCTGGTGCAGTAGTGGCAGGCGGTGCAGGGCAGGCCCGCCGCCTTGGTCTCCTGGTCTATGTATTGGACCAGCGCGTTGAATTCCTCCTCGTTGAGGGGGGCGTCCGTCTCATAGGTGGCGATATTTTCCTTGAGCTGCTCCAGGGTGGACATGCCGGACAGCACCATGGTCACGCCGGGCACGCTTTGCAGGAAGCGGAAGGACCAGCCGGGGACGGTCTCCTCCGGGCGCATGGACGCCATGGCGTCGGCCAGCCCCTGGGACGCCTTGGCCAGCTTGCCGCCCCGCAGGGGCTCCATGACCCAGATGGGGATGCCGGCCTCGTTCAGCAGCGCCGCCTTCTCCTGGGCGTTCTGGAAGTGCCAGTCCATGTAGTTGAGCTGGAGCTGGCAAAACTCCATGTGCCTGCCGTAGGCGTCCAAAAAGCGCCGGATGACCTCCACGCTGCCGTGGGCGGAAAAGCCCAGGTGGCGGACGCGCCCCCGCTCCTTCTGCTGGAGCAGGTAGTCCAAAATGCCGTGCTTGGGGTCCAGATAGGCGTCGATGTTCCCCTCGTAGACGTTGTGGAATAGATAGAAGTCAAAATAGGGTGTGCGGCATTTCTCCAGCTGCCGCTCAAAGATTTCCTCCACCTTGTCCATGTTGGACAGGTCGTACCCCGGGAATTTTGTGGCCAGGAAATAGCTCTCCCGGGGATACCGGCTGAGAAATTTTCCCGCCGTCAGCTCCGAATTGCCGTTATGATAGCCCCACGCCGTGTCGAAGTAGTTGATCCCGTGCCGGTAGGCGTAGTCGATCATCTCCGCCGCCGCGGCCTCGTCCACCGCGCCGTCGTCTCCGTTCAGCACGGGCAGGCGCATCATGCCCAGCCCCAGGCCGGACAGGCGCAGGTCTTGAAATTGTCTGGTGATCACCGCTGAACTCCCCCTGTCGTTGTGTAGTTTTAGGATGGCTCTTTTGTCCCTGTGGCGTCCGGCCGGCATTCAAAGCTCCTGTCCCAGACCAGCTCCCCCGTTTCCACGGCAGCCTCGTAGCGCCCGATTTTATACTCCAGGCGCTCCAGCTCCCTCCGGCACGTCTCGATCTGGGCGAGAAGCCCTTCCCGCACCCTTTTGAGCAGATCCCGCCGGGCGGGGAATGTCCCGTCCCCCTGGCGGCACAGCTCCACATACTCCGCGACCCGCTCCACCGGGACGCCGGCGCCGCGCATACAGATGGCGTTCTCCACCCAGCTGATATCCTGCTGGGTGTAATTTCGGATGCCCTTTTCCGTCCGGGTGACGGCTGGGATGGCTCCCACCCGCTCATAGTATCGGAGGGTATCCGGGGCGATGTGGTACGCGCGGCATACTTCCTTGATGGTCATGGCGGCCCCCTTTCGATCGGTATGGATTCATTATACAAGCTGGAGCTTACTCCAAGTCAAGCGTTTTTTTCCTGTTTTTTGGCGGGGCCCTCTCTTGGGCGGTCAGAGGCCGGCCTTGACCCGCCTGGGCAAAAAGCTGGTTGTACTTTTTTATATTTGGTGGTACACTGTACCAAACAGACAGACAAATAACAGGAGGATGGAATGATGGATTACTTTGCCGAGATCGACTTGGCGGACTGCCCCTGCTGCGGCGGCGTGGGGAGCATTGAAGAGGAGGGCGGCTGGTGTGTGTATGTGCAGTGCGGATACTGCGGCGCCCACACGGCGGAGCTGGCCTACCGCGATGAGGGAGAGCGCCGGGAGGCCGCCCGCAGGGCGGCGATGAACTGGAACATGAGAAAGGTGATCTACCCCGGCCCCGGAGAGTGACCCGCCCGCTTTTTAGTAGGAATACCGCTTTCCTGAGTAGCTGGCGGCTCCAGGTCGGCGGGAGCGGAGAAATATTTTCGGAAAAATTTCCCGCTGTCTCTGCCAAAGAAAACCAGCGGGGGAACTTGCATACGCTGGCAAATCCTGCGGATACTACCGATGGAACGATATAAACACAACGCAGGAGGAAAACCATGAAAGCAACCGGGATCGTGCGCCGCATCGACGACCTGGGCCGGGTGGTGATCCCCAAGGAGATCCGGCGCACTATGCGCATCCGCGAGGGCGACCCGTCATCGATAACGTTGCTACAGTGGGAGAGGTTTTGTGTTGGGATGATGGAGCTGTCAAAAAGAGGCGGGTGGGGTGGTACATAGGGTTTGCTGTCACCGGTAAATTTGAGTTTTGCTTGCCGTTATTCTAATCCCCTCACTATTTCTCGTTTCGCACATAGTGTATTAAGGCCTCCATAGCGGGAAAAGTCTGCGCACCTTTTCGCCAGATCATCGCAATGGACGCTTGCTCTACTTCTTTGAGCGCAAAGCCTGTCAGACTGGCCTCACGCTGCACTATATCCTCTGACAGAAAGCCGGCCGCCGCGTTTTCTCGGATGTGCTGGAGAATAGTGAACACCTGGGAGGTGTACTGGATCACATTTGGGGTGTAATCCACCGTCCGGAACAGCCGCTTGAGATACTTGGTCTGGCTGTTGCGGTCGGACAGCATGATGAGGGGAGTGTTCCCCACTTGGGCCAGAGTTTCCACCTGCTCGTTGGCCAGCGGATGGTCCCGGTGGACGCAGAACAGCAGGCGGCTGTGCCCCAAAATGACAGAGCGGTAATCTGCCCCAGGCGGGGCGATGGACACCGTGAGGGCAAAATCAAGCTCTCCGGTGTCTATTTTTTGGTATAGCGTTTCGGTGGAGTCCTCCGTCACCTCAAAAGTAACGTCCGGACAAGTAGCGTGAAATCCCTTTCGCAGCCGGGGAAAAATCAGGCTGGCCCCCATGGGAGCCACCCCCACTCGCAGGACGGCCTTCCGCTGGGCAATGAGCTCCGCGTTTTTCCAAAGCTGTCCGTAGGAGCGCAGCAGCTGCTCCGCCTCCCGGAGAAAGGCTCGGCCCTGGTCTGTCAGGCTGATGCTGTTGGGCCTGTGCTCGAACAGGGGAAAGCCGCACTCCGTCTCTAAATCCCGGATGGAGGTGGACAGGCCGGGCTGAGAGATGGACAGCTCCCGGGCGGCTTTCGTCAGGCTCTGGTGCCTGCATACGGCGACGTAGTATTGCAGCTGCTGAAGTGTCATGGTATGCGCCTCCTTTTGTCTATTCTAGCATAAGTACAAGCTATGCTCAATAGAATTTACGTATTTTACATTCCTGTTTTCCTATGCTAGTATACAGACAACGAGATGAAAGCTGCGCGGCGACATTTCAGTTCAGAACAACAAGGAGGAGTTGCCCATGTCCCCGGTTGTCATAACCCTGCTGTTCCTGGCGTTCGCCATCATGATGTTCATCCTGGAAAAAATCCCCCTGGGGCTGACTGCCACCATCGTGGCCATCGGCCTGAACGTGACCGGCGTTCTCAGCGCGTCCGACACCTTTGTCGGCTACGTCAACAGCAACGTCATCCTGTGTGTCGGAATGTTTGTGGTGGGACAGGCCCTGTTTGAGACGGGGATGGCAAACAGGATCGGTGGCTTGGTCACCCGGTTTGCCAAAAACGAGCGGATTCTGATTGCCGCCATCATGGTTATCGTGGGAATTATGTCCGGCTTTCTGTCCAACACCGGCACCGCCGCGGTGCTCATCCCCGTGGTGTGCGGCATTGCGGACGAGTCCGGCTACTCCCGGGGCAAGCTGCTGATGCCCCTGGTGTTTGCCGCCGCCCTGGGCGGCAACCTGTCCATCATCGGCGCGCCCGGCAATTTGATGGGTATCGACGCGCTGAACAACCTGGGGATTCAGACAGGCTTCTTCGAGTACATCGCTGTTGGTGCTCCCATGCTGGTCATCGGTATCCTCTACTTTGTTTTTATCGGCTACAGGTTCCTTCCCGACACCAAGGGCGAGGGCGAGGCCGACGGCCAGAGCGATTACAGCAGTGTCCCCCGCTGGAAGCAGATTACCTCCCTGGTGGTGCTCATCGTGGTCATCCTTGCCATGATTTTTGAGGAGCAGATTGGGGTCAAGCTCCAGGTTTCCGCCTGCGTTGGCACGGCCTTCCTGGTCCTCACCGGGGTCATCAGCGAGAAGGCGGCGCTCCAGTCCATCGACCTGAAGGTGGTGCTGCTGTTCGGCGGTTCCCTGGCCCTGGCCAAGGCGCTAGAGACCACCGGGGCCGGAAGCCTGATTGCCGACACCATCGTGGGTGCCCTGGGCGAGAATCCCAATCCCATCATCCTGCTGCTGGTGATTTTCATCGTGGGCTGCACCCTGACCAACTTCATGTCCAACACCGCAACCACCGCCCTCATGGTGCCCATCGCCGTCTCCCTGGCCCAGAGTTTGGGGGCCGACCCCCGGTCCATGGTGATCGCCACCGTCATCTCCTGTTCCTGCGCCTATGCCACCCCTATCGGTATGCCCGCCAACACCATGGTGGTGGGGCTGGGGGGCTACAAATTCAACGACTACGTGAAGTCCGGCCTGCCCCTCATCGGCGTGTCCTTCGTGATCTGCATGGTGCTGCTGCCCATCCTTTATCCCTTCTATTGAGCGATATATAGTAATCTATTTTCATACAAGGAGGCCATTTCATGACAAAACCAGAAAGCGTCCAGCGCATGACCGAGATGATGGCAAAATTCATTGCCCATACCGGCAAGAAACTGCCCGATGATGTCATTGCCAAGCTCCAGGAGCTGCGCGACAAGGAGGACAGCCCCCTGGCCAAGACCATCTATGACACCATGTTCCGCAACCAGGAGCTGGCGGTGAGGCTGAATCGTCCCTCCTGCCAGGATACCGGCGTGCTCCAATTCTGGGTGAAGTGCGGTACCGGATTCCCCCTCATCAATGAACTGGAGGGGCTGTTGAAGGAGGCGGTGGTCAAGGCCACCTTCGACGCCCCCCTGCGCCACAACTCCGTGGAGACCTTCGACGAGTACAACACCGGCAAGAACGTGGGCAAGGGTACCCCAACCGTGTGGTGGGACATCGTGCCCAATTCCGACCAGTGCGAGATCTACACCTACATGGCAGGGGGCGGCTGCACCCTCCCCGGCCACGCCATAGTGCTCATGCCCGGCGAGGGCTACGAGGGCGTGACCAAGTTCGTGCTGGACCGCATGACTACTTACGGCCTGAACGCCTGCCCGCCCCTGCTGGTGGGCGTGGGCGTGGCCACTTCGGTGGAGACCGCCGCGTTGCTGTCTAAGAAGGCACTGATGCGGGACATCGGTTCTCACAACGAGAACGAGAGGGCGGCCCAGATGGAAAAGCTGCTGGAGGACGGCATCAACGCCATTGGCCTGGGTCCCCAGGGCATGGGCGGCAAATACTCCGTGCTGGGCGTCCACATCGAGAACACCGCCCGGCATCCCTCCGCCATCGGCGTGGCGGTGAACGTGGGCTGTTGGAGCCACCGGCGGGGCCACATCATCTTTGACAAGGACCTGAACTACACCATTCTTTCTCATTCGGAGGTGACGCTGTAATGGTAGAAATCAGAGACGGCAGGAAGATCCTGACCACCCCCATCTCGTCGGAGGATTTGAAGGACATCCACATTGGCGATATCGTGTACCTGACGGGCAGCCTGACCACCTGCCGGGACGTGGCCCACCGGCGCGTGGTGGAGGAGGGCCGGGAGATCCCGGTGGACGTGCGGGACAACGCCATTCTCCATGCCGGGCCCATTATTCGGCCCCTGGAGGGGGATAAATTCGAGATGGTGTCCGTGGGGCCCACCACCTCCATGCGTATGGAGAAATTTGAGTACGATTTCGTCAAAACCACCGACGTCCGGGTCATCGTGGGCAAGGGCGGCATGAAGGGGAACACCGAGCGGGCCTGCAGGGAATTCGGCGCCATCCACTGTGTGTTCCCGGCGGGCAACGCTGTGGTGGCTGCTGTTGAGGTGGAAGAGATCGTGCGGGCCGAGTGGCGTGACCTGGGGATGCCCGAGACCCTGTGGAACTGCCGAGTAAAAGAGTTCGGGCCGCTGATCGTGTCCATCGACAGTGAGGGCCGGAACTACTTCGAGGAGAAAAAGGTGGAGTATGAGCAGCGCAAAGACGAACAAGTGGCGCTCATTTCCAAACAGGTGGGATTTATTAAATAGGGCGAACAGCCAAATGGTCCCGATTCGTTCAAGCCTTGTTTGTTGTCCTAGTGAGTGATGGTTAGTAAAAGCCGCAGGTGTGCTTTTTGTTGAAACACACCTGCGGCTTTTTGTTTAGGTATCCGAATCCTCAGTTTTCCCTTAAAAAGTTCAAACCACAAAGCCTAGGGCTTGTTTGAAAAATAAATATTGCACAAATCGTGCGCAAGTGCGAAAATAGGCACATGAAACGATATGAACTGACAAAAG
>ERZ808042.347-NODE-347-length-32789-cov-21.211421_pt1 | contig 32789 bp, 28 predicted proteins | sample MGYA00380193_ERZ808042 | MGnify/ENA primary metagenome ERZ808042 (study PRJEB31490, sample SAMN06133401) | mouse gut metagenome | isolation source: M1_2 | host: mice | place: China: Chengdu | collected 2015-05 ...
CCGATGGTACTGCGAAAGCGGGAGAGTAGGTAACCGCCCCCTAAGGCCGCCCGGAGAGACCGAGTCCCTCCGGGCGGTCACTTTTTTGTGCCCCTCATAATAGCCATGACAGCTGTCACAGCTCAACTATTTTTTGTATTTTTGTGGTGGTGTCGCGACAATGTGGCATTGTTAATTGACCTAAGAGATGAAACCGCTTTTTCTTATCGGCTATATGGGCTGTGGCAAGTCGACCATGGGGCGCACTGTGGGACGTATGACAGGACGACAGTTTATCGACCTTGACCATTATATCGAGGCGAGGTATTGCAAGACTGTGAAGGATATATTTGCTGAGAAGGGAGAGGATGGTTTCCGCAAGATAGAGCGTCAGATGCTCCATGAGGTGGGAGCGTTTGAGGATGTGATTGTGGCTTGCGGCGGGGGTACTCCATGTTTTTTTGACAATATGGAGTACATGAACGGCTGTGGCCGCACGGTATTCCTTGACGCGTCGCTCGAGAAGTTGCACTCGCGTCTTATGAGAGGACGACACAAGAGGCCGCTTATAGCAGGTAAGAATGACGAGGAGCTGCGCACGTTCATCATTGAGGCTCTGGAGGCGCGTCGGCCGTTCTATGAGCGTGCAAGCGACAGGTTTGAGGCCGACCTCTTGGAGAACGAATGTGAGATAGGGGAGACTGCCGGGAGGTTTATCCGTCAGTTTGGGCTGGACTCAAAGCAATCAGACGATGAAAAATGAGTTGACTACACAGGAGTGTCCCTGCGCTGTAGTGACCGGACGCAGGGAGCTGTCGGTGGGCATCCTCGCATGTAGGGAGCGGGGAGCCGGGGGCTTTCCACTCACGCCGGAAGGCGTGGAGATGTTGGTCTCAAACGGATATGTGGTGAAGGTGGAGCATGATGCTGCCGCGCCGATACATTATAGCGACAACAGTTTTGCCAAGGTGGGCGCGGTCATTGTAGAGCGTGCGGAGGCTTTGAAATGCGACATCGTGATACATATGCCGCCGCTCGGGAAGTGTGATATTGCCCGTATGAACCGTGGCGCGTTGTGGCTCGGGTGGCTCGGGTCGGCTGGCCTTACGCGAGATGTCCTTGTGGCACTGACCGAGCGAGGCATAACATCGGTGGCGCTTAATCTCGTTGAGGGAACACACGGACACAGACCCTTTGCCGATGTGATGGCTGAGGTTGAGGGGCGCGCCGCCGCATTGCTTGCCGCCTCGATGCTTGCCGACCGCTCACGCAACAAGGGTATTCTGCTCGGTGGAGTTGCGGGGGTGATACCGTGTGAGGTCACAGTCATAGGTTCTGGTATCGCCGCGCGCGCTGTGGGGAAGTCGGCGGCCGGTCTCGGAGCGATAGTCAGGATGTTTGACAACGATATCTACAGCCTGCGGGCTGCGGCGGCAGAAATAGGTTCCGGCGTGATAACTTCAGTGCTCCATCCGCGCGTATTGCTCAACGCGCTGCGTACTGCCGATGTCGTGGTGGCCGCGCAGGAGTCATCGCGTTATGTGGCCGGGGCAGATGAGGTAGCCGCGATGAAGCGCGGCGTCATTGTGATGGACCTTGGGCAGGAAAAAGGCGCGTCATTCCCGTCACTTCCCGTGGCGGATGCATCGGAGGTCGCTTACGGACAGTCGGCGACATGCGGCGCGGGACGGGTGTGCTACGTGACGCCCGGCGATGCCGTGCCGCGCACGGGAGCGATGGCATTGAGCAACCTGTTTGTCTCCATGCTCTCGGATATAATGGCTTTTGACGGTGTGATGTCTTTGTTGAAAGCATCCCCGGGAGTACAACGGGCGGTGTTGACTTTCATGGGCAAGGTCGTCAACGCCAAGGTGGCGCGCTCAGCCGGATTGCGGAGTGTCGATATCTCGCTGTTTCTAACCCTTTCATAAGATAGATATAATGGCAGGACGTAAATATTATGTCGTATGGGCCGGTCATAATACTGGCATATATGACTCCTGGGAGGAGTGCAAGGCGCAGGTGGAGGGTTTTCCCGGGGCGAAATACCGCAGTTTCACCACACTTGAGGATGCCACGCGGGCCTATAGGGGCGACCCGTCGGAGCATATGGGGCTTCTCAAGGCGATAGCGTCCCATCGTCCTACGGTTGTCAACTACGAGGCTTTTCCCGAGATTGTGCTCGACAGCATCGCGGTCGACGCGGCATGTTCGCGCAATCCGGGTCCGGTGGAATACCGGGGTGTAAATGTGCGTACCGGGGAGGTTATATTCCATGTCGGGCCGTTGGAGGACGGCACCAACAATGTCGGCGAGTTTCTTGCCCTTGTGCACGCGCTCGCCCTGCTGAAGAAAACGGGACGCGGCTCGGTGCCAATCTATTCGGACAGCCGCACGGCGCAGGCCTGGGTACGCGACCGCCACAGCAAGACCCAGCTGAAGCTCACACCGCGCAACAAGCGTCTGCTGGAGATGGTGGAGCGGGCAAACGCATGGCTCGCCGCCAACAGCTGGACCAACCGCATCATTAAGTGGGACACCGAGCGTTGGGGTGAGATTCCCGCCGACTTCGGCAGAAAGTGAAAAATGGGAAGGAGGGTGTCGCAGAACTGCCACATCTCCGATTTGGTTTCTCAAGTTTTGCAATATCCTACGTGGCGGTCCTTATGTCTTCAGGAACTCCGATGGGGACATCCCGGTGAGATGTTTGAAATATTTGCCAAAGGATGATTGGCTGGTGAAATTGAGGTCATAGGCCACTTGTTGGATGTTTTTGCCCGAAAACCGCAGCATATTTTTTGCCTCAAGTATGACATATTCGTCTATCCATTCGGCGGCAGAGCGGCCTGTCGCCTCCTTGATTATCAGCGACAGGTACTTGGGGGATATGAACAGCTTGCCGGCATAATAGCCTACTGAACGTTGTGTGTGGTGATGAGTATGTACAAGTTCGATAAAATCGTGGATATAGTTCATACGGCGCGAGACTGTCGGTGTTTCCGCCGGACACTCGTCGAGACGCCTCTCGGCAAACTGCATTGTCTGATAGGCGATGCACGCCACAAGACAGCGGGAGATGTTCTTGATGTAGATGTCCGAGGTGTTGTCGGATGTGTTGTGGTGGAGCAGCTCAAAATATCGTTTAAGCAACGTCATCTCCTCATCCGATACGAGGAGGAGATGGTTATCGCGCTTGCGCACGAACATCCTCGGGTTGAACGCGGAGGTGTCCATGTTGATGTCGCGTATAAACTCATTAGAGAGGAACAGCGTGTACATGTCGAGCCCTTCAAGTTCCATCCCGTTGACTTTCACGACAGCGTCGGGCCCAACAAAGGCCACGTTGTTGGGGCGGATGTCGCAGCGTTGCAGGTTGATGTCGACTGATATACCTCCCCCCATACACAGGAGGAACATGAACCCTCCAAACCTCATGGGCATCGAGATGTCGAGTTTCACAGTCTCGGCCTTGGCCCGGGTGATATGGGAGAAGATATAGTATTCTCCATATTGGCTGAAATCATTTGATATGCGTCCCACCTTTGTGAGTTGGGACAGGTCGACAAGGTTTTCTCCCATATTATGCTTGTTTGAATGTACAAAAATAGCATAAAGGTTGAAATATGGGGGAATATAGTATAAAAATAATCCTTTTCGGCAAACAAATTAAAAAATATGACCAATCGGACGGCGCTCTTTACCCTTGGCGCATCAATGAGGGGCGGTGACAGGCAACGTCAGCACGAAGCGTGCGCCCTTGCGATAGGATGTGTCGACCTTCACCACGCCGCCGAGCAGTGTGGCGAGCAGCCGGCAGATGTATAGCCCGAGGCCGCATCCCTGTATAGACTTGTCGAGTTGCTCGAAGCGTGAGAATATATGCTCCTCCTGACCATCGGGGATGCCGCATCCCGTGTCGGTGACGGTGAATGTGACGGTGCTCTTGGCGCGGTCAGCGTTGTAGGATAGGATGATGCTGCCGTCGGCGGTGAACTTTGCCGCATTGTTGAGCAGGTTGAACAGTATCTGGCCCAGGCGTGTGGGGTCGGTGTTGAGAGTCACGTCGTAGTCATCGGGGACATCAAGCGTCATCGTCACTCCCGGTTGCAGGTGTGATGCCGTGCTCTTGATGGCCACGTCGCAGATGGCACGTGCTGATATCGGCTGGATGTCGATATGCATCCCTGCATTCTCGATTGTTGCCACGTCGAGCACCTCATTGAATATCGTGGTGACAAGCTCGGTGTTGAGCGTGATTACCTTGGCGTACCGGTCGAGATATTTGCGTTTCTCAGGCTCCATGCAGTCGACTATAAACTGTGAGTATTCCGCGATGGCATTAAGCGGGGTCTTCACCTCATGGCTCATGTTGTTGATAAACTCGGTTTTTTTCTTGTCGGCGCTTTTCGCCTTGTCGCGGGCCTCTATGAGGTCTTGCTGAAGGCGCGCGAGATTGTCGCGCTCATTGACAAGATGGCCGTTGGCCTCGGTGAGGTCGACTGTCAGCCGTCGGGCACGCAGGTAGAGGATGCCCATCGCCACGAGAGATATCAGCAACAGGCCCGAGGCGATTCCGACGATTATTATTACCGAGCGTTGCGCCGAAATCTCGGTATCCTGCTTCTCCGACAGCAGGCGGGTGTTCTGGCTGCGCAGTCCCGTGACATCGTAGATAATCTTTAGCTCCCTGTAACGCTCGCTCGATTTTCTCTGGACGAGATCCTCAAGATAGTCGCAGTACTTTGCCGAGGCCTCGGCATAGGCCTCATTGTCGCCCACGGCTTTTGCCGCTTCTCTCATCTCTTTGAGCAGCTTGATGGTGATGTAGCGGTTGGACGGGTTGTCGAGTTGCCGCTTGATAATCGGCAGAGCCTCGGCATATCGTTTCTTTGCCATCAGGTAGAAAATCTTGGGGCGTTCCTCCTTGGCGAGGCTTTGGGCCACGTCGGCATCCTTTGACGCGAGGTCGAGGATACGCTGATAATAATAGTCGACCTCCCCCTGTGAGAGGGCGGGATAGTTTGACAGCAGCCGACGGTAGCTGTTATAATAGTTGCGGTTGTAGTTGCGGTATTTGCGTCGCTGCTGGCGGTAGCGTTTTTCAAAACCCTCCATGACCTCGATGAGCTTTTTCTCGGCGTATATGGCCTTCTTATGGTCAAATGCGGCTGTATAGGCGTTTGTGGCCGATGTATAGAATAGACTGCGTAGTGCTCCCGATGGGGTGTGGTAGTCGTTGATTAGTTTCTCAAGATCGGCATATGAGTCGATGAGCAGCTGCCCTTGGGTCGTGTATTGCAGCATGGTGCAAAATTTGAACAGCAGCTCGACACGCTGCGCGATATCATCGGGTGCCAGGCGGCTGTAGGCGTTGAATGTAGCGGTGAGGCTGTCGCACAGCTCCGACTCGTCCATCTTTGAGGCTCGGCTGTTGGCTGTCAATGTCTTGATGAATAGCACCGTTTCGCGCTGGTCGTCGTTGGGCGGTAGCTCCAATGCCTTCTGTAGGAAGGATTCCTGCATTGAGTCGTTGTAGATATAACAGTTGGTGAGGTGACGCAGGGCATCGAGCTGGGCGGTCGTGTTGCCCGAGCGTTTGGCGACGTCATATATCTGTTGGGCCAGAGGGGCCATATCAGCTCCAGCGGCGAGGTCAAACAGGTCGTAGAGTATCCTTATGCTGTCGGCCTGAGGGCGGGTGGTGTTAAGGCGTTCATGGAGAGAGGCGATTATATCAGCACGGTTTTCAGTGGCCCGCATTGACAGGCTGAATATTGGAATCAATAGGAGGATTAGGGCTTTCTTATACATCTTCAGTGGTCTATTGAGACAATTTTAATCCACAAATATAGCAATTTTCAATGAATAGTTGTATTTTTGTCTTTATATGGTCTATACCTGAACAATGCCAATCACAATCCGACTGAATATGAAAAAGAGACATTTACTATGCGGGCTTATTGCTGCTGCAGTGGCCTCCGGCGCAAATGCCGATGACAAGGTTGTAGTTCCCGACAGCACGGGATTCAAGTTTACCGACGTCAAGGTGGTCAGGACCACCCCAGTGAAGGACCAGAACCGCACAGGTACATGCTGGTGTTTCTCGGGCAACTCATTCTTTGAGGACGAGATAATGCGCAAGGGGGGTGACGAGCAGGATCTCTCCGAGATGTTTGTCGTGCGCCAGTGCTACCTTGACAAGGCCGACAAGTATATCCGCATGAACGGTACGGTGAACTTTGCCCAGGGCGGCTCGTCACTCGATGTCCCCTATGTGTGGAAACGTTACGGGGCTATGCCCGAGGAGGCATACGCGGGGCTTGAGTATGGCGAGGATGCCCACAGCCACTATGAGATGGCCGAGGCTATGAAAGCATACCTTGACGCCGTGAAGCGTAATCCCAACAAGAAGCTCACCACCGCGTGGAAGAAAGGTTTCGAGGGTATACTTGACGCCTACTTCGGCAAGGTGCCCGAGACATTCACCTACAAGGGCAAGACATACACCCCCCAGTCCTATGCCAAGGAGATGGGGCTCGTTGCAGAGGAGTATATTCCCGTCACATCATGGAGCCACCACCCGTTCTATGAGCCGTTTGTGCTTGAGGTGGCCGACAACTGGCTCTGGGGGCAATATCACAATGTGCCGTTGGAGGAGATGAAGGCTATCGTCGACAATGCCATTGACAACGGGTATTCGGTCGTGTGGGCCGCCGACGTGAGCGAGGGGGGCTTCAAGTGGCGCAAGGGTTACGCCGTGTTGCCCGAGGCTACCGACGAAAAGAGTCTTGAGGGCACTGAGCTTGCCCGATGGACCCAGCTTTCCGACAAGGACCGAGAGGAGAGCCGCTACGACATCAAGGGTCCGGTGAAGGAGGAGACAGTGACCCAGGAGTCGCGTCAGGCCGGATTTGACAGCCAACAGACCACTGACGACCATGGAATGGTAATCGTAGGCCGTGCCGTAGACCAGGATGGCAACAAATACTACAAGGTCAAGAACTCGTGGAACACCAACCAGCTCTATGACGGCTATATCTACGTGTCCGAGCCATATTTTCTCGCCAAGACAATCGACATCCTTGTCAACCGCGAGGCGATACCCAAGGATATTGCCAAGAAAATGAAGATATAATAAAATGACCGACAATGAGATAAAGGAACTGCTCGACCGGGAGGCGCGGAGAATCAATTCGCCTGATTTTATCGACCGCGACCCGGTGCAGTTTCCCCGCAGGTTTGAGCGGCTTGAGGATATAGAGATAGCGTCGCTGCTTTGTGCCACCATCGCGTGGGGCAACCGCAAGATGATATGCCGAAACTGCGACCGTATGCTCTCCATGATGGAAAACCGCCCGTATGACTTCATTATGGACGGGGCATATGAGGAGCTGCCCGACTGCAACATCCACCGCACGTTCTTCGCCCGCAATCTCCGCCACTATCTGCGCGGACTGCACGCCATATACACCCGTCACGGCTCGCTGCAGGAGTTTGCGCGGAGAGCCCGTGTCGGGGATGACGAGTTCCCGTCATGGCGGCTTGTGGAGGCGATGAACGCCGCGCTGTGCGATGCCAACGGGGGATGCGCCGATAGCCGTTGCCTCCCGGGCAACCTGTCGACGACCGCCCTGAAGCGCGTCAACATGGCGTTGCGTTGGCTTGTGCGCGACGACGGCATTGTCGACATGGGTGTGTGGAACGTCATCAGGCCGTCGCAGCTGTTTATTCCGCTTGACGTGCATGTAGGAGACACCGCCCGCGACATGGGGCTGCTGCATCGGCGCAGCGACGACCGCCGTGCGGTCATCGAGCTGACGTCGCGGCTCAGGGAGATGCGTCCCGATGACCCGGTGTGGTACGACTATGCACTGTTTGGTATCGGGGTCGACGCCGATGTCAAGTCATTAAGCTAAATTAACTCAACCCGCGAGCTGTGTCGGCGTTTACTATTGTATCTTTACAAAGTAAAATATAAGAGAGATGAAGAAGATTATCACCCTGTGCCTTATGGCAGTGATGGGCTGCATGGCGGCCTTTGCCGACGGGGCACGCATGGACTTGATTGAGAAGTCCCACGACTTCGGGACGATACGGGAGAAGGATGGCGTTGTAAGCTACGAGTTTGAGTTTGTCAACAAGGGTGACGAGCCGTTGCTCATCATGTCGGCCAAAGCTTCCTGCGGATGCACCGTCCCCATATATCCCAAACATCCTATAGCTCCCGGCAAGGGGGGCAAGATAAAGGTGTCCTACAATCCCGCCGGCCGGCCGGGCGAGTTCTCAAAGACTGTCCGTGTGAAGACCAATGTCCCCGGCAAGGAGAAAAACACTGTCTTGCGCATATCGGGTACTGTCGTTCCACGTAAATAATCGTCAGCAAGGGTATGGGCAGGAGATATAATTGGCTTTTGGCGGCGATGTTTTGCGCGACGGTGTCCGGTGTCGCGGCGCAGCCTCGTGTCGAGTGGCTGGATACCGAGCACGATTTTGGTGCCTTTGACGAGGATTGCGGCAAGGTGTCGTGTGTGTTCAAGGGCATTAACCGTGGCGATGAGCCGCTGGTGGTGCTTAACGTGAGGACCAACTGCGGCTGTACGGCCTCCTCGGTCGAGAACAAGTCTATCGCACCCGGCGACACCGTGAGCGTTACGGCCACATATGACGCCTCAGGGCGTCCCGGACGATTCGTCAAGCGGGTGTACGTCGATACCAATACCGACCCGTCACGGTCGACGCTGACTGTCAAAGGCTCGGTAATAGGGGCGGCCAATACGGTCAAGGCCCGGTATCCTGTCGATGCCGGCGCGCTTAAACTGCGCACGACTGTCGTCCCCTTCGGGGAGGTGAAGAAAGGCAAGGCGAAGATGGCTTTCATCGAGGGCTACAATATGTCGTCCGACTCGATACGACCCTCATGGGGGACACTGCCTGGGTACATCACCATGACCTGTGTTCCCGAGGTCGTGCCTCCGGGCGAGCGGGTGTCGCTTTCGGTCTATTATAATACCGCGTTCTCGGATGCATGGGGACTGTCGACCGACTCTCTGCCGCTTATTCCCGACCGTGGCGCGGAAGTCGTGCCGGTGAGTACCACTATAATCGTCACGGAGGATTTCAGCCGTCTCACACCGGGGCAGATGATGAATGCTCCACATGCCCGATATTCTGCCGAGTCATTGGATTTTGGACGCGTAAGTCGCGGCGATGTGGTGGAGGCTTCCTTTACAATCGAGAACACCGGCAAGAATCCCCTCATGATAAGGCGTGTGTCATCGCTCGATCCTGGCGTGACCGCCAAGGCCGACAAGACAGTGCTCAAGAAGGGCAAGCGTGCGACCGTAAAGGTGAAGGTGGACACGTCCAAAGCCGCGGGGGATATTCTAAATTCACGTGTCTCGGTGATAACCAACGATCCAGATGCGCCCCAGTCAACCGTAAGGCTTGTGGGGCAATACAATCAATGACTGCAACCATATACAGATAACAGAGATGGACCATATAGAGAACGACTCGGAATACACCGGGCTGACAGTCAACTCGGGCGTCACACAGCCGCCGGTTGTCAACCCGTACATGAAACAGCGTCGCCGCCGCACGCTCCCCTCGGCATCGGAGCTTGTGGAGGGCATACTCAAGGGTGACATGACAACCCTGAGCCGGGCTGTCACGCTTGTGGAAAGCCTGTCGCCCGACCATCAGGCCGTAGCGCAGGAAGTGATAGAGAAATGCCTACCGTACTCGGGCAACTCGCGGCGCATCGGCATTACCGGTGTCCCGGGGGCGGGAAAGAGCACGTCGATAGATGTGTTCGGCCTGCACGTGCTGCGTGACGGAGGGAAGCTCGCCGTTCTTGCCATAGACCCGTCGAGCGAGCGCACCAAGGGGAGCATACTCGGCGACAAGACGCGCATGGAGAAGCTGGCGGTACATCCCGACGCATTCATCCGTCCCAGTCCTTCGGCAGGCTCGCTCGGCGGGGTGGCCCGAAAGACCCGTGAGACGATAGTGCTCTGCGAGGCGGCCGGATATGACAACATATTTGTCGAGACGGTCGGCGTGGGGCAGAGTGAGACCGCCGTGCACTCAATGGTCGATTTCTTTCTGCTGATACAGCTTGCCGGTACCGGCGACGAGCTACAGGGTATAAAGCGCGGCATCATGGAGATGGCTGACGGAATTGTCATCAACAAGGCCGACGGCGACAATATCGACCGGGCAACGCTTGCCCAGGCCCAGTTCCGAAGCGCGCTCCACCTCTTCCCGCCTACGACCTCGGGATGGATACCCGAAGTGCTCTGCTATTCGGGCTACTATGAGCTTGGCATCCCCGAGGTGTGGGAGATGATAGACCGTTACTTCAAGTTTGTCAAGGAGAACGGCTATTTTGAGCGCAAGCGTCAGCAGCAGGCCCGCTATTGGATGTTTGAGACAATCGACGAGCAGCTCAAGGCCCATTTCTACAACAATCCAGATGTCGAGGCCATGTTGCGCGACCGAGAACAGCGCGTGCTCTCGAATACCCAAAGCTCCTTTACGGCGGCTCGGGATGTGCTTGATTTCTACTTCTCCGGTAAAAATAGCAAGTTTTAACTTGCATGGGCACGATATGATGGCGTCTTACGCCTTATCTTTGTATCATAATTAAATCTGACATAAAATGGAAAAACCCAAGAAAGCTACCATAAAGAAGAAGGACGCCGCTCCGACCGACCCCAAAAAGGCCAAGATGGAGGCTCTGACCGCCGCCCTGGGGCGCATAGAGAAAAACTATGGCCGTGGCGCGATAATGAAGCTCGGCGATGAGGTGATAGAGAATGTGGAGGTGATACCGACCGGCTCCATAGGTCTCAATTTTGCGCTCGGTGTCGGCGGTTTCCCGCGCGGGCGCATCATAGAGATTTTCGGTCCGGAATCGTCTGGTAAGACCACGCTTGCCATTCATGCCATAGCCGAGGCGCAGAAAGCCGGCGGTATAGCGGCCATCATCGATGCCGAGCACGCCTTTGACCGTTTCTATGCCGAGAAACTCGGTGTGGACATTAACAACCTGTTTATATCCCAGCCCGACAATGGCGAGCAGGCGCTTGAGATAACCGAGCAGCTCGTACGCTCGTCGGCGGTCGACCTGATTGTCGTTGACTCGGTGGCGGCACTCACCCCAAAGAGCGAAATCGAGGGGACGATGGGCGAGAAAAACGTGGGATTGCAGGCGCGTCTCATGTCCCAGGCCATGCGCAAGCTAACGGGCGCAATATCGCGCTCAAAGACCACCTGCATCTTCATCAACCAGCTGCGTGAGAAAATTGGGGTGATGTTTGGCCCTTCGGAGACCACGACAGGCGGTAACGCCCTCAAATTCTACTCTTCGGTGCGTGTCGACATACGCGCCTCGACACCCATAAAGGACAAGGACGACAACGTTCTCGGACGTCTCACCAAAGTCAAGGTTGTCAAGAATAAGGTTGCGCCCCCGTTCCGTCGGGCCGAGTTTGACATCATGTTCGGCGAGGGAATATCCCGCGCGAGTGAGATTATCGACCTTGGCGTCGAGCATAACGTGATACAGAAGAGCGGTTCATGGTTCAGCTACGACGGGACTAAGCTCGCACAGGGTCGCGACCAGGCCAAGAAGGTGGTTGCAGACAATCCCGAGCTTGCCGAGGAGCTGGAGGCCAAGATTATGGCGGCCTTGAAAGAGGCGGCAGCCAAGGGTATATTAGGTAAATCCAAATCCAAGAAGGGCACGAAATCCTCATCAAAGGCCGACGAGGATACCTCCGAGCCGGAGGATGAGACCGTGGAGGAACGTGAGGAGGCACAGCAGGACGAGCTTGATTTTGACGACTCGATGCCTGACGACTTCTCCATCGAGGAGGACGTCGAGGAATAGTCATATTCTCATAAATATATTGTCCGAGAGGCTTGTCAAGCCTCTCGGACAATATATTTATAGACGTTCAACTGTTATAATAAATAAAATTATTATATTTGCCTTATGTCACTTGACTATAAAGACATAGTAAGTCAAATTTTACCATAGTTAAAATATTTGACTGACACTTTAACAGATGCAAATATCTCCTTTTGTCAGAAAATCCATTATCGGATTGGCGTCAATAGCTGTCGCCATAGGGGCATTTTATGGTTTATCCATAGTCAACAGGACGATATATCTTGAAATTCCTGCGGTGGTGTACATCGCCGTGATATCGGCTGTCGGGGTATTGCTCGCCTTGCGTTTCCGCCGAAAGCGTAAGGAGATGACCGCCGCCGGATACGCCAGTGAATCCCTTGCCGCCGCCGGGTTCTCAATCCTTACATGTTTCCTCGTGATTCCCGAGGGCATCGCGGCCTTGAACTATTATCTGCCCGGCGGAGGAGAACCTTACCGATGGGAGTGTACCGTGACCGACAAACAGGTCAACTATACCCGTGGAGCACCATATTACTACGTCACATTCACACCGTCAGGCGGGGACGACAGCTTCCGGATGAAAGTGTCATCCCGGGATTACAGTCAGATGCACAAAGGACGCAGCTATCATCTTACCGTCCGCGACGGCGCGCTGTCCTACCCGATATTGGACGGCATCTCACGGTAGGGAGTGGTCAGTCTTTGCCGGTGATTATCTTCTTGATGTCATGGAGCTTGTTGAGGGCTGCCACGGGGGTGAGGTTGTTGATGTCGGTGTGGAGTATTTCGTCGCGTATCTGGGTGAGGACGGGGTCGTCGAGCTGGAAGAACGAGAGTTGCATTCCCGAGCGTCCATCGGCCACGGTGCTGAGGTCTTTTTCTATCGAGTCGCGGCGGTTGGCTGTCTCCAGATGGTGGAGCACCTGGTCGGCGCGCTTGACGATGGCGGGTGGCATACCGGCGATTTTTGCCACGTGGATACCGAAGCTGTGTTCCGAGCCACCCTTAGCGAGCTTGCGCAGGAACACGACCTTGCCGTTTATCTCCTTCACTGACACATTGTAGTTGACGACGCGGCCAAACGAGCGTTCCATTTCGTTAAGCTCGTGGTAATGGGTCGCAAACAGCGTCTTCGGATGCGCCGTGCCGTGCTCGTGGATATGCTCCACGATGGCCCACGCGATGGATATGCCATCGTAGGTGGAGGTGCCTCGACCAAGCTCGTCAAAGAGTATCAGCGAGCGTTGGCTCATGTTGTTGAGGATGGATGCCGCCTCGTTCATCTCCACCATGAATGTCGACTCGCCGAGCGATATGTTGTCGCTGGCGCCGACGCGGGTGAATATCTTGTCGACGATGCCTATGCGCGCGCTGTCGGCGGCGACAAAGCACCCTATTTGCGCCATCAGCACGTTGAGAGCCGTCTGCCGCAGCAATGCCGACTTTCCCGACATGTTGGGGCCGGTGATCATCATCACTTGCTGCCCGTTGTTTGACAGCGAGACGGAGTTGGTGATGTATGGCTCGCCCGGCGGGAGCTGCTTCTCGATGACGGGGTGTCGCCCCTCGGTAATCACGATGTCGAGCGAGTTGTCCACTACGGGGCGGTTGTAGTGGTTGTCCATCGCCACTCGGGTGAACGCCGACAGGCAGTCGAGACGCGCCACCAGCGAGGCGTCGAGCTGTATGGCCGGGATATATTCCATCAATTGTGCCACCAGGCCGTTGTAGAGCCGGGTCTCGATTGACAGTATCTTCTCCTGCGCCCCGAGTATCTTCTCCTCATACTCTTTCAGCTCCTGTGTGATATACCGCTCTGCGTTGACAAGTGTCTGCTTGCGTATCCACTCCAGCGGCACCTTGTCCTTGTGGGTGTTGGTGACCTCGATATAGTAGCCGAACACATTGTTGTAACCGATTTTGAGGCTCGGTATGCCGGTGGCTTCCGATTCGCGCGCCTGTACCTTCATCAGGTAGTCCTTGCCCTTGAACGCTATCTCACGCAGCTCGTCAAGCTCGTTGTCGACCCCCTCGGCGATGACGTTGCCACGGTTGACGGCCGACGGTGCGTCGGGGACAAGCTCTCGGGCGATGCGGTCGCGGATTGAGGTGCACGGGTTGAGCTGCTCGCCGATGGCATGGAGCGCGTCCAGGTCGGCGTCGAGGCAGAGTGCCTTGATAGGCTCGATGGCGGTCAGGGCGGTCTTCAGCTGCACGACCTCACGCGGGGTGATGCGCCCTACGGCCACCTTGGAGATGAGGCGTTCCATGTCGCCGACCTGCTCCAGCGCCTCCTTGAGCGCGTCGCGTTCCTCACGGTTGCGCAGGAAGTATTCCACCACGTCGAGACGCCCGTTGATTGCCTGCACATCTTTTAGCGGAAACAGTATCCACCGGCGCAGCAGGCGTGCCCCCATCGGGGATATGGTGCGGTCGATGACACTCAGCAGGCTCTTGCCGTCCTCGGCGAGCGAGTCGACCAGTTCGAGGTTGCGCACGGTAAACTTGTCGAGCCTCACGTAGCTGTCCTCCTCGACCCGCGACAGGCGCGTGATGTGGCTCGTCTGTGTGTGGCGTGTGATGTCGAGGTAGTGGAGTATCGCGCCCGAGGCGATGATGGCGGCGTGGAGATTGTGCACGCCGAATCCCTTTAGATTGCGTGTCTCAAACTGTTTGAGCAGGCGGTCGTGGGCGGCGTCGGAGGTAAATATCCAGTCATCAAGCTCAAAGGAGAGGTAGCGGGCAGTGAACGTGTCGTCAAACAGCTTGCGCTTGCCCCGCTCGACAAGCACCTCCTTGGGTGCGAAGTTGCCGAGCAGCTTGTCGATATAGTCGTTTTTCCCTTCGGCGGTGAGAAATTCGCCCGTCGAGATGTCGAGAAACGCAACGCCCGTCACGTCGCGTGCAAAGTGGACGGCGGCGACAAAGTTGTTCTCGCGGTGGTCGAGAACTGTGTCGTTTATTGACACGCCGGGGGTGACAAGCTCGGTGATGCCGCGCTTGACAAGTTTTTTGGTGAGCTTCGGGTCTTCAAGCTGCTCGCATATGGCGACGCGCTTTCCGGCGCGGACGAGCTTGGGCAGGTAGGTGTCGAGGGCGTGGTGGGGAAATCCCGCCAGCTCGACATATTGTGCCGACCCGTTGGCGCGGCGTGTCAGCGTGATGCCGAGTATCTCGGACGCGGATATGGCGTCATCGGAAAATGTCTCGTAGAAGTCTCCCACCCGGAACAGCAGCACGGCATCGGGATGCTTCTGCTTCATCTCGATATATTGTTTCATCAGCGGGGTCTCTACTATCTTTGCCATTGTCACTCGGTCGTTGTGAAAAAATTTGCGTTAAAATCATAGGGACGCCATATTGTGATATCGACGTCCATTGACGGGGTAAAATTACGAAAAAAATCCGAGGTGTCCTACAGGCGTGCCGTCAGTGGCGACGGGGCGTCGCGGAGTATCGACTCCACAAGATAGAGGGCGCGGATGTCGGCGCGTGCCACCTCTATGTCGTCATAGTCGGGGTTGGCGCTGCGCAATATGACCATCGCTGGGTCTTCGTGCCGTCTAAGGGATTTGACCATACGGTAGTCGTCGAGCACTACAACGTAGATTTGTCCCCAATATATGACCGAGCGGTCGCTGATGCGTCGTATGGCGATAGCCCCGCCGTCGGCGATGACCGGCTCCATGGAGTCGCCTCTGACCCCTACTATTGCCGAGCGGCTGTCAAGGTGGGGGACGCGCATCGTGCCTATGACGCGGTCGACCGTGAACATGGATGACAGCTCGGCGCAACCTGCCGTGACGTCGATGTCGTATACGGGTGTCCCCTCAGCTCCCGGAGGGAGCAGGCGGCATGTGGAGGATGATATTTCACGTGGCGTCGGATTGGGGTCATATGGCAGGCCGTGGCCGTCGCGCAGCCATCGCTTGGAGACCCCCATGTCGGCCACAATGCGGTTGACGAGCGTGTCGCTCACGGCAAGCCGCCCCGACAGATGCTTTGACAGGTTGGAGGGGTCGATTGACAGGCGTTTGGCAAACGCCGCCTGCGACATGCCGGTCTGAGCCATCAGATACCGTATGCGCCCCACGATTGCCTCGGTGTCAGGCAACGGTCTCACTTGTGGGTGACGTTGACTTTTGATGTCGGGGGGAGCTGGGAGTTGCGTGTCTCCACGGCGTCGATGACCTCGTGGGCCAGATGCATGAACGCATGCCCCGTGATGGTGTCTTCGGCGGCGATGGGGCGTCCCGCGTCGCCGGCGTCGCAGATGGAGCCTACGACAGGTATCTGGGCAAGGAGCTTGACATGCAGCTCCTCGGCGAGGCGCACGGCGCCCTCGCGGCCAAATATGTAGTAACGCTCGTCGGGATGCTGCTCGGGGGTGAACCATGCCATGTTCTCGACAATGCCGAGGACGGGGACGTTGACCTTGTCGCCGGTGAACATCGCTATCCCCTTGCGGGCGTCGGCAAGAGCCACCTCCTGGGGAGTGCTGACGATGACCACGCCCGTGATGCCGAGGGTCTGCACGAGGGTCAGGTGGATGTCGCTCGTGCCGGGAGGCATGTCGATGAGGAAGTAGTCAAGCTCGCCCCAGTCGGCATCGGTGATTAGCTGCCTGAGGGCATTTGACGCCATGCTTCCGCGCCACAGCACGGGGCTGTTGCGGTCGACAAAGAAGCCTATTGACAGCACCTTGACGCCGTAGCGTTCAAAGGGGATGATGAGGTCGCGCCCGTTGACATTGTGCATGTATATCTGCTCGTCCTCGACCCCGAACATCTTGGGGACTGACGGACCGAAGATATCGGCGTCGAGAAGCCCCACCTTATACCCCTCGCGGGCCAGGGCTACGGCGAGGTTGCTCGCCACGGTCGACTTGCCGACTCCTCCCTTGCCCGAGGAGACACCAATGATGTTTTTCACGCCGGGCAGCGGGTTCTCCTTTGGGGCGGGAGCGGCCTGGCGGGTCTTGACTGCTATGTTGCCCTTGATGTCGATGTCGGGGTCGGCATATGTGAGGATAGCGGTCTCGGCTGCCTTGACTACCGACTTTATGAACGGGTCGGTGGGCTTGTCGAATATGAGGGAGAATGTCACCTTGTTGCCGTCGATGCGCATGTCGTCCTCGACCATACCGAGGTCTACGATGTCACGGCCGTTGCCCGGATAGCGCACGTTGCGCAGGGCGTCGAGTATGAGGTTGGGATATAGGGTCTGCATGATGCTGTATTGTTTAAGTGTGTTGTCGGTTGCGCGGAGTGACACGGGGAGCGCACTTCTCGGGGCATTGCAGCTCTCCGCGCGAGAAGCTGCGGTAGGTGTCAAACTCGATGTCCACGTCAGGCTCGGCGAGCGTGCCCTCATGCGGGAGGCGGAAAGAGAGGTATTTTATCGTCAGTCCGCGGTCGAGCCACTGCTGCTCGTAGAATGTGCGTATGTTGAGTATGTCGGTCGCCTCGCCCGAGTGGTAGAGGTCGTCGGTGTTGACGATGACCGGCAGGCTGTTCAGCTCGACCATCAGCCGCGTGTAGGTGTACAGGAACGGGCTGTCACTCTTGAGGTGCACGGTGCCGTTGTCGGCAAGCACCTGTCGGTAAAGGTCGAGAAACCGGGTCGACGTGAGACGCTTGCGTACTTTCTTCATCTGCGGGTCGGGGAAGGTAATCCATATTTCCGACACCTCCCCGGGGGCGAAGAACGCCGGGAGCAGCTCGATGTTGGTGCGCACGAAAGCTACGTTGCCGAGCTGCTCGCGTGTGGCCTGTGTGGCACCGGTCCACATGCGGGCGCCCTTTATGTCGATGCCGATGAAGTTCTTGTCGGGAAAGCGTCGGGCGAGTCCGACTGCATATTCCCCCTTGCCGCATCCGAGTTCAAGGACGATAGGGTTGTCGTTGTGGAAATAGTCGCTGTGCCACTTGCCGCGCAGGGGAAACCCCTGCTGCTGCAGCACGGCAAAGGGATATTGGAACACGCAGTCCATCGACTGCATGTCGCTGAATTTCTTTAGTTTGTTCTTTCCCATGGCGATTGATGGAACGGGGTTATCGTTGGGAGTGGGCTGTCGGCACGTCAGGGATTGCGGCGTGCCACCTTGACGGAGGGTTGCGAGCCGTCCTCGAGGGCGAGCTTCACGATGAAGATGCGCGACGCGAGGTCGGAGGTGTCTATTGTAAGCTCGGTGTCGTCAGGCTCGACATACGCGTGGCGTATGCCGGTGGAGTCGTAGAGCGATGCCGACAGGATGTTGACGTTGGACTTTATGATGAGGTCATATCCCGAGAAACGCGCATCGACGCTGGTCTTGTCCTCAATCGTGTTGGGTGTGGTGGCCGAGACAAACATGATGTTGAACTCCTTCCACTGCGGGGCGGCCTTGAACATGTCGGCGGTCTCGCCCTTGACATTGAGTGTCGTGCCAGGTTGGTTGACACCGAGCCAAACGTTCTCGCCAAGCTCCGGCACATCGTCCAGTCCCATTGCGTCGAGGGTCGAAAGCGATGTCCACCCCTCAAAGGCGTTGTTGCCGATATAGGCGAGCGATGAGGGGAGCGCAAACGTTGATATGTGGTTCAGACCTGTAAAGGCGTATTCTCCGACGCTCTCGACCCCTTCGGGGAGCAGGGCTGCGGTATTGATGGCATTGTCGCCTTTGAATGTGTAGGGGGCAATCGACAGGAGAGTTTCAGGTCCTGTGTAGTCCTCCAGGCGGTTGTCGTCAAAGAACGCGCCCTCGCCTATGCGTTGTAGCTCGGCGGGGAGGGTCACTGAGGTTAGGTTGGGGCAACGGGCGAAAGACCACGGGCCGATGGAGTCGAGCGATGCCGAGAGGCTAAGGTCGACGGTCTCCAGTCCTGACGCCTCGAATGCCTCGGGGGCGATGAGGGTCAGCGCACGCGGGAAGCTGAAGGCGGCAAGGCTTGTGCAGCCGGCAAATGCACGCTTGCCGATGGCGCGTACGGTCGTGTTGACCGATACGTCGGTCAAGGCCGTACAGCGGGCGAATGTCGATGCGCCTATGCTGTCGATGTCGGCGTTGACGGTGGCTTTGGCAAGGCTGGTGCACCCCATGAATGTGTGGCTGCCCATGTCGGTGACGGCTTCCGGGACAGTGACGGATGTGAGTGCGTCACATCCGCTGAAAGCCCCGTCTCCTATGGCGGTCACTGTCGCCGGGATGGATATGGACGTGATGGCGGTCGAGGCAAGCGAGGCGTCACCTATGGCTGTGAGCGAGGCCGGGAGCTTGACGGCGGCAAGTTTTGACATGCCCATAAGCGCGTTGTGGGGTAGGCGATTGGCCTCGGAAGTCGACACCGAGGTAAGCACTGTCGCCCCTGCGTAAGGCTCTATCTGTGCTGCGGCCATGTCGAGGGTGGTCAGCTCGGGGAGCGAGGAGGATATGAAGTCAAAGTCGGCGGCATTGAGCGTGCCGGTGACAGTGAGGGAGGTTATCGTCTTGTCGGAAATCTTCTCGGAGAGGCTTCCGGCTGTGTTTTCAACGGTGATAGCCGATGCGGCACATGTGCCAATCAGCGAGAAGGCAAATATCAATAAGGGTAATTTCATCGCAGTTTACAGTATTCCAAACTAATTAACGCGCAAAGTTACTAAAATATTGCCTACCCGCAATCCTACAGATAGTTAAAAATATATCTTGTATCGGTCGCCCTCCACGGCAAGTATATATGCGCCATGCGCGAGGTGTCCGATGCGTTGGGTCGAGCCGCTATATGCTACGCTCCCCGTCATGGTGTATATTGTAATCTGGAGGTTGCCCGGATTGATGACTGTATTGCCTTCGATACTTATTCCGTGGTGGTCGCTGACGGCATTGGTGATGCCGCTTGAGTCAAAAAATTTGCCCCAGCAGGGGTTTGTGCGGTAGCTGTTCTCAGCCGAGGCCGGGACTGAGAGTGTGGCATTGTCATATGTCGTCTGCGAGAATGTGGACTCCGCGATGGCGGGCGGGTTCATGGGGTTGGCCTTGATATCGGCAAGGCGTATGCACCCCGCGAATGCCTCGGGACCAATCCAGCTGACGGCCCGGCCAAGGGTCAGACGCTCCAGATTGGTGAAATCCTTGAATGCCCCGGTGGCTATGGTCGTCGTGCGGTCGCCGGTGACAAGCTCCCTGAGGCCCTTGCTGTCGGCAAACCATTCCTTGGCTATCGTCGGGCAGTTGGTTTCAACGCGCTTCACCCCGATGCAGTCGTAGAACGGGTCCCAGCCGACCTTGGCAAGCGACGAGCCGATTGTGACATACTGCATCCGCTCGCAGTAGGCAAAAGCCATCAGCCCCATCTCCTGCACTTCGTCGGGTATGCTTATGCCGGCAAGGTAGGAACAGCCATAGAATGCCTCCGGTGCTATGACGCGCACCCGGGAACCGATGACGGCCTCGGTCATTTGCCAGCAGTCCTTGAAGGCCGATGCCCCGATCTCGCGCACGGTGTCGGGGATTTTGACGCCTGTCAGTGTCTCGCATCCCTGAAAGGTGTTGCGCCCTATCTCATAGACCTCATACTCGGTGTCGCCGTCCCACACTTTCGCGGGGATTGTCAGATAGCCCGAGTAGGTGTTGGCGGCGATGCCTGTGATGTCGCCTTCGGCGAGACGGCATGTCTTGCCTATCTCGTCCCTGACGCTGTAGCGCAGTCCTTGATAGGTAAATTCACGGGAATTGGCGGCGTTGGCGGCGACGGCGATTGTCAGCATCGCGGAAATGATGATATTCTTCGTAAGGCTCATTGTCAATCTATTGGCTTGAATCCCTTTTAGGATGGTTACAGGATGAATAGTTACAGAATTTGCGTCAAAGATACTAAACATTCTGTTCTTGCCAAAATGACAGGCTGCTTCTGTAGGGGGTACAAAAAGTGGACACGGCATGGTCGCGGCAACCGGCATGAAATGCCGCAGCGGTAAATACCGGGCCTATAGCTGTATATCCAATGTCAGCACGGCTTGGCTCAGGAATCCGTAGGGGTAGGTAATGACCCCGTCATATCGCAGTGTCTTGCGTTTCTTGTAGGAGTATTCTCCGCTGAAATGGTAGGAGTAATCCTCACCGTCTCTCACTGCCGAGATTTCAATCGGTATCCTGCACTCGCTCTTGCCGGGCACAATGTCGTAGAGGGTCATGGATGCCGGATGCCTATCGGCATATGACGCAATCCACACGCTTTTGCCTTGGGTTGGGCGGCCGTTGACGGTGAGTGACAGTTTCCAAAGGGGACTGTCATCCGTATACATGCCGTACAGGTAATCGCCGTCTGTCGGCTCTTTTGGCTCATCGTGATTACTGCATCCGGTTGTAACGAGATAAAGGATTATACCTAAGTATAAAATGATTCTCTTGAACATTTATATTATTTTATTTCAGGATGTGGTTTTATTGATCCATTTGTTATCTCATCAACTTTTATTACTTTGAATACGCATGATGATATCTTGTCATTCCATCCAAGTTTTTTCAAGTTATAATCGGCGTGGGGCCTGTCATAACTCATACTTAGAGGGGCTCTCCAATATTCTCCGACACAATACAGCACTTTCCCTTGATAATAGGAATCCTCATAGGAGGTGAGGCACACTCGTAGTTCTCCACCTGGCTTGGTGTAACCTCCATGTATTCCATCTCCAATAGCCCCCGCTCCAATATCATAGTAACTTCCAGGTTCCATAAAGTTTTCAAGCCTGATGGAGGATGTCTTGTCGTTGAACGCCTGATATTCTTTAAGGCTAAATATTGTTATGCCAGCTGTTGTCCTCTACAGGAGGACGGGATTCGTTAATAGGATCATCCTCGCTTGTGCAGGATACAGCTGCCAACCCAATAAGTGAGATGGCGGCCCATTTTGTTAGACTTTTTGTCATGATGTTTAAGTTATGATGGTCTATAAATTCAACTCTCCATAGAAGATGCGTCCCGTGGCGGTTTCAAGGGTGATGCTGTAGTTTTCGCCTATGTTGCCTAATGGGATAATGATTGGCGCATGGGTTGAATAAGAGTATTGGGACATCTCCCCTGTCTCGTGTACGGTTATGCCAATAAGACATCTCCCCTCCTGCTGATGGAAGATTATATAGAGATAGCCGTCTTCATAATAGCTGCTGACGCTGGGTCGTGCGGTGTCATGCGGCCTTGCGGGAGGATTCCGCTCCTGAAGATGTACATCTTTCTTCTTTGCGCTAATATTGAGTGCGCACAGTAGAATGGTTAATAGGATTATGAGTTTTCTTATCATTTGCGTTGAGATTTTTCAAGGGCAAAGATATGGATACAGAAAGAAGTAAATCGAATTTTTAAGGCGTAAAAAAGTCATCACGCTGATGTGTAAACTGTTGACTATCAGCAGTGTATAAGGCGATAAAAAATAAAAAATTCATCAGTCTCTATTGCATTGCTAATCAGTGGATTATATGATATGATGATAATGCTGAGCGCAAATCGCTGGTTGCTAATATGTTACACTATAGTAGCCGCAGTAGTTTCTCCTTATCGGGGGCGTTGGAGTCGGCTATGCGTTTTTTCAGTCGCAGACGCTTGTTGTAGAAGTTGCGTATCTTGTTTCCCGTCAGCAGGCAGACGGTGCGCTGTGAGAGACCTGCGAAAATCAGCGTCAGGAAAGTTATATCCTCCTCCTTTAGCGAGGGGAATTGTGCACGCAGTTTCTTAACGGCGTTGTCACGGCATCGGTTGACCATAGCCTCCAGTTCTTGGATTTTCCCGGGGCTTCTCATTCGGGCAATCTCCTCCTCTATGCTCTTGACGAGCAACGCTCTTGTCCTGTCGGACTCCCCTTTCTCGAAGTATTCGTCACAAAGGCGGTTGAGCAGCTCAAAATGTCCCGCAAACAGGGTCTCGGTGAGTGCCCTTAGCTCTTCCGAGCGGTTTTGCTCATGGTCGATTTGCGTGCTGTAATCATGTCTTGTAGTCGTCAATCGCCCGTTTAATTCAGTTATTTCGGCGACTTTGCGGTCAATTTCCATGTTTTTACGCTTTATGCGGTGCCGTATATAGATTGTAGCAGCCATCAGGAGGCACACTGAGACGATAGAAACTGACCAAAGGCGATATTTGAGTATATGGGTTTGTAGGCGTGTTTCTTGGGCTGTGGAGTTGAAATAGTCCCGTTGGGCCACCACTGCCGATTGCTTCATCAAAAAGCATACGGCATCAACTCGTCGTTCCTCAATGCGTCTATGCAGGAGATTTGCCCGGCTGTAGTCGCCTTCTCTTTCAGCGATACCCAGTGCCGCGTATTCTGCCGAGAGGGAGTCTTGAAAGTTCCTTGCTTTTTGGAGAGCGAGGTCGAGATATGCCGTTGCCGAGTCGCGCTGCCCGACATTCATGAATACCTCGGCGATGCAAGAGCAGTCCTGGCTTTTGAGTGTATAATTGAGGCTGTCACGCCGAAAAGTGAGATATGTGTCGTATGCGTCACGGTAGCGGTCGTCGTTGAGCAGGCAGTAGATGTCGAGCTGCATACACAGGGGGTAAAACACCGAGTCAATGCCACGTTGGCGTTCTTCCTGTATGAGACTGTCGAGCACACGATGCCCTTGGCTATATTGGTTGTTGTTGGAGTATCCTACAGCAAGGTCGAGCTCGGCGAATTTCTTGTTGGCAGGGAATCCTGCGCGATCATAATATTCAACCGCGAGGAGGCTATGTGCCAAAGTTTCCTCTTTGTGAAATGTCTTGTGGAATACATCGGCCATCAGCTCGTTTGACTTGGCTATCCAATAGTCTTCATTCAGGGCGCGGGACAGTTGGTCGGCCTCGGTTGCGGCGACTATTGCCTTGGTGTAGTTGCCGGCATAGTAGTTGGCGCGGCCTTGATAGAACAGTGATCGCATCAATCTACCGTCATCACGGTGATGGCGGTAATAATCGACCGACAGCGACACGAGAGAGTCGTTGTCGGGGTCAAGATAGTTCTTGTCGAGAGCCTGGGTGTGGAGCATCCCGTAGTAGGCTTGCGCACGGAGGCTTCCGACATGCCCCATATCGATGGCGTCGAGTATCTCCAATGCCGAGTCGGGGCGCGACATCATCAGCGAGTCGGCCATGGCAAGCCGCTCCATGACAGCGCTGTCGGGGCTGCAGCCCCATAGCATTGAGGCGACGGCTATCAATGCCGGGATTATATTTCTCATAGGGTGATGACTATGGGTGGATAAACAGGTGGCGGCTGTGAGGCCGGGAAAGAAAGCGCACGGGCTCGTCGCGAGTCCGTGCGCTTGCAATTTTATGAATGTTTAGAAGCTAATAGATTAGCCGTTTACTTTCTTCATGTGGGCGATGAGGTCGAGCACCTTGTTGGAGTAGCCGATCTCGTTGTCGTACCAAGAGATGACCTTAACGAAAGTCGGGGTCAGCTGGATACCTGCCTTCTTGTCGAAGATAGAAGTGCGGGTGTCGCCGAGGAAGTCGCTCGATACTACATCGTCTTCGGTGTAGCCGAGGATGCCCTTGAGCTCGCCTTCGGATGCTTCCTTCATGGCAGCGCAGATTTCCTCGTAAGTGGCGGGCTTGGCGAGGTTGACGGTGAGGTCAACTACAGACACGTCGAGAGTGGGGACACGCATCGACATACCGGTCAGCTTGCCGTTGAGCTCGGGGATAACCTTGCCTACAGCCTTTGCAGCGCCTGTAGAGGAGGGGATGATGTTGCCGCTTGCAGCGCGACCGCCACGCCAGTCCTTCATAGAGGGGCCGTCAACAGTCTTCTGGGTAGCGGTAGTGGAGTGTACGGTAGTCATGAGGCCGTTTACAACGCCAAACTTGTCGTTGAGCACCTTGGTGATAGGAGCAAGACAGTTGGTGGTGCAAGAAGCGTTAGATACAAACTGGGTACCCTTTACATAAGTGTCCTGGTTTACACCGCAAACAAACATGGGGGTGTCGTCCTTTGAGGGAGCTGACATAACCACGTACTTTGCGCCTGCCTCGATGTGGGCCTGAGCCTTCTCCTTGGTGAGGAAGAGACCGGTAGACTCAACAACGTATTCTGCGCCTACGGCACCCCAGTTGATGTCGGCCGGGTTGCGCTCTGCGGTAACGCGGATGTGCTTGCCGTTAACGATAAGCTCGCTCTTCTCGAGGTCGTAGTCTACAGTGCCGTCAAACTGACCGTGCATTGTGTCATACTTGAGCATGTAAGCCATGTAGTCAACGGGAAGAAGGTCGTTGATGCTAACTACTTCGATGTCGTCACGTTTGGTCGAAGCGCGGAACACGAAACGTCCGATGCGGCCAAAACCATTAATACCTACTTTTGTCATAATTGTTAAATTATTTGGGTTATGATAACTTCACCATTTGGGGCGACCGCAGGCGTCCGTGTGTCGGGATGGCATGACGGTCACTTATTAGGCTCGACAAAAGTAGTAATTTTTTTTCAAATAGCCTATTATGTTAGTACCTATTAGAATTTTTCTCATATTTTTTATCAATATGGCGCAATAATGTCCTGAATTGATGATATCGGTGGCGTTTTGGCACGGCAGTAGGCTGAAAGTGCGTCGCGGAATCAGGTTGTTGTCCCGCGACGCACTCGCGATGTTTTTCGGACGGTTGTATCAGTAGACGGTTTTTGTCGTCGACTCGCCGCGTTTCACTATATAGAGGTGTCCGCTGAGGGGTTTTTCGACACGGATGCCCTGAAGATTATAGTATTCCGCAGGCGCATTTTCGTCGGCGATTGCCGACACGATGCCCGAGGTGTGGGTTATGGTAAGCTCTTTTGTGTTCCAGTCGAAGCGCAGCGTGACGTCCTCGGCCGAACCGGCCGCAAGCGACATGTTCTGTCCTGACCGGGTCAGCGTGTAGGTCTTGCCGAGGGTCAGCTGCTGGCCGCCCGGGAGGCCGAAGTCGACATTGCCGCTGTTCCATTCGGGACCCGCGAGCTTGAATTCCCCGCTCAATACCGGGACTTTAAGCTCGTAGATGAGGCCGCCCTTGTCCTCAAACCGGTTTTCCTCCATCGCTCCCCACCCGGAGTAGTCGCCTCCACGCAGGTATATGTCGTTTGATGGCAGGTCGACGGGCTGTGTGTAGCCTTCGATGCCGAGCTTGTAGCCGAAGCTGTTGATGCCGTCGGAGAGCTGCTTCTGCACCTCGGCAAGCGGTGTCGCCATGTCGGGGTTGCCGTATCCCTCGCTCTGCCATCGCAGCGCGTCACGCTCTGCCGCTTTGGCGATGCGTGCGGCATAGGCGTTCTGATAGTCGAATATGCGGTCGAAGCCCTCGGCCTCCATAGCCATGAATATGCGCTTCACCTCGTCGCGGAATGCCTGGCAGTTCCACATGTTTCCTACCCAGTGCTGGATGTAGTTGCTCTCCCATATCCACTTTGTCTGGTCGCGTGTCGCCTGGAACGCCGAACCGAAATCCCACACCGGGCCGAAGTGCCACTTCTGTCCCTCGCCCTTGTCCTTGGTGAGGTAGCAGGAGCCGGAGTAGGACTCGTAGTTGTTGAGTATCTGATTGACTACAAAAAATCGGGCGGCGTCGGTGAGGTCGATTTTTTCAAGCCATCCTCCGTTTGCGTTGTCGGGGGCATAGATGAGACGGTCGATTTCGTCAAACTCCTTGATGAGCCACTGGCGGTGAGCATCGGTCACGTAGTCCTCGGGGGTCTTGTGGGTCACACGCAGGACGGCTCCCTCGCGTTGGCGTGACGGGACTGTCACCTGAAACTCGTCGGGGTTGTTGTCAAGTTCCACAAGCCACGGGCCGGTATAGTCCTCCTCGGTGAACGGGTAGTCTGCGGCAGTCTTGTCGGGATTGGCTTCGAGCCAATCTTCGACGGCGTCGTCGGGATTGGAGAGATTGATGCGTTTCTTGTCAAAGCGTATGGTCTCAGTCAGGAAGTAGAGGCCGATGTAGTCGCCGTTGAGCATCACCTCACATGGCTGGTCGGCCGGAGTCCACGATAGTCCGGCCATGCGGCTCACCTCAAATCCCGAGAGGTTGCGCATAAAGGCCCGGTTGTCATCGGCATGGGCCAGGAGGGCATAATGCTTGCTGCTGTTCATCCCGAGCAGGGCGGCTTTCTTGTCGAGTTTCAGGCGATAGGGCTTTTTGCTGAACGAGTACCATGTGAAATTTCCTCGTCCCTTGATCTGCAGGGGGAGGGGATTTTCGGCGGTGCCGATGGCCTCTATCCCTTCCGCCCCGCGAGGGTCGAGATAGTAGGTCCCTTTCACATAGGTCGATTTTGACTCGATTGGCTGACTGTTTTTGGTCTCGATTACCAGCACGGGGAGCGTGCCTGACGGCTCTACTGCATGGCCCGCAAGGAATACGGTCAACAGAACCAGTAGACTAAAGCTGAATTTATTCATGGAGGTTAAAATTTCGGTATTGGATAGATATGGACAATGTGCATATTTGACATTCACAAATTTAAGAAAAAATCTGGAATATCAAAAATGTGTTAAGAGACACGGGCTGTGCCTTAGTCTGAAAGAGGACACAGCCCGTGGAAAAGCGATGATGACGGGTGCTATCTGATGATTACCTTATGGCCGGCGATAATGTAGAAACCGGGCTGGAGTCCAGGCAACGCGGTGACACCGGCAGCAGCATCGACAAGGAAACTCATGCCGTTGGCCGAGGTAACGGTATAGGTGGCGGCAACGGGGCTGTAGATGTGGGCTATTCCGTCGGTAACGTAGACTGCGGTCTTGTCGGCGTTGAGTTCGACCTCGGGGTCGAGTGTCAGACAAGACTTGGCGACTACGGCTGTCGGGGCTGACCCGTTGGACATGCCGAGGGTGTAGTAGCCGTTGGCCTTATAAAGCAGGTCGTAGGTCTGTGTGCCTCCGTCGCCCTTTGTCTGCGAGCCGTCGCTTGTGCCGTTGCTGAATATTACCCAGTGTGGGTTGCTTTCGGTGACGGTGTACTTGAATACGTTGTCGGTCACCTTTACGCACTTTGTGCCGGGGAAGCTGCCTGTGAGTGCTCCCCACCCGTCGGAACAGAGGAACAGGTAGGCCTCGTCCCAGTCGGCGGGTGCCTCAAAGAATATGGCTGTCTCTCCGGCTGTCAGGCACACGTCGCCTACAGGATCGGGATTGGGATCAGGATCGGGATTGGGATCAGGATCGGGATCGGGGGTCGGGTCGATAATCTCGCCGTTGCCGGTAAACTCCGCTTCACGCCAGAACAGTCCGTCATATAGGCAGACTTGCCCCTTGCGTAGAGTGACATTGCCGGTGGTGGGATATTGCATGGCGTCTTTCTCCTTGCCGTCGTTGAACACTATATTTACTGAGCTTAGTCCGGCAGGGATAGCCTTTACAAAGTAATTTCCATCGAGGTCGCTCATCTTCACGCCGGGCCATTTGTCTTTGAGTGATTTGTCGCCATACATGTAGATGTAGGCGTCTTCCCAGTCGGCCGGCTTTTTCAGTATCGCCGTGCCGGCGGGGACATCAAAAATCTCCCCCTTGGTATATGTTGCCGACACGATGTCATCCTGGTTGCCGTTGGTGGCGGAAACGGTTATTGACACGCTCTCGCCCGGTTTCAGGCCGGAACCGATGTTGGCGGTAGTGGTGCCGGTGAATGGGACGGGTGTGCCGCCGTCGACTGAATAAGTGCCCGAGGTGGCGTCTTTAAGTATCACTGATACCGGCAGGGTCGAGGAGTGGAACTCATAGCCGTCGGGAGTGTTGACTATTGCCTTGGGTCCCTCGACGGGTGCGGTGCCGGCTCGCTTGCATCCGATGCTTGCCATCTGGTAAGTAATTTCGTCAAGATCGTCCTTCTCATGTGATGTCGATGTGTCGTGGGCGTAGTCGCCATACACGTTGTCGAGCATCGCGGGGTCGTGGGGGAGGCAGTCGATGCCCGACTCGCCGCGGGTGGCGATGATGCGTGCGCCGATACCGACAGTCTCAAGGTAGTTTCGGTCGATGCCTATTGCCGAGAAGGGGATTTTTATCTCGTAAAATGAGTCATATTTTGTGTCGTGCTTCACTCCGGCGGTGTGTCCGTAATATGCCTTGCGCATCTCGTCGTCAAGGATGTTGATAAACGTCGACGAGGCGCCGTAGGCTGCCGACGGGTCTGACGGGTTGACGAGCACCATCATCTCACTTGGTAAGAAATCCTGTGCCATCTTGTAGGCGATGCCTACCGACGAGAAAAGGCGACAACCCTCGGCGTCGTAGCTCGAATTGCCCTCTGCATCCACGGCGTTGAATATCGAGGGCTTGCCCTGGCCGGCCTCTCCGCTCATATAGAGGGCGTAGTCGACATGTTCGGTAAACTGTAGCTGCGGGGTGTTCCAGATATAACCCTTTGGTTCGCTTGGCATACGTCCCGACAGTCCCTGATTGTCGGGCTTGACGCTGAGCGCGAGCACTAAGGGTACATTGCCGATGCGACCGTAGTCGGTCAACGGGCCGTCGCCGGGCCGCCACCAGGTGTCGGCGGGGTTGACCATCTGCCATGCAATGTAGAGATTTTCGTCATCCCATGCGGCATACATGGAGTAGCAGTCGGTCACGCAGTTTTCGTGCTGACCTTTGAAAGCCACGCATGCGTCATTGGCTACGCCTTGTGCGATGAGCATTGACTCGTCCCATCCCGAGGTCGTGCCGTCGATGGTGATTGTCGCTGGTTTTCCCACTCCGCCTCGGGGGTTGGTGGAGTAAAGACCGCGTGTCTCGACCTGTGGTGTGGCCGATATGGCTGCGGGAACGCCAATTATGGCGGCAGCCATGAGCAACTTGATGTTTTTGTTCATGAATGGATTTAACAGTTAAAGGATGAAAGTGTAATTATAGTCAGTTAAGTCTCATAGGTGATATATAGACGTCCCAAAATTACTAAATTTTAATCATTTTGCAATAGCCAAGTGTTACTATTTGTCATAACGGCTATTATTCCCCCTGTTTTGAGCTGACGGGGATTGGCGGGTACAAACAATTTTGCTAAATTTGCGTAAAACTATAAAATCGTTTTATCTATGGGAAAGTTTCTTTCAGATTTCAAAGAGTTTGCCATGAAGGGCAACGTGGTCGACATGGCTGTCGGTGTAATCGTCGGCGGTGCATTCGGCAAGATTGTCAGCTCGCTTGTCAATGACGTGCTGATGCCGGTTATCGGCCTGTGTACGGGTGGCATGGACTTCAGCGAGATGAAGTATGTGATGCAGGAGGCGGTGATGAACGGCGAGGAGGTCATCACCCCCGAGGTTGCCATCGGCTACGGCCAGTTCATCCAGTACATCATCGACTTCATCATCGTGGCGTTCAGCATCTTCGTGGCCATCCGCTTCCTGATGAAGTTCAAGAAAAAGGAGGAGGCCGCCGAGGAGGCTCCGGCTCCCGCCCCCGAGCCGACCAAGGAGGAGGTCCTGCTCACCGAGATCCGCGACCTGCTCCGCCAGCAGTCCGACAGGAAATAGCTTTGGTGTATGGCCCACCGTGATGAAATCATGGTGGGCTTTTACCTGCTTGACTGTTATAAACGGAAGTTGAGTGACGCAAGCTCACTCTCTTTTTCATAGATTGCCACCAATGTATCGTAGCTTAGAAATTCAACGCGGTTGTTTTCGTTTAGGGGCCTGAAAGCATTGAATTTTAGCTTGGCAAGGAACTCATCTCTCCTTTTCTTGTCGGCAACAATCACCATTCGTGTGCTAAATCCCTCCAAGTCCATAAATTTGAGCAGTGAATCCTGAATGTTGGTTGAATGCTCCACCTCAAAAAATGCTTGAGGCATCAGTAAATCTTTTTCTTTACCGTATGCCGTAAGCCATATTGCGTCAATCGTGCTGCTGCGTTTCACGAGTTCAGGATAGCTGTAGGGCGGCAGGCGTCTGATGGTGCTTATATCGTTTAGTTTGGTTCCGACACACAATTTATTTTTGTCTTGAGGGGGAGAATAAGTCTGATAGTTTTTCAAGGCACCGAGATATAGCAATAGCCCCTGAAAATAGGAGTGAGTAAATCGTTCATCTTCTTGTGGGGCATTTTTGCATAGGCGGGGGGCTATGCCATTGTTTTCCAATTTTTTCCGATAGGATTCCAGTCCCCACAATCCCGGGCGTATCTTGAATATTTCAGGACGAGTCTGCACTATTCGCCTTATGCTCGCAAAAGGAGTCTTGGTATTCCATGTACATGAGTCAATATCAAAGACATGATTATAGAGCTGTCCCAAAGTGGCTGCGCCTCCCAGACGCTCAAGAGTCTCGATAACCGCCTCATACTGTTTCATGGTACAATATTCGGGATTTTTTGGCAGATTTGCAAGTTTTGGAGGAGGTTTTGGCGCATGTGGGGCGGGGGAGGTGTTTAGGTGGCTGAACGGGCGTTAATTAGTGGTAACGGATGGGGATTTTGGGCGGTGGTGATGGGAAGTGTGGGGAAATAGTTGTATATTCGCCTCATAAATGAAATGTGAAATTTTGGGGCCTTGATTATTGTGATTAAGCGCCATCCAACGACTAAACAAACGCAAGAAGATGAGTAAAGTTGTCATTATCGGGGCCGGCGGCGTAGGCACCGTCGTAGCCCACAAGTGTGCCCAGAATCCCGAGGTGTTCACCGACATAGTGCTCGCATCGCGGACCAAGAGCAAGTGTGACGCCGTAGCCAAGGCTATCGGCTCGCCCAATATCACGACCGATCAGGTAGATGCCGACAGCGTGGAGCAGCTCTGCGCCCTGCTGCGCCGTCACAAGCCCGAGCTGGTGATAAACGTGGCGCTTCCCTATCAGGATCTCACCATAATGGACGCGTGCCTGGAATGTGGCGTCAACTACCTTGACACGGCCAACTATGAGCCGAAGGAGGAGGCCCACTTCGAGTATTCGTGGCAGTGGGCCTACCGTGAGAAGTTTGAGAAGGCGGGTCTGACGGCCATTCTCGGCTGCGGGTTTGACCCGGGCGTTTCGGGGGTGTTTACCGCCTATGCCGCCAAGCACTACTTCTCGGAGATGGAGTATCTCGACATCGTGGACTGCAACGCCGGCGACCACGGCAAGGCATTCGCCACCAACTTCAACCCTGAAATCAACATCCGCGAGGTGACCCAGAAAGGCCGCTACTATCAGGACGGCAAGTGGGTGGAGACCGAGCCGCACGAGATACACGGGCCGCTCAACTATCCCAACATCGGCCCTCGCGAGAGCTATCTCATCTATCATGAGGAGCTTGAGAGCCTTGTGCAGAATTTCCCGACCATCAAGCGCGCGCGTTTCTGGATGACATTCGGGCAGGAGTACCTGACCCACCTGCGCGTGATACAGAATATCGGCATGGCGCGTATCGACCCTATTATGTACAACGGGGTGGAGATTGTGCCTATCCAGTTCCTGAAGGCGGTGCTGCCCAACCCGCAGGACCTCGGGGAGAACTATCACGGCGAGACGTCCATCGGCTGCCGCATATCGGGCAAGGACAAGGATGGTAAGCCGCTGACCTACTATATCTACAACAACTGCAGCCATGAGGCGGCTTACAAGGAGACCGGGATGCAGGCCGTGAGCTACACGACGGGCGTGCCGGCGATGACGGGCGCGATGATGTTCCTCACGGGCAAGTGGCGCAAGCCGGGTGTGCACAACGTCGAGGAGTTTGATCCCGATCCGTTCCTGAAGGCGCTCGCCGAGCAGGGTCTGCCCTGGAACGAGGAGTTCAACATCGACCTTGAGGTGCAGAATATCAAGTAACGTTCCCATTATTTTGGGAAGATGAAGACAATGAGGCTGTATCAAAATTGTATGTAAGGAATGTATCCTCTCCGAGGAAACGCGGGAGTTAAGGATTGAGACCCAACACAACGCAAAAGCGAGGCAAATCGTCAGATTGCCTCGCTTTTTGCTTAGTGTGGGGTTAACGGAATATAAAGTCT
>ERZ808042.355-NODE-355-length-32091-cov-7.801837_pt1 | contig 32091 bp, 34 predicted proteins | sample MGYA00380193_ERZ808042 | MGnify/ENA primary metagenome ERZ808042 (study PRJEB31490, sample SAMN06133401) | mouse gut metagenome | isolation source: M1_2 | host: mice | place: China: Chengdu | collected 2015-05 ...
GGACATCCGGGTGTGCTCCATCTACGAGGGCTCCTCCCAGGTCCAGCAGATTGTCATCTCCGGCCAGATGCTCAAGTAAACATCCCGCTAAACCGGGGGAGCAGGATTTCCGCTTCCCCGGTGCCCATTTGTGAGGAAGGAGCGACATTCATGAGAAGCAGCGAGTCTATCCAACGGGTGTTGGTTTATATTGCGGGGGCAGGACAATGAGAGAAGTCTTATCTTTGGAAAATCTAACGGTCGGACAGTTCCTGCACCGAACCGTTCAGCACTTTCCAGACCGTTCAGCTATGGAATATGCGGGACAGGTCTGGACCTATCGGGAACTGGAAGGGACCGTAACCAGCACCGCCCGCCGTCTGCTGTCCTGGGGCGTCAAGCGGGGTGACCGGGTGGGGCTTTGGTGCGAAATGGAACCCAATGTGATCTTTCTACTGTATGCGCTGCCCCGTATTGGAGCGGCGGCGGTGCTACTCAACACCAGCCTCCAGCGCTCCGAACTCGCCGAACTGCTGCGGCGCACCGAAGTGAGCCGCCTCATTATCACCGACGGATGCAAGGCCTCCAGTTTCCCTGCCTTATGCCAAGGGTTGATTCAAGAAGTTCCCACCCTGGAGGCCGTCCTCTATGCAGGGCAGAGCGGTGAGTCTGCCGGTCTGCAAACACTTGGCAAACTGGAAGAGACTTCCGAGGAAAAGCTTGTACAGGCTGAAGCTCAGGTAACCTCCCAGGACATTGGATATATTCTCTACACAAGCGGTACCACCAGTATGCCCAAAGCAGTGATGAGCACTCAATTCAGCCGGGTGAACAACGGCATTCAACAAGCCCATGACCTGGGAGCAACGGAGGTAGATCGGTTTTGTGCTGCCATGCCTGTGTTCCACTGCTTTTGCCTGTCGGTCAACGTGATGGCGGCCTGCGCGTCGGGGGGTTGTCTCTACATCCCGGAGAGCCGGAAAACCTCCGTTATCCTGGAGGCGCTGAGCGAAGGGAAGTGCACTATATTCAGCAGCGTCCCCACCCTGTTTCACGCCATCCTGTGCCGCCCGGATTTTGGAAATTGGGACCTGTCCAGCCTGCGCACTGGCTTTATCGGCGGAAACCTTTACCCACCGGAGTTTTTCCGGCAGGTAAACGATGGCTTTGGGTTTACCCTTTTGTCAAGCTTGGGGCAGACGGAAGCCACGGCGGGACTTACCGTCGCATATCTGGACGATTCTCTGGAAGTTCGTGCCACTACAGTGGGGCATTTTATGAACCACGTGGAGGGTAAAATTCTTCACATCGAGACAGGAAAAGAACAGCCTACCGGTGAAACCGGAGAAATTTGCGTCCGGGGCTATCTGGTGATGGCGGGCTATTATGGCCAACCAGATGAGACAGCCAAGGTCATTGATGCGGAGGGCTGGCTTCACACTGGGGATATGGGCTATCTGGACGAGGCAGGAAACGTTCACCTCACTGGACGGCTGAAGGAACTCATCATCCGCGGCGGTGAGAACATCTCCCCTGCTGAGGTGGAGGCAGCTCTGGGTGACTGCTGTGAAATCGAGGAGTGCAAAGCCATAGGCGTACCCGACTATCACTATGGCGAGGAGGTCTGTCTGTGCGCAGTACGCCCAAAAGGCTCAATCCTGGGCGAGACGGAAATCCGGGCCCTTCTTTCCCGAAAGTTGGCCCCGTTTAAGGTGCCAAAATACATTCTATTCTTGGATGAACTGCCCAAAACCGCAACTGGAAAGGTGCGTCCAAATGAACTGTCTCGAATCATCCGGGAACGGCTGGCGTTGTCCTGAACCATCTCTAAACCTGTATACCTGATTAATTAGGGTCTACTGAAAAAGCAAAAACTCACAGCAAAAATGCAGAGATATAAAATATATAGAACGAAAAGGCGCAAAAGGCAGAATGAAGTTCAAGCATCTTGTATCATAAAGGGGTCAAAAGCAGCGGGCTTCCACAAAATTCAGGGGATATGGGGATAAAAGCGATGTATTGCTGCAACGATCAGGACCAGCTATCTTTGGAGGAATTCTCTCTGCCCTTCAGCGACAGACAACTGCGAGATAACCGCTGGGTGCGTCTGGCGGGCCTCGTCCCTGGGCGTACATTGAAGAGATTTACGCCCAAAATATGAGCGGTGAAGCCGGTCGCCCGGCCATTTCATCCCGGGTCGCGTTTGGGACCATGCAGTAATTCGCATATCACAATTTCCATGGAGGAATATTCCATTGAACAAGTGTAATGACATTTTAGAACTTTTGAAATCCAGTTCATATCAGTTAGCTATGGAAAAGTTGAATCAAGCTCATTATTTTCCTATAAATTCCGGGCTGAAAATTACATTGATTTGTCTCGATTATGCTGAGGGGGAGTTTACGCTTGAAGCCGACCAGACCGGGAAGCTGAATAATGGACTTCTGTTTACCTTGGCGGATGAGATTGCAAGCATAGCCGCCTGCTCCCGAGGCGTTTCATATGTTACAATTTCCTCCTGCATAAACTTTCTGAAAGACACTGCCTCCGGTAAAATAGTGTGCAGAGCCATGCCACAGCGTTCTGGAGAAGATATCAGTATTTTTCAAGTTGCTATCACCGACGAGGTAGAATCACTTGTGGCAGTGGGTAGCTTTGTATTTCAAATGAAAATATAATCGGCATAGGAGGAAGCTATTTGAAACATCCTGGTCTGTGTCAAGCAGGTGCCTGACACCACCGAGATCAAGATTGATCCGGTGAAGAACACCCTCATCCGTGACGGCGTTCCCAGCATCGTCAACCCCTTCGACGGCTACGCCCTGGAGGAGGTGCTCCCCGTCCTGGTGGACGAGATCAAAAAGGCCCGCGGCTGAACTCCTGAGCACTCCAAAAGCAAGAGCGCCCCGCCCAACGCGGCGAGGCGCTCCTTTATAAAACAAATAGGTTTGAAGGTGACATCATGGTGACAAAAGTATGGGATGATCCGGCTGTTTTCAGTATCCAGGTGGATTTACCTCAGAATCCGCTGCGGTATTTGAATGTGTATGTGATCATGACGCCAGAGCAAAACCTGCTGATTGACACTGGCTTCAACCGTATGGAATGCAGGGAAGCATTGTGGAACGGCATACGGGAATTAAATCTGGACCTGGGAAAAACCAGCGTATTCCTTACTCATCTCCACTCTGACCACACTGGGCTGGCGGAGGATTTTGCCTTGCAGGACTGCCCAATTTATATGGGCCGGATCGACTACTGCTACCTGAAAGGCATGAAGGCCGGGAGCCATTTGAGTGCGGTGGAAGAATTATTCCGCCAGGAGGGATTTCCCGCCGAACAATTGGCACGTCAAGGCCTGGAAAATCAAGGACGCCGGTACAGTGTGGCGCAAATGTTTCCGGCCCTGTTGGTGGACGACGGCTCTATCATCCATCTTGGAGATCTAGAGGTACAGTGCGTTCACACTCCCGGTCATACGCCGGGGCATATGGTGCTCTATCTTCCAAAGGAACAGCTTCTGTTTTCCGGGGACCATGTTCTCTTCGATATCACGCCTAACATTGCGGTATGGCATGGGGTGCCCCACTCGCTGGAGGATTATCTGTCAAGCCTGGAGAAAATTCGGAGCATTCCAATCAAAGCCACATTTCCTGCCCACCGCCACGGGGAGAGCGATGTCTACCAGCGCATCGACGCTTTGCAGGCACATCACCGGGAACGGCTGGAGGAAATCCGTCAAGTGGTGGAGAGCCACCCCGAAACCACGGCATACCAGATCGCCGGACTGATTTCCTGGTCCGCCCGGAGTTTGGGCTGGGAACAGTTCCCGCCCCACCAGAAATGGTTTGCCATGGGGGAAGCATTGGCGCACCTGCGGTATTTGCAGGACCATAAGCAGATATTACGGAATGAGAGGTCAGAGTTGGCGCGCTATGCACCAATATTCTCAGCCAAAAATACACGCAAGCGAGGGCCCCAGCCATGAATAAGCTTTCTACCGTCTTTTCCTCAATTCATCAGACGCTGTCCGGCAGCGAGAATGAACTGTCCGTTTCCACGATGTGCCGGACAGCCGGCGATCCAGACCCAGCTACTACGCTTTGAAGGCTCAAGTCTCCCAGGGGTCGAACTCATACACACCGGGAGTCGTGGGAAGGGACTGCCCTGGCGCCGCCTTGGGATTGCGCCGGAAGAGGGCCTTGATCCCCCTTCGGTCCAGGATGGGAAGGATGACGGCCGACGCCAGCAGCGCCAGGAAAAATCCCAGCACCGCCTCGTCGCTGTCCGGCAGGACATCCAGCACCTGCCCGATGCCGTTGAAGGCCATGTGTGCCAGGATAGAGGGCCAGATGGAGCCCGCCCGCAGGTCGATAAACCCAAAAACCAGCCCCAACGGGAAGGCGTAGCCGAACCAAACCGGGTCCCCATGGCAAGCCCCGAAAATAACGGCGGACAGTGCCACCGCCAGCCAGCCGGGCACGGCCTGGTTGAGCCGGGTCATGATGAGCCCTCGGAAGATGACCTCCTCCACGATGGGCGCGGCGGCAACCACCGCCAGCACTCCCACCACGCCGCCGGAGGTGATGCCGGAGGACGCCTCGTTATAGCTCTCCATCCACGACTCGGGCAGGACCAGCAAAACCATGCTCACCGCCAGATACAGCGCCGGAGCCAAGGCCGCCCCCGTCCACAGGGTTGGGGCCTCCACCCGCCGCAGCCACAGCGCCTGGCTGAACCGCTTTTGGCGGATGAGGTAGAAGGCCATCACAATGAACAGGGTGAGCATATTGGCAATGAGGGAAAAGGCCATGGACTGCTCGACCAGCAGCTGTGTCAGCGCCTCCTGGTCCACCACGGTGCCCTCTATGGCCGAACGGATGATGGAGGCGATGGCCACCGGCAGCATGACCAGCACCTGCGCACCCAGAAACAGGGTCAGGTAGCACAGGGCCTTCAGCAGGGCCAGCAGGAGCTGTGCCACCCGTTCCCCCGCGCTTGGCCTCACAGCGCGATCCCTCCCAGCACCTTGCCGATGGAGTCGTGGATCACCAGGTCGGCCTGGCCGTCGTAGGGAGTGGGGTCCCGGTTGATGAGCACCAGCTTATTTCCCCGGTAATAGTTGACCAGCCCCGCCGCCGGATACACCACCAGGGAGGTGCCGCCGATGATGAGCACGTCCGCCTTGGCAATAGCCCGCACCGCGCCCTCGATGGTATCCTGATCCAGCCCCTCCTCATAGAGTACCACGTCCGGCTTCACCAGTCCGCCGCACGCCGGGCAATGGGGTACGCCCTTCCCTTTCGCGATGAAATCCACACCGTAAAAGGCGCGGCATTTGGCGCAGTAGTTGCAGTGGACCGAGCCGTGGAGCTCATACACCGTCTGACTCCCCGCCAGCTGGTGGAGGCCGTCGATGTTCTGGGTGACCACCGCCTTCAGCTTGCCCGCCCGCTCCAGCTCCGCCAGCTTCAAATGGGCGGCGTTGGGCTTGGCGTCCAGGCAGAGCATCTTATCCCGGTAAAAGCGGTAGAATTCCTCGGTGTTCTGGACGAAATAGGTGTGGCTCAGGATGGTCTCCGGCGGCTGGTCGTACTTCTGGTTATACAGGCCGTCCACGCTGCGAAAGTCCGGGATGCCGCTCTCGGTGGACACCCCTGCCCCGCCAAAAAACACGATGTTGTCGCTGCCCTGGATCCATTGCTGCAATCGCTCTTGCGGCGTCATGGCTGTTCCCTCCTTTGTGTGGATTATAGCACACGGCGCCCAAAAAGAAAAGCCCTCTCCACGGAGAGAGGGCTCTTTATTCCTTTTCTTTGAAAAGAAAAGGAATCGAAAAGAAGCTTTTAGCAGCGAAACTCCCTTTCGCTTTATCATATCGCGAAACGCGCGTCACCGGGCGGCAATTTTGCGATTACTACCCTGGCTGCAGCGGCCTAAAGCTCTTTTGGTTACTTTTTCTCTCGAGAAAAAGTAACTAGTCTTTCATCAGCAGGTACAAAACCGCCTTCTGGGCGTGGAGCCGGTTTTCCGCCTCCTCGAAGATCTCATCGGCGTGGGCCTCGAACACCTGGGCGCTGATCTCCTCCCCCTTGTGGGCGGGGAGGCAGTGCTGGACCATACAGCCGGGGTGGGTGAGCTTCATCAGCGTCTCATCCACGCAGTAGCCCGCGAAGGCTTTCGCCCGGACGGCCCGCTCCTCCTCCTGGCCCATGGAGGCCCACACGTCGGTGATGACCACATCGGCATCCACCACGGCGTCCGCGGGGGTCCGGACCAGCTCAAATCTGCGGTCTGTCACCGTCTTGGCGAAGTCCAGCACCGCCGGGTCCGGGTCGTACCCCTCCGGGCAGGCCACGGACACGTCCATGCCGCACTTCAGCCCGCCCACGATGAGGGAGTTGGCCATGTTGTTGCCGTCCCCGATGAAGGCCAGCTTCAGCCCCTCCAGCCGGGTCATCTTCTCCCGGACGGTCATCAGGTCGGCCAGCACCTGGCAGGGGTGGGCGAAGTCGGTGAGGCCGTTGATGACGGGGATGGACGCCTTTTTCGCCAACTCCTCCACCTCCGCCTGGGCGAAGGTGCGGATCATGATGCCGTCGCAATACCGGGCCAGCACCCGAGCAGTGTCCTCCACCGGCTCTCCCCTGCCGATCTGGCTCTCATGGCCGGACAGGAACAGGGCGTGGCCCCCCAGCTGGTACATGCCCACCTCAAAGGACACCCGGGTCCGGGTGGAGTTCTTCTCAAAAATCATGGCCAGGGTCTTGCCCTTCAGGTGGTCATGGGCAATGTGGTGCTTCTGGCTGAACTTCATCTGGTCCGCTGTGTCCAGAATCTCGTGGATGTCCTCCCGGGACAGGTCCAACAGCTTGAGTAGATCTTTTTTCATGGGTATCTCCTCCGCTCAGGAAAGCGTTTCTTTCAGGATAGCCAGCCCCTTGTCCATCTCATCCTTTGTGATGGTCAGCGGCGGCAGGAACCGGAGCCCCGGCCCGGCGGTGAGGGACAGCAGGCCCGCCTGATTCAGGCGTGCGCACAGCTCCTTGTTGGAGAAGCCGTCCTTGACCTCCACACCGATCATCAGCCCCATGCCCCGGGTCCTGCCCAGGCAGGGCAGGACCATGGCCTCGATGGACTCCCGCAGATAGGCACCTTTTTCCCTCACCCGGGCGATGGCCTCGTCGTCCAGAATATCCAGCACCGCGCAGGCCGCGGCGGCGGACACCGGGTTGCCCCCGAAGGTGGAAGCGTGGTCGCCCGGGCCAAACACCTTCCGGCAGCGCTCGTTCACCAGGAAGCCGCCCATGGGCAATCCCCCGGCGATGCCCTTGGCAAAGGACACCGCGTCGGGCTGAACGCCGTACTGCTGGAAGCAGAACAGGGAGCCGGTGCGGCCCACGCCGGTCTGCACCTCGTCCACCAGGAACAGCCAATCCCGGTCCTGGCAGAGCTGGACCAGCTGGTGGACGAAGTCCGGGTCCAGGGGCAGCACGCCCCCCTCCCCCTGGACCAGCTCCACCAGCACGGCGCACACATCGTGGCCTGCCGCCTGTTTCACGCCGTCCAGTGTGGGGTCAGCCCGGCGGAAGCCCTCGGTAAAGGGGAAAAAGTATTTGTGGAACACGTCCTGCCCCGTGGCCGCCAGGGTGGTGATGGTGCGGCCGTGGAAGGAGCGGTTCAGGGTGATGATGGTGCCCCGCCCTTCGCCGTACCTTTCCCAGGACCACTTCCGGGCCAGCTTGATGAGGCCCTCGTTGGCCTCCGCCCCGGAGTTGCCGAAAAAGGCCGCCGCCATGCCGGACCGGATGCACAGCGTCTCCGCCAGTTTGGCGTAGGGCTGGGAGTAGTACAGGTTGGAGATGTGGCCCAGCTTCCCCGCCTGTTCGGCGATGGCCGCCTGCCACTTGGGATTGGCGGTGCCCACCGACAGCACCCCGATGCCGGAGGCGAAGTCGATATACTCTTTGCCGTCCAAATCGTACAGGGTCGCCCCCTGGCCGTGGTCGATGGCGATGGGGCCGCGGCCATAACTCTGAATGACGTATTGGCTGTCCAGCTCTCTCAGTTCATCAAAAGTCATACAAATTCTCTCCTCTTATCCCGATCCTAAGCATAGGTCCGCTTTCGCCACCGGGCGAAAGCTTTGCGGAGACTGCCCGCTTCCGTAGCGATCTAAAAGTTCTTTTTGGATACTTTTTCTTTCAAGAAAAAGTATCACACCGTTATCATTGTGCCCACTCCAGCGTCGCTCAATAGCTCAATCAGGATGGAGTGGGGGATGCGCCCGTCCAGGATCACGGTGGAACGCACGCCGGAGCGCACCGCCTCCACGGCGCAGTCGATCTTGGGGATCATGCCGCCCTGAATAACGCCGTCCTTTACCAGTCCCGGGATCTCCGAGGCCCGGGCGTGGGGGATGAGGGTGGCCTCGTCCGCCGGGTCGGTGAGCAGCCCCCGCACGTCGGTGAGCAGCAGCAGCTTCTCCGCGTTCATGGCGATGGCCAGCTTGGCGGCGGCGGTGTCGGCGTTCACGTTGTAGGCGGTGGGGCCGTCAACGCCCCGGGCCACGGTGGACACCACCGGGATGTAGCCGTTATGAAGGGCGTCCTCCACCACGTCGGGGACCACCTTCTGGATGGAGCCCACCAGGCCGTATTTCTCGTCCAGCCGGACGGCCTGGAACAGGTCGGCGTCCATACCGCACAGGCCCACCGCCCGGCCTCCCTGGCCGTTGATGAGGGCGGCCAGGTCCTTGTTCACCTTGCCGCACAGCACCTGCTGGACCACCTCCATGGTCTCCTCGTCGGTGTAGCGCAGGCCGTCCACAAATTTGGACTTACGGCCCAGCCGTTTCAGCATATCGCTGATCTCCGGCCCGCCGCCGTGGACCACCACCACCCGGACCCCCACCAGGGAGAGCAGGATCAGGTCGGAGATCACCGCCTGGCGCAGCTCCTCCGAGATCATGGCGTTGCCGCCGTATTTCACCACCACGGTCTTGCCGTTGTACTTCTGAATGTAGGGCATGGCCTCGGCCAGCACCTGAGCGCGGTCAATCAGGGAGGACATAGGTATAACCACCTTTATACATTTCTTTTGGATTTTCCCGGCCCGCAGGGCCGGGAAAAAACATCAGGTGCGATAATCGCCGTTTATTTTGACATAGTCATAGGTCAAATCGCACCCCCAGCAGGTGGCCTCGTGCTCCCCCTCGTTGAGGGACACGTCAATCACCACCTCGTCCTGGGTGAGGATCTTCTTGGCCAGCTCCTCGTCGAAGTCCAGCCCGGTGCCCTTCTCGCACACCAGGACGCTCCCCTGGATGGAGGAGAAGCCGATGTCCACATACTCCGGGCGGAAGGGGGCTTTGGAGTAGCCCATGGCGCACAGCACCCTCCCCCAGTTGGCGTCCGCGCCGAACAGCGCCGCCTTCACCAGGGAGGAGCCCACCACCGCCTTAGCCAGCCGCTCGGCGCTCTCCTCGCTGCGGGCGGACTTGACGGTGCAGGTCACCAGCCGGGACGCCCCCTCCCCGTCGGCGGCGATGGCCCTGGCCATGGTCTCACACACCTGGTGAAGGGCCTTGTGGAACAGGGTGTAGTCGTCGTCCTTCCACTCGATCTGCTCGTTGTCCGCCATGCCGTTTGCCAGCACCACGCACATGTCGTTGGTGGAGGTGTCCCCGTCCACCGTCACCCGGTTGAAGGTGCGGGGGACGATGTCGTGGAGGGCGTCCTGAAGCACATCCGGGGTGATGGCGCAGTCGGTGGTGATGAAGCACAGCATGGTGCCCATGTTGGGGTGGATCATGCCGGAGCCCTTGGCGATTGCACCGATGGTGACGGTCTTGCCGCCGATGGTGACGGCCACAGCGGTCTCCTTTTTCACCGTGTCGGTGGTCATGACGGCCCGGGCGGCGGCGTCCGATCCGTCAGCGCTCAGGGCGGACGCCAGGGCGGGCATCCCTTTCTCAATGGCGGAGATGTTCAGCTCCTGGCCGATGACGCCGGTGGACGCCACCACGAAGTCTCCCGGCTTCAGCCCGGTGGCTTTGGCCGCCAGGGCGCACATGGCCTCGGCGTTCTCATGGCTCATGGGGGCGCAGGCGTTGGCGTTGCCGCTGTTGGCGATGACGCCCCGGCACACCCCGTCCTCCAGGTTACCCATGGTGACGTAGATGGGGGCGGCCTTCACCCGGTTCAGAGTGTAGACGGCGGCGGCAGAGCACTCCCGCTCCGACAGGATCATAGCCAGATCGTTTTTATCCGGACTGCTCCCCGCCTTCACGCCGCAGTGGACGCCGGCGGCGGTAAAACCCTTGGCGGCGCACACGCCGCCCGCTATCTCTTTCAACATGATCGCAACTCCTATTCGTATTGTTCCTTTTCTTTGAAAAGAAAAGGAACCGAAAAGAAACTTTTATGGGAAAAACTGCGTTTTTCCCTCTTTTTATAAATTCAGGCCTCTGGTCTCCTGGAAGCCCAGCATCAGGTTCATGTTCTGCACCGCCGCGCCGGAGGCCCCTTTACCTAAGTTGTCGAATTGAGCGGTGATGGTGAACCGCTCCTCATTCCCCGCCACGGTGAGGGCCAGCACATCCCGTCCGGCCAGCGCGTTGGCATAGAATTTGGAGCTAGGCTCAACGCCGCCCTCCTCGTCGGTGGGGTCACCGCACACCCAGACCAGCCGTTCCCCGTCGTAGGTTCCATAATAATCCGCCAAGGCCCGCCACACATCATGGAGGCCGGACACCCCTTTCATCTGGCTCATGTGGAAGGGCACCGTGGCCGCCATCCCCTTATAGTAGTCGTCCACGATGGGGCAGAACACCGGCTCCTCCGCCTGACCGCAGATCTGCCGCATTTCCGGCAGGTGCTTGTGGTTTTGCGTGACGGAATAGATACCGGGGCTGGACAGGCCCGCCGCTCTGTCCTCCGCCTCATATTGGGCGATCATCTTCTTTCCGCCCCCCGAGTAGCCGGTGAGGGAAAAGCAGCTCAAAGGTACATCCGGAGCCAGCAGCCCCAGCTCCACCAGCGGGCGGACGATGGAGATGAACCCCGTGGCGTGACAGCCGGGATTTGCCACCCGCTTGGCGGTCTTGATTTTCTCCCGCTGGCCATGGAGCTCCGGGAAGCCGTACACCCAGCCCTGGACCGTGCGGTGGGCGGTGGAGCAGTCAATGATCCTGGTACTCTCATTGCTGACAAGGGAAACCGCCTCACGGGCCGCCCCGTCCGGCAGGCACAGGAATACCAGGTCGGCGGCGTTGAGCAGCTTTTTCCTCTCCTCCACGTCCTTGCGCTTGTCCTCGTCGATGAGCAGCAGCTCGATGTCGTCCCGCGCCCCCAGCCGCTCATAGATTTGCAGGCCGGTGGTGCCCTCCTTGCCGTCGATGTAGATCTTTGGTTTACCCATGTCCATCACGTCCTACGCCGCCTTACGGCTCAAAATCGTATCGCTCCATGGTCTCCCGGTCCCGGTACTCGTGCTTCTCATAGTAGCCGATGAGCGTTCCGCTCTCGTCCCGCAGGGCCGCCATGTACACGTCCTTGTTCTCCTTGTCGTTCCGGAAGGTGTAGATCAGGTTGTGGGTCCGGTCCGCCTGGAACCATTCCACTACCCGCTCAATCATCTCATTAGATTTAGAATTGTGACAGTTCAGCAGGCTTTGGCCCACCAGGGCCATGCCGCCCTGGTGAGCGTATCGCTCCCCCGCCGCCGGATTCATATAGAGCACCGTGTGGCTCAGATCACACAGCACCACCGGGGCCCGGTCCTGGTCCAGTACGCTCTTGAAATACGGGGTCAGATCCATGTCATCCCTCCGCCTTCCGCGCCGCCACGAACTCCTCGATGAGGGCGATCTGCTGCTTCACGCTCTCCTCCGACGGGCCACCGTACACGCGGCGCTCGTTGACGCAGGTCTTGAGCTGGAGGGCGTCGTACACGCTCTCGTCGAACAGCCCGGAGATGGCCCGGAAGTCTTTCAGCGGCAGGGTGTCAAGGCTTTCTCCAGTCCGGATGCACATGTGGACCAGACGGCCCACGATCATGTACGCCTCTCGGAAGGGCATCCCCTTCTTCACCAGGTAGTCGGCGCAGTCGGTGGCGTTGATGAAGCCCACCGACGCCGCCCGGGCCATGTTCTTGTCCTTCACCGTCAGGGTGTCCAGCATGGCGGCGAACACGGGGACGCACAGCTCTACGGTGTCGATGGCATCGAATACCGGCTCTTTGTCCTCCTGCATATCCTTGTTGTAGGCCAGGGGCAGGCCCTTCATCACCGTGAGCAGGGTAATGAGGGAGCCGTACACCCGCCCCGTCTTGCCCCGGACCAGCTCGGCCACGTCGGGGTTCTTCTTCTGGGGCATGATGGAGGAACCGGTGGAGTAGGCGTCGTCCAGCTCCACAAACTTGAACTCCCAGGAGCACCACAGGATGATCTCCTCGGAGAACCGGGACAGGTGCATCATCAAAATGGACAGGGCGGACAGCAGCTCAATGGCGTAGTCCCGGTCGGCCACCGAGTCCATGGAGTTGTCGGTGGGCTTGGCGAAGCCCAGGGCGGCGGCAGTCTGGAACCGGTCCACCGGATAGGTGGAGGTGGCCAGCGCCCCGGAGCCCAGCGGGCACTCATCCATGCGCTCCAGGCAGTCCTCCAAGCGGGTCACGTCCCGTTTGAGCATGTTGGCGTAGGCCATCATGTAGTGACCGAAGGTGGTGGGCTGGGCCCGCTGAAGGTGGGTGTAGCCCGGCATGACGGTGGACAGGTTGGCCTTGGCTTTCTTCACCAGCACCTTTTCCAGGTCCAGCACCAGGCCGATGATGTGGGGGATCTCCTCCTTCACATACAGCCGGAAGTCGGTGGCCACCTGGTCGTTGCGGGACCGGGCGGTGTGCAGACGCTTGCCCGTCTGCCCGATGCGCTGGGTGAGCAGGGCCTCGATGTTCATGTGGATGTCCTCGTTGTCTAGCGAGAACTCCACCCGGTCCGCCTCGATGTCCGCCAAAATGGCCTGGAGACCCTCCACAATCTTCTCCGCCTCGTGCTCTTCGATGACCCCGGTTTTGCCCAGCATGGCGGCGTGGGCCATGGAGCCCCGGATATCCTGCTCGTACAGCCGGGCGTCAAAGCCGATGGACGAGTTGAAGTCGTTGACCAGGGTGTCGGTCTCCTTCTGGAAACGGCCCGCCCACAGTTTCATATGAATCGCTCCTTAACGGATAAAATTTGTTCTCTGCGCCGGCTCCCGCTCAGGCAGGCCGTAGGTGTCCTTGCCCAGCTGGATGCTCTTCATCAGGAAGGTCATGTTCCGGGCCAGGGTGCGCATGGTCTGGAGGCCCTCGGCGTCCCCCGCCGCCTCGCCGGGCAGGCGGCCGTGGACGCTGTTCCAGTACTGGCTGGAGGCCACCGGCATGCCGGAGATGGTAAAGAACTTGTTCAGCTCGTCGAAGGTGGCGGACAGCCCGCCCCGGCGGGCGGCCACCACCGCCGCGCCCACCTTCATCCGCTTGTCGAAGGGGGTGCTGTAAAACAGCCGGGTGAGGAAAGCCACCAGAGTGGCGTTGGCGGAGGCGTAGTACACCGGGCTGCCCACCACCAGGCCGTCGCAGGCCTCGAACTTGGCCGCGGCCTGGTTCACCGCGTCGTCAAAGACGCAGCGGCCCTTCTCCGCGCACTGGCCGCAGCCGATGCAGCCCCGGATGGCCTGATTGCCGATGTGGAGCACCTCGGTCTCCACGCCCTCCTGGACAAAAATCTTTTCCATCTCCCCCAGGGCTGTGGCGGTGTTCCCGTTGGCCTTGGGACTTCCGTTAATCATCAATACCTTCATGGCCGTCCTCCTTACCAAATCAAAGCTTTCCTTGTTCCCTCAGCGCCTGGACCTTGTCGGGCAGGCCCCACAGGTTGATGAAGCCCTGGGAGTCCTTCTGGTCGTAGTCGCTCTCCTCGAAGGTCACCAGATCCTCGGAGTACAGCGTCTCGGGGGAGGTGACGGAGGCGGTGATGATGTTGCCCTTGTACAGCTTCAGCTTCACCGTGCCGGTGACATGCTTCTGGGTGTCCACGGCGAAGGCGGTCAGCGCCTCCCGCAGGGGGGTGAACCACTTGCCGTTGTACACCAGATCGGCGAAGTCCACCGCCAGCTTGGACTTCATGTGCTTGGTGTCCTTGTCCACGGTGATCATCTCCAGCACCTCGTGGGCCCGGTAGAGGATGGAGCCGCCCGGCGTCTCGTACACGCCCCGGTCCTTCATACCCACCAGCCGGTTCTCCACGATGTCCAGCAGGCCGATGCCGTTGTCCCCGCCCAGCTTGTTCAGCTTGCGGATGATGTCCGACGCCTTCATCCTCTCCCCGTCGATGGCCACCGGCCAGCCCTTCTCGAAGTCCAGGGTGACGTAGGTGGGGGCGTCGGGGGCCATGGCGGGGGACACGCCCATCTCCAGGAAGCCGGGCTTGTCGTACTGGGGCTCGTTGGCGGGGTCCTCCAGGTCCAGGCCCTCGTGGGACAGGTGCCACAGGTTCTTGTCCTTGGAGTAGTTGGTCTCACGGGAGATCTTCAGGGGCACGTTGTGGGCCTCGGCGTAGTCGATCTCCTCGTCCCGGCCCTTGATGGACCACTCCCGCCAGGGGGCGATGATCTTCATCTCGGGGGCGAAGCGCTTGATGGCCAGCTCGAAGCGGACCTGATCGTTGCCCTTGCCGGTGCAGCCGTGGCAGATGGCGTCCGCTCCCTCCTTTTGGGCGATCTCCACCAGGCGGCGGGCGATGACGGGCCGGGCGAAGGCGGTGCCCAGCAGGTAGTCCTCGTACTTGGCCCCCATCATCATGGAGGGGACGATGACCTCGTCCACCATGATGTCGGTGAGGTCCTCGATGTACAGCTTGGAGGCGCCGGTCTTGATGGCCTTCTCCTCCAGGCCGTCCAGCTCGTCGCCCTGGCCCACGTCGGCGGACACGGCGATGATCTCCGGGTCGTTGTAGTTCTCCTTCAGCCAGGGGATGATGATGGATGTATCCAGTCCGCCGGAATAGGCCAGCACTACTTTTTTCACGTCAGTCACGGTGATTCCCTCCGATTTTTCAGTGTGAAAGGGCACATTTTTGTGTCGCTCGTAAGAGTATACTACCCTGTCTGACAAATGGCAAGTGATTTTTTGCATAGTTATCCGATTTTCTCCCGGCTGTTCTGGGCAATATTCCACATATTCGGATATTCATTCATGTATTCAGTGAATAATCCCCCTGTTTATCCATTTCCTATCCAGCCGCCGCCCGCGATAATTTCTAGAATTCCTATTGACAAGGTATGCTTTTTACGGTATGATTTGGGCGAAACAAAAAACGGCCCCTTTCTGGGGCGTTAAGGAGATGTCACACGCCATGATATACGCGGACAACGCCGCGACCACCAAGACCAGCCCCCTGGCCCAAAAGGCCATGCTAGACGCCATGGAGCGGTTCTGGGGCAACCCCTCCAGCCTCCACTCCCCCGGCCAGCAAGCCAAGGAGGCTTTGCAGTCCGCCCGGGAGACGGTGGCGAAGGCCATCGGCGCCCAGCCCCGGGAGGTCTACTTCACCTCCGGCGGCAGCGAGGCGGACAACCAGGCCATCGTCAGCGCCGCCAAAGTGGGGGCGAAGCGGGGCAAAAAGCACCTGATCACCACCGCCATCGAGCACCACGCCGTCCTCCACACCGTGGAGGAGCTGAAAAAGGAGGGCTTCGAGGTCACCCTGCTCCCCGTGGACGCGAGCGGCATCGTCAAGGTGTCCGACGTGGCGGCGGCCATCCGGGAGGACACCGCCCTGGTGTCCGTCATGTTCGCCAACAACGAGATCGGCACCATCCAGCCCATCGCCGAGATCGGGGCGCTGTGCCGGGAGCGGGGCGTCCCCTTCCACGTGGACGCCGTCCAGGCCGTGGGCCACCTGCCCATCGACGTGAACGCCCAAAACATCGATATGCTCTCCCTGTCCGGCCACAAGTTCCACGGGCCCCGTGGGGTGGGCGCGCTGTACGTCCGCCGGGGCGCCCCCCTGCTCACCTTCATCCAGGGCGGGGCCCAGGAGTCCGGCCGCCGGGCGGGCACGGAAAACCTCCCCGCCATCATGGGCATGGCCGCGGCGCTGGAGGACTCCGTGGCCCACATGGAGGAGAACACCGCCCACACGGCCAAGCTGCGGGACGCCCTCATCGACGGCCTGTCCAAACTCCCCCACGCCGCCCTCAACGGCGACCGGGAGCGCCGCCTCCCTGGAAATGTGAACTTCTGCTTCGAGGGCATCGAGGGCGAGTCCCTGCTGCTGCTGCTGGACGACAAGGGCATCGCCGCCTCCTCCGGGTCGGCCTGCACCTCCGGCTCCCTGGACCCCAGCCACGTGCTGCTGGCCATCGGCCGGCCCCACGAGGTGGCCCACGGCTCCCTGCGCCTCACCCTGGACCGGGAAAACACCATGGAGGACGTGGAGGCCATCGTGAAGGCCGTCACCGAGGTTGTCAACTATCTCCGGGGCATGTCCCCCGTTTGGAAAGCTTTGCAGAGAGGAGAACGTCAATATGTTATACAGTGAAAAGGTGATGGACCACTTCCGCAACCCCCGCAACGTGGGCGAGATTGAGAACGCCGACGGCGTGGGCGAGGTGGGCAACGCCAAGTGCGGCGACATCATGAAGATGTACCTCAAGATCGACGACGGCATCATCACCGATGTGAAGTTTGAGACCTTCGGCTGCGGCAGCGCCATCGCCACCAGCTCCATGGCCACTGAGCTCATCAAGGGCAAGCCTGTGGACGAGGCGCTGAAGCTCACCAACCAGGCGGTGGTGGAGGCCCTGGACGGCCTGCCCGCCCACAAGATCCACTGCTCCGTGCTGGCGGAGGAGGCGGTCCGGGCCGCCATCAAGGACTACTACGACAAAAACGGCATCGCCTACGAGCCTGAGCAGTTCTGCGACGGCGACTGCTCCTGCTGCCACGAGCACGACCACCAAGCTCCCGAGGAGTAAACTGAACAAAGGGCCTTCCTTTTTCTTGAAAGAAAAGGGAAGCGAAAAAGAACTTTTAGACTTTTTTGAATGGATCACTTTGATATTAAGGCAGAAAAAGCGCCGCTTCACGGATTGTGAAACGGCGCTTTCCTGTTATCTGGCGCGTTTGGGTTTTCGTGGGCCGAATTTCCGAACACATGCCGCCGCCAGCGCCTCGGTCATGTCCAGCCCACGCTCAAACACGAAAATCACCGACGGGGTGAGCATGAGGAACACCACAATCACCAGCCCCGCCTGGAAGTCCAGGGGAGTCAGCTCAAACATGTCCCCAAAGTACAGCACCGCCGCCACAAAGGCCGCCGACATGGCCCCCAGCAGGGTGCCCCGCTTCCAGTCCAGAGGCTTGGAGATGTAGTACAGCACCAGCAGGCCCACCTCGCCCATGATGACGGTGGCCAGGGTGGACAGGGTGACCCGTTCAAAGGCAAAGGCCACAGTGAACAGCTCGATGAAAATCATCAGCACGATGTTTGCCAGCCCCCCGGGCAGGGCCCGCCGGAGCACGTTGGTCATGAACCGGCCCTTCACCAGCTCGTGGTTGGGCTCCAGGGCCAGCACAAAGGAGGGGGCCCCGATGGTCAGGGCGCTAATGAGGGTGAGCTGGATGGGCACGAAGGGATAGGGGAACCCGGCCAGCAGAGTGACCAGGGACAGGAACAGGGACATGATATTCTTCACCAGGTACAGGGCCGCCGAGCGCTGGATATTGTTGATGACCCGCCGACCCTCCTCCACCACCTGGGGCATGGAGGCGAAGTTGGAGTCCAGCAGCACCACCTGGGCCACCTGACAGGCCGCCTCCGACCCAGAGGCCATGGCGATGCCGCAGTCGGCGTCCTTCAGGGCCAGCACGTCGTTGACGCCGTCCCCCGTCATGGCCACCGTGTGGCCCGCCTTTTGCAGGGCCTTCACCAGCTTCCTCTTCTGGTCCGGGGTGACCCGGCCGAACACGTTGTACTCCCGCACCGCCCGGGCGTAGTCCGCGGGCTCCTTCAGGGTGGCGGCGTCCACAAACCGCTCCCCCCCGCTGATGCCCGCCTGCACCGCCACGGCGGACACGGTGGAGGGGTTGTCCCCAGAGATCACCTTGACGGCCACCCCCTGCTGGGCAAAGTACTGGAAGGTCTTGGGGGCCTCCCCCCGGATGGGGTTGGAGATCACCGCCAGGGCCAGGGGCTCCACAGCGCCCACGATGCCGCCGTCCATGGTGGGGGCGTTGGCGCATTTCGCCAGCAGCAGCACCCGGCAGCCCTGCTCCTGGTAGGGGGTGACCATGTGCTGCAGGTCGGCGTACCGGGCCTTCATGATGAACTCCGGCGCCCCCACCACATAGGCCCCGTAGGCGCGGAACACCACCGCCGACCACTTGTTGGCCGAGGTGAAGGGCACCGTGCGCTCCACCTGCCAAATGGAGGACTTGTGGAAGCGCTGGGCCATGGCCCGGGCAGTGTCGTTATCCGCGTCGATAGCCTGGTAGTAGGCGTTAAAGATCTCCTCCACCCTGACCGCGGGACAGCGCTCCTCGTCCAGAGGCACCACCTCCTGCACGGTCATCTCCGGCTGGGTGATGGTGCCCGTCTTGTCCACGCAAAGCACGTCCACATGGGCCAGGGTCTCCACGGCGGACAGCTCGTGGACCAGGGTCTGCCGTTTGGCAAGCCGCATCACCGACACCGCCAGCGCCACGCTGGTCAGCAGGTACAGCCCCTCGGGGATCATGCCGATGAGGGCGGCCACCACGGCGGGGACAGCATCTGTAAAGGAATTTTCCTGTACGATCAATTCATTGTAAAACAGCGCCGCGCCGATGGGGATCAGGGCAAAGCCGATGAACCGGATCAGCCGGTCCAGCGACTTCATCATCTCCGACCGGCCCACCCCCTGGTCGGCCTTGGCCTCCAGGGACAGCCGGGCGGCGTAGCTGGACTTGCCTACCCGGTCCAGCCGGGCCCGGCATTTGCCGGACACCACGAAGCTGCCGCTCAAAAGCTCGTCGCCGGGGTCCTTGGTGATGGGGTCGGCCTCGCCGGTGATGAGGGCCTCGTTCACCGTCACCTGCCCCGACATCACCGGGCCGTCGGCGGGGATCTGGTCCCCCGCCCCCAGCTCCACGATGTCCTCCCGCACCAGCTTGTGGACGGGCACGGTGCCCAGCTGGCCGTCCCGTACCACCTTCACCCTGGCCTCGCTGATGAGGGATAGCTTCTCCAACGTGGCCCGGGAACGCAGCTGCTGGACGATGCCGATGACGGAGTTGACGGCGGCGATGCCCAGGAACATCATGTCCTTAAAGTCCCCGGCCAGCACCAGCAGGACCGCCAGCACCACGAACACCAGGTTGAAAAAGGTCAGGGTGTTCTCCCGGATGATCTGCCCGGTGGTTTTGGCGTTGGACTCCACCGCCTCGTTGCCCAGGCCCCGCTCCATCAACTCAGACGCCTGGGCGGCGGTGAGGCCCAGCTTCGGGTCCGGGAAAATGCGCTCTGGTTCTCTGGGCGAGCGAGCGGTCCGCTCCTCCCGGCGGTGGGCACGCTGCTTTTCCTCCCGCCCGCGCTTGGGCGGCGGGGCCTGCTGAAACTGAGCTGACTGCTGAGCCATGGTATCAGCTCCTCCGTGTCATAGTTTGGAGAATCTTGGCTTATCATACCACGAGAAAGGGCTGGCGTAAAGCGCCAACCCTTTAACAATCTATTAAATTAGACAAATCCCCGAACAGAGCCCCGCGAAGCCATCCTCCCGGGGCCCCCGCAGAGCCGCCCTTTGGCTTTGCGGGGAGAGGAGGGGCAAGGGAGCGGGATGAGGAATGCCCGTCAGGGCGTTCTGAATCAGAGCGGACTTTGCCCCGACGAGCTCCACCGCACCTCGATGGTGAACACCCCGTCCTCCCAGCGGGCACGGGCGGCATGGCCCATCCGCTCCGCCAGGGCCTTGACGATGGCCAGCCCCAGGCCGGTGGACTGGCCCGTGCGCATTTTATCGGCGGTGTAGAACCGCTCGAACACGTGGGCGGCGTCCTCGGCGGTGAGGTCCCTGGCCCGGTTGGAGAAGGCGGACACGATGACGTTCCCCTCCCGGTACAGCCGGACGGAAAGGGCGTCCTCCCCGTGGCGCAGGGCATTGGTGAGCAGGTTGGAGAAGATCCGGGTCACCGCCCCGCTGTCCGCCCAGACGGGGGGCAGATCAGGGGCCACGTCCACCTCCATGGCCAGGCCGCTCTCCTCGATCTGCTCATAGGCGGCGGCCAGCTGGTCGGACAACACACGGCCCAGGTCCACCTTCTCCCGCTCCAGGGGCAGCTCGCCCCCTTCGATGCGGGACAGATCATAAAATGTGGCGATAAACACCTGGAGCGTTCTGGCCCGGCCCTCGATGACCTGAAAATACTCCCGCCGCTTCTCCGGGGACAGCTCCTCCTGCTCCAGCAGCTGGAGATAGCCCAGGATGGAGGTCAGCGGCGTGCGCAGGTCGTGGGACACGTTGGCGATCTGCTGCCGGAGTGCCCGCTCCTTCCGGCGGTAAACGGCCCGCTCCTCCTGACGCAGCTCCAGCAGGTCGTTGAGGCAGACCAGCAGCTCCTCCGCCCCGGCGCTGGGACAGGGCAGCGCCAGCCGGGCGGTGGTCTCGTCGGTCATCTGCTCCCGAATCCGGCGGGCGGCCCGGCGCAGCCCCCGCTCCATGGTGACCTGCCGCCCGATGAGAGCGGCGCACGCCAGAGTCAGCGCGACGATCAGGACAGTTTTCATCGGTAAAGGCCCCCTTTCTCCGTCACAGCCAGCCCAGCATGATAAGCAGCAGAATCGCCAGAGCGGCCAGCAGCGCCGTCTTGACATACCAGGGGGAGCGATCCCCCCGGCCCATCCAGAGCCCCGCCAAAATCAGCAGCATGGGGCCAAGGACGCCCATCGGGCCTCCCGCGAGGATCAAAAACCATTCCATCCGAATATCACGATGTAGAGGAGCAGAAGGAACACGATCACAGGAATTTTCATAGAGCACCTCTTTTTGTCACGCTCAGGCTGGGCGCATGGCCGGGTCTGCCTTCGCGCTTCTGTAAACGGCTTTTGCCGGGCCTTTCGGCCCGGCGGAAAACCGGCTCATTTTTTTGGTTTTTGCACAATGCAGCACAATCCGCACACAAACGCCGCCGCAATGGCAATCCAGAGCGCCGCGCCCATCTTCTTTTCCCCCCGCCTCATTTGATCTCCTTCTTTCCAAAGCCGTACAGGCCGATGGCGGTGCACAGGACCACCCAGAAGGCCCCCACGATCCACGCCCGGCCCAGATAGCCCATGTCGCCCACCACGGCTTTGGCGCCGTCCAGCATCGTCCGGGGGAAATACGGGTGGATGGTCAGAAGCAGCTTGCCCACCCCGCCCCCAGCAAGCAGGCCCACAAGCTCAACAATGGTTTCCAGCACGAACACGATGCCCACATAGAGGAAGGAGCTGGCCATCTCCCCGTTGACCAAAAACAGGCACATGCACAGCGCCGCCTGAGCGCCCACCCACAGCGGCAGGCCCACCGCAAGAAAATAGCCCACAATGGTCATGGCGTCCGCCGCGGAATAAAACCCGGCCCCCGACTCCATGGGCAGGCAGACGGCGCACAGGCCCAGGAAAAAGCCCATCATGACCACCAGATACACCACGGACAGCAGGGTCTGGGCCAGGAGCTTGCCCAGATAGATCTGGGCGCGGCTCAGGCCAAAGGACACCTCATTTTTCAGGGTGGAGTTCTTGTACTGCCCGGCGAACACAATGTCTCCGGTGAGCAGGCAGGTGCAAAAGCCGATGGTCCCCATCTCCACAAGGGTGACAACGGCCCCGCCGAAGGGGGTTGCCATGGAATGGGCGTTGTGGAAGGCGAACATGGAGGCGTAAAGGGCCTCCAGCGCCAGCATGACCCCCAGGGCGATATAGGTATACGGGCGGCGCAGCAGCTTATAGAATTCAGCGCGGATGTAGTTAAGCATGGCGGCCACCTCCGATCAGGTTGAGGAAGTACGCTTCCAGGTCCGCGCCCTTCTGCTCCATAGCCAGCAGGGCCACCCCGTTCTGGGCCAGGGCGTAGGACGCACGCTTGGGGTCGTCCAGGCAGTCGTAGAGCTGGAGCACATTGCCGGGCAGGACCTCAAATTTGTCGGTGCCCAGCTGGGTCTGGAGGACGGCGGCGGCCCGGGCCGCGTCGTCCACCTCCAGGCGCAGGCAGGTGCGGCACTTGTCGTGGAGGGCCTGGTTGGAGATCTCCTCCAGAATTCTGCCCTGGTCCATAAAGCCGTACCGGGTGGCCGCGTTGGACAGCTCGGACAGGATGTGGCTGGAGATCAGAATGGTGGTCTCCCGCTCCCGATTGAGCCGGCGGAGGATCTGCCGAAACTCCGCCACCCCCTCCGGGTCCAGCCCGTTGATGGGCTCGTCCAGGATGAGCAGGTCCGGGTGGTTCATCAGGGCCAGGGCCAGCCCCAGCCGCTGCTTCATGCCCAGGGAGAAGGATTTGAACTTCTTCTTGCCCGTGTCCGCCAGGTCCACCTGCTCCAGCACCTCATCCACCGTCTGTTTCCCGGGGATGCCACGCTGGAGGCGGTAGTACTCCAGGTTCTCCCGGGCGGTGAGGAAGGGGGAAAAGGAGGGGATCTCGATCATGGCCCCGGCGCGGGAGCGCTGGAGGCGCATCTCTTTCCCCGACGCGCCGAACAGCTCCATCTCGCCCCCGGTGGGGGCGGACTGGCCGGTGAACAGGCGCATGAGGGTGGTCTTGCCCGCCCCGTTGCGCCCCACCAGGCCGTAGACGTCCCCCCGGCGCACCTGCATATTCACCCCGTCCAGAGCCATACAAGCGCCATAGGCTTTTTTCAACCCGTATGCGGCTATGACAGCTGAGTTGTCACTCATAGCGTTTCCGCCTTTCTGTTTAGATTGTCTGTATCATAGCGCGCAAAGGCCAAAACTCCTCAAAGGAAGTCTAAAGAAATCCTAAATATCAGCGAGTTTAAACCCGATGCCCCACACCGTCTTGATATAGCTCCTCGACCGGTCCGCTTTCGCCAGCTTGGAGCGCAGGTTGCTCACGTGGACGTTCACCGTGTTCTCGTCCCCCAAAAAATCCTCCCCCCACACCGCCTCGTAGATCTGGGCCCGGGAGAAGGCCCGGCGGGGGTTTTCCATCAGCAGGGCCAGGATGTCAAACTCCCGGCCCGTCAATGACAGCTCCTCCCCGTTCAGGCTGGCGGTGTGGCTGTCCCGGTCGAGGGTGAGGGCGCCCACGGACAGCACGTCCGCTTTAGGGGCCGCGAACTGGCGGCTGCGGCGCAGCTGGGCCTCCACCCGGGCCAGCACCTCGGCGTTGTCAAAGGGCTTGGGGATGAAGTCGTCCGCCCCCAGCTTGAGCACGTTCACCCGGTCCGACACCCCCACCTTGGCGGAGGCCACAATGATGGGCATGGTCTTGCCCCGGCGGATACGGGCGATGAGCTCCTCCCCCGTCACCCCGGGGAGCATCAGGTCCAGCACAATCAGGTCATAGTCGTATTTTTCCGCCCACAGCAGGGCCTCGCTGCCGGAAAAGGCGGCCCGGCAGCTGTACCCCGCACCCTCCAAAATAGTGCACAGCAGGCGGTTGATGTCGGTGTCGTCCTCCACGACCAAGATGTTGGCGGCCTCCACAGCAATACCCCCTCTTATTGTTGTTCATCTTTTTCTTGAAAGAAAAAGGATCAAAAAGGATTTTGGCTCACCATAGTATAACACAAACGCCCCCGGCGTTTCCAGACGCCGGGGGCATACTTTAGCCTTTTTTAAGATTTCAGCCGGTGATGGTGGGGGCCTGGTTGGTGAATTTCTGCTCCGCCTGGGCGATCATCTGGGGCTGGGCCTGTTCCACCTTGTACCAGCCCTTCTGCTTGGCGGTCTCAAACAATTGGGTCTGCGTCTTATGCCCCTGGGTCAGCAGATCGACAAAGGCGTCCCGCAGCCGCACGTTGGTGCACTCAGAGGCAAACAGGTTGTAATTGGTGCTCATCTTCTTCTCGGTGAGCAGCAGGTCGGTGATGATCTCGTTTTCCTTCATAGTCCCTTCTCCTTACTTCAAGAAGCCCAGCAGCGTGTCATAGTTCTGCTTGTGCTGGGCGGCATATTGGTTGTAGGCGTTTTTCAGCTCGCTCTCCTGAGTGGCCTGGGCGGCGTCCTGATACTTGCAGCACAGCATCCGCTCAAAGCCAAGCTGGTCCTCTAACGCGGACAGCTCTTTGGCGCTTAGGTTCGGCATGGGTAAGTCCCTCCTTTACATTGGTGCCGTTAGTATGGCCCCTGCCGGGAAAAATATACAAAAAATCCCGCGTCTGACGCAGACGCGGGATTTCGGGAATTACTTCTTTTTCAGCTTCAAAACATCCTTGTAGAAGGCGTCCAGCTCCTTCTTGGTCTTGAAGGTGGCCATATACATCTGGTTGCCCATGGCGTCGGCCAGCACGTCGGGGATGCGGTCCACCATCTTCAGGTTTTTGCTGTACTTGGCCAGCACGTCCACATGGAGCATGGCGAAGGGCTTGCCGTCCCGGCGCCCCGCGTAGGCGCAGAAGAAATGCTCCCCGGGCTCCAAAGTGGAGTGGTCAAAGGCGATCATATCCGCCCAGATCTTATACACATTGGTGGAGTTGGCGTAGTTCATCATGTCCGGGCTGAACCCGCCGCAGGGGCGCATGTTCACCTCCAGAGCCACCACATCCCCCTTCTTTCCCATCCCCTCCTGGTCCTGAGTGAGGCGGAAGAACTCAAAGTGGACAAACCGGCTCTTGACGCCGAAGCTCTTCACCGTGGCCCGGCCCGCCTTCCTGGTGTCGGCGGGGAGGTCCTTGACGATGTAATAGATGGAATTGTCCTCCTCATTGACGATATCCATGATGGACATGGGGGTGACATTGCCCGTCTCAAAAATAGGCTCCCCCTTGGAGTCGATGATGGCGTCGTAGGAGTTAACCTCGGCGTGGATGAACTCCTCCATGATGTACGTGACGTTGGGGTCCTTGCCGGACAGGAACTTCCGGAGGTCCTCCGGGCTGGACAGCTTGTGGGTGTCGGAGGCGCCCACGCCGTTGTCCGGCTTCACCACCACCGGCCACCCCACCTCCTTGACAAAGGCCAGGCAGCCCTTCTCGTCATCCACCAGATGGTAACGGGCGGTGGGGATGCCCGCCTGCTGGTAGAACGCCTTCATCCCGGACTTGAACTTGATGCGGGGAATATCCTCGTTCTGGAAGCCGGAGGTGATGTGGAAATCGGTGCGCAGCCGGGCGTCCCGCTCCAGCCAGTACTCGTTGTTGGACTCCAGCCAGTCAATCCGACCGTGCTTAAAGATGAAGTAGGCCACCGCCCGGTACACCTCGTCGTAGTTCTCCAGGCTGCCCACCCGGTAATACTCGTTGAGGCTGTCCCGCAGCTCGTTTGTGAGCTCGTCGTAGGGCGCGTCGCCGATACCCAGCACGTTCATGCCATTGTTCTTCAGCTCCCGGCAGAACTGCCAGTAGTTTGTGGGAAAATTGGGGGAAATGAAGATCACGTTTTTCATAGGGGTCCCTCTCTCTTTATAAAGTTCTTTTCGCCTGCTTTATCTTGCCAGAAAAAGCAGGTCAGGCCTGGTCCAGCAAGTAGGGCACGAAATAGGCCACCTGCTTGTACCACCAGTCCCAGTCGTGGGCCACGTCCCAGCCCCACACATCCACCCAGAGGTGGATGTCCTTCTCCCGGAAGATGTCCGCCAGCCACAGGGTGGTGCCGGGGATTTCCCAGGGGCCCCGGCCCACGCAGATAACCCCCTTCTTCTGGTTGTAGAGCTGGATGAAGGGGTGGTCCTTGGGCATGTTGGCCAGATAGTGCACTGGGGAGTTGCGGTACACCACCTCGTCCATGTAGCCGTCAAAGCCGTACTCCGCGCCGTAGATGCCACTGAGGGCCAGCACACGGTCAAACAGGTCCGGGCGGCGGAAGAACAGGTTGGCGGCGTGGGTGGCCCCCAGGGAGCACCCGAACACCATCACTCCGGGCTCCCCCGTCCAGCCGTTGCGCTGGTTCACCATGGAGCGCATGAAGGGCACGAACTCGTCGGTGATATAGGCAAGCCACTGCTCATAGCGCCGGATGCGCCAATAGGGGTCGTCCTGCTTGTTGGACCAGCTCTCCGCGTCCATGGTGTCGATGGAAAACACCATCACCTGCCCCGACTCGATCCAGGGCGCCCAGGCGTCGGTCATTTTGAAGTTCTCAAAGTCGAAAAACCGGCCGTCCTGGCAGGGGATGAACAGCACCGGCCGCCCCCCGTGGCCGTAGACCTTGCACTCCATATCCCGGCCCAGGGCAGGGCTGTAGTCCTTAAAATACTGCGTCTCCATAAAAAGTCCCTCCGTCGGCCTTCCCGCCCCCCGGGCGGAAAGCGCTTATTGTTCTCTGCCGCAGAGCAGAAAGCTTTATTTATTCCGCCCCGCAGGGGCGGGATAACATCGTTACCCCTCCCTGCCGTAGAGCAGGGTGTTCATGAAAAACGGGATCTGCCGCTCCCAGCTGGCCTCGCTGTGGTCGCCGCCGGGGACGATGCGGAAGTCCAGCAGCACCCGCCGGTCCAGCAGTCCCGCCGCCGCCCGGCCCAGCAGCTTGAAGGTCTGGGTGTGGTTGCCGATCTCACGGGAGCCGTAGTCCATGTATAAAACGGTGCCCGGCGAGATGCGGGCGGTGCGGATGAGCGTCTCCACCTTCCCCGGCGCCACCCACAGGGAGGGCGATAGCGCCGCCCCTCGGGAAAAATAGCGATTGTACTCCATCACGGCGTACAGGGTCATCAGCCCACCCATGGAGCTGCCGGCAATGAAGGTGTGCTCCCGGCCCGGCAGGGTGGGGAACTCTCGGTCGATCTCGGACTTGAAGTCGTGGACCAGCCACTCCATGGTGGTTTTTCCCCGGCCCACCACCCGGCCGATGCCGCCGTTGTAGAAGGACCAGGGGGAGTATTCGCTCAGCCGCCCGTTGTCCGGATGGTGGTTGCACTCCACGGCGGCCACGATGAGCTGGGTCTGGGTAGCGTCCAGGTACTCCCCCATCCCCCAGCTCTTGCCATAGGTGGCGTCCTCGTCAAAAAACACGTTGTGCCCGTCAAACATGTAGAGCACGGGATAGCGCAGGTCCGGGTCCATCTCCCAGGAGTCGGGAAGATACACGTAAGCCCGGCGGGGTTCGTCCCCGGTGAGCTCAGGTATGGTGATGTTCCAGCTGTCAATCATAATCCAGGGTCCTTTCCCGCTTCACAGCGATATGTTACAGAATAGTTTAGCACAGTGCTGCGCAAAATGCAATCCACGGATTTCCCTATCTTCCCCTCCCCCGCCCCGCCGTTATGGCGCATTTTCACAGATATTTTCCCCTTCGCTCTTGACGCAGTGGCGCTCCTGTGCTAAAATACCCCTTGTTGCGGCCCCGTCCCATGCTGGTATAGCTCAGTTGGTAGAGCAGCTGATTCGTAATCAGCAGGTCCCTGGTTGTCCGTAAGGCAACTCTTTTCAAACCCCCAAATTTGTGGTAAACTAACAAATAGGATCTGTCGGAGTCTGGATTCTCATATTTGTGCTGGCATAGCTCAGTTGGTAGAGCAGCTGATTCGTAATCAGCAGGTCACTGGTTGTCCGTAAGGTAACTCTTTTCAAATCCCCAAAACTGTGGTAAACTAACAAATAGAATCTGTCGGAGTGTAGATTCTCACATTTGTGCTGGCATAGCTCAGTTGGTAGAGCAGCTGATTCGTAATCAGCAGGTCGGGTGTTCAAGTCACCTTGCCAGCTCCAAAAACTCCGAGTAGATGATCTACTCGGAGTTTTTTCATACCTATCTGGAGGTTTTGATCATGAGCGGAAAAGAATCCCGCGCACTGCAGGATGCGCTTGCCTCAACCCGTATGGAGGGCTTTGAGGTGACAAAGCAAACAGAACAGGATTGTCTCCGCCTTATGAACGGCGAGATTTCTGTCTCTGAATTGGTCCGTGAAATACTAGCCCGCCCGGAAAAGGCGGTGTGATATGGCATACAGCATTGATTCAATTACCACCAATTGCTACCCTGGCACCACGGTACTGGTCAACAAATTTGACATCCGGGATGAAGCCAAACTCAATGAAGTGGAGACCGTTCTGGTATCTGCCCGCAGTGCAGAGTGGACAGAGCATCCACAGGTCGATACATTTGACTTCGCACACTATAAAGCCATCCATTACTTTTTGTTCTCTGACCTCTACGACTGGGCCGGACGGATACGCACAGTGAATATGAGCAAAAAAGGCACTCATTTTTGTCCAGCTGGTGAAATCGAAGCACGGGCAGATGCGGTTTTTGGGCGGCTGAAAGCCCGCAATTTCTATCGAGATCTCCCCTGCCGTGAATTTGTGGAGGAAATCGCTGACTTCTACTGTACCACCAATGAGCTGCACCCCTTCCGCGAGGGCAACGGGAGGACACAGCGGACGTTCCTCACCCAGTTGATCCGCAGCGCAGGCTACGGCATCAACTGGGCCAATGTGGATGGGGACCTGTTGATGATCGCCACGATCCAGGCAGCACAGGGTGTAACAAATCTGCTGCGGCACATCTTACGAGAAAGCATCAAAAATGAATGACTCCTTGCTTCAAAGAGAGAAGGGATGTTGACTGGCATAATCACAAATGGTGTGTCGCAGCTTCATTCTACCAGAGTTCTGCAAACCTTGTCTCTTTTTGTTTTTGTGAAACTTATTCTACCATATCCCTGCCTAAGTTCTAATAGTATATAACCGCTGCAATTTTCGTCCCTATGATTGGGCAAAAGTTGCAGCGGTTCGCCGTACAGCTTTCTTTTGATTCCACAAGCTAAATTTTAAGAATACAGCCTTATATCTTGTTTTTTCCTATTCATTTAGTAATCGTGAATTGTTTTGCTTTGCCTTACTGCTAATGCATTTTCGAGACTTGTTGGGTAAAAGTCCAATTCAAAACCATCATTGTCCAGCAAAACCAGATGGTCAGGCTGATTTCTCCATTTGAAATGCAATCCATAAGACCATATATCGTCGTAGTCGTGATAGGTAATAATTAATCCATCATTTAAATTGCCTGAATCAATTTTTAGCCGATCACACGTTGTATCTCCGTTTCCATCGCAAAAAGTGTAAACATATCCTTCATCAAAATCAATAATCCAATAGACATCATATATTCCACCAATACTTTTATATGAAAAGACACCAGAGTTTCCATTTTTGGCAGTTTCCATATCGTTTGTAGAATAGCTTACAGATGTGTCTGTTGGGGAGCTACTTTCAATGTGAGGATTATTGGGATCGTCTTCCTCGGGCATATGATAGGTTATGACAATTTCAGCATCAGCAGGGAAAACATTGCCACGAATGAATTCTGTCTGGCCTGCAATGCTTACGCTCTTGACCGTTCCATCAGAAGTCAGCCCAAGGGTGATATCATACAGGATTTCGTATTTGATGTTGGTAAACCCCAGCGTCTTCAGAGCAGTTGTAACTTCCTCATAGTTCTTGTATTCATATTCGGAAGCCGCCACATCGACTTTAACTTCGCCTTCTGCCAACTCGGTCAGGCGATCCACATACAATGTTTCAACGGACACCTTATCGTTGAAACAGGAGATTTTATAAGACGCCTCAAGGTCACAATCAACTGTCAGTGTGACCTCACCCTTCACAGAAGAAGAATCCTCATTCTCAAAGATGAGTGTATATTCGCCGGGGTCAACAGAAAATTCAAAATCCTTATCTTCACCATGTTCCAATGTGCCCCTATTAATATCATTCACAAGCAGATCAACATTGTACTTGCTGAACATCAGGTTAGGGACAAAGTCTATATGGAGCGTGACATTACATTTTTCATAAACGTGATAACGGATGATAACCTCATCACTTTTATCGAATTCTTGCCCCTTGGAAAAGTCCGCATTTCCGCCGACAGAAATAGATTCGACAGCATTTACTTTTTCGGCTTCAGTGATTTTGAGATCTTCGATTTTTTCGACGCTCACGTTGGTAAATCCAGCAGAGCGGAACTCATTTTTTACAGTTGAATACTCTTGCCCTACGCACTCAGCTGCTCTATGGGGCACTACGGCTGTGGAAACGGCTGTCGACGGTTCAGTTGTGCTGGAGCCACGGAGAGCGTCAGATCTGCCCGCACTTCCAGAACCAATCTTCCCAGCCAGCAAAGCAACAAGGCTCAAAAATACAAAGGCTGCGATCGTAGCTGCCACAATTTTGCCGTATGTACTCAGTTTACTCTTTTGGTTGGATGGTCTTTCTTTGGTTTTGCGCACTTGAAGTTTTGATGCCTGAGCTTCCCATTGGGTTTTTTGTGCCGGCTCATCCGAAGGCGCATATCCATACCCATAGGAAATCGTGGAATCCGCAGCTTTTTCCTCCTCAGGCGGCTCCGGGGATGCTTCAATTCTGTTGCCGCAGTATGAGCAAAATTTTGCATCCTCAGAGAGATCTGCTCCGCACTTTGAACATTTCATCTTTCTCATCTCCTTCATTCACCCGACATCGGAATCGGCGGCATGCTGGAAAACAAGCTCTTCAATTCGTCAACTGTTCCGGCCTTTACCCATTGGAGCATTCCAGCCTTCCAAACCAAACTGTCCGCATCAAGCTGGCCAACAGATGCCATCTGCGCAAGGGCATTCACATCATACGGCCCAGTGGCCTGCCCATTTACTGCAACATGATACGCCACTGTCGGGATAGGCGGCGGTGCAACCCCTGCCTGCCCTGGCTGATTAACGCCCGCCATCACGCTATTCATCGTCCCTGCAATATTCTGACCAACAACGCCACCTACCGCCATTCCCGTCATCATTGCGGCAGGATTAAAGCCTGCGCCGCCGCTGCCCAGGTTTACACTCCCGGCACCGTTATCACCCATATGCCCCAAAGCTTCAGCCCCGGCAATACCTAATTCTGCCTGTTTCTCAGTCCGGAAAGCGCTCAGGTTCGCCGTCTGGGCCTGTTTGTGCTGGGCGTACTGTCCTTCTTCACGCTGAATGCGCAGGCGCTCCACATAGTCCTGCGTTTCAGCCTCAACTTTTGTGGCAGCGACATTTTTGGTAACCGCCATAAGCTGATGATAGCCCTCACTGAACTTGTCGATTTCAATCGCGCTAATATCAACGCCGGTAACCACAACGCCAAAATTTTCTTTCAAGCGCTCCTTAATGTCATACTCGATTGCATCGTTGATTTGAGAGGTCTTACTCTCCAACTGGATAACCGGGATGTTATGAGCGGCGGGGGTGTTGACAACTGCATCTTTCACATAACGAACTATCGTATCACGAATTTGCTTTTGAAAATCATCCAGGCTGAAGTTTTGCAGCCGATTCAGTTTAATAAACTCCCTATAGTCATTGATTTGAAAGCTGATCGTACCTCTAACGGCGACAGGTACCCCAAAATCTAAAAAGCGGGGATCGTAGACATCGAAGTATGGTACGCCGAACTTGACTTGAATGATTTGAGCCAGATTGATGAAATAGACTTCCGCTTGGAGCGGAGAATCGCCACCATAGAAGGCACCCATGATGCTTGCCAGAACAGGAAGGTTTTTGGTGCTTAATTGCTCGTCACAGGGGCCAATAAAAACATCGTAAATGTATCCTTCAGGGCTGTTGTAAGCAAAGACGGCCACCTCACCATCTTTTACACGCAGAGAGGAACCCCAGCGAATGGCGTTCTCTCGATTGTTGTTCCCCAGTTCGGAACCTTTCGGACGCCACTTCCAGATTAAATAGGATGGCTCGTCACAGCGGATGACATCCATGAAACCACTTGTTTTACTATTAAAGAAGCCCATATCTACCCTCCTTAGGATTTTTCACCAATCATAGTTTTCGATGTAAACATACAAGGTGTTAAATCCCTTGTATTCCACAGTCAAAGAAATGCCATCCTTATTTTCAGCTCTAAAGTACGTATCTGACTTTGAGTAGTCTACGTTGAACCCATTATCCATACACAAGGTTACAT
>ERZ808042.356-NODE-356-length-31893-cov-6.604601_pt1 | contig 31893 bp, 38 predicted proteins | sample MGYA00380193_ERZ808042 | MGnify/ENA primary metagenome ERZ808042 (study PRJEB31490, sample SAMN06133401) | mouse gut metagenome | isolation source: M1_2 | host: mice | place: China: Chengdu | collected 2015-05 ...
TTATATAATTAACATGCTTGATGATTACATTCGCATTTTGACGGAGCCAGGAAGAAAAATTGATATTCACACAGATTACATGATTAGACAGTTTGAGAGGATATCAAGGGAGTTGTCAGAACAGATATGTTTGGACAAGGAAAAAATGTATAAAAGGTGCCGGAAAAGACAGGAACAACGGGATGATGTCGGAGAAGATGCGCTTGTTATGCTTTCCAAGAAAAAATAAGGATTTGAGAGAAGGGGCTGGGATGATGAAATGAATGATTTAATAATCGACTGTTTTGCAGGCGGGGGTGGTGCCAGCGTCGGGATTGAGATGGCACTGGGGAGATATGTCGACATTGCCATCAATCATGATCCGCAGGCGATCCTGATGCACAGAACCAACCACCCTGATACCCTGCACCTGACCGAAGACATCTTTAAGGTCGACCTGCAGAAATATGTAAACGGCAGGCATGTGGCGCTGATGTGGGCAAGCCCGGACTGTACAAGTCACAGCAAGGCAAAAGGCGGGAAGCCAAGGAAGCAGGGGCTGCGCATCCTGCCATGGGCAGTATATAAGCACACAAAAACGATCCTTCCGGATGTGATCATCATGGAAAATGTAGAAGAGATCCAACAGTGGGGACCGCTGGATAAAAAAGGGTATCCAATAAAAGAAAGACAGGGAGAAGAGTACCGGAAATTTATCAGGTGCATGCAGTCTCTCGGATACATATCTGACAGCCGGGAACTGGTTGCGGCAGACTATGGAGCGCCTACCACACGCAAACGCTGGTATGCCGTATTCCGCAGAGACGGGAGGGATATTGTGTGGCCAGAGCCGACGCATAGCAGGCAGGGTGTAAACGGATTGCTGCCATGGGTACCAATTTACAAATACCTGGATCTGGCGGATTTGGGAAAATCCATCTTCGGGCGGAAAAAGCCGCTGGCGGAAAAGACCATGAACCGGATCGCGCGGGGGCTGGAAAAATTTGTTTTTAACTGCCCGGAACCATTTATAGTGCAGGTTAACCATGGCGGTGACAATTTCCGTGGCCAGAGCATCAAAGATCCATTGCCGACAATTACGCAGAAACATGGATTTGGGGTTGTGACACCACTGCTGATACAATATCACTCCGAAACCACACAAAACGGTGTCAGGGGACAGCAGGTCACAGAGCCGGTACAGACAATTGACACAAGTAACAGGTACGGGCTGGTAATGTCCTATATCACAAAATTTTATAAAAGCGGCACGGGGCAGGGCATGACCGAGCCGATCCATACGATCACGACATCACCCGGACATTTTGGTACGGTATCAGTACTGACAATGGATTGGAACGAGCTGCAGGCAGCAGGGATCGACGAAGAGACAGCCCAGAAGTGCACATGGGTAAGCCAGTTTATAATGACATACTATGGGTGTGGGACAGGACAGGATCTGAGAATGCCGATCAATACCATAATGGCAAAAGACAGGTTTGCACTTGTAACAGTCCTTGGAAGTGAGTATGTGATCCTGGATATCTTCCTGCGGATGCTGACGGCGGAAGAATTAAAACTGGGGCAGGGATTCCCCAAGGACTACATCATCGACAGGGACTACCTGTGGCATGTATATCCGGCAGCAGAGCGGGTAAAAAGGATCGGAAACAGTGTGGTGCCAATAATGGCGCAGAAACTTGTGGAGGCGAACTGCAGCTATCTCAAGTCAGGTGAACGGATCAGGAACATGATGATTGATGACAGCAGTCCGCAGTTGAGATTCGCATAAATAAGTATTTAGGTAATCAGAATGTTTTGGTGTGATTTCAATTTTGACACTGCAATAGACGCGATGACAATACTTTTATCTGGTTTTTCGGATTATCAATAAGGATTTGGAGGTGGCGAAGCAAATGTATTCGTGGGCGGAGTACGAAGATCAGGAAATCTGGAACAATGGAAAGTTTGAAACAGTTGAGGATTGTATCAGGGATGCGCTCGGAAGTGGATATGTCTACGGAGATACGATTTATGTAGGGTTGTGTGTAGATATAGAAATCAGTGGTATAGATTTGTCTCAGCAGCTGGAAGCTGTAGAGGAAAATATGTATGATCAGGTGGGAGAAGTATCTGAGGGTTGGGACATTTCAAGCATAACCGAGAAGAGGAGAAGTATTTACAAGTTATATGAGGAACGGTTGCAGGAATTGATAAAAAATTACATTAGAGAAATTGGTGAGGAGCCAGGATTTTATACGATTACCGATATCATGCCTGTAGCTATAGAATAAGGATATAGCGAGGGGGAAGAGAAAATGCGATTGATTGATGCAGACTATTCTGGTTGGTATCATAGATTATATCTCACGAAATGTATATCATCAGGACGCTGTGGAAGAATACACAAATTTATTAGAAATGCCTTCGGAGTCACTTGGTGCCTTCGTGAAAATGGGGACTTTGGGATTAGAGATCTAGAAAAACAATAACGCACTAATAGAGATGTATGCACCCAAAAGGAAAAACAAAGGCAGGACAAGGATTCAGACGCAGCAGCAGGGAGGCACGTTAAAGTATAAACGGTATGAGCTGCGGATTTATGGCAGAATGATTAACATGTAGTAAAAAACAAATATGAGATAAAAAATAAGCGGTAGCAACCTGCCAGAGTTACCTACCACTTATAATGTAATGTCTAAAGAAAGTATAACATTTCAAATCATTAAATGACAAAATGAAACGGGCAACCGTTAGCAGCAGTCGCCCGTTTCGGAAGTATTTTGTGTCAGTCCATCAACAGGAATATTATAGCAAATCTGACACAAAAAGACAACAGTAAAAACAATAAAAAGCTACTTTTTAAAAGGATTTCAGGCTTTTTCCGTCCTTGTAATAGATAGTAACAATAGATAAAAAACAGAAAGGGAAGTGCGTGTCAGATGAAGCAGAGGGAGAAGAGGAAAAGGAAGGGTATGCAGCCTATACCTTATGACTATGAGTCGGCATATAACAAACAACTTGAACAATGCAGTGAATGGGCACTCGAAAATATGTTCAAGCATGCTAAAGCTGTATATGCCCTCAAAGAGATAAAGGCAGGAGACCAGTTTGAGGTTGAAATATATCCGCAGTTTAAAAATATGTCAGAGGTACCCAGAGAGGGACAAAGGATAGTAAAGGATAACACGGCACAAAAAAAACTGAATGAAAAGAACTCGAGGAAATTTCTGGATCGTAAGATCAACGCGAATTTTGGCGATGGTGATATCTGGGTCACGCTGACGTATGACAAGGACCACCTTCCTGCAGACGGCGATATGGACGCGGCATACAAGGACATGAAAAGCTGGATTGGCTGCATAAACCGTGAGCGAAAAAAGCGCGGGTTACACAAATCAAAATGGATATATGTCACGGAGTATGACAAAAACGCATCAGTCAGGTGGCACCATCATGTCATCATGGACGGAGATCTTGACATGGATATTGTAGAGAAGTGCTGGAAAAAGGGAAGGAGGAACGAGGTTCGGAGGCTGAAAAAAGACGACAGCGGTCTTTCAGGCATGGCAAATTATATCGTAAAACAAAAAGACCGTCTGAAATCAGAAAAAAGGTGGCACTGCTCACGGGGACTGCGCAATCCGGACATTAAGGTTGTCCACTCCAAACAGCCGGAAAAGGGACAGGGCAGTTATAAGCCGATCGGGAAATATGTTGACGGAATGGTAAAAAACCAGAACACGATCAAGGACGTGCTTGTGAAATGGTATCCGGAATATGACTTTACAAATGCGCAGGTTTATTACAATGATTTTAATTATATGTTTTACATACACGCGCGGATGCGCAGGAAAAAGGAAGAAAATGAGGACGGAAAGGAGAAAAAGACATGAACATGAAATATGCGTTAAGGAGCGAGGACACAGAGCAGATCAGTGTCATGCAGTGGGCAGAGTGGCACACCAGGAAGTATCCGGAATTGAAATGGCTGCATCATTGCCCCAATGGTGGCAGCAGGAATAAGCAGGAGGCGGTAAAGCTAAAGCAGATGGGTGTCAAGGCGGGAGTATCCGATCTGTGTCTTCCATATCCCAAGGGAAGCTACTGCGGCCTGTACATCGAAATGAAGTATGGCAACAACAGGCAGCAGGCGTCACAGAAAGAGTTTCTTGCAGACATGGCAGCAGCCGGGCATTTTGTTGCAACTTGTTATTCGGCAAAAGATGCAATCACACTCATAGAAGAATACCTGCATCTCGAATGTGCAGAGATCAGGGGCTGCGAATTGTTCAGACCAAACAACAGCATTTTTAAGGAGGGAAAGATAGTATGAAAATTATTGCAGTAATGTCACCCAAGGGAGGAATTGGCAAGACCACAACAGCAGATTCCATTGCGTACATACTGGGCGAGGAATGCGAAAAGCGTGTGCTTGTGATTGATGGGGACCCACAGGGCGATACATCAAAAGTATTCGGGGTATACGAGCCGGAGGGAACCGGGATGGACGGACTGCTTGAACGTCGTGTGGAAGATGGGGGAACTTATCAAATATCCGATTTCATCAGGACGACACGCTATGGACATATTGATATCATTCCGGCGAATGAGTATCTGATACAGACAAACATGAAACTTAGATTCCAGGAAGAGGAAAACCAGATAACAAGACTGCGTGATGCGCTGAAAGAGGTGTCAGAATCATACGACTATTGTATATGCGACTGCGGCAGACTGTTTGATATGGTTGTTATCAATATCCTGCTTTCCGCCTCCCTTGTGATCGCACCAGTGAAAGTCGGGGGTTTTGAGAACGAGGCACTGCATAACCTGGAAGAGCAGGTCGGGGACATGAAAGAGGTTAATGCAGATCTGGGAATCCGGGTACTTATGACAATGCGGCAGAAAAATAAAACAACCATGGAGATGGAGGAGTGGCTGCGTGGGGAGTATGGCCAGAACATGTTTGATGTATCGGTTCGGCGGTCTGTCATTGCGGAAAAATCAAGTATGGCAATGCAGCCGCTGCCGGAGTTTTCAAAGCGTGGGACTGTAGCACAGGATTATCGCAGTGTCGTCGAAGAAATTATAAGGGAGGCGTAGGAATGGGCGGAAAGAAGAGCGAAAATGAGATACCATATGCTGCATGCAGGTTCTGTGGACAGATGATCCAGATTGGCGATGAGTGCGGGCTGACACAGCCACAGGCCGAGGAAAAGGCAACAATGATGTGTAAGTGTTCCGAGGCGGTTGATTACCAGAAAGAAAAGCTGCGCAAGGAAAAGGCACTGAAAAATGTTTCCGCTCTTTTTGGCGAAGATGCAGCACCAGAAAAAAGGGCAGGAGAGGGAATTGTGAATGTCTTAAAGGCATCAGTTGAGGAAATCTATTCTGGGGGACTTGCAAAGGTAACGCTGAATTTACGGGGCGGCATCAAGGCAGCAGTGTCACAGAACAGCAAGGGAGAGATCAACGTTGAGCGGACAGAGACGAAAAAACAGAAATTAACAGAATAGAGGGTGAGGAACGTGACAGAATATGAAATTTGTTCTCTGTACAGAGAATCAAGGAACCACGTTACACAATTGCAGATACTGGCAGAACTGAACAATACGGATAGAAACCAGATAATTGGGATTCTGGTGAAAAATGGCGAAGAGATTCCAGAGCGTGTGACCAGGCAGTTGTATAAAAGACTCGACACCCTTGATGCACAGATATCTGAACGTGAAAAGGAATACCAGGAAATTGTGAGGGCATTGAATGGCAACAGCGATGAAATAAGGGAGGGAGAATATGGCAACGGGATTCAGCGTCATGGACGCGCTAAACAAAAACAGCAAAGCAGGAATTGAGGAGGTCCCCAAGGCTAGGTTCCGCACAAAAGACATATCGATATTTAAGATGTACCGCAATGAAATGAATTTTTATAGCATTGAAGATGTGGAGGAGCTTGCAGGAGATATTTTGACATGTGGTCTCAAGCAAAATCTGGAACTGATCTATGAACCATGCGAAAAGGGCGAATACAGGATTGTGGCAGGAGAACGCCGATGGCTTGCCCTCAAATATCTGGTATCAAAAGGATATAAAGAATTTGAGATAGCGACAAGCAAACTAACAACACCACAGGACGCAGATGAAGAGCAGGTCGAGATTATTATTGCGAATACATACCGCAATAAGAATGTAGCAGACATGATAGAGGAAGAGAACCGCCTTAAAGCATCATTGGAGAAATTGAAAGCAGCAGGGAAAACAATTAAAGGATATGATCTTTCCACCGGACGCCTGCGTGATGTGATTGCCTCCATGCTCCATATGAAAAAGACTAAGGTGGCACAGATCGAGGCGATTAATAACAATCTGATTCCACAGTTCAAGGAAGAACTGAAAAGTGATCGCATTACATTTTCTGCTGCCTATGAGCTATCAGGAATGACAGGGCAGGAACAACAGAAAATGCTTGAACAATACAAAGAATCTGGCGATCTCTCACATAAAGAAGTAAAGACCATAAAAGAGAACAGAGTAGGCAAGCAGGAAGAAAAAAAGAAAGAACTGGTAGCAGGCGGGGAGTATCAGACACCACACCCAGAAGGCATTACTTCGTTGTGCTATTCCTGCCAGCGGTATTCGGAGTGTAATGTCAAGACGGGTACATGTACAAAGTGTAATCAGTACATAAACAAAGTAGAGGCGGAAAAGACAGACGAACAGCGTTATTCCGAGGAACAGGATAGGATTGACAAGGAGACGAAAAAGAAACTGCAGGAAAGAGCAGATGATGAACACACAAAGAATAGTTCATCTGAATATGACGAAAGCGATCAGAAAGTACACCATATCAGAATCGGGACATCATTTTTTGGTGATGTGTGCAGCGGGAAAAAGACTTTTGAGCTGCGCAAGAACGACAGGGGGTATGAGCAGGGTGACATTCTGGAAATGGCGGAATTTACAAATGGGAAATATACAGGACGGTCAGTTAAAGTGTGTGTAACATATATGCTCGAAGATTTTGCAGGGCTTAAAGAGGGCTATTGTATCATGGCGATAAAGGTTTTGCGTGTGCGTGGAATTGACATGGCAGCAGGAAAGTAGTACGTTGATGCATGTGTCAGAATCTGACACAAAAAGTGGGAGGATTAAAATTAAAATGGCAGTATCAAAAGAGGTAAAAGAAACAATTGTAATTACAATAGACGAGGTATTTAAGAGAATGAATAGTATCTCGTGGCTTGAACGCCAGAAGGCGATGAAGGATGAGGCATTTAAGAACACTGAAAAAATCCTGTATTGCTTTAACATATTAAAAGAACATGTTGCAGATGAAGCGGCGTATCTGGCAATGATAAACAAAAGGAAAAGCGGCAGCGTGGTAAGGTATTCTGAAAATAAGGTGGAAAAGCCAGACGAAGATCAGATACTGACTGACCGAATCGCCTCATACCAGCGCAGCAAAAACGATGTGGAGCGCATCGAAAAAGCCCTGAAAAAGATTGAGGGGAAAAAGGGATATGAAGTCATACAGATGCGGTACCTGCAGCGCAAAAGGATATGTGAGAACGGAAAGCAGACAGAAGAGGTTTACACGTTTGAGGAGATAGCAGATGCTTTGAGCGGGCAGCAGGGATACAACGACAACCTGAATGAAAAGACTGTGAGAAATTATAAAAATGTGCTTGTGCGTGATATGGCGATCTTTCTGTTTGGTTCTGATGCAGTATAAATTGGCAGCAACTGGGGTGAAAACAGGGCTTGACAACACGCCCGTTTTGCCACCCTGTACAAGTCTGTTTAACTATGTTATACTTTTTACAATTCAAAAATATGCAAACAAGAACGCGGACATTTTTTTATATGAAATGCCCGCGTTCTGCATTTATGCATATGAGGAGGAAAGCATCATGGCATTAATGAAATACTGCAATAAGGTAGGCTGCAGGAAGCTGGTGCCGCAGGGCGTTAAGTATTGCGAATTACATACAATAAACAAGACAGAAGAAAACAGGCAGCGCCACAGGGAGTATGATGCACACCGACGCAACCAGAAAGCGAAAGACTTTTATAATTGCGCAGAATGGAAAGCGGCAAGGGCGTGTGCACTGGCGAGGGATAGCAACATAGATATCTATCTGTATATCATGGAGGGCAGGATTGTGCCAGCTGATACGGTGCATCATATCGTGGAGCTGATGGAGGATTATTCCATGCGCTGTGACCTGGACAACCTGATAAGCATATCGGAGGTCACACATAGCATGATAAGCAGGGTGTACAAGGACACTGCAAAGAAAGCGGCAATGCAGCAGACATTGAGGGAGTGCATTCGGGCGTATAAGCACAGAATAGGCGGGTAGGGGGGTGCAAAAAAGTTTTTAGCGGTTTTTCTACAGACCGCAGCCCCCCTAAATTTACGCAAAAATTCCCTAAATGGACATTTTTCAGAAAGGAGGTTGCAGGGCATGGCAAGACCGAGGCAACCGATCGACTTGATCGCCGCAAAAGGGCGAAAACACTTGACGATCGAGGAATACACAGAGCGCAAACAATCAGAGGTTACGGCACCGGCAGACGATATAAAACCGCCCGCATTTTTATTGAAAAAAGAGCGGGAAAAATTCGAGGAACTGGCAAAACAGTTAATCGAATTAAAGATCATGTCAAATTTGGATTGCGATGTACTGGCAATGTACATAAGGGCAGAAACGGAGTATATCAAGGTTACAAAGCAGTTGCAGAAAATAAAGTTTTTGCCGGACAAGAAAAGCATGGTTACGGAAGATGCACAGCTTGCGGAACAATACGCGCAGTACAATTATCTTTCCAAAATTCAAAATAGGCTTATGAAAGCCTGCAATGAGAACGCAAGGGAATTAGGCTTGACAATTTCAAGCCGGTGCAAATTAGTGATACCGAAGGAAAAAGACGATAAGCCTGAAAACAAGTTTATGAAACACACGAAACGCGCATAGGCGTATGGCAAGGGTATTAAAGACAACGGATCGCGTATCACAGTTTGCAGAAAAAAACCTAAAGAATAAAAAAGAGTTTGGAGAAGATGCGCGGCTTGCGTTCAAGAGGCATCTAAACGATCTGAAAAGATCAGAAAAGGACGATCCGGCATTTCCGTATATTTTTGTACCGGAAAAGGCAGAGGACATAATAGAACTTGCGAACAAATTAACGATTGCAGAGGGCGAAGGGGATCAAGAGTTTACCTGCGCCGGTTTCCAAGAGTTTATTTTAGGTTCGCTTTTCGGTTGGGTGCATAAGGAAACCGGAAAACGCCGGTTCACTGACAGTTATGTGCAGGTGGCGCGGCAGCAGGGCAAAAGCGTTTTAAATGCAATTTTGGGTATCAAGTGCAGCAATTTTGACAATTACAATTACGGTCAAATTTACTGTACGGCGACAAAGTCAGATCAAGCGCGAATTGTATTAAATGAAATAACAAAATTCATAAATGCAGATGCAGACCTGCAGGAATTGTTTGATATAAAGGACTACAAAAGCGAGATAACCGGAAAAATTACAAATACGGTCATTCGGGCGTTGGGGAGAGATACAAAGTCAATAGACGGTTTCAGACCGTATTTAGGCATTGTAGACGAATACCACGCGCACAAGGATAACCAAATGTATAAGCTGCTGAAAGGCGGCACAAGGAAGTTAAAACAATCGCTTATTTCGGTTATCACAACGGCGGGTTTCAATCTGAACGCGCCCTGCTATGAGTTATTCAAGTATTGCCGCCGAGTGTTGAGGGGAATTGACACAAACGAGCGGCAATTTGTTTATATAGCCCAAATGGACGAAAAAGACAACATTTGGGATCCGAAAAACTGGATCAAGTGTTGCCCGCTGACCGGACACGATCCGGAATTGGTTTCGCAGATGCAGGAAGATGCAAAGAAAGCTAAATCAATGGGCGGCGAGGAATTACGCGATTTTATGACAAAATCGCTAAACATTTGGGTAACGAACGCCGAAACCGCGTTTATTGATTTGGCAGAATGGGAAAAATGCGGCTGCAAAAAGACGCTTGAAGATTTCCAGGGCAAAAAGGCAATATGCGGTTTGGATCTGTCAAGCGGCGGCGATCTTACATCGCTTGTTTTGGAATTTCCCTATGAGGACGAAAAGACCGGCGACAAGAAATATTATATCTATTCCCATTCATTCATACCAAAGCGGCGTATGCAGGAACACATGGATCAAGAGGACAACGCGCCGTATGTAATTTGGGAGCAGGAGGGGCTACTCACAGTGACAACGGCGGCAGCGGGCATAAAGACCGATTACAAAACGATTTTAGCGCACCTGCACACGTTGGTTGACACATACGAGATAGATTTAACGGCGATCGCATACGATCCGCACAATGCGAGCGCGTTTTTACTGGATCTTGAAGATTTCGGTTGTGATTTGGTGGAGATTAAGCAGAGCGCAAGGAGCCTAAACGATGCAACCATAGATTTCCAATTAGAGGTAAAGGCGCACAATATAGAGTATGACGAGCGCAACAAGCTATTAACACGATCCATGAACGACGCTATTTTGTCGGAGCCAAACAGTTTTGGCGAAATAAAGATAGATAAAATGTTACAGAAAAACCGGATAGATCCCTGCGATGCTGCCATTTGCGCCCACAAGGTAGCAATGGGCGTAGAGGTTGAGGAAATAACGACAGATCAAAGCGTAGAGGCGTATTTGAAAATGTTTGAGAAGGAGGCAGGTGCAAGTGGCGAATGAGGATATTTGACAAAATCAGAGAATTTTTTAACAAGATGATAAGACCGGCAGCAGGTGCAGATGATGAACGGCTGTTAGAATGGTTGGGAATATCGGGAACGCCGAAAAAGGTTTTAGGGGAAGTAACCTATTTTACCTGCCTTAAAATGCTATCCGAAACATTGGGGAAAATGCCGGTCAAATTCTATCAGCAGACGGAGCGGGGGATCGAGGAGGCGGGCGCAAACGCGGCGTACAATCTGTTAAGGACGCGCCCAAACCCGCAAATGACACCAACGACATTTTGGGGAACGGTGGAAAACAACCGGAACCATTATGGAAACGCTTATGTATGGATCCAAAGGGAATTTAAACGGAAAAAATACGGCGGCGACATAGAAATAAAAAATTTATGGATCATGCCGTCAAGCGATGTAACCGTAATAGTAGATGATAAGGGCGTATTTGGTGCGGCGGGCGATGTTTACTATTGGTATGCGGATAAATACAGCGGCGAAAGCTATTGTTTTCCGTCAAGTGATGTGATGCACTTTAAAACATCAATGTCATTTGACGGACTGACCGGCGCACCGGTGCGGGATATTCTGAAAGCGACAATAGAGGGCGGTTTAGAAAGCCAAAACTTTATGAACAACCTTTATAAAGGCGGCTTGACGGCGCGGGCGGCGTTACAGTATACCGGCGATTTATCCCCGAAACTGGAAAAACAGTTGATCGCGCGACTGGAGGAATATGCCAACGGCGCGAACAATGCCGGTAAATTCATACCGATCCCGATCGGAATGAAGTTAGAGCCGCTTAATATCAAGCTGACAGACAGCCAATTTTTTGAATTGAAAAAGTATAGCGCGTTACAGATTGCGGGAGCGTTCGGCATCAAGCCGAACCAAATAAACGATTATGAGAAAAGCAGCTATGCCAACAGCGAAATGCAGAACATTTCTTTTTATATTGACACTGAATTATATATCTTAAAGCAGTATGAGGAGGAAATAAACTATAAGTTGTTGGAGCCGAGCGAAACGGCAGCGGGGAAACATTTTAAATTTAATGAGAATGTGATCCTGCGTACCGATGCAAAAAGCCAAGCCACAATTTTAACCGGATATGTGCAGAATGGCATATACACGCCAAACGAGGCGCGATCATTTATGAACAAGCCGCGCATGGAAGGCGGCGATAATCTGATATGTAACGGAAGTTATATCAAGGTTGCAGACATTGGAAAAGACCAAGAGGAAGGGGGCGGCGAAAGTGGCGAAAATTTTAAAATTACAAAAGAAAGACAAAAACAACCGATATAGGGAAGTTGGCAGCATCGAGATCCGCAACGAAACGGAAACGGCGGCGGATCTTTGCTTTTTCGGGGATATAAACAGCGAGAGTTTGGGGGAATGGCAAAAGTATTATCCCGAAGATAAAGCCCCGAAAGATGTGCAGGACTTTTTGGATCAGCTTGACGGCGTTTCAAAAATCAACGTGCATATTAACAGCGGCGGCGGATCGGTATTCGGCGGCATTGCCATTTACAATATCCTAAAGCGGCACAATGCGGAAATAACCGTATATGTTGAGGGGTTGGCGGCAAGCATCGCAAGCGTTATAGCAATGGCGGGCGATCGGATCATCATACCGGCAAATGCGCAGATGATGATCCACAAGCCGAGCAGCATCACATGGGGCAACGCGGACGATATGAGGAAGGAGGCAGATGTTTTAGACGGTTGCCAAAAGGTTATTTTAAACACCTATATGCAGCACACCAAAGAGGGCGTGACACCGGAACAAATAAACGCGCTGATCGATGCGGAAACGTGGAAGAACGGCGAGGAATGGCAGGAATTTTTCGATATTGAGGTATCAGAAAAAAGCAATGCGGAAGCCTCTGCAAGTGATTATTTTGAACGGTACAACAACCTGCCGGAAAAGCTGAAAGGAAAACCGGAGCCGCAGGCGGCTGACATTGACAGTTTAGCCGATGCACTGGCAAAGAGGCTTGAAAAAACAATCAAAGATAGCTGCATACCGGCACTGGCAGCAGACGAGGACAGGGAAAAGCAGATAGCGGCAATTTTGGAGGATTTAGATTCGATCTAAGTCCTTTTTAATGCAAAAATTTAAGGAGGCATACACAATGAATGAAGAATTAAAGAAGATGCTTGACAGCATCAAGGCAAAAAAGCAGGAAGTGCGGGATCTCTGCAAGGCGGGCAAGATCGAGGACGCGGCAAAGGCAAAGGACGAACTGAAAGACTTGCAGGCACAGTTTGATCTGCTTTATGATTTGGAGCAGGATAAACTGGACGATATGCAGCAGCAGGCAGCAGCCGGAACCGCGAAAAAGATTGCGGATCAGACAAAGAAAATCGCGGGCGCGTTCGTGAACGCAATCAAGGCGGCAGTAGGCAAGGGCGATTTGTCGGCAGAGGATAAAGAGATCCTTAATTCCATGAATGAGGGCAAGGACGAGGACGGCGGCTTGACGGTGCCGAAGGACATCAGAACGGCGGTTAAAGAGTTGCGCCGTTCGGAGGACGCACTGGAAAACCTTGTAAACGTGGAGCGCGTAACCACATTAAGCGGCAGCAGGGTTATTGAGCGGTACGCCGATCAGACACCTTTTGACAACGTGGACGAGGCGGCGGAGTTTCCGGAGGTTTCAACGCCGCAATTTGAAAAGATCGATTACAAGGTAAAGAAAAAGGGCGGCATTTTAAAGGTTACGCAGGAACTTTTGAGCGATACCGCCGAAAATATCATCGGTTATCTGAAAAGGTGGATCGCCAAGAAAGCAAAGGCAACAAGAAACTTTATGATTATTGCCAAAGTGCGCGAGATTACCAAAGATGCGGAGGTGCCGGTTGCGGGTTTGGACGATCTGAAAAGGATATTTAACATTCTTTTGGATCCGGCAATCGCTTTAGGCGCGTGCGTGGTTACTAATCAGGACGGCTATAACTGGCTTGACACCTTAAAGGATAAGGACGGCAAGTATATTATGCAGCCGGATCCGACAAAGCCCATGAGTACACTTTTATTCGGCAAATATCCGGTAAAAAAGGTAAGCAACCGGACAATGCCGAGCATTGCGGCAGAGGGCGGCTATAAGGTGCCGATCGTGTGCGGCGATCTGAAAGAGGCAATCACAATTTTTGACCGCGAAACGCTGACAATCGACATTTCAAGCGTGGCGGGCGAGTTGTGGAAAACCGATCAGACCGGTATAAAGGTAAGGGAGCGTTTAGACATTCAGAGTGTGGACGAGGAGGCGATCATCATGGCGGAGCATTTGATCGAAACATCGGACGGCGGCGCAGCCGTAGCAAGTATTGAGCCGGAAGAAAAAAAGATTTATACGCAGGCAGAGATCGAAAAGTTGTCACGCGAAAAGATTGTTGCATTGGGAACCCAATTAGGGTACACAATGACAGCAACGGCAACAGACGAGAAGGCGGCGGTTGTGGCTGATTTCATGCAGCAGCAGGCAGCGGCGCAGGGCGAGTAAGGCAGCACAAGGAAATAAACAAAGATAACGGCGGCGGGGTGCGGTATGGCAATAATAACGCTGAATGAGGTAAAAGAATATGCAAGGATTGACATTGACGAGGACGATCAGTTATTGGAAACAATAATTGTTTCGGCGGAGGAATATTTGAAAAATGCAACCGGCAAAGAATACCCCGAAACAGACGAAACCGGCAGCAAGATAAATTATGCGCTTGAAAAAATCTATCTGCAATTACTTGCAGCTTATTGGTATGAAAAAAGAACGCCTGCGGGGGGAGTTGGGGAAGATTTTAGTTTTATGACAAAATCGTTAATGTTGCAATTACAAAATAAGTAGGTGGATTATGGATATAGGACGAACCAACAAGCGGATCACTTTTTGCCGGTATGAGGATAAAGAAAATGCACTGATGCAGACAGAGCAGGTACTAACAGAGGTAAAGACCGTGTGGGCGAGCGTGGAGCCGACACGGGGCAGGGAGTACCAGGAGGCGCAGCGGATAAGACCAGAGCTGACCTATAAAGTGACAACAAGACACCATAAGGGGATTACACCGGATATGTTTATAAAATTCCAGAATCGTCTTTTTAATATTGTTTCCGTCATCAATGTGAGGGAGCGCAATGAAATGCTTGAAATAATCTGCACAGAAAAGACAAAGGGATGAGCTATGGCAGAAGGATTTGAATTTAGTTTCGAGGGCATGGAGGAACTTGCGCGTGATCTGGAAAAAGCCGTCAATATAGCGCCTTTGCAGGCAAAAAAGACACTAAAAAGACTGGCAAAGGAATTTAAAGCATCGGCGGCGGAGCGAGCGGAGGTGGAACTGAATCATGCGGATAGAACGGGAGAAGGACAGAAGAAATCAATTGGTGAAAAATGGGGTTCAAAAATTGTTGATGATCGCTTGGGAATGGCAGCTTTAGTATGGAATAGCGCACCGCATTTTCATCTGATTGAAAATGGTCACAACCTGGTGCGTGGTGGCAATGTGATCGGATTTGTACAGGGAAAACACATAATGGAAAAGACGAGGAATGACTACAAGGATATTGTGCCAGAACGGTTTGAAAAGATGGCCGACAAGATTCTGAAGGAGAGTGGTTTAAATTAAATTCACGGAGATCAAAAAGGCAGTTAATGGACTGCTTAAGGGGAGATACCCGCCGCCACAGTACAAGATCTACGGGAAAGAGATCAGGGAGGGCTATGAGGCGCCTTGTTTCTTTACAGAGATTCTGGACGGTAGCAGCAAGGCAGAAACGAGAAATTTTGCCAAGGGCAGTTTCACGGTCAAGATTACCTATTTCCAAAAGGAAAGAAACGAATTTGACCAGCTTGAAAAGGCTGATGAAATAAAAGAACTTTTCGGACTGGTTTTCTGCGTTGGGGACCGAAAACTGACAGTAGGCGATTTTTCGCATGATTTTATCGGCGAGTATCACGACATTCTGCAGATCAGTGTCGAGATCGACTATAAAGAGAATACGCAGAAAGAAGATACAGCGCCGGTGGCAGCAGAAATAGGCATAGGAATCACACAGGGCTGACAGGAGGAGAAAAAATGGGGGCACCTAGTATTGATATCAGTTTTATTGAAAGGGCAGTGTCGGCGGTCACACGCGGCGAGAGGGGCATTGTCATGTTGTGGGTAAAGGACACGCTGCCTGTGTCGTCAGTCAATCCCATAACCGTGGTAACGGAAAGCGATATCCCAGAGTTTTTGACAAAGGATACTGTTGAGCAGGTCAAACTTACCATGAAAGGCTATATAAACGCACCCAGGAAGGTGATTGTATACTGTATGGGAATCGCGGAAACGGCAGATACGGGACTGAAAGACATGGAGACGGAGGATATCGAAACAGTGGACGCGGCAGACGCAAAAACGGTTGACGCTGGATATAAGGCAGCGATGAGGGTGGCGGAGACAATCCGGTTTGACTATCTGGCAGTTCCTACCGTGGAAACAGATGGAAAAGGGGAAGATGTCGCGACATGGGTTAAGCTCATGAGGGGACAGAAGAGAAAGAAGATCAAGGTGGTTCTGCCAAATGTGGCAGCAGATAATGAGGGAGTCATTAACTTTACCACAGAAGAGATCATCAGGACAGAAACAGTGACGGGGACAGACGGGCAGAAAATGGTCACGGACGTATGCTATACGACAGAGCAGTACTGTGCGAGAATTGCGGGGCTGATAGCTGGTACGCCCATGACGATCTCATGCACATACGCCCCATTGCCGGAACTGTCTGACTGTACACGTCTGACGGACAACGATACGCCCGTGGACAAGGGTGAATTTATCATATTTTACGATGGCGAGAAGGTAAAGGCAGTACGGGGCGTCAACAGCCTTGTCACTACCGTGGACGGAAAAGGCGACAGTTTTAAAAAGATCAAGATTGTTGAGGCTATGGACATGATCAATGATGATATTGTCAGGACGGCGCAGGACAGTTATCTGGGGAAATATGCAAATACATACTCCAACAAGTGCTTGCTGCTTACAGCGATCAGCAGTTATTTTGCACAGTTAAAGCGGGACGATATCATCAGTAGTTATTCTGTCGGATTGGACGCGGAGGCGGTCCGTCTTTACCTGAAAGGGAAAGGTCTGCAGGCATCGCTTGATGATGGCATGGTAAAGGACGTTGATGACTGCAGCGACGAGGAGATCATTACTGCAGATACGGGCGCAAGCGTATTCCTGTCGGGCAGGATAAAGATACTGGATGCAATCGAGGACATTAAAATGCCTATTTATATCTAAGAGGGAGGGAAAACAATATGCCGAAAGAATTTAAAGCAGAGCAGGTTATCAACGGAACATTCGGGGAAATGTGGCTTGATGGGGAATATATGGCGCAAGTGATCTCATTAAAGGCAGAGGTCACACAAAAAAAAACAGCGATCACAATGGTGCAGCATCTCCAGGAAGGGCAGAAAATGACAGGACTGGAACAAAAAGGGGAAGTCAAGTTTCACAAGATCAACAGCACCCTCATGAAAAAGATGAGCGAGTATTTCAAGCGGGGGAAGATGATGACCTGTACGATCGTGTCAAATATTAATGATCCAGACTCGGCAGGCGCGGAGCGCGTGGCATTATATGGGTGCCTGTTTGACAAAGTTAGTCTGATAGACTGGGAAGCGGGAAAGATGGGGGAAGAAAGTTATTCCTTCACGTTTGAGGACTGGGAACTTTTGGATACAATTTCGTAAAAATGACAGGGGCGCATAATGCGCCCTTATTTTATTGCAAAAATTTTAATAGTAAAGGAGAAAAACATCATGAATTTAGTTGAAAAACTGTTAGCGGTAGACAAAAAGGAATTTGACAGAATCGAGAAAAAGGAGATAGCGAGCAGGCAGCTGTCAAGGCTTTTGGGTGTTGATGCGAAAGTGACTATACAGGCTATAGATGGTGAAACTTTTGGGCACATGTACGCCAGCGGACTGGACAGGAAAAACGAGGTGGATTATAACAGGTTATTTGATACCAATGCCAAGGTTGCAGCAGCCGGAATCGTGGAACCAGACCTGAAAAACGATGCACTGCTAAAATATCTGGGTGTGGCGACGCCTGCAGATGCCGCGAAAAAGATTTTCAAGGGCGAGATCAATAAGATTGCCGCGGAAGTTACGCAGTTAAGTGGTTTTGGCGATGAAGAAACAACGGACGAAGAAATAAAAAACTAATTGAAAGCGATAGGGAGGTAAACATGGATTACCTCCACTATCGCTTTAAAAATTGGAAACCGTGCGAATATTTGAGCCTGCCAGAAGGACATAAACGCATTGCACGGTCATACATGCGGCAGGAAATAAGGGACAAAGAGGAAAGAAACAGACAGATACAGAAAGCGATTGGAGGTGGATGAGGTGGGCAGGGTTATCAGTACTGCAATACAGTTTATTGACGGGTTTACAAGACCGTCACAACAGGTAATCCGAAGCATGAACCGTATGGCAGACAATATGAGAAGGAACGCGCGGGAGATACAGAATGCAGGCAAGGCCATTTCGGGTGTCGGCAGCGCGCTGACAGCGGCAATCACCCTTCCGATCGTGGGAGTGGGGACGGCAGCCTTACAGATGAGCAATAATTTTGAGAACGCTATGGCAAAAGTCGGAACTATTGCTGATACATCAAGCACGCCTATGGAAACGCTGAAAAAGCAGGTTGTTGATCTTTCAAACGCTGTAGGCGTAGGGGTTGCAGATATAGCAGAAGCACAGTACCAGGCAATATCCGCAGGCGTTGATACGGCTAAGAGCGTTGATTTTGTAGGCGTGGCGGTAAAAGCTGCAAAAGGCGGCTTTACGGATACCACGACAGCAGTAGACGGACTGACAACGGTATTAAATGCATACGGATATGGGGCGGAAAAGGCGACAGATATCAGCAACCAGATGATGGCGGCGCAGAATTTTGGAAAAACATCATTTGGGGATATGGCAAGCAGCATAGGAAATGTTATTCCGATTGCATCAAGTTTGAACGTATCGACCGAGGAACTGTTCGGCAGCATTGCAGTACTGACCAAAAATGGTATTGCCACAAGTGGTGCAATAACCGGGCTGAAAGCGGCATACAGCAATATTTTAAAACCGTCGGCAGATGCAAGCAAGACAGCACAACAGTTGGGGCTGGATTTTTCATCTGCGCACCTGCAAAGTGTTGGGTGGGCTGGATTTCTTGACGAGATAAAACAAAAGACAGGCGGGAATGCTGAAACAATGGCGAAACTATTTGGATCCACAGAGGCACTGAACAGCGTTATGGTGCTTGCAGGAAAAGGATCCGCTGATTTTGCGAAGGCTCTTGAACTGATGGGAAAATCGGGAGATATGACGGAGGAGGCATATAAAAAAATGCTGACACCGACAGAGCGTATGAACATATCTTTTAACAAAATTAAAAACTCCCTGATACAGTTTGGTGCGGCATTGGAACCGGCATTTAATAAGGTTGCGGAAATAATCGGCATGGTTGGGGACAAGCTGAACAGTTTGAGCGAGGATCAGGTTAATGCCATTGTAAAGTTTGGGGCAATGGCAGCAGCAATCGGCCCAGCAATACTGGTATTTGGAAAAGCTGTTACAATGGTGGGAAAAGTCAAAGAAAAATTTGCGGACGGCATAAAAATATTTACCAAATTTAAAGGCGCAATAGGCATGATCACAAGCCCAGCCGGAATCGTAATCGGTGTACTGGGCGCGATCGCACTGGCGGCTTTTTTGATTATCAAAAACTGGGATCAGGTAAAAGGTTTTCTGCAGGGCGCCGGCGAATGGTTTAAAAAGGCGTTTGATAAGGCGAGATTTTCGGTTGAAGAATTTAAAAACAGGTTTTCTTCCATCAAGGACACAATCGGAAGAGTAGCAGGAAAAATAGGTGATATCTGCAGTTCTGTAGCCGGAATCTTTAAAAAGGAATTTGCAGGAGACATCAAGACTGGCATAGGCAAGGCGGACGGAGCGCTGCAGTCCTTTGTGGGAAGCACGGTGACATTCATTGACCAGACAGTGGCGGCGGTAGACAAGGGACTGCAGGCATTTGATGCGCTGCTAAGTTTCTTTACAGGTGCATATGCCGGGGACTGGGATAATGCAGCGCAGGGATTCCGCGACAGCCTGCAGAATATTTTCCCAGCAGATATTGCAGCAGGATTGACAGGGGTATTTGACACGGGGCTTCCAACAATAGAAGCAGCGGTATCAGGGATAAAAGCAGCGTTTGGTGGGTTCATTCCTGATGTAAAAAAGATTTTTGGCAGCATAGGGGACACATTCAGCGGTTTTGGGAAGATGTTCAGGGGAATATTCAGTGGTGATGCGGAGGCGGCATTTGAGGGCTTCAAGGCAGCAGCAGGAGGCATTCTGGACACCATAGGGAACATTGTCAAAATGAAGATCAATGCCGCCAAAAATTTTGTCGTGGGCGCTCTGTCAAAGTTTTTGCCGGAAAGCACCATGAACAAGATTGCAGGTGCATTTGATGTGGTGGTACACGCCTGGGATATAGCGATCAGCGCGGCCAAAGGTTACATTGACAAGTTTGTCCAGACAGTAAAACCGCTGATTGAGGATATCAAAACGGTTTTTAAGGGCGCTGCGGACTTTGTAAAGGGTGTATTTACAGGGGACTGGAAGGGTGCTTTAAACGGGCTGAAAACCATGACGGGCGGTGCGTTGTCCGGGCTGGTAAATATCTTCAAGGCGCCTTTCAAACTGATTGCCAACATTGTAAAGGGCGCTGTAGATTCATTCAAAAGACTTAAAATTGTAAAAAGCATTTTTGGCGGATTAAAGAATGCAGTCAAGAATACGCTGGAAAAATGTGGTGTTGACATGGGAAAATTCAGTCAGACCATAAATAATATCAAAACCAGAGCCGGAAGCATCCTGAATGGACTGAAAAAGATATTCAGCACTGTATTTGGCGCGGTCGGGAAAGCGGTTAGGACAGTTTCGGGCGTCATATCCGGTATTTTTGGGAAAAGGATAAGCAGTACCTGCAGCACAACAGGAGCGGCGCTCACTGCCTTTAAGGCGGTAGCAGGCGTTGTATTCGGAGCGGTTGCACAGCATGTAAAAAGCGGAATGAATGCAGTCAAGGTTGCGTTCGGCGCCGTACAGGGTTATGTTTCGGCGGCAATAAATACAGTAACATCAGTTATAAGCGGTGCGATGACTGTTTTTGATGGTCTGATAACGTTTATTTCGGGCGTATTTACTGGAAACTGGAAACAGGCGTGGGAAGGTGTAAAGAAAATTTTTAAGGGTGTTTTTGAAACTTTTGCGGCGATCTGCAAAGCGCCAATCAATGCGGTCATTGGCATCATAAATGGTGCAATCAGTAGCATCAATAAGCTAGGCCTGACAATTCCTGAATGGGTTCCCGGGATTGGGGGACAGGCCTTTAAGATCAATGTTCCGACGATACCGATGTTGTACAAGGGTACGGATAACTGGAAGGGCGGTCTTGCAATGATCCATGACCGTGGCGGCGAGATTGTTGACCTTCCACAAGGTTCCCGAGTATATCCGCATGATAAGAGCATAGAGATGGCACGCAAGGAGGGCGCAGGGAACGGTTCAGGCGGATCTGTAACCATCAATATCCAGAAGCTGGCGGACAGGATAGAGGTGCGTAGCGACGAGGATATAGACCGCATAGCGGAGGCGTTGGCTTACAAACTGAAAAAGATAGCTTTTAACACAGGCACGGCATAAGGAGGCGTAAGGATTGGAGATTTGGCTAAGGCAGGGCATGACAAAATTCAGGTTCGCGGTTGTGCCGCCAGAGTACGAAGTGACAAGCGAGAGCAATAACACGCAGGTGGTTATCAATTCACTGGGCGAGATTAACCTGTTGGGAAAGAGGAAACTGAAAAATATTTCCTTTTCCTCTTTCTTCCCCGCGCAGAAATATAGTTTTTGCGCATACACGACGTTTCCGGCGCCAATGGAAAGCGTGAAACTCATAGAAAGCATGAAGAATAACGGGGTTATGCGTCTGACAATGACGGGAACGCCGGTCAATATGGACTGTACCATTGAGAGCTTTACATGGGGCGAAAATGACGGTACCAAGGACATAAACTTTACGTTAGAATTTAAGGAATATCGAAAAGTAAAGGTAACGACAAAACCAAAAAAAGAAACGTTGTCCTCAAACGTGGTGCCTGCGGCGACGGCGAGGGGAGCCAAAGAAGTTGGCAGTACCACTTACACTGTGATAAAGGGCGATAATCTAAGCAAAATTGCAAAAAAACTGACAGGAAGCAGTGCGAACTGGAAAGCGATCTATGAACAGAACAAAGAAGTGATCGGGGGCAATCCCAATCTGATCTATCCAGGGCAGCAGTTGGTGATAAAAGTATGAAAGTAGAGTGGGTACATAAAAATGACGGTCAGGTTTATACATCAGACATCACGGAAACAGTGTCGGGTGTTTCATGGGGTGGCAGCGTATCCCAGGCGGCACGCACTGCGGAGATAACGGTGCTGAATGCCCCGGATGACAGGAATATGGAATGGATGGACATCAATATTGGTGCAGGCGACATCATAAAACTGTATGAAAACGGGGAAAACATATTTTTTGGCGAGGTTATAACGGTTGAGAAGTTAAGCCAGCACGGAACCGTGACATACAGCTGTATGGATTTACTGGTGCACCTGTTGAAAAGCACGGCTGTTTATAATTTTGCCAATACAACAGCCGAGGAGATCACACGGAAAGTCTGTGCTGATTTTGAGATTGAAACAGGGGAGATAGCCGCCAGTAAGGCACCAATTAAAAAAATGATCGTCGACGGCAGCACAGTTTACGATACAATCATGCAGGCATACACAAAGGCATCGAAACAGACGGGAGAACTGTACATTTGCCGTATGAATGGAACAAAATTGTCTGTCGAGGTAAAGGGAACCATGGTGCAGAACTTTGTACTGGCAGAGAAACGCAACATAACCAATACGTCATACCAGGAAACAATAGAAAACATGGTAAATGTCGTGAAGATTTTTAACGATACTGGCAGACAGATCGGGGAAGTCAAAAACGATGAATGGATACAGAAATACGGGATATATCAACAGATATATAAAAAGGAAAAGGGTATAAACGAAGTAACCGCGGCTACGAATATGTTTGTCGGCGTTGAAAAACATGTAACACTTGATGGCATAGACGGCGACTTAGCATGTATCGCAGGAAATGCAGTTGAAGTGCAAGACGGTGCAACTGGATTGAGCGGTATATTTTGGATTGACAGCGATACACATACATGGGAGAACGGAACCCATATCATGAATCTGGAACTGAACTTTAAAAACATTATGGACGAAAAGGAATGCACAGGGCAGGAGAAATAGCAGAAAGGAATGTCGTATGAACGCTTATGAGGAAATACTGGGAATGATGCGTAGCGAGGGGAAGAAAGACAATACTGCGCCAATCCAGATCGGTGAAATGACTGGGGTGGAAAGCTGCAGGATAGGAAAGCTGCAATTGTCAGGAAGCGATCTCCTGATAGCGGAACATCTAAAAACGGGATACCACTGTGCGGTCCGTGGGGACGATCCGGCGAGAAAAGATGCAGATACTTTTATTGAGCCATTAAAGAGTGGTGATAAAGTCGCGGTTTACCGTGTGGACGACGAATGTTATATCATCCTGGAAAGGCTGGTGTGAGTATGAGCTTGTTTCCGACATACATAGAAAATAGTAATGTAGCTGCCAGTGCAGAGAAACAGCAGACCGCGCCCAGGGAGTATGAGATAGACTTTGAGACGGGGCAGCTGACAGGCGGAACCGTGGAGGGAAAAGAAGCTGTAAAGGTCTGGATATGGCTTGCACTGCAGACACCACGCTATAGGTACTATATCTATACATGGGATTATGGCAGCGATTTTGAAGAACTGATCGGGCAGGGGTACACAGAGGAGTACATTGCAACAGAAACGCAACGGATGACGGAGGACTGTCTGCTGGTAAATGAGCATGTACAGGGCATTAAGGAGTTTAGTGTAAACATGGAAGGATCCACGCTTACCATATCATTTGTGGCAGACACAATATATGGGGAGATAGAGTTTAAGAACCAGGCAGTTGCAGCGCCAGTGTGAAAGGAGGCAGCAGGGGGTGCTCGAGGATAAAACGCAGAATAATATCATAACCGACCTGAAAGCGGCAATAGAGCCGGGAACCAATACTGGGGAGGGAACGATTGTAGACCATGCTTTGAGAGGGGCGGCAGCAGAATTTGAACAGGCGTATATCGAACTGGGAATGATAGAACAGAACGGATATGCGGAGACAGCGGACAGGGAACATCTGATATTGAGGGCAAAAGAGCGTGGAATAGAGCCACTATCAGCATCTAATGCAATATGGAAGGCAGAATTTAATATAGATATAGAGCTGAATCAGCGGTTTTCTGCAAGGGAGCTGACTTACAGATGCATTGAAAGGATATCTCCAAAAACTTACAGAATTGTATGCGAGCAGGTCGGAACGAAAGGCAATTCCGCGCAAAAAGATCTGCTGCCAATCGAGTACATAGAAGGATTTGAACATGGAGAATTAACCGAACTGTTAGTTCCGGCGCGCAATGAGGAGGAAACGGAGGCATTCAGGGCGCGATATTTTGCGGCGCTGACAGAAGTACAGGTTGTTGGTGGGAGCCGTGCACAGTACAGGCAGATAATGCGTGATATGGAGGGCATCGGTGCCTGTAAAATATACAGAGCTTCTCAAAAAGAAAAGCGGATCAAGATATATTTTTTAAACAGTCTGTATCAGGTGCCGAGTGATGAATTAGTCCAGGACGTGCAGGAAATTATGGATCCGATTGGAAAACAGGGGGAGGGAGAAGGAAAGGCGGCAATATATCACATCGTTGACATCTGTCCATGCCAGGCGGAAACAATCAATATAGATACTGATATAACGGTAGATACAGGATATACGATTGGGGATATGGCACCGCTGCTGGAAGAACAGATAGACAGGTATTTTCTGGATCTGGCAAAAGACTGGGAAAACGAGGAACATATAATTGTCAGGATTTTAAAAATTAATACAGCAATCGCATCTGTTGAGGGGATTGTTGATGTAAAGGACACAAAATTAAATGGAAATGCCGAAAATGTTATACTGGGCAGTAACTCCATACCTGTCAGGGGGGAACTTGTATGCAGACAGCAATCATAGAGTACTATCCGCCAGCAGTAGCACGGATAAGAGAGATAAAGCAGATCGCAAGGGCAGAAGATATAGAGTTTGCTAAGTTGCGCGGAAGAATGACATCAGCAGTAAATAATTTATTTATTTTTACTGCAAACGAGGAGGGAATAAGCAGACTCGAAAAGGTCTTGAACATAACCGCTAACAAAAAGCAAAAACTCGAGGATAGGAAATTATATATATTATCTGTTTTAAACAGGAAAAAAATGAGTTTATCCGAGATAGAGAAGCTTTTAAAAAATTATGCAGATGTAGGGCTGCACATTGATAATGATGCAGAAAAACTGAATGTAAACATCACAAATAATACATCAAATGTTAAGTTGATTTATAGGATTCTGGACGATTTTATGCCACTAAATCTATGCATGGAATTTGGAACTGAAACCAGTTTTTTTATCCAGTTCGTGGAAACCCCTAAAATACTGGAAATGGAGACTACTGCATATGTCAGGGGGGGAGTGGAAAATGCATGGTTTTTGGACGGATCAGTGCCATTGGACGGCAGCAGGCTTCTTGATGCGGAGATATATGTTCAGACGGTTGTCCTGGATCTGGAAATGGTCACAAAAATCAAGGGTTTATTGTCTACTGACACGGAACTGACGGCTATAAAAGATTTATGGTTTTTGGACGGATCAGTGCCACTGGACGGCAGCAGGCTTCTTGATGCGGAAATACGGGAGGAGGCAATATAAAAAATGGAGGCAATAACAACACTGGCGGCAAAAGAGAAGATCCTGCTTGCAAGGGCGGGAGAAATACAGCTGCCTAAGATCGTAAAAATGGCATTTGGCAACGGGGGAATAGATGCAGATGGAAATTTAGTAACGATACTGGAAGGGCAGCAGGATTTAAACAATGAAATTTACAGGAAAAATATTACAACGCATGAGATTATAAACGCAACGCAAATAAGATATGTCTGTGAATTGGGAGAAGAAGAACTTGTCAGGGAAAGAATAAGTGAACTAGCGCTCGTGGACGAGGACGGGGATTTGGTTACTATAAAGCATTTTTCAGAAAAAGAAAAGGATAATGATTTTGCTTTTGTCTTTAAAGTGAATGACACTATGTAGGAGGAGGCAGCCATGAGACTTTACACGGAAAAGAACCCTAAATTTTCTGATTCAATCAAAATAACAGATACTACAGATCCGGGAAACGCAAACCTAATCAACGAAGCAGCAAAACAGCTGATACAAAATGATTTGGTAATAAAAAAGAGGATAGAGCAGTGTCTGGGAGAAGATCCTGAACATGGAAACAGTCAGGATATGGTTGTTACATTTGATAGTGGTGATAATACGTCTGCAGGTGAGTGGACAAATGTAGCAGCAATACAAAACGGCGAGACACACAAGTCGCTTTTTGGAAAGATCTCCACCATGTTTAAAAATGTCCGTTATCTATATAAATTACTAGGAACAACAGACATATCTAGCATTGGTGATGGCACAGTAACCAATGCGATTAAAAAATTGAAAGAGGATCAGCCGGGTGCTGCAACACAGTCGGTAGCAGGGTTACTGTCTGCAGATGACAAGAAAAAGCTGGACGAGATAGCGACGAAAGCAAATAACTATACACATCCTACTACACATGCCGCCAGTATGATAACACAGGACACGACACATCGGTTTGTCTCAGATACTGAAAAAAATGCCTGGGACAATAAACTAAACAAGACAGATGTTACTCGCTCGACGGCTGTGACAGTAGAGGGACAAAAGGCACTTGATGCTGTCGAAAAAAATGCGGCTGTACCTGGAACAATGGCATATGATCTTGCGCAGATAAATAGCAATTTATCTAATAAAATAGATAAATCTAGTACTTCGGAACTTATTGTCGCTAAAAATTTTAGCTGGACCGAAGAGTTCCAAGCGCTTTCTATTGATAAAGGAGTAATTCCGATAAATGGATATCTACATTTAATATTTCAAATTGGCAACGAGCGATATAGTGTGTTTTTTGACACTATCCGTGGAGTTGTTCAGCCTTTTTCTCTTGGACAAAACGACACCTACAATTTTTATATAGGTATTCGGATCGACTCTGATACTCAGCTCAGTCTTTGCGTAAAAGACATTAAAGGCTACAGGTTGAATGGTGGGTTTGCCAATAAACCCATATGGCTGCGGACATATTATACGTCATAGCAACTAATGCGTGTACGCTAATTATCAATTACAAACATAAACTACAAACCCTGTTACGACACCCTGATAAGGTGCACTGTCGCCTGTATATATAGATAGGTTAACTCGATCAGTCACTTTTAGTGCAAATGCGCGCCCTGTATCTACAGCTGTTACTATACCCCGTGGCTCGTAGCCAAAAGTAGCGGCCGGAATGCCGCTGGCTAATAAAACTATTTGACGATTAGTGTTAATATTTATTTTGATATTAACGTAAACGACACAGGTCCTAGCGCATTTGTTCCACTGTACACCATACAGGGATGCTGTAACGACATTTGTATTTAGTGCGGCTTCTCCCCACGAGACTGATAAATTGCTATTTAGACGATCAAGCCGTAACTCATAAACAAATATTATAAATAAAAGAAAGGATCTGAAAAAATGAATGAAACAATCAATATTAACGGTCAGAACTACACTGTGAGAAACGTAAACACAGGACTCAATACAATATCCTTTGTGATTGATGATCCGGCTGTAGGTGATGTGGAATCGCTATTTAGAAGTACGAAAGCTCTTGAAGTAGGAGATGCGGCAGGGGAAATGTATGGGAATTATCCGAATGTCGAATTTGAATCTTTGACAATTCATGCCGACGAAAGCATATCAGTAACAATGCGTATTCCGACGAAAATGGAAATGCAGATTAACGCTTTGCAAGTATCCCAAGACGAGCAGGATGCGGCCATAGCAACAATGATGTTTGGAGGTGAGGGAAATGAGTAACGCCGTTAAAAATGTTATGCTGCGCGTGATCGGTAAACGAGTGGCAGCGGGTGAGAGGTTTGAGGATATTATTAAAGACTATCCTAGACTTACGAAGTCAGAGATTGAAGAAATCAAGAAAGCACTTTAAAGGAGGAGATAATATGGGATTTGCAGAAAAAATTATTTTAACTCTGACAAACAATAAAATCATTCAACTTGTAGTCATAGCGGTGGTTATGGATACGATCTTTGGAATTATCAGAGCTGCAAAGGAGCATCATTTTAACAGCTGCTTCGGGATTGACGGGGCAATCCGTAAGATCTCCATGATCGTGTCCATTGTGCTGCTAGGGATAGTGGACGTGCTTATACATATCAATCTCATCGGATTCTTACCTGTTGAGACCAAGAACTGGATGTCCGCGAATATGGGCATCAGCTCTATAGGTATTGCAGAGTTTTTCGGAGTATTATATTTGATTTATGAAATTGTAAGTATTCTGAAAAATATGACATTATGTGGTCTTCCAGTTAAAGGAGTGTGGTTAAAAATAAGAAAAGTCTTACAAAAGTATACAGATGAATTGCCAGACGCAGACGAACTGGAAGGAAACTGTACTACAGGTAGCATGGAAAGGCACAAACAGTAGGGAAAATAAATGCCAGAAAGGGAGGAAAAGAGACATGAACGAATGTACAAAACTGGAAGTAATCAAGGCACTTGCATACGGCGAGAGCATTGAAGATATTGCAAATATGGCAGAGGTTGAGCTGTCAGAGATAGAACGGATTAATGTAGAGTATGCCGATGAGATCAGAAGACGTCAAGAAGTTATTGCAGGGGGAGTGAAATATGGCGATTAAAAAAGTAATGAAGCTTATACAAATAGACGCGCGCATTATTGATGGCTGTGATATATCATACTATCAGGGGGATATTGATTTTGAGGTTATGAAAACAGCAGGTATAAAAGCAGTCATTATCAGGGCAGGTTATGGAACTGTTGTGGACAAGCGTTTTATCAGTTACATTAATGGAGCAATAAAGGCGGGGCTTGCAATCGGCGTATATTGGTTCATTTACGCCGGAAGCTCAACAAGAGTAAAACAGAACGCCTGGAAATGTATAGAGGTAATCACACCATATAAGGATTATATTACATGCGGGATATGGAGCGACTGGGAATACGATTCGGACAGGTATGCAGGTACACTGACATCGGAGGAGAGATCGTGCCTCGTAGATACATTTAACGTCGAAATCGAAAAAGTCGGATATGAAGCAGGAATATATTCTAACCAGGATTACATACAGTCGGGTAAGTTTCAATCGTGGCTGGTTGCTAATTATCCGTTATGGTTTGCAAAATATTCCTTTAACATAGGAAATTATGCGACGAAGGGGAAACAGGGCAGGCCATATCTGTGGCAGTATAGTTCTTCTGGGAATGGATCTGCATATGGTGTAAGTTCAAGGATGCTTGATCTGAACAAAGTTTATATTGATTTTGCCCCAGATGCAGTGGTTCCGCCTGTGGATAACGTAACAAAAGATACCAACAGGATCAAAGCTTCAGATAATCCATACCTAAAACCGACACGAACAATATACTACACCACTGGAAAATCCCTGATGTATGGCGATGATGTAAAGTGGGTGCAGTGGCATCTATGGAGGTGCGGACTGTTTTTGGATAAGGACGGGAATGCCGATGTGACACAGATAGACGGTAGATGGGGACCTGCATCAGACAAGGCACTCAACATAGCGCAGGGCAAACTGAAGCTGCAGCAGGATGGCAAATGTGGGACGCTAACGAGACAGGCGTTTGAACGGGTGTGACCATAAGTATATAGTCATTTATAACGGGAATGTAACAAGAATTGCAGAGACATATGCAAAGGGTAGAACAGCCCCTTTTTAAATTTTCGAAGAGTTGGACAGCAGAACACAAAACATTTAAAGAAAAAGGGATAAAGCATGAATTGTCAGAATATAATTGGATACGCGTGGGCTACAAATTGCGCAAAATTGCCGAATTTATAAATAACATTAAGTTGTCGCGATGCTCGCGCAGGGCGTGTGCTAAACAATAAAAAGAATCCCCAGAACGTTTTGTTTTGGGGATTCTTTAATTTTCAGAATATTCACATCATTGGAGTAAAAAGGGGTTGTTTTGAGATCGTTGGTTACAAATGGGCGACAAGTGGGCGACAGGTGGGCTACACAAAAGTTACCGGCAGTTTGTTCACTTCGGCGACCAGTTCGGGGATTGTCTTTTCCGTGTAAACGTCCCTTGTCACATCGGCAGTCCCGCCCGTTTTAAACGCAGTTCCCTCCCTGTTTCCGAGGGCATGCCCCATGATAATCTTTTTGCACGTCTCATTCATACAGGCATTGTCGGCTAGGGCGGCAAAGGTATAGCGGCAGTCGTGCGGTGCATGGTTCATGTTGAGCCTGCCCATGCAGGTATTCCAGTTGCTGTTGTGATAGACGGCTCTTGTGTAGTGATTACCATATTTGTTGGTTATCAGATATTTTCGATTCTGGGAGAGCCGGTACTCGATCAGGGGGACGATGGATTCGTGTATGGGGATAACTCTGTTCTTTCCGGCCTCTGTTTTTACGCCGCCGATCATGTAGCGCTCGTTTAGACGGACGTTTTCGGATTCGATCTCGAGAAGCTCCACGGGACGGACGCCAGTATATATATAGATCAGTATGATGTCTACGTTGTTGATTACCCATAGGGATTCCCATAGTGTACTGATCTCTTTGTCAGTAAACCTGGTATGGATAGGTACGCCGGATTCTGTAAATTCAAATACCAGGTGTTGTGTGATGTCATTTTCCACAATCTCATTCGCTATGGCATAGTTCCACATGCCGCGGACGACGGCGCGCATATTGCCGACAGTGGCGCGTGATTTGCTGCTCTGTGCCGTGATGCAGTCCTGCAGATCCTGTGCGCGCAGGGAGATCACTTTCTGTGGGTGGATGTCGGCAAAGAAATTAAAGGCAATGCCGTAATTTTTCCATGTCGAGGGACCGGGCTTGCTTTTCAGGGAATTGCGATATCTCTTCCACTTCTCGTAAAGTTCTGCGAAGGTTGGAACATCGGCATACTTTTGATGCTCCGGGACTAGCCCGCCGCTGTTATACTCGGCGAGATAAGCCAGGGCGCTGTCCTGCTTTGCGAAATATTCCAAGTATTTCCGTTTCCTCTTTACGGTGCCGTCAGGCTGCTCCTGCAGGTAAGAGATACGCACCGCCCACGGTTTTCTGCGTTTTCCTTTTAATTTGACAACACTTCCGTAGCCGTTCGGTAATTTCATATTGGTTCACCCTCCTGTTCTTTTGAAAAAGGGTATAAAAAATACACCCATTGGTTGCACAGGTGCAGGGAAATGTGGTACAATATAAATGGTCTTTATTGTATCATTTCTGCATCTGCGGTAATGGTAAAATGTCGGAGGTCGGTGTTGCAAGCACTGACCTCGCTTCATTATCTGCATATATGGTATCACAAGTCAAGGCGTAAAGTCTACCCTTGTCTTTTCATATCTTTAATTACAGGTATAACTTTCTATTTTTTATTTGTTTTTTGAATTTGTTGAACCAAATATATATCCGAGTATAGTCATAACAATAAGTTTAAAAGCTTCAAAGCCATTTTTAATTAGTTCGTTATTGGGCTTCCAAAGAGAAAGCAGGATACAGAGGAGCATTAGGAAAAGGCACCAGCCAAGCATTGACGATCCAAGGGCAAATCATGAATATGTAGACAAAGAAGAACATGATGCCAAAATAATGTCAAGCGGCATGGTTTTGAGTGAATACTATATATATCTGGATAATGGAGATATTGAAAAAATACAGTAAATAAAAGGCAGTTTGCGGGATAATAACGTAAACTGCCTTTTCGGCATAAAGAAGTAATGGAGATGCGCACAGTATTTTGTATAAT
>ERZ808042.358-NODE-358-length-31772-cov-19.287459_pt1 | contig 31772 bp, 23 predicted proteins | sample MGYA00380193_ERZ808042 | MGnify/ENA primary metagenome ERZ808042 (study PRJEB31490, sample SAMN06133401) | mouse gut metagenome | isolation source: M1_2 | host: mice | place: China: Chengdu | collected 2015-05 ...
AGCCGTGGGTATAGTTGGGGAGCACGCGCAATATGGGCCGACGGGGGTTCACGGCGGCTAAGGTAAGGTGGAAAGGGTGGATGGAGGGACTATGCTGTCGCTTTTTTGGGCGGAGGGGGGAGGAGGTCTTTAAGGTGGAGGGGGGATAGGGCTAATAGGGCTAATAGGGCTAATAGGGCTAATAGGGCTAATAGGGCTAATAGGGCTAATGCGGAGCGGCGCGTCCCTGACAGGGACGCGCCGCGTTATGGGGGTGGGATGAGGCGCGTGGGCGTGTCATCCCGGGGGTGTCAGATGCAGGGGATCAGATGCCCGAGAGGTTGAATTTGGCGAACTCGAGGTCGTTGGCGACGCGCTTGGCAAGGGTGTTGTCGAGCTTGATGGCCTGACGGAGATTGTTGGTCACCATCGAGGTGTTGTTGGTGCGTGCGCCGAGGACGGCCATGAGGTAGTAGGTTGTCGCATCGGGACGGGTGATGCCTGCGAGGGTGGTCTTAGCCTTGCTGTAGTCCTTGGTGAGAATCTGTGCGAGAGCGGCATTGTTGCTCTTGCTGTCGCCGAATGCGCGGACGGCGGCGTTGTTGTCGCCCTGCTGGAGGTAGTACACGCCGAGAGCGTCGTTAAGCTCGGCAAGACCGGCGGCAGAGCCGAAACGCTGGTTGGCCTTGGCGTAATCCTTGTTGAGGAGCGACACGAGACCGAGGTTCATCTGAGCCTCGTTGCTCTGGGGAGCAACCTTGGCTGCCTGCTCGAAGCTGCGCTGTGCCGCGTCGTAGTCCTTGCCGATATACTGGCACATGCCGAGGTTGTTGTAGCCACGGTAGTCGTTGGGGAACAGCTCGACGGCAGTGCTGTAGATCTGTGCGCGGCGGTTGTTGTCGTCGGTGAGGGTGGCGGCATAAAGCAGCTCGTCGTTGGAGAGCTTGGAGGGGTCGGAGTTGTAGAGGTCGGTAATCTCCTTGTCGCTCTTGCCGATAGCGTTGATTGACGCAGTGATGCGGGAGTAGCGCAGCTGAGGCAAAATCTCGTCGGCAAGCTGGTCGAATACCGAAGATAGGTTGCGTATCTCACGCTCGCGGGTCTCGGGGTCCTTGTACATAGAGAGGACACTGAGGATAAGGTCCTTGTCCTGGATGTTGCTCTGCGACACGAGCTTCTGGAATCCATCCCAGTCCTGAGCGGTGAACTGAGCCGTCAGTTCGCCGAACTCGGAAATCTTGTCGCGCTTGAGCTGCTTCTCAAGGTAGGACTTGGTGTTTTTCTCGCGGTTTTCGGCGAGCTTGGTGTTAAGCTCCACACCGCCGTCGGGAGAGGCGTAGGATGAGATGTTGATCTCCTCAATCTCGCGTTTGGCGTCCTTGCTTGCGTCGGCAATCTCCTTGTTGAGAGCCTTCATCTCGTCGCTGCGGAGCTGTCCGTCGCGGATGTTGGCCTGATTGATGAGGAACTTGATGTCGGCATCATATTTCTCGTTGATTACACGCTGGAACTTGTCAGGAGCGACAGCGGGCTTCACTGTGGCGGCATCGGCGAGGGTGGATGTGGCGATGACACCCTTTGCGACCTTGACGCGAGGGAGCACATACTGCTTCTTGCCCTGCTGGACGTTGAAACCGAGGTAGAGGTCGCTCTTCTGCATTGCCGGCTCGTACTCCACCATGAACGGGATAGTCACGTTGCCGCCGTACTCGTAGCTTACGGTAGGATTGTTGCCGCGCACCTTCTCGCCCTGGAAAGTGTAGGGAGCCGACGCGGTCTCGCCGCCCTCATACACGAGGACGGGGGTCACTGTGACCTCGGCGTTCTTGAGGAAGAACTTGGAGGGAATCTTTCCTGTCACCTGCGCGGGCACTTTGCCGCCTACCGCCTCAAGAGGATTGGGGTTGACGGTGAAATAATCGGCCTGAAACTGGTTGAGCTTCTTGCTGCAACCTGAGAGGAGCACCGCTCCCGAGGCCAAAATCACAAAACTGAGTCTGGTGTTCATAATGTGAAATTATAAATGTGTTGAACGTTCTTAGGGTCTACTAAAGTCTTTAAGGCCGGTAAGGACTTTAAGGACTTTAAGGACTTTAAGGATACAAATATAGGCGTTTTTATTGAAAGATTGGCGGCGTCAGGGGGCTTTTATTTCGGAAAATGGAGTTTTTTACAATTAATGGAGTGGTTTTCCCACAAATGCGAGATATTATCACTACTTTTGCCCGCAAATTTTGTTTTCATTACATAACCATATAAAAACGGATTGCTGATGAGACGTTGGCGTATCGAGGACAGCGCGGAACTGTACAACATAAACGGCTGGGGCCTCAAATATTTTTCGATAAACGACAAGGGTCACGTGACCGTCACCCCCCGGGAGGGGTATGCCTCGGTCGACCTCAAGGAGGTGATGGACGAGCTACAGGTGAGGGACGTGACCGCGCCGGTGCTCCTGCGATTTCCCGACATACTGGACAACCGCATCGAGAAAATATCGCGCTGCTTCCGTCAGGCAGCCGAACAGTACCACTACGAAGCCCAGAACTTCATCATCTACCCCATCAAGGTGAACCAGATACGCCAGGTTGTGGAGGAAATCGTGTCGCACGGCAAGAAATTCAACATCGGCCTTGAGGCCGGCTCCAAGCCGGAGCTTCACGCCGTGCTGGCGACGAATATCGCCGAGAACTCCCTCATCATCTGCAACGGCTACAAGGACGAGAGCTACATCGAACTCGCCTTGCTGGCGCAGAAGATGGGGCGCCGCATATTTATCGTCGCCGAGAAGCTGAACGAGCTGAAGCTGATAGCCACACTCGCCAAGAAGATAGATGTGAGACCCAACGTCGGCATCCGCATCAAGCTCTCCTCGTCGGGGAGCGGCAAGTGGGAGGAGAGCGGGGGCGACCAGTCGAAATTCGGCCTCAACTCGTCGGAGCTGCTCGAGGCTCTCGACTTCCTACAGCGCAACAAAATGGCCGAATGCCTGAGGCTCATCCACTTCCACATCGGCAGCCAAATCACCAAGATACGCCGCATCAAGAACGCCCTGCGCGAGGCGACACAATTTTACGTGCAGCTGAGCAAGATGGGCTTCAATATCGACTTCATCGACATAGGGGGCGGCCTTGGCGTCGACTATGACGGGACGCGCAGCTCGGCGTCGGAAAGCTCGATGAACTACTCCATACAGGAGTATGCCAATGACTCGGTGTCGGCAATCGTGGACGTGTGTGAGAAAAACGGGCTGAAGCAGCCCAACATCATCACCGAGAGCGGGCGCTCGCTGACGGCCCATCACTCGGTGCTGGTGTTTGAGGTGTTCGAGACCACATCGCTGCCGATATGGCGCGAGGCCGAGGAGATAACACCGGAGGACCACGAGCTGACCCGCGAGCTGTACGACATATGGGACAAGCTGTCGCAGCCGCGCCTGTTTGAGAGCTGGCACGACGCGTTGCAGATACGCGAGGAGGCACTCGACATGTTCAGCCTCGGGATGCTCGACCTGACATCGCGAGCCAAGATAGAGAAATTGTTCTGGAGCATCGCCCGCGAGGTGGGAGAGATAGCCTCGACGCTGAAGCACGCCCCCGAGGAGTTCAAGAAGATAGCCAAGATGATACCCGACAAGTACTTCTGCAACTTCTCGCTGTTCCAGTCGCTCCCCGACTCATGGGCCATCGACCAGATATTCCCCATCATGCCGATAGCGCGTCTCGACGAGAAGCCGACGCGCACCGCCACGATACAGGACATGACCTGCGACTCCGACGGCAAAATCACCAACTTCATCTCGGCCGGGGGCGTATCGTCGTCACTGCCCGTGCACTCCCTCAAGGGCCAGGAGCACTATTACCTCGGGGTCTTTCTCGTCGGGGCCTACCAGGAAATCCTCGGCGACATGCACAACCTGTTTGGCGACACCAACGCCGTGCATATCTCGGTCTACAAGGACCGCTATGAGCTTGACCAGATAATCGACGGCGAGACAGTGGCCGAGGTGCTCGACTACGTTCAGTACAACCCCAAGAAGCTCGTGCGCAACGTCGAGACATGGGTGACCTCGGCGATGAAGGCCGGCAAAATCACGCCGGAGGAGGGCCGCGAGTTCCTGTCGAACTACCGCTCGGGGCTTTACGGCTACACCTACCTCGAGAGGGATTGATGGAGAGGCACAGGTACTTCATGAGGCTGTCCTACCGGGGCGCGCCGTTCCACGGGTGGCAGACACAGCCCAACGCCGTGACGGTGCAGGAGACGGTGGAGAGGGCACTGTCGACGGTGCTGCGCACGCCGACCAAAATCACCGGCGCGGGACGCACCGACACGGGGGTGAACGCCTCGTGCATGTGGGCGCACTTTGACACCACGGCACCGATAGGGCATGCCGAGGGGGTGATACGTGGCGTCAACTCACTCGTAGGGCGGGATATCGCCATCCACGAGATACGCGAGGTGGCGGCAGAGGCCCATGCACGGTTTGACGCCACCTCGCGCACCTATCACTACTATACCCATGCGGGAAAGTCGCCTTTTCTCTATCCCCTTAGCTGGCAGGAGCCTCCGGGCCTCGACTTCGCGGCGATGAACCGGGCCGCCCGGATGCTGCTCGAAGTCGAGGATTTCACCTCATTTGCCAAACTCCATTCCGACGCCAAGACCAACATATGCCACGTGACGCGCGCCGAGTGGGTGGAGACTCCGCAGGGGCATTGTTTCATCATCACCGCCGACCGCTTCCTGCGCAACATGGTGAGGGCCGTCACGGGTACGCTCGTGGAGGTGGGGCGCGGCAAGCTCGACACGACCGGGCTGATGCGGGTGATCGATGCCCGCGACCGCTGCGAGGCCGGGACATCGATGCCGGCGCATCCGCTGTTTCTGCACGAGGTGACGTACAGCTTTATAGACAGGACAGGAGTGTGCCGCGGAATTTGATGCGCCACGTTGGAGGCGCACGCGGTGTTAAGATATTATCATGTATGCCGCCATCCTTACGGCACATCTCCGATGTGCGATTATCTGCATGTGGCCTTGACCCCAGGCACGCGCTACGCGCTTACCCCGGGGTTTCGCCTACACCACGTCTACGACGTGGCGGTTTGCAACATTTTACGGCTCGAGGATGTATCAAAATTGTATGCAAGGAATATATCCTCTCCGAGGAAACGCAGAGGTTTAGGATTTGAGACCCCACACAACGCAAAAGCGAGGTAATCTGACGATTCTCCTCGCTTTTTGCGTTGTGTGGGGTTAACGGAATATAAAGTCTTCGACTTATCTTTGGCCACAGTGCAATTTTGATACAGCCTCTCGACTTATTCGTATATTTGGCTGCGCCCAATATACTTTGGCTCGACAATGCCCAAATAAATTTGGCATTGTCCTCGACTTATTCGTATATTTGCCGTTGATTTAATCTAACACCGATTTTTTACCAACAGGAATGTGAGTTATGAGAAAGATTTTTACGCTTCTGGCGTCGGCATGTCTTGCCGCGTCAATCCCGGCAATGGCCGATGACGGCTACCGTCTCGTATGGCAGGAAAACTTCAACGGCGACAAGCTCAACACCGACGTGTGGAACTATGAGACCGGCACCGGCGACGGCGGCTGGGGCAACGCCGAGCTGCAGTACTACACCCCCGAATGCGCCACTGTGGCCGACGGCAGCCTGAGCATCTCGGCCATCAGGGCAAGGAAAGGGGCACAGCAGTTTATCTCGGCGCGCCTGACGACCAAGGACAAGATGTACTTCACCCACGGCAAGATCGAGATACGCGCATGGATGCCCAAGACGGCCAACGGCGTGTGGCCCGCGCTGTGGGGACTGGGACAGTCTATCGGCTCTATCGGCTGGCCCCGGTGCTCGGAGATAGACTTTGTGGAGATGGGCAACGCCGGCGGCATCCAGGCCGGGACACAGGACCGTTACTTCAACGGGGCCTGCCACTGGGGCTACTACAAGGACGGGGGCTATCCCAACTATGCACGCTCGGTGACGGCTCCATACTCGATGCAGGACGGCTATCACCTGTTTACCATCGTGTGGGACGACGAAAAGATATCAATGTACTATGACCTCGACCTCGACCCCAACCGCGCGCCCTACTTTGAGATGGGGCTTACGGCCGACAGCGACGACTGGGGCACGAAGCGTTATTTCCACCAGCCGATATTCCTGGTGCTCAACGTGGCTGTAGGCGGACGCTTCACGGGCATCCTCAACCCGTCGGGCATCACAGCCCTCCCCGAGGAAGGCTCAATGACGACAATGAAGGTAGACTATATCAAGATATACCAGAATGACGCGGCAAGCAACACGTTCTTCTCGACCAACGGCGCAGGCGAGCCGGCATCCGCTCTCGACAGCCCGATAACCGCAGGGGCTTTTGACGTGTCGTATAGCGCAAGCTCACGGGCAGTGGTGACGACAGCCCCCGCCGACACCATCGCGGTATACGACACCCAGGGGCACAAGGTGGCCGAAAACCATGGCGAAAGCTCTCTGACTATCGACGGGCTACAGCGCGGGGTGTATATCGCCGTGGCGACAAGCTCGGCCGGGTCGGCAAGCACGAAGTTTGCCGTGAGATAGCGGGGCCATTATGGCTATAATGCTTCAATTAAAACGTTTAGTTGCCGATACCCTACGGCACATCTCCGATGTGCATCCTTTGGATTGGGCATAATTATCCCCGGGCACGCGCTGTCGCGCTTACCCCGGGGTTTTACATACGCCACATCTCCGATGTGCGTCCTTTGGGCTGGGCATCATTACCCAAGACACGCGCTGTCGCGCTTACCCTGGGGTTTCGCTTACATCACGTCTTCGACGTGGTTTTTGAGTTCTGCAACTGCCATTATCTTGCCACCTGGCACTATGTATAGCGCCCTACATCCGGGGATGGTCGGCAAATATGGGCTTGGGCTTTTGGATTTTGGAGGAATGTGAGTAATTTTGTGGCATAATGAGGATAGCCGGTATTTTTTTGACGATATTGGGCGCGCTGGCGTGCTGGTCGTGCGGCGACGTGGATGAGCCGTCGGTGGCGGCAGGGACGCGGCGCACTGTGCTGGTGTATATGTCGGCGGCCAACAGCCTGGGGACGGGGGAGTTTGACCGCAGCGACCTGGCCGAGATGCGGGAGGGGGTTGAGGCCTCGCTGCCGCAGGACTGCCGATGGATTGTGTATCACCACGCCTATGACGCCGCACCTGTGCTTGTGGAGCTGACACGGCACGGGGCTGACACGATAATAGCGTATTCGCCCGAGATATATTCGACCGACGGGCTGAGGCTGCGGTCGGTGGCGAGAGACGTGATGCGCGTTGCCCCGGCCGACGGATACGGCCTTGTGATGTGGAGCCACAGCACCGGGTGGGAATCCCCCTACCGCCCTGCCCCGTCGTGGGAAAAGGGGCCGCGCTCGTGGGGCGACGACCGTGGCACGCAGATGGATATACCCGCGCTCGCGGACGCGCTTACGGAGCTGAGGCCGGAGTTCATCTACTTTGACTGCTGCTATATGGCGTCGGTGGAGGTGGCGTATGAGCTGCGGGATGTCACGGCGCATATCGTGGCGTCGCCGACGGAGGTCCCGGCTGACGGGATGCCTTACGAGCTGAATGTCGAGGCACTGTGTGACATCGACGCCGACCTTGAGGGAGCGGCAATGAACACTTACCGCTATTATGCCCGGCAGGCGTCGCCATCGGCGCGGTCGTGTGCCATGACCGTCATCGACACGGCACCGCTGACGCGACTCGCCACAGTGACAAGGGCCATATACAGCCGGCATGGGACTGAGGCCGTGGGGTACACCCGGCAACGGCTCGACCGCGACCGCGAGCAACGTTTCTGGGACTTCGCCGACCACGTGAGGGCGCTATGCACGGGAGACGAGGAGCTTTCGGGAGAGTTTGAGGAGGCGTTTGCCGCGACCGTAAGGCTGCACCGGCACACGCCCCGCATGTGGAACATATGGAGTCTCGACCGCTCCACGGGCCTGTCGGGCTACATCTACCCCACGGTAGGCGGCGACCCCACCTACCGAGGATATGACGGCCTGCAATGGTGGCGCGACGTGGTGGCGGGCGCCGCAGCCGGAACGGCCAACGCCGACTGTCACAGCAAAACCAAAACAGGACAACAGACGTTGACAGAAAACAGACACTGACTGACAGATATATGATATTACAACTATTACAATTTGCGCTGACTTCCGCGCCGACGGTCGATACCGACTCCATAGCGGCGGCACGCGAGGCCAAGCTCAAGGCATTGGAGTCGATGCCGCTCGAGGACCTGTTTAACTCGGCCGTGAACGGGATGGTGAAGTTTGCCATCAACCTTGCCGTAGCCATCGTGGTGTTCTATGTCGGCAAGTTCATCATCAAGAAGCTCTACCACTTCACGCTCGGCGTGTTTGTAAGGCGCAAGGTCGACCGCTCGCTGACGACGTTTATCCTCAGCATGATACGCATCGTGCTGTTCTTTATCCTCATCGTCACGGTGATAGGCATCCTCGGCATCGAGACCAGCTCGTTTCTCGCCATATTTGCCTCGGCCGGCGTCGCCATCGGTATGGCATTGAGCGGCACGTTGCAGAATTTTGCGGGAGGAGTGCTGATACTGCTGCTTAAGCCCTACAAAATCGGCGACTACATCGAGGCCCAGGGCTATGCGGGGACGGTGAAGGAGATACAGATATTCCACACGATAATCACCACCCCCGACAACCAGTCGATAATCATCCCCAACGGCGGCCTGTCGACGGGGAGCATCAACAACTACTCACGCGAGGACTACCGCCGCGTCGACTGGACTGTCTCGATAGCCTACGGCAACAGCTTTGACACGGCACGCAAGGCGTTGCTCGACATACTGCTGTCGGACCCCCGCGTGGTGAAGCAGTATATCGAGGATGACCGCTCGGACTATGCCCGCGCCGAGGCGGAGGAGAAAAAAGAGGAAGCCAATGAGGACGTGATAGAGACGGCGTTGAATAGAAAGCCATGGTGGAAGCGAATCTTCCATCATCCCACCAACGTCAAGGAGGCCATATCCAAGTGGGAGGACGCGCGGCAGGCGAGCATCATCGCCCACCTTGGGCGGACGGACTGCACCCCGGTGGTCGTGCTGGGTGAACTTGCCGACAGCAGCGTCAACGTCATAGCCCGCGCATGGACCCGCTCGGCGAATTACTGGGGGCTGAAATATGACATCACCGAGCGTATCTACAACGAGCTGCCCAAGGCCGGCATCGACTTCCCGTTCCCGCAGATGGACGTGCACCTGAGCCATATCCCCACGAGCGGCCCCAATGGGGGGGACAGAACCCAAAGCTGACTTTTTGTATAAATATCCTTAACGCGAGGCGAGGTATTGAAAAAGAATGGTTATATTTGTGTGACTTATATTCCGAGGCCACAGGGCACGCCGCGCGCGTGCCGGGGCATACACTTGTCATAGCATGAAAAGCGCCTGAAAACAGCAGCCTCCGCCATATATACGTCCGGGCTTATCCATTTCTCCTCGACTATACATGGGAAGCCGTCGCCACCTCTCTCCCCCACCCGCTCCGAGGGTCCCCAACAGCGACCGCCGGGGCTGCGAGACCAGATTAAAATAAAAAACAACATAAATGATAAGTAAATGGAATTACTTACCCCTTACTACAGAAGAGCAAAAATTAGAGACGCAGTTGGCCAAGGCGTTTGCCAGCTGCCCTCCGATTAGCGAGCTGCTGGTACAGCGCGGCATAACCTCGGTGGAGGAGGCGGAAAAATTTTTCCACCCCTCATTGAAGGATATGCACGACCCGTTCCTCATGCCCGACATGGACAAAGCTGTAAACAGGCTTAACAAAGCTATGGGGTCAAAGGAGAAGATAATGGTCTACGGAGACTATGACGTGGACGGCACCACGGCGGTGGCGCTCGTGTACAAGTATCTCCAGAACTATTACTCCAACATCGAATACTATATCCCGACACGCTACGATGAGGGCTACGGGATCTCAAAGCGGAGCATCGACTACGCGGCCTCTATCGGGGTGAAGCTCATCATCATACTCGACTGCGGCATCAAGGCTATCGAGGAGATACGCTATGCCAAGTCGCTCGGCATCGACTTCATCATCTGCGACCACCATGTGCCCGACGATGAGTTGCCCGAGGCCGTGGCGATACTCAACCCCAAGCTCGAGGGGAGCGCCTACCCGTGCAGCCACCTGTCGGGCTGCGGGGTGGGCTACAAGTTCATGCAGGCATTCGCCATCTCCAACGGCATCACGGGCAACGAGCTGGAGTCGCTGCTGGACCTTGTGGCCGTAAGCATCGCCGCCGACATCGTGCCGATGGTCGACGAGAACCGCATAATGGCCTACCTCGGGCTGAAGCGGCTCAACTCCAACCCCAACATGGGGCTGCGGGCCATCATCAAGATATGCGGGCTGAGCAACCGCGAAATCACCATCTCGGACGTCATCTTCAAGATAGGGCCGAGAATCAACGCGTCAGGGCGTATGCAGAGCGGCCGCGAGGCGGTGGAACTGCTCGTGTCGCGCGACTTCTCGGACGCTCTCGCCAAGGCACGCGACATCGACCAGTACAACCAGGACCGCAAGGAGCTTGACAAGCGCATCACCGAGGAGGCCAACGCCATCCTCGACGCGCGCGGAGAGACGGACTCGGACAAGAAGTCGATAGTCATCTACAACAAGGACTGGCACAAAGGCATAATAGGCATCGTGGCCTCACGCCTCACCGAGCTTTACTACAAGCCGTCGGTGGTGCTCACGCTGTCCAACGGGCTGGCGACGGGGTCGTCGCGGTCGGTACAGGGATTTGACATCTACAAGGCTGTCGACTCGGCCCGCGACCTGCTCGAGAACTTCGGGGGCCACACCTATGCCGTCGGCCTGTCGCTCAAGGAGGAGAATATCCCGGAATTCACGCGCCGATTTGAGGAGTATGTCGCAGCCAACATCCTGCCGTCGCAGCTCACGCCGCTGCTCGACATCGACGCGTTGCTGACATTCGCCGAAATCACGCCCGAGTTTATCTCGACGCTGCGACGGTTCAACCCATTCGGCCCGGGCAACACCAAGCCGGTGTTCTGCACCCGCAGCGTCTACGACTTCGGCACGAGCAAGCTTGTCGGGCGCAACCTCGAGCACATAAAGCTCGAGCTGGTGGACAATACCTCGGGGCGCGTGCTCAACGGCATCGCATTCAACGCCGCGCAATATTTCCCCCATATCCACGACCGCAAGCCGTTTGACATCTGCTACACTATCGAGGACAACAAGCACCAGAGTTCCCCCACGGCGATACAGCTGCAGGTTAAGGAAATCCACCTGCCTCGATAGGCGGCCACGCGCCGCCGCGACGATAAAAAGCCCTGCGAGATGGAGGTAGATATACATGCCATATTGTCGGAATATTGGGGCTACGACTCATTCCGGCCCATGCAGGAGGAGATAATCCGCTCGGTGCTCGACGGGCGCGACACCCTCGGACTGCTGCCCACCGGCGGCGGCAAGAGCATCACGTTTCAGGTGCCGGCCATCGCTCTCGACGGCGTGACGATTGTGGTCACGCCGCTAATATCGCTAATGAAAGACCAGGTCGACAACCTGCGTGAGCGCGGCGTCAAGGCGGTGTATCTCCACGCGGGGCTTACGCGCGCCGAACACCGACTCGCGCTCGACCGATGCCGCTACGGGCGCGTCAAGCTGCTGTATGTGTCGCCCGAGAAGCTACAGTCGCCGCGCTTTATCGACGAGCTGCGCGACGTGACCGTGGGCCTCATCGTCGTCGACGAGGCCCACTGCATATCGCAATGGGGGTATGACTTCCGTCCATCCTACCTGAAAATAAACGACCTGCGCAAGCGTGTACCCGGTGTCCCGGTGCTCGCGCTGACCGCCTCGGCCACCCCCGAGGTGGTCGATGACATCATGGCGCGGCTCGGATTCCGCGAGCGCAACCTGTATGCGCGCAGCTTTTCCCGCGACAACCTGAGCTATATCGTGCGCAACGGCGACGACAAGGAGCGGCAGCTGCTGCGCGTGCTCAACGGCACGTCGGGGACGGCGATAGTCTATGTGCGCTCGCGTCGTCGCACCCGCGAGACCGCCGAATGGCTCTTACGCGAGGGGGTGAGCGCGGAGTTCTACCACGCCGGGCTAAGCCCCGAGGAGAAGGAGGAGCGTCAAAACCGCTGGAAAAGCGGGGAGACCCGCGTCATAGTCGCCACAAATGCCTTTGGCATGGGCATCGACAAGCCCGACGTCAGGGCTGTGGTGCACCTCGATACCCCGTCGTCGCTTGAGGAGTACTATCAGGAGGCGGGACGGGCCGGGCGGGACGGCCTGCCCGCATATGCCGTGCTGCTGGCGTCGAGCGTCGACAAAGGGAGGCTCACCCGCCTCATCTCGGAGAGGTTTCCCGACAAGGAGTATTGCCGGCGCGTCTACGAGCTTGCGGGCAACTTTGCCGGCGTGGCGGTCGGGGCGGGGTTCAATCAGGTATATGAGTTTAACTTCGCGCTGTTCTGCAAGCGGTTTGACCTGCGTCCGGTGCAGGCCGACAGCGCCCTGAGGCTGCTCACGGCAGCGGGGTATGTGGAGTTTATCGAGGAACTCTCCACGCAGTCGCGCGTCATGATGCTGCTCACCAAGCGGGAGCTTTACGACGTGAGGCTGGAGGGGGACACCGACAAGGTGTTCCAGCTCATCCTGCGCACCTACACGGGACTCTTTGCCGACTACGTGTACATCAACGAGGGGGTCATATCCCGGCGCACCGGACTGTCGGAACAGGCGGTCTACGAGGCGTTGCTGGCTCTCAACCGTATGCACGTGCTCCATTACGTGCCGCGCAAGTCGACCCCATACCTCTACTACCCCACCTCGCGTGAGCTGCCGCGCTATGTCACTTTCCCCCGCGCGGTCTACGAGGATATGCGGCAGCGGCTCCAACAGCGGGTCGAGGCCATGAAGCGGTTTGCCTTTGACAGCGGTGAGTGCCGCGTCAACACAATGCTCCGCTACTTTGGCGAGACCCCGGCAGAGCCGTGCGGCAAATGCGACGTGTGCCGCTCGCGCCGACAACTCGCCACGCGCCCATCGGCAAGCGTTCCCACCCTGCGCGACAGCCTCATCCACATGCTCTCACAACAACCCCGCAACATCACCTACCTCACGACAACCGCCGCAGCCCCCGAGCAGGAGGTCATCGAGACCCTGCGCCATCTCCTCGACGACGGCACCGCCACCACCGACGGCCTCACCTTCAGGCTGGCATAGGGCCAAGAGGTCAAATAGAGCTGATGTAACGGCTCTATCACAAACACGACCGGCCATCGGGCACGCATCATTGTACCCGGCACTTACTTATGCAGGCGGGAGAGGGATTGCCAGGCGAGGCGGCGGAGCTGGTCGAGGAGGACGCAGGCGAGGTAGACGCCGAGGAGGAAGGCGGTGATGAGGAGGGATGCGACAAGGGGGGAATGGGTGTGATAGATGGCGCGGACGGAGTGGAAGAAGTAGGCGTTCATCACGTGGGGATTGGCGTGGATGAGATAGACGGAGAATACGGATGCGCCGAGCCAATTGACAATGCGGCTATGGAAGCGAAGGCGGGCGAAGGCGACGGAGAATGCCATCGAGGCCACGAGAACAAACGGGGAAGCATAGGAGGTGAAGACGGATATGCAGCGGCCTATAGCCACGCTATCGCGGGCGAGCATGATCGAGAGGAGTATCGCGACGGCGGTGGCGAGCGTGGCGGCAAGGGCTACCGTGAGAGACGACGGGAGGCTGACACGCACTGGCAGGCGGGTCAGGCGGGCATAACGCCCAAAGAGGTAGAGGGTGACAAATGACGCAAGCCCATATCCGCGCCTGTAGGCAATCTGCCATACGTCAGTGCCGCCGAGCAGTCCCCCGACAAGGAGCATGGCGAGCAGCAGGCGAGCAAGACGGCGCGGCGGCGCGCTGTCGGCATAAGCATTGAGCGCGGGCGCGACGAGCATCAATGTGGCGTATACCTGCGGGAACCAGTAATCCGAGCCAAACATCCAGCGGCCTCCAAACGTGTCCCAACTCCAATGCGCGAGACCCAACGCGGAGAGCAGCAGATAGGGGGTCACGGCCCAGAAGAGCAGCTGGAACAGGAAGTTGGCCGCCGAGCGCAAGGAGAGTCTGATGCCGAAATAGCCCGAGATGATGACAAACAGGTTGACGCACATCAATCCCGCAGCCTCGACGAGCACGCGCCATGTCTCGGCCAAGGGGCTGCCGGCAAACGATGCCGCCGTGGGCACACCCAATGCACCGAAGTCGGAATGTACCACGAGCACGAGGAACATGGCCACACACCGCAGCAACTCCATGTTGGACTGACGCGGGGGACGTGACAATGGAAAAGATGTCGTGGCTTCGGACATAAGTGAGTGGTTGCCGGCAAAAGTAGCTATTTTTACCGATATCCCCGCGTATGAAACGGCCAAATTGTCATGCACAGAGATGTGGCCGACAGCCATCTATCTGATTAAGATTAAGTTAATTTCGCGGGTATAATATAAATTTGTGACAGTATAAACACATTTTAATCTCTTTTATACGAAAAAGAGACCAAAAGCCATATCCATTCCCCCACAGGATTGTTTTTAGAGTATAAGCCGATTGCATAGCATAAATATGAAACCCGCTTTTTTATATCCCTCGCCCCCGTTATTGGTTAGCGATGATAGGTAACGGGGCTCTCATAAATAAATAGTTGAAACGTGGGGCGCCCCTCATCTCGAAAGAGACGTGGGGCGCCTTTCGTATGGGGGGAGCAATATGCCTTGATAGAACAGAAGATACCCCCGACTGCGGCCGGGGGCGTGTTTAACACACGTTATAGCCATTAATTTGGCGAATTTGGATTGTTTTTGATTGATAAAGCGGGGATTGTGCGTAACTTTGCGGACGGAAAAATAACGTAACAACATAACCGAATATTATTATGGCAAAGAAAGCACTGTTAATGATCCTCGACGGATGGGGCATCGGCAACCACAGCAAGGGAGACGTCATCTTCTCCACCCCCACCCCCTATTGGGACTATCTTATCGACACATACCCCAACTCGCAGCTACAGGCGAGCGGCGAGAACGTGGGACTGCCCGACGGCCAGATGGGCAACTCGGAGGTGGGACACCTCAACATCGGCGCAGGGCGCGTGCTCTATCAGGACCTGGTGAAAATCAACAAGTCCATCAAGGACGGCTCAATACTGGAGAACCCCGAGATTAAAAGCGCGTTTGAGTATGCCCGCGACAACGGCAAAGCGATGCACTTCATGGGACTGACGAGCAACGGCGGCGTGCACTCGTCGCTCGACCACCTCTTTGCCCTCTGCGACATAGCCAAGCATTACGGGCTTGAGAAAGTGTATATCCACTGTTTCATGGACGGCCGCGACACCGACCCCCGCAGCGGCAAGGGCTTTATCGAGCAGCTACAGGGACACTGCGACAAGAGCGCAGGCAAAATCGCGACCATCGTGGGACGCTACTACGCCATGGACCGCGACAAACGCTGGGAGCGCGTGAAAGTGGCCTATGACGCGCTTGTCAACGGCGTGGGGGAGAAAGCCACCGACATGGTCGCCGCCATGCAGCAGTCATATGACAACGAGGTGACCGACGAGTTCATCAAGCCCATCGTCAACGCCAATGTGGACGGCACCATCAAGGCCGATGACGCCGTAATCTTCTTCAACTACCGCAACGACCGCGCCAAGGAGATCACCACCGTGCTCACCCAGCACGACATGCCCGAGGAGGGTATGCACACCATCCCAGGGCTGCAATACTACTGCATGACGCCGTATGACGCATCGTTCAAGGGCGTACACATCCTCTTTGACAAGGAGAATGTCAACAACACCCTCGGCGAATACCTATCGTCGCTCGACAAGACACAGCTCCACATAGCCGAGACCGAGAAGTATGCCCACGTGACCTTCTTCTTCAACGGCGGCCGCGAAGCCCCCTACGATGGAGAGGAGCGCATCCTGGTGGCATCGCCCAAGGTAGCCACCTATGACCTCAAGCCCGAGATGAGCGCATATGAGGTGAAAGACAAGCTTGTCGATGCCATCAAGAGCGAGAAGTACGACTTCATCGTCGTCAACTACGCCAACGGAGACATGGTGGGCCACACAGGAGTCTACGAGGCTATCGAGAAAGCCGTGAAAGCAGTCGACGAGTGTGTCAAGGACACAGTGGAGGCAGCCAAGAAGGCCGGATATGAGGTAATCATCATCGCAGACCACGGCAACGCCGACAACGCCATCAACGCTGACGGGACGCCCAATACTGCCCACTCGCTGAACCCCGTGCCCTGTGTCTATGTGACCGACCGCAAGGACGCCAAGGTGGAGAACGGCATCCTCGCCGATGTCGCCCCCACCATCCTCAAAATCATGGGTATCCCCCAGCCCAAGGAGATGACCGGCCACGCGCTTATCAACTAATCCCGAGGGAGATATTCACAACCCTATTGAACGCACGTCGGAGACGCGCTGTAGGATGTCGGCAGCTAAATGCTTGGATTGAAGCACTGTATGCCGTCATTCTTACAGCATATCTCCGATGTGCCGTATTTAGTCACAGCATCGTCCCCGGGGCACGCGCTATACGCGCTTACCCCGGGGTTTCGCTTAGACGAGGGGTTGCAGAACCATTAAAACGAGCCGAAAATTGCAGGGATGCATCCGCAATAGGCCGGTAATCAGTGCTCGTGTTTCGGCTGCACCATGGTGCAGCCCTACAATTCGGGAGTTCTGCAACACCCTCGCTGCTTTTTTTATAGCCTTGACCCGGGTACGCGCCACGAGGTCGTTGCATTTATGAGCAAATTGTCACGAAAAGCGGGCGTGAAGCTGCCATTGGGATAGTATTTCGCTTTCATTATGACACTTTGGATTAATTTTTGTTAATGAAGCATCATTTTTGTTGCCGTTTTTATTGCAGGGTGCGGGGAAATAGCTACATTTGCAATGTGTTTTTCATGGTATTAGATTTAAGGTTAACGAAGATTGGTTGTCGCGATGACAATCAATTTTTTTTTGCACCTGCCTCTCTGAGGAGAGTCATATAAAAAGCAAGGGGTCAATCATGTGATTGACCCCTTGCGGTTGGTGGCGGGAGCAGGACTCGAACCTGCGACCTTTGGGTTATGAGCCCAACGAGCTACCACTGCTCCATCCCGCGATGTTTGTGAGTGCAAAGGTAGGAGGTTTTTTCCATTGCTCCAAATTTTATGCCCTATATTTGTGTTAAAAAACACAAACACATTTATATGCACCTAAGTGCCTATTCAAAATCAAACGACATATTATGAGATTGTCAAAAATGACAAACCCTCTCAAAATCCGTATCATATAAATTTAGACAATCTCTAACTCTTATTATTAAGATTTTCGGGTAAAGAGTGAGCAATTAAGCGGAAATAGTTATAACTTTGTAAGCAAAGAACCATTTTAACCTGAAACAAAACTTACAATCATGAGCAAACCTTATGTACTTGGTATCGACATAGGCGGTACCAACACCGTTTTCGGCATCGTGGATGCCAGAGGTGTAGTGCTTGCAAGCGCATCAATCAAGACCCGTAAACACAGCGATATCAACGCCTATATCGATGAATTATACACCGAGGCCACCAAGCTGATGGAGGCCAACGACGCTATCGACAAGGTGCATGGCATCGGCATCGGAGCGCCCAACGCCAACTACTTCACCGGCACAATCGAGGGCGGCGTAAACCTGCCCTGGCCTACCCCACTGCCGCTGGCACAGCTGGTGAGCGACAAGTTTGGCATCCCCGTGGCCATCACAAACGACGCCAACGCGGCAGCCATCGGCGAGATGACCTATGGGGCGGCACGTGGCCTGAAGGACTTCATCATGATAACACTCGGCACAGGCGTCGGCAGCGGCATCGTAATCAACGGGCAGATGGTGTACGGGCATGACGGATTTGCCGGCGAACTCGGCCACCTCATCATGAAGCGCAACAACGGACGCCTCTGCGGATGCGGCCGCACGGGATGCCTTGAGACATACTGCTCGGCAACAGGCGTGGCCCGCACGGCACGCGAGTTCCTTGAGATACGCACCGAGCCGTCGCTGCTCCGCAACATGGATATAGCCTCCATCACCTCCAAGGATGTATATGACGCCGCCATCGCGGGCGACAAACTGGCCAAGGATGTGTTTGAGTTCACAGGCAACATCCTCGGCGAGGCCCTGGCTGACTTCACGGTGTTCTCATCGCCCGAGGCATATATCCTGTTCGGAGGCCTTGCCAAGAGCGGTGACCTGCTCATGAAGCCCCTCAAGAACTCGATGGAGAAGAATATGATGCCTATTTTCAAAGGCAAGGTCAAGGTGCTGCTTTCAGAGCTGAAGGAAGCTGATGCCGCCGTGCTCGGGGCAAGCGCACTCGGCTGGGAGGCCAAGCCCACTCCCGCGCCCGCACCCGCAGCAGTGGCTGTGACGCCGCAGGCTTAAACGAGCGCATAGTGCATAGTTTTTAAGGTTTTTAAGGTCATTAAGGACGTTAATGTCTTTAATGACCTTCTTTGTTGATGGTGTTCACGACATCCGTGCGGTCGCGACAGGTCGCGACCCTACTTTGTTTATTCAGGACTTTTTGGCGGGGAGGATTTCTATCCAATAGCCATCGGGGTCCTCAATGAAGTAGAGACCCATCTCGTGGTTCTCGAAGCATACAACCCCCATCTCCTTGTGGAAGCGGCGTATCTCGTCGTAGTCGCCATCGACGCGAAAAGCGATGTGGGTCTCGTTTTCGCCGAGGTCGTAGGGCTGGGGATGGTCTTTGAGGCATGTCAATTCGAGCCTTACTGACGAGGAGCCGTCTCCCATGTATATCAGCACAAATTTTCCCGCAGGGTCCTCATATCGTCCTGTCTCGGCAAGCCCCAGGGCGTCGTTGTAGAACTCAATGCTTTTTTCAAGGTCGGCCACATTGATATTGTAGTGGTCGAAACGCGCTTTCACTTCCATATCTTAATCTTATAAGTGTCTATTCAACTTTATATCGGCCTGTCGTGAAGTCTATCTCCGCAGTCTCCCCGGGACGGGAGAGGCATATGTAGCGTCCTTGCGCCGGGTTGGCATACAGCGGGAAATCGCACGCCTCGGCGGGCCGCTCCCAAAAGTGCATCGGAAAGAAGAACCCGACCTTGATGGCGCGCACCATCTTGCGCGCGCCTCGCGGGAAATCATCTCCCATGCGGGGATCGACGGCCATCATCATCACATCGACACGGGGATATCCGGCGGCAATCGCGGCCACATCGGCATCAAACGCCCGGTCGGCGGCATCGACCTCGGCTTGGGTCGACTCCTGCTGCCAGTGCCAGTCGTTGAGGTCGCCCGAGTGGAACAACAGCCTGCCTCCGAGGCTGAACATCAGCGACACTCCGACGTCGGTCGAGCCAAACGCCTCGACCCCCAATGCGGCGACCTGTGCCTGCGACCCGGGATGGACCCACGTCACGTCGAGGCCCGACGGCACATCGGCGGCGGGAATATCGTCGCTCAATATATACCGGCATGGCGCATCGGCGGCATAATCAAATATGGCGGGGTTGAAATGGTCATGATGACGATGGGTGACGGCAAATACCAGCGGACGCCCGACACCCGTGTCGCGCGACAACCGCCGCACGACTCCGGCAGGGTCGCGCCAGCAGTCGATGACAAGCAGCGCATCGGATGTCTCGACAGCAAATCCGCTGTGGAATATGTAGGTGATGCGCATTCTGTCGGTCATCGGTCGGGGGTATTTCAGGTGGGTACTTCGATTGTCAGCCCGTCGTATGCAATCTTCACATTCGGCGGCAATGTCGGCTCCACGTCAGCGTGCAACCCCATCTCATGGCTGAGGTGGGTGAGGTATGCGACACGGGGCGACACCACTTTTATAACGTCAAGAGCCTGCCGCAGGTTCATATGCGAGATATGCGGCGTATGACGCAGGGCGTTTATCACCAGCGTGTCGACGCCGTGTATCATCCGCAGAGTCTCCCCGGGGACTGTGCCCGCATCGGTGATGTAGGCGAGCGAGCCGATTCTGAACCCTATCACCAGCAATCGGTAGTGTATCACGGGCAGCGGCGTGACCGCCAGCCCGTCGCCCACGTCAAAGGGACGGTCATCCACAATCCGCAGGTCAAACCTGGGCACTCCCGGATAGGGATGCTCCGAGAAGCAATAAGGCAGGCGCGCACGGAGGTCATCGGCGACGTCGGCACGGCAGTAGACCGGGATACCGTCATCCTGCACGCAGTAGGGACGCAGATCGTCAATTCCCCCCACGTGGTCGTAGTGGCTGTGGGTGAGGAGCACCGTGTCAACCCAGGGGCTTCCGGCGGCAAGCATCTGAGAGCGGAAGTCGGGACCGCAGTCGATGAGTATGGAGCGCTGCCCCACCGAAACCAACGCCGAGGCACGCAGCCGGCTGTCACGCGGGTCGGATGAGCGGCATGTCGCGCAGTCACACCCTATCTGCGGGACGCCGGTCGAGGTGCCCGTGCCGAGGAATGTGAGCGTCATCACGGACGGACGGCCTATGATGTTGACCTCGGGATGAAGCAGGATATGGTATTTCATGGCCACGCGCCCGATGACCTTGCCCATCAGCTGCAGGACATCGCGCGGAGTGGCACCGCCCCTGTTGACAATGACAAGCGACTGCAGTGGATAGACCTGCGCCCCGCCGAGGACACACCCCTTCATGCCGGCATGTTCGATGAGCCATCCGGCAGGCACTTTCACGCCGTCGGGCACATCATAATGGGGTATCTCGCCGAAACGGGCGCAGAGCATCCCGTATTTCTCACGCGATATGACGGGATTCTTGAAAAACGACCCCGCGCTCCCCGTCTCAGCAGGCTCGGGGAGCTTGGCCCGGCGAATGGCTATGACTCGCTCGCGCACATCGGCGGCAGTCAAGGAAGGCAACGCGGCCAACTCGCGCAACGGCCCGTAATCGAGCACAAAACGCGGCACGCGGCTGAGACGGTAGCTCACCCGGGTGACGATGTACCGTCCGACGTTGCCGGGCCGCTTGAAGACGCTGTCGCGATAGCCATAGAGGCACTCCTCCACGCTCCACACCCGCTGCCGCCCGGTGGCGACCTCGACGGTGGTCACGCTGTCGATGACATCCTTGGCCTCGACGCCATAGGCACCGACATTCTGCACCGCCGACGCGCCGACCGTACCCGGGATATACGACAGGTTCTCAACGCCGTAATACCCCCTGGAGACACACCACGAGACAAAATCGTCCCATGACACACCCGAGCCGGCGCTGACAATCACCTCATCGCCCTCCTCCCGGCTCTCGTGTATGTAGCATATGCGTGAGCGCAGCAATGTCCCCGGATAGTCGCACGCGAAAAGCAGATTGCTCCCCTCCCCGACCGCCATCAGCGGCCCGGAGCCGAAATCGCGCAACGCCTCCAGCAGCTCGTCTACTGAGTCATAGCAGACGTAACGCCGCGCCCTCACGGAAAGATGGAACGTCGTCACATCCTTTAAGTCAAAATCATGATATATTTCCATTTATATCTAAGTGCCTATTCAAAATTAAACGATATATCAACTCAAGTGGCCCTTGGCAAATAGACTCTATCGCCTGAACTCCCACAACAGCCCGTCCTCAAACAGCAGATAGGAGCCGTCGGGATAGCTCCACAGCTCGCCGAGACGGTCGCGGCCATAGCGGCGCTTGATGTCGGAGGGCGCACCGAGAGCAAGGCGGCACTCCTCGCGGGTCATACCCTCGGCCACCCGGCTGTTGACAATGTTGTCCCAAGTGGCATCGGACATGGAGGGATAGCGTGCACGCGGATTGTCAAAATAGAATTGCGCAGGGAACGTGCGCGAAGCCGCCGCCCCCTCCCCTATCGCGAGATAGATGAAATAGTCGCGTGAAGGCATCGCGGCATCGGCGAAACGCACGCGCAGGGGACACACTGTGTTGCCCACCGTGACATCCTTGACCGAGACCGGCACAAACCGCCGTCCCGACACGCTTTCCCCTATGCTGTCATACCACAGTGAGGTGCGCGTGTAGAGCGTGCGCCCGTCGAGGCGTGCCGCCACGGAGTCGATGACACTCATCTCGACCGTAAAGGGTATATCCACATGACGACGGGAGGCAAGCCCGGCGGCTGGGGCGTTCACCCGATAGAGATACTCGGCGCCGCCATGACCGGCAAGCCGAAGGTCGACCGCGCCGCCGCCGGTGACCGAGGGCACCTCGACATACCCCATGTAGGAGAGCGTATCGCCTACGGCAGGGGGCAGGGTGTCGCCATCGCCGGCAAGGAGAATCGACAGCTTGGAGTCGGTGACTACCCACCGCTTGCCCGGAGTCCACCGTGCAAACGGCTCGTTGCCGATGTCGGCAAGATAAGCCTCCTCGGAGGTCGTGCGCGTCATGCCGCGTCCCGCATCATCGGCGTCAATGCGCGGCGTGCTCTCTATGCCCGTAAAACATCCGGTCACCGGCAACAGCATCGGCAGCAGGGCCATAATCACAATGCGCCCCATGGCTCCGGCGCCTCCAGACAAATCCACGCTCATCTACCTGTGCAGGAGGGCGTGAGGCCCATATTATTGAATATGAACGTGTAGATATCGGTCTGCTCGTCGATAATCTTCGACACCGGCTTTCCGGCCCCGTGCCCGGCATTGGTCTCAATGCGTATCAGCTTGGGGGCGTCGCCGGTATCGGCAGCCTGCAACGTGGCGGCATACTTGAACGAGTGGGCCGGGACGACTCGGTCGTCATGGTCGGCAGTGGTGACGAGTATGGCGGGATACTTTTTCCCGTCGGCCACATTGTGTATCGGCGAGTAGCCGAGCAGATAGGCGGCCATCTCGGGGGAGTCGGCACTCGTGCCATAGTCGCTCGCCCAGTTCCATCCGATGGTGAACAGGTGATATCGCATCATGTCCATCACCCCTACCGACGGGATGGCAACCCGGAACAGCTCGGGGCGCTGGTTGACGGTCGCCCCGACGAGCAAGCCGCCGTTTGAGCCGCCAGCCACGGCTATGCGCGAGGGATTGGTCCATCCCTCGTCTATAAGATACTCGGCGGCTGCGGCAAAGTCGTCAAAGACATTCTGCTTATGCATCTTAGTGCCCGCGAGATGCCAAGGCTCGCCATACTCTCCGCCACCGCGCAGGTTGGCCTGGGCATATATGCCCCCGTTCTCAAGCCACAGCATACGCTGGGAGGAGAAGGAGGGCTCAAGGGAGATGTTGAAGCCGCCGTAGCCATACAGGTAGACGGGGTTGTCGCCGGTGGGGGTGACGCCCTTCTTATAGGTGATGAACATCGGTATTTTTGTGCCGTCCTTTGACGGATAGAACACCTGCTGGGTCACATAGTCGTCCATATTGACATCCTTGAGCGCGGTGGAACGGTAGAGCTGCGTATCGCCGGTATTGACATCATACCTGTATATGGTGGTGGGAGTGGTGAAAGAGATGAAAGCATAGAACATCTCGGGGCTTTTATCCGACACCGAGGCATACACCGACCCGTAGCCGGGGAGCGCGACCTGCCGCACCGGTTTGCCGTCAAGGCCATAGACCCATAGCTGCTGCGAGGCATCCTTGCTGTAGACGAGCACCAGCTTGTCGCGGTCGGCAATCTCAGCGCTCTGCAACACGCCCTCTCCCTCGGGGACAAGCTCGCGCCATTGCCCTCGGGTCGGATTGTCGACATCGGCTACCATCAGCCTGTATCGGGGCGCGCCCCAGTTGGTGAGTATGTACATCTTTCCGTCCACCACATCGACAACGCTTGCCTCGTAGTCCTGTGACGGCTCTATGACCGTCCATGGGCGGGAGGAGTCAAAGGCATCCTCCATGCGCTTGACACGCAGCGAGTTGCCAAGTCCCTCGCCGCTGCCGTAGAGCAGTATCACACTCTCGTCCTCGGGCACCTGCACCGAGAAGAAGTGGAGCGGATGCTCCTCGTCGACATATATCAGGCGGTCTTCGGACTGTGGCGTACCGAGCTTATGGTAGTATATGCGCTGGCATTCATTGGAATTGGAAAACTCCTTTCCCTCGGCGGGCTGCGCATACGCGCTGTAGAAGAATCCGTCGCCCATCCACGAGGCACCGGTAAACTTGGCCCACTCTATGTGGTCGCCGAGAAGCTGCCGAGAGTCGGTGTCCATCACGTACAGTTCGGCCCAGTCGGACCCGTTACGGGAAATCTTGTAGGCCGTGCGGCGTCCGTCATTGGACATGTAGACACCCGTGAGAGCCACCGTCCCGTCCGCGCTCAGGAGATTGGGGTCAATGAAAACCTCAGGCGTGCCTCCGAGTGAATCGACACGATAGAGCACGCTTTGGTTCCTCAATCCGTCATTCTCATAGAAATAGTAGCGTCCGTCATGCATCCTGGAGGGTATGCCGGGTTTCACGTAGTCGTTGAGGGCCGTGAGGCGGCGTTTTATGGCATCGCGGAACGGTATAGTGTCGAGATATGAACGGGTAATCCGGTTTTGAGCCTTGACCCACGCGGCGGTCACGGCCGAGGTATCATCTTCGAGAGGACGGTAGGGGTCGGCAACCTTCTTTCCAAAATATTCATCGACAGTGTCGTCTGACGGCGCGACGGGATAGGCCGGCTGCCGGGCAGAGACTCCGGCGGCAGTTAGGGCCAACAGGGAGATAGCCATTATCTTCTTCATCGGGGTTTTGATTATTACTGGTATGGGATGTATTGACACATATATAATGTGTATCCACAAAAGTACATAGAATCCCGCTCATTTCCCACTCGCGGGGGATAAAAATCCACCCGACTCCAATCGGGCGGTGTCGGGGAGGCTGTACAGTATAACTTGACCCGACAAAATCCGGAGGGAAATCACAGTATGACCGGCATCATTTCCGGGTCAAAAATATGGTCGGAGCAAGAGAGGGAAAGCCTTGTTGTAACAAGTATGTAATTATTGTGACACAGCTGTGTAATATCCGTGTGACAAGTGTGTAACACCATTCAATTATCTATCATTCAGTGGATTACAAAGAGTTTTTGTTACAATTGTTACAATTTTGAATTATTATTGAAGCCTTTTTGTAACATTATTTTAATATTTTTATTTACCTGATTATCAATGTATTATATACGATTTTTGACCCTTTTCCAATAATTGACAAAAATTTTTTCTCAAAAATATTTTGTAATTAAAATTATTTGTATATTTGCAATGTCATCACGAAAGAACAAGGTGACAAAAAGCGAGAATTATAACAAACAAAATCATACATACCTAAAAAATTTCAACTATGAGTTCCAAGAATTTCCAAGCCAAACTGATGGGATTGCAAAGTAACCTCCTTAATTTTGCCTACATCCTCACCTCCAACCGCGATGATGCGATGGACCTTTTGCAGGACACCACTCTCAAGGCTTTAGACAATGAGGAAAAATATGTGGACAATGTGAATTTTAAGGGTTGGGTGTTCACTATCATGCGCAACATCTTTATCAACAACTATCGTCGCGTGGTGCGCTCGGCTACAATCATCGACCAGACCGAGGACCTCTACCACCTCAATCTCCCGCAGGACTCGGGCATCGAGACCCCCGAGGGTTCTGTAGCCGTGAAAGAGATTTCGGCAGCCATCGAGGAATTTACCGACGAATACCGCATCCCCTTCTCGATGCACGTGGCTGGCTACAAGTACAACGAGATAGCCGAAAAGATGAATCTCCCGCTCGGCACAGTGAAGAGCCGCATCTTCTTCGCCCGCAAGCGTCTGCAGGAGCAGTTCAAGGACTACCGTCTCGACTGACAACAACGGGTCACACCCGATTGAATACCTCCCTCAAGAGCCGTATCGACCAAAATTCAAGTACTTACCCTCTCTCTCCCCCGAGATGAAAAACATTTACAGAAGCCACGGCTTGGAAAGAAAGATATAAAATTGAGTATGAGTAATCTATTATGAAAAAATGGGCATAAGGGCCGCTCGGACTGACCGGGCGGCCCTTATGCCGCTCATGACAATGCGGCCAAGAGCGGCTCAATCCTGCTTGCGTGAGCTGCAGTCCATATCCTGCTCGCGTTCACGGCGCAGGCGTTCACGCTTCTTCATGGCGAAGTGGAGGAGCAATATCACGCAGAGGGTGGCGATGATGATGCCGAAGTAGTATATGTAATTGCCTTTCTGGAACTCCGGGTAGCCGATATAGCTCATAACGGCAAGATAGGCCAGGAGGCAAAGGGGGATGACGGTGGAGCGTTTGAGTTTCATGGTCTTGGGATAGGTGTTTATGTTTGGATGGTGTTTAACGAATTGGGGGATGTCAGCCGGCTGCGGGAGGGGTATAGGCCGGAGATTCCGAGGGGACAAACTGACCGGACTTGAGGTAGTTGTAGATATTCAGGCAGGCCCAGGCATCAATAGCGGCATATGCCTGCTGCGGGACGGAGAGCTGCGGGGCCTCCCAGTTGCTCAGGCGCTGCCCCTTGGAGATGCGCGCGCCGAAGATGATGCCGTAGATTTTCTGCAAGCTCGCGTCGGCTATGTTATAGTCGCGCACCATCGTCTGCAACTCCACATATCCCCGAGGCTCAAACTCGGCTATCTTGTGGAGCACATGGAAATCATCCTTGAGCGACAGCCCCACCTTGACTATGCTCTCATCCTCAAAAAACTCACGGAGCCCGTCGGTGAACCCTATCTTGTTGATACGGAAAAGATAACACATGTCGGGCACCGCCACCTGAAGGAGCGCGACCTGATGGCTGCTCCCCTTGCGGAAAGAGGGGCGCGTCTCGGTGTCGATGCCGACAATGCCATGTCGGCGCAAGACGGCAAGCGCATCGCCGACGGCCGCCGGGTCGTCGATGACACAGATGCGCCCGTGATACTCGACCACCGGCATCATGGATAGCTGTTCCTTGGTTATGGTGACTGCCTGTGTTGTTGTGTTGGTTTCCATAAACTTCGGGAGATTGGCATCCCCGCTTTTTCGGCAAAGTTAGCGAATATATGCATACGCTGCAAACATTACCGCACACCACAGTGTCACAAGAGGTGTATTTTAAGATTTTTTGAGCGGAATAGAGGGCACATCAATCATTTCCACGCCGGGAAATTCACGGGCAAGATAGCGCGATATAAATCCGCGCGTGTCGGCCGCAATCATAGCGTCGGTGTCAAAATGGGTATTATAGAGCACCGCCCGCAGTGGGATACGACGGCTTTTCACCGCCTCGAGCGAGAGGATGGTGTGGTTGATGGAGCCGAGGCTGCCGTTGGTGACGAGCGCGAGCGGAAGTCGGCGTGACGCCACGTAGTCGATGGTGAATGTGGCGTCGTCAATCGGCACCATCAGCCCACCGGCCCCCTCGACGAGCACAACGTCATAGCGGGAGGCAAGCGTCGCCGTGGCGGCGTCAATCGCACCAAGGTCAATCTCGCGGCGGTCGATTGACGCGGCAAGCTGGGGGGAGGCGGGATAGGAGAATATCACGGGGGCGGTCGTGTGGTCGGTGTCCTCCGGGAGCATCCCCGTGCCCATGATGGCGCGGTGCACGTCTATATCCTCCGAATACCCCCGGTTGCCGGTCTGTATGAATTTCTGCGTGACAACGCTCTTGCCGCCGTCCATCATGCGGCGTGCCCACCAGCCGGTGGCATAGCTTTTCCCGGCATCGGTGTGTATGCCGGAGACAAATATCACTTCTGACATGCTCTATCTCTTTTTTAGTATCAGGTAATATGAATGGTAAGTCAGCGGACACCCCTCGCTGTCGCGTGGATAATCACGCAAAAGGCGGCGTGCCGCCGTGACCGGGAGATGCCGTGACAACGGGGTGCCCGTAGTACCCGTGAGCCGCAGATGGCGCATGACCTCCGCAGGGCCACGGAAATGGATGGTGTCACGATGCTCGCCGGCTGCGACAACCTCACACCCCGCCACTTGACGGGTCAGGCCGTCGAGGGCGGGATATCGGAGCGGTGTCCCCACGATACCCGCTATCTCGGAGAGATTTCCGGGGCCGAATGTCGACAGGACCAATAAGCCGCCTGGGTTAAGGCGACGTATGGCATTGGAAATGAAAGCAGGGGCATCGGCAAACCATTGGAGTGTGGAGGACGACACGATGCAGTCGGCCATACTGCCGGAACGCGTAATTTCATCCTCGGCGTCGCATATCCTGACACGGCATCCGGCGACATCACACGGGGCAATGTCCCATAGCTCCACGTCACATGCCGACAGCTGCGGGAGGTACATGCGCGTGAACAGCCCGGTACCCGCGCCAATCTCTATGACACGGCTGCCGGGTGAGGGAAATCCGGCATTCCCCCACATCTCAAGCAGCCTCCCGGCAATGCGCCTCTGGACGATGGCGTTGGCCTCATATGTGTCGCGACTGCGGGAAAATCGGCCTGCCACAAGAGCCTTGTCGACGGGCTGCAATATGGCGTCAAAGTCGGGCATATGCGCGCCCGCGATATGCCGCACGGGGATGCGCGCCCACGCCCGCTCCATATTGGCGGGGGGAAATATGGCATCCGAGGCCGATATGACAGCCTCGTCCCACTCCACGTCGCCGAGCGGCTCACGCGAAAGCTCGAGGACACGCTCAAGCTCACGGCGCAGGTCGCCGATATCGCGTCCCGACAGCAGCGGGGCAATGCGGCGATAGGATTCCGACGAGCCGCATATGCGTCGGTAGAACTTGGCGAGCGTGCGTTCATTAAGGCCGTCGAGCGTGCCACGGAATATCCCCTCCGGGATGCCCGTAAAGTCATCAATGGGGGTCAGCGTGCCGTTAACAGCCACCTTGCGTGTCACAGGAAGCGAGGCCGACATAAGGAAGCGCGAGGCAAAAAACACGCCAAACGACCATGCATATACCTTGATGTCACGATAACGTGACAGCACGGTGATGTCGATGGAGTCATCGCGATAGTCCCATACCACAGCCACGTCGCGGCCATGGTCACGCACGCCGTCAAACAGCCGCCAGTCGGTACCCCACCCTGCAAAAATGAGCAGCAGCCGGTCGGAGCCTGTTGTGGAAATGAACTTCAGCTGCATGGTCGGCAGAGCGGTTTTAGGCAGTCCAACACACCGTCAATATCCCCGTCGGCGAGAGCCGCACTGAGGCTGAAACGCAACCGCTCCGTCCCGGCGGGGACAGTCGGCGTGCGTATGGGGAGCACCTTGTAGCCGCGAGCCTCCAGTTCACGCGAAAGGCCGACGGCACGCTGTGCGTCACCGACAATGAGGGGCTGGATGTGGGAGCATACCGTCGGACTGCCCGACAAGGCCGACAGCCCGTCAGACAGCCGGCGTGCCAATGCGCGCAGACGGCGGCGCGCATCCCCCATCGACAGGGATTGCCTGAGCATATACGAGGTCCAGGCACATGACATGGGGCTTATGACGGTCGAGAATATCAGGCTGCGGGCCTTGTTGACAAGAAATTCCTTAACCTCAGGGGCGACTGACGCATATGCCCCCATAGATGCAAGCGCCTTGCCGAATGTCCCTACCACTATATCTACCTGTCCGAGCCATCCCCCCGCCTCGACGGCCCCAAGCCCTCGTTCACCGACGACGCCTACAGCATGGGCTTCATCCACATAAAGCATCACATCGGGATATTCCTGCCTGATGGCGACAAGCCTGCCGATGTCGGCCCCGTCGCCATCCATGCTGAACACCGACTCCGTTACAACGAGCACACGCCTGTAGCGCGACGCCTCTTTCTGCAATATGCGCTCAAGATGGGCATAGTCATTATGGCGGTAACGGTAAAATGGGGCACGCGACAGCACTATCCCGTCGATTATGCTGGCATGGACAAGCCTGTCGGCAACGATTAGCGTGTCACTATCACCGAGAGCCTGAATAATGCCCGTATTGGCATGGTATCCGCTGTTAAACAGCAATGCGGGACGGCCATAGAGTGTCTCAAGCAGCGATTCGAGCGAGAGATATTCCTCCTGATGTGCCGCGAGCAACCGCGAGGCCGAGGAGGTCATGGGCAACCGACGGTTGGCTTCATCGGCAAAAAACGCCTCCTGCAGGTCATGGCGCGTCGCAAGGCCGAGATAGTCGTTTGACGACAGGTCGACAGCTCCACCGCCCACCCCCTGCGGGAGCGACCGATAATTTCCCGTGGCACGTAATGCGTCGAGTGTATCAGTTATATTCATGTCATTCGCTTATTATTTCAAGCATCCGGGTGACGAGTGTCGTCAATTCGTCGTCCGATATGATGTAAGGCGGCATAACGTAGACATTGCGTCCGAATGGACGCACCCATATGCCCCTGGCCACACATTCACGCTGGAACACGCCGACATCCACCGGCTCCTCCATCTCCACGACACCTATAGAGCCAAGCACGCGCACGTCCTTTACCCCCTTGATGACTGACGCAGGTTCAAGCAGGCGTTTGAGCTGCGACTCCATGTGCGCCACGCGTCCGGCCATATCCTGCCCGGCAAGCATCCTGAATGACTCTATAGCCACGGCACAAGCCAACGGATTGCCCATGAACGTGGGTCCGTGCATAAGCACCCCGGCCTCGCCCCGGGAGATGGTGTCGGCCACATCACGAGTAGTCAATACCGCGCTCATTGTCATGTAGCCTGCCGTAAGCCCCTTGCCGACACACATTATGTCGGGCCTCACGCCCGCATGTTCCGACGCGAAGAAGCGTCCCGTACGCCAAAATCCCGTCGCAATCTCATCAAATATAAGATAGATGCCGTATCTGTCACAAAGGCGGCGTGCCTCAATAAGGTATTGCGGATGATAGAACCACATGCCCCCCGCGCCCTGCACTATCGGCTCAAGTATGAGAGCGGCGATATCATCGTGGTGCTCGTGGAGCAGCCGTTCAAGCGGTGCAATATCCTGCGGATTCCATTCGCCATAAAATCCTGTCACAGGCGACGGGACAAAATAGCGCACGGGGAGAGCCGTGCCAAATGCGCCGTGCATTCCCGTCACCGGGTCGCAGACGCTCATGGCGTTCCATGTATCGCCATGATAGCCTCGGCGTATGGTGACAAAATTGGTGCGCCGGTGATCTCCGTGACGGCTCACGGAAGCCTGTATCGCCATCTTCATGGCCACTTCCACGGCCACAGAGCCTGAGTCGGCATAAAATATATTGTTCATCCCCCCTGGAGCGACACTCAGCAACAGCTTTCCGAGTTCTATCGCCGGGGCGTGGGTGAGACCGCCGAACATCACATGGGACATCTTGCCCAACTGCGACTGAACTGCGGCGTTGAGACGCGGATTGTCATAGCCGTGGATGACACACCACCACGACGACATGCCGTCTATCAGCTCCCTGCCGTCGGCAAGCCTGATGCGACAGCCATGTGCCGACTCAACGACATATGTAGGCAGAGGGTCTATAGTAGAGGTATATGGATGCCACAGATGGTTCCGGTCCCAATCATCATGGAGCACAGCCCCTGTGGGATGCTTAATCTGTTCCATTGCTATCATGATTATTACCCGACAAAAATACAAAAAATAGTTGAGCTGTGACAGCTGTCATGGCTATTATGAGGGGCATAAAAAAGTAGCCGCCCGGAGGGACTCGGTCTCTCCGGGCGGCCTTAGGGGGCGGTTACCTACTCTCCCGCTTTCGCAGTACCATCG
>ERZ808042.363-NODE-363-length-31407-cov-6.650654_pt1 | contig 31407 bp, 28 predicted proteins | sample MGYA00380193_ERZ808042 | MGnify/ENA primary metagenome ERZ808042 (study PRJEB31490, sample SAMN06133401) | mouse gut metagenome | isolation source: M1_2 | host: mice | place: China: Chengdu | collected 2015-05 ...
GAATTATCGTAAATCCTTTAAAGGGGAATTGGAACATGAAACTGCACCAACATGGAAAATGAAGATATTATTCGTATTCTTGAATCCTATGTATAAAGTTTGGCGTAAATTGAAGTGTTTGAAAAATAATATAGCTCAATATTTATAATGATACCTAAACTCATACATTACTGCTGGTTAAGCGGTGATGAAGTCCCTGAAAAGTTGCAACGCTGTATGGATAGCTGGAAGAAATACCTTCCGGACTATGAATTTGTTTTGTGGGACTTAAGCCGTTTCAACGTCAATCAATCCCTTTGGGTTCGGCAAGCTTTTGAGGCGAAGAAATATGCTTTTGCTGCCGATTATATCCGCTTGTATGCGGTTTATCACTATGGCGGAATATATATGGATATGGATGTGGAAGTGGTCCGCAATCTCGATGCGCTGCTTGATGCGGATTATATGTTTGGGCTGGAAACCCGGGAAGGGGTGGAAGCGGGTGTGTTTGGAGCAAAAGCATATAACCCTTACATCGGTAAGTGCTTGGATTATTACGAAGGACGTGCTTTTAAGAAGAGGGATGGTAGTTACGATATTCGTCCGTTGCCTTCCATCATGTATGAGATTTTGTCGGACAACTATACCATATTGCCGAGAGTGACCGTAGAACTCCCTTCCACTTCCGATGTCATGTTGCTTTTTCCGGCTGATTATCTTACGGCAAAATCTTATGAGACAGGAAAAGTGAGAGTGACCGGAAATACGTATACCATCCACCATTTTGCAGCTTCATGGGTTCCATTGAGTACTAAGGTGAAAGAAAAGATATATAAGTGGATTTCTAAACAGCGTTTTTTAGCCTGGGTATATAATAATACATATAAGAAAATGAAAGCATTGTGTGGCGGGAGAATATGAATTGGAGAAATGTACCGCTTCCGGAAGAAATAAAATATTTCCGGCGAATAGATTCTCAAATAGAATGTGTAAATTTGTGATGCTATAACCAGTAATGCGATGCGCCTACAGTTTGCCGAAATACAGACCATTATTCGTGTCGCCAAAGAAATCTATGGCGAAGGTGTAAAAGTTTACCTTTTCGGTTCCCGCTTGGATGATGGGAAACGCGGAGGGGACATAGACCTGCTGGTACGTACGGAGGGGGAAAGAAAAAATGTATTGGCGCGCGTCCGTATGCTTGCGCGGTTGAAGCACTGCCTGGGTGAACAGAAGATAGATATTATCGGTGACTATGAGGAGTCGCCGGTGGTATATGAAGCGTTGAAGAAAGGAGTGTTGTTGACATGACGGAGAGAAAGCAGGAAATCATAGAACGTTTGCAGAGGGAATGACTATCCTTTGCTTGAGTCTGATGTCGTTGCTATTCTGAATGAGTTGTTCACTAAGATAGAGGTGCTGTTCGGGATTTATCATAAGTTGAAGAATATTTATTCCGCTAATATATCTGATTATAAATGAGAAACGGGGAGCTTTTTCAAAGCTCCCCGTACTCCGCCACCACATTGAAGCAGGGGCACGCTTTCTGTGGGTCGAGGTCGTGGTGCCCCACCACCAAGGCTTTGGGAAACATCCGCCGCAGTTCGCGCAGCAGTGCCACGAGCGATGCTTTCTGCTCCCGGGTACGGGTGTCGGCGGGGTGTCCGTCGGCGGTGAGTCCGCCTTCGTAGCAGATGCCGATGGAGTGGCGGTTGTGGTTCCGGCAGTGTGCGCCGGCCTTCTCCAGCGGGCGGCCGCGGTGTATCTCGCCGTCGCGCGTCAGGTAGAAGTGATAGCCGATGTCGCTGAAGCGGCGGTGAAGGATGTGGTCGCGGCGGCACTGCTCAAAGCTCAGGCGCACGCCCTGGGGCGTGGCCGAGCAATGGATGATGAGGAGCGTGACGGTTCTCATCGGCCTATGCAGGAACTAAGGCCGAATACTCCCGCCAGCGCGCTGGCTACTGCGATGATAGCTTTGAGGACGATGCCCCATGCGGATGATTTTGAGGATTTTGTAGACATAAGTTTTTGAGATTTATGATTTAAGATTTATGATTTATGAATTTCATAATCGGTTATAGGTAGGTCAGCCCAGCGGGTCGGTCTCTTCGCCGCCGGTGCCTTCGCTGCCGCCGCCGGGATTGCCGTTGCCGCCGGTTCCGTCGCCGGTTCCGCTGTCGCCCACGCTGTACAGGGTGGCTTCTTTCAGCTGGCCTTCGAGGTTGATTTGGGCGTTGCTCAGTTCGCCGGTGGCGCGGGCGCGGAGACGCAATCCCTTGATGTTGTTGGCGATGGTGAAGTCGGCTGCCGAGGTGGCGCCTTTCCGGCTGACGATGCCCACGGAGAAGATGGCGAGGTCGTCCAGCTTGACGTTCTTGCCGTCGAGGATGAGCTCCTTGATGCAGGAAATCATGTCGGCGAGCACGCCTTTGATGACACCGGCCGAGAAGGGCGTGTTGTGGTTGGCCATGTGCTTGGCAAGGGTTTCGGTGTTGTAGGTCTCCTCGATGAGGGGATGGGCGTACCAGAGTCCTTTCAGCGGGCTCTTTTCGCCTGTCACTTGGTACTTTTTGTAACGAATCATACTTTTTAAAATTTTGAATTGTTAATTTTGAATTTTGAATTGATGATTTCTGAATTTTGAATTTCGAATGATGGGTCTTGGATTTCACATTTTCTTACAACGTGAGTCGCGCAGCCCATTCAAAATTCATAATTCAAAATTCATAATTCCTTTGTGATCACAATGCGAAGATACGACACCCCCGTGGCGGGTTTGTCACTTTCTGTCCGTTACGGTTCGTTAGGGTTCGTTTTTGTTCGTTATTGTCGGCTTTGAGGGCGGTGGTGTGGAAGTTTTTTGTTATCTTTGTGACAGTAAGAGCTTCAAAAACAGATGAATATGGAATCTTTCAAGATACGCACCTACGGGCGGACGGAACTCGCCCAACTCTATTGTCCGGGACTTTGCCCGCAAGCTGCGTTCCGCAAACTGAACCAGTGGATAGACTTTCATCCTACGTTGCGGAACGAGCTTCATGCCTTGGTGCCTTCGGACAGGGTGCGGACGTATACACCGGCGCAGGTGCGGCTCATTGTAGAGGTTTTGGGCGAGCCTTGCTAAACGTCAGGTTTACGGCGCTAAACGTCAGGTTTACGATGCTAAACGTCAGGTTTAGGGAAACCAAACCTCACGCCTGCGGAGTCTCCGTGTAGCGCCCCATGGCGTACAGGTTTTCCTGAATGGCTTCCGCCGTGAGTTCTATGACGCGGTAGCCCCGCTTGCCGCTCGCGCGCATGGACTCGAATCCGGCCTCTCTCAGCGCCATGCCTATCTTCACGGGGCTTAGTTTCTGGCGCACGCCCGCGTTGAGGCGGCAGAGTATCTGCGAGTTGGTGATGAACATACACCGTTCGCCCGGCATGGGGCGGCGGTAGTGGGCGTTGACGAGCTCCTGCTCCAGGCAGGGCACCTCGAAGTAGCGGTTGTGCTGGCTCAGCGCTTCCAGCTCGTGCTCTTCGAGCCAGTAGTGGTAGCCCGCTTTCAGCAGGGCGTAGACTTGCGAGTAGACACCGGTATAGTCCACGGGAAAGTCGTAGGGACTGTCGATGTTCTCCACCTCGAAGGGCAGCCAGCGGCGGTTGCCGGTGGGGTCCGTGAGGAAGTGGATGTTGTTGCTCGTGCCGCAGAAGCTGGCGATGTGGGCGCGGTGCTCCTTGTAGTGGGCGTAGGCGGCGCGCTCGTTCACGCTCTTCATGGTGGTGAGCGCCTTCAGCTGGCTCACCTCCTGCGGTTCCAGCTCGTCCAGCTCTTCCAGGCAGACGATGGCGAACTCGGAGAGGGTGAGCAGGTCGTCGCGCGTGATGCGGCGGGCGTTGGACTTGAGGTAGAAGTAGCGGCGCAGCTCGGGCGCGAGCAGGTTGTTGAGCCAGGTGGTCTTGTAGATGCCCTGGCGGCCGGTCAGCACCAATATTTCGTGGTTCACCGTCTCCTTGTCGAAGAGGGAGGCCACCATGCCCACCAGCCATTTCTTGAAGTAGGGGGCGAAGGGGATGGTGTTGTTGCGCACGTGCACGCGGGCGGCGAGCTGCGCGATGTGGTCGGTGACACCGTCCCAGGGCGGGAGGTTTTCGAAGTACTCCTCAAAGGGGTTGAACGGGACGACGAACTCCGATTCGAGCACCGCCCGTATGTGGGCCGCCTGTCCCGGTTTCGCTTCCTTGCACATCCGGCACCAGAGGGTGTTGACGTAGCGGTCGGTCAGCTCTTCGTATTCTCCGTTTCCGTCGGCGGCAAGCACTTCGCACTTGCCGGTGACGGTGTTCTTGCGGAACGATGCCTGGGTGCTGAGAAACTGCTCGATGTCGGCCACTGACGCTCCGGCGAACTCCTGCCGCTGGCCGCCGCCGCCGTACTTTCCGCTGCGTGCGGGGGCGAGCGAGCGGCTGCCGTGTTCGCTGACGTTGAGGTAGCAGGAGGCGAAGATGCCTGCCACGTCGCCGTCGTAGTCGGCGAAGCGCTCCACCGCCCATTCGGTGGCAAGGGGCTGCGCCACGCCGTAGGCGTTGAGCAGGTAGCCCGTGCGCATGATGTACTCGTTGTGATGGTGTGCCGTGTATTCCACGCCCTCGTCGGCCAGCTGGCGGGCGGCGGCATCGGTGGCGCGCTTCAGCCGTCGGCGGCTCTTGGCGTCGGCGGTGCTGGTGGTGGCGGCAGTGGCGCGGGAGGCGCGTGCCGTGGTGGCGGCAGGTGGGTCGAAGGGCAGGGCGTCGGGGTTGAAGAAGAGCTCCGCGTCGTGCGCCAGTCCGCTCAGGCGGGTGGCGTTCTTGCATTTCGGGTCGCATTCGAGCCCGGTGAGACGCGCATAGTGCTCGTTGATGGCGGCGAAGGCGCGGTTGTGCAGGCGGTGGTTCTTCTCGCCGTTGTCGGTCAGCCCGGTGTAGCGGCACAGCAGCCGGATGCCCTGCCCGCTGATGGTGACGTACTGGAGCAGCGTGTGCTTGTCCGCGCGGAGCAGTTGCAGGCAGTGCGCCATGCGTTCGGACGGCACGTGGTCGATGTCCACCAGGCAGAGCCCCGTCCATCCGCAGATGTTCGCCTTCCGTTTTCCGCCCTCGAAGCGCACGCCCACGGCGAAGCAGGGGCACGATGCCTTCTCGCGGGCGGCAGCGGTGGTCTGCCCCTGCTGCAGGTAGTAGCGGTGCTTGTCGGTATGCTCGGCCACGGCGCGGTTGTCGCGCATGAGGTTGATGACTGTGTTCAGGTCGACTTCCGTCGGGCAGGTGTCTGCGTAGCCTTTGAAAAGGCTGATTTGGATTTTTTCCATACTGGGTTGTTTTTCGGTTTTTTACGTTTCGGGGGGAGCGCTTTCGGTCGCACTCCCCTGTATGCCGGGTGTAAAGGTGCGAATAATAACCGGAATTTTATAGCGGCGTGTTTTCCGTATGTGGAAAACATCCGCACGATATTTAACTGTAATTAACTTCATGGCTCGAGCTGTTACGCATGGGTGCTATCCGGATTTAATAATTTGATAATTAAAAAATTAGATACAATGAAGTGTAAACCCGCTCCCAATGCCGAATTGGGAGAACTCCTGACCTTGTTGCAGGAACTGGTTCCCGTGCGCGGCGAGCGTCTCACGGTCCGCGTCATTTGCCGGTGTGCCGGCATGAGCAGTAAAACTTATACAGCTTTAAAGGGGGCTCCGTACCCGACCTTCTGCCCTACTATGCGGTGCTCCGCATCTATATAGGCGAACTTCTCGTCTGTGGGGATGCCGGCACGCTGCACGATGTGCTGAAAGAGCTGTACGAGCGTCTCGAGCGTGACTATTGCAACAGGTAGTTTTTTTTGGATGCCTTGACACCCTGGCACCCTGCTTGCGAAACTTTTCTCTCCTGTACGCGCGCGAGGGATACGAGTCTGAAACTCGGAAAAAAATCTCTCCTGCGCGCGCGAGGGAAAAGTTATGCAAGGGGGTGACAGGGTGTCACGAGGCATACTGCATTTTAATGAAATTCATAAACAAATAAAAATGATTCGATGAAAGCTTATGTCATAAATTTGGAGCGTTCCGTGGAACGTAGGGAGTATATGGAGAAACAGCTGAAAGAAATGGTGTGCCTGCAACCGGAATTTGTGGAAGCTGTGGATGGTCGGTGTATGGTTGAAGAGGAACGTAAACGACTTTTCGACGACGAACTGTTTCGGAAAAGAAATGCCGCCGTCGCCCGTCCCGGCGAAGTGGGATGCACGCTCAGTCATCAGAAGTGCTATCGGAAAATTGTCGGAGAAAACGAACCGTATGTCCTGATTCTTGAAGATGATATACGCATACCGGACTATGAGGAGTTTAGAAATGTATTGACAAAGATTGATACCCTGATGAAGACGGACGAACCTCTGATAATACTTTTGTCCGGTTGGTATTGGTATTGGAATGCTTCGCCGTTGGCAGGCAACTATAAACTGGCAAATGTGTATGATGCTTTCTTGACACATTCGTATGTCATCAATCGGGCTGCGGCAAGGCTGCTGATAGAGGAAAGGCCTTTTATTATAGCCGACGACTGGGGATATATTCGTAAAAAGAATATACGTTTGCGTGCGGTGCTCCCCCATCTGGTGGAGCAGAATTGGGACGGAAGTATAGTGACTACGGTGAATGTAGAACCAAACAAACGTAAAAATATCGGTTGGTATATGAAGAATTGCATTCGCCTTTCTATTCTGAAAACCCTGTCCTTGTGCGGACACTTCGAGAAAGCATGACTGCCTGTATGATGACAGGCATATTATCCGTTTTTTTAATGAAAAAAGTTATCGCCCATACCTAAAGTTTCAGTTTTGATACCGATATACAATGTCGAGAAGTATATCGAACGGTGTGCCCGTTCTCTATTTCCTTGTATTGGCGCATCGTGCTGAAACAATTGCTTGTCCGGTTTCAATGTAATGGCTTTTGTGGGGAGAAAACTACGTTCGATAAAGAAATGAACCGAATGGTGAAGAATATAAACTTGTCTCTTCTCTTGTTTTGTTACGTCTTTGCTTTCTACCTCGGAAGCATAAGCGTCTCTTTGCTGATTGCAGTTCCTTTGTATGCAAAAGCACTGCTGAATAGGGAGTTTGCAAGGGAGATTCGTTTCGTCTTGTCTACAAGCCTTTTGAGGAGCGTATTGCTCCTTTGGTTCGTATTGCTTTTCTGCGCTTTTCTGTATCCGGTATTGTTCCTGACTTTCGACTATTCCTTTTTGCGTGTGATAGGTATGCAGGGAGTACATATTGCGGCGGCGCTTCCGGTATTGGCGTATCTTCGCCATGAGGGTTTTACACAAGAAAAGGTGGAAACTTGTTTTATCGCCATATTCGTTGTCCAGACTTTCATACAATTGATTGTGCTGAATAACGAGTTCTTGAGTAATGCGATACAGGCGTTCAACCGTTTCGACCCCGAAGACCTTGCCGGGGCGGGAAGCAACATCCGGGGCAAGGCGCTGTCGGCTGCCACCACTTACCATCTGACGTTGGCCTACGGAGTTGGGTTTATCGTTTATGTAAAACGACTGTTGAGCGAGAAAGCGTCCTTAAGGAACATATGTATAGGTGTGTTGCTATTTGTAGGTATCTTCTTTGCCGGAAGGTCTGGCTTTGTGGCCTGCCTGATAGGGGCTGTCGGTTATCTGTTTTATAACAGGGATACCACGATAGTGCATAAGCTGGGGATATGTATCAAAATCCTGTTGCTTCTGACAATGGTTATTTGCATCCTTTTGGCGGCATTGTCCGTCTGGACCCCGGAGTTTTACGCATTGCTGATGGACACGGTGCTGCCATACGCTTTTGAGTTTTTCTATTCAGTGGACAAGTCGGGCACGATGGAGACGGCTTCTACCAATCAGTTGATGGATATGTGGAAGTCGGACTTCAATCCGTTGGAATTTGTTTTTGGTTCAGGGATGTACTCCAACCCGGACGGGACGTATTATATGCACGTAGATCCGGGTGTCCTGAGACATTTGCTGTTTATGGGGATACCGGGGTATATTGTTTTGGTTGTGTACCAGTTGTACCTTTTGCCGTTTTGGAAGATGAACGGCAAGACGAGATATTACAGTGTGTTGATTCTTATATTTATTCTGGTAATGGATTTTAAGGGAGTGACTGTAGGAGTGAATAAGTTCATAATGGCGATAACTCTTTTATTGTCTTTCTTGTATCTCTATATACCGCAAGTTTCCAAACATGATTAAACGTATATTGTTTATTACAGCTTATCCGCCCAATATCAGGACTGCAGGGCAGAGTTATACATGGCGTTTGTTGAAAGAACTGTCTCAAGAGTATCAGGTCGATGTGATTTATTGGAAGTATGGAGATCATCAGACGGATTTCCTTGAACGAATTAATACAATGGCTTGTTATACTCCAAATCCTGTTATAAGAACCTTGTTTTATTCTGTATGTTTAGGTGTATTCCCTTTGTTTACAGTTCGTTTTAATTGGAATGTTGTCAGGCGATTGAGACGGATAGCTGGTGAGTATGATGTGGTATATTTTGATTATAGCCAGACATTTGTTTATTCATCTTTTATAAATCATCCGTGCAAAATAAAAATGTGCCATGATGTGATTGCCCAAAAATATGGCAGGAAGAAGTTTTCTTTTTGGTATAATTGGTGGGTACGCTTGTCGGAACGTAATTTTCTGAAGAGACAAGACCATATTTTGTGCTTTTCGGAGAAGGATCGGAAACAATTGGACTCATTGTATAATATAAAGGCTTATGTGGTTGCTTTTTATATAGACGATAAGATAAAGAGTATAAATCTGTCAGCAATTCAAATAGAACAATGTTTCTTTTTTTATGGAGCATGGAATCGAAAGGAAAATGCGGAAGGATTGTCATGGTTTATCAAGGAAGTTCTTCCTCATTGCAAGAAATCTATCCGCTTTAAAGTGATAGGTGGCGGACTGCCGGATGATTTGGCAAATAGCATAACAAAATCCTCTAATATGGAATATTTGGGGTTTATGGATAACCCGTATGTACAAATAGCAAAATGTCAAGCATTGATAGCACCGCTTTTTAATGGAGCGGGAGTAAAAGTAAAGGTTATTGAGGCATTGGCTTTGGGAACTCCGGTAATAGGCACTGACATCGCCTTTGAAGGCATAGAAAATATTGTAGCAGGTAGTCGCCATGCATTGACTGAATTCCATAGTCCGCTACAATTAGCGCAACTGTTGAATGAATTTCAACCTGTTCTATTGGATGAGAAAATTGTTCTACAGGCTAAGTTCTTTTCATCGTACTCTGATAACAGATTTGTAAATCTGTTGAGAAGAATCTGTGTTTAATTCTGAATCAATCAATATTATAAATCATGATTGCAGCAAAAAAACGAGATGAGTTTTGGGATTATGCACGTGGCTTGGGCATGATACTTGTTGTGTTGGGGCACACTAACTTTATAGGTATGAAGTGGATATATTTATTTCATATACCTTTGTTCTTTATCGTGTCGGGGGCGTTGTTTAGTGTGAGTTCTCCTGTAAGTTCGAAAGTACTGGGCAAACTGAAAAGACTGTACCTGCCTAACCTGAAATATGGGATAATGTTCCTTCTGTTGCATAATCTGTTTGTTTCCTTGCATCTTTATGCCGGGGCGGAACACTATTCTGTTACAGATTATTTTCGTGGTCTGATAAAAATTCTCTGTTGGGGTAATGAAGAATTGGGTGGAGCCATGTGGTTCTTGCGTTCTTTGTTCTTTTCTTATTTATTGTATGTATGCTATTTCTGCATAAAGGAAAGTGATTGGCAGACAGGAGGAAAGAAATGCAGGGTGAGCCTGTTTTTCTGTTTGATGGTTGTAACCTGTGGCTGGATATTTGTGAATGTTCATTCAATCTTCTCTTTAAGGACGATGATTACGATACCGTGTATTGTCTTGCCCTTTATTCTGTTTGGGCAATGGATACGAAAGACGGATTTCAGAAAACGGTTGGACAAAAAGACGTGTGTCGGCCTTGCCGTGTTTTCCATGGCGTTGTTGGTACCGACATCGTGGTATGCCCATATAGACCTGGCTCATCTGCAGTTGCCTAATTTCGTGGTATATTATTTGTTGGGCATTACGGGCTTTGTATTAGTTGCAAGCAGCAATACAATCTTGTCCGGTACGAAAGTTTATCATTGGATTGTCTATGTAGGCAATCATTCTATCCCGATTTTGGCTTTGCATTTTCTTGCCTTTAAGCTTGTGACATTTATCTATGTGTGTGCAACGGACAATACGATTGACCTGTTGTCGGCTTTCCCCTCTCCGGATTTGCCGGACAACCTGTTTCTTCCGCTGCTCTATGCCTTGGCGGGAGTTTGTCTGCCTTTATGTTTAAGCAGATGGTTTCGATTTGCTAAAAAATACATTCTTCATTTCTTTAATTTATAAATCATGCTGACAGCATCCGTTGTAGCGTTTCATACCTCGCACAGAGACTTGAAACGGCTGGCAGACTGCGTACTGCGGTCTCCTATTGACGTGTTTTTTATCATCGACAATTCGTCGAACGACAGTTTGCGTGAGTTCGCCGCACTGTCTGATAAGATTGTGTACATATACAGTGATAACCTTGGCTTTGGCAGCGGGCACAACATTGCCATCCGCAGGTCGATAGAGCTGGGAGCGCAATACCATGTGGTGATAAATCCCGACATCTATTGGGAGGGGGATGTGGTGAAACCGCTTGTCGACTTTATGGACTGCAACCCGGATTGCGGCCTGGTGATGCCGAAGGTGTTGTATCCCAATGGCGACATCCAGCATCTGTGTAAGTTGCTGCCTACGCCGATGGATTTGTTCGGCAGGCGGTTCATCCCCTTGAAAGCTTATCGGGAAAGGCATGATACGCGGTATGAACTGCACCGCACCGGCTACGACAAGGTGATGGAGGTACCTTCGCTGTCGGGCTGCTTCATGTTTGTGCGGGTGGAGGTACTGAAGCAGGTGGGCGGCTTCGACGAGCGGTTCTTCATGTATGCCGAAGACCTGGACCTGTGCCGACGGATAGGCGAAGTGTCGAAGACGATGTTTTATCCCGGGGTCTCCATCTTCCATGAGTACGAGAAAGGTTCTTACAAGAACAGGAAACTGCTGAAGTATCATATCTGTTCCGTGGTGAAGTATTTCAATAAATGGGGGTGGATATTCGACAGGAAAAGGAGAGCGGCGAACAGGAAATGTATGGAACAACTTGACGTAAAATAGAGTTTGTATGGAAATGAATTATAAGATTGCTGATACCCGGAAGATTATGGATTATATCACCGCCCGGCAGGAGTCGGTCACGGTGGAAGATATCATGCGACATTCCGGTGCGGACAAGCTCCGCGTATATCCTGCCTTGTTCGAGCTGGAGCAAGACGGCTGGCTCGAGGTGGTGGAACGTGAAGAACTCGGAGCGCCGCTGGCGGTGCGCAAAAGGCGGGAAGCTCCGTCGGCGTGGCACGGCAGTGTGTGAATGCCGCAGTGAAACAGGCACACGACAGGTAACAGCGGTTACTTTGTTTTAGGCGCAGCCGGAATCGCTCCTTTGCGGGTGGCTCCGGCTGTTTTTCATTCCATCAAACCAGCACCTCGATTTTCAGTTTCCCGCCAAGACCACGTTCCACGATATCATACAAAGTTTTCAGCGTGATGTTTTCTCCATCATTTTCTACTTTGGAGATAAAAGTACGCTTCTTGTCTATCTTGGTGGCAAGTTCGGCTTGCGTCATTGCTTTTTTCTCTCTTGCATCCCGTATTTTGAACCCGACGCGTAGTGCTTCAAGTTCCCTTTCTATCCGGTCGCGTTCAGGTGTACCCACTTGACCGTAGTAGTCATTTTTGATTTGGTCTAAAGTCTTTGTATTCATTTGTTCGTCTCCTTCCTTTTTTCTTCGTAGTATTCATTCATCAGCCTTACAGCACGGTTTATTTCCATTGGCGGTGTCTTTATTTTCATACTGCAAATGTAATTTATAAATTACATATACGTAAGCTATGATAGGAAATAACTTAGGTAGAATCACGCTTTTCTCATTTGAAGGAGTTGCCGGAAGCTAAAAGGTATAGGCCGATACTTCTCGTTGTAACGTTTCATACCTCTGTGGAATTATAAAAAAATAGTTGCTTTTTAGGAATACAATGTTTTCCTTTGCAAACTAACGGATTAAGGATATGGATAAAGAACAAGCTATAAAATTGGCACAGCGTTATAAGGAGACCTTATAGAACCCGTTTTGCTTGTTGAGGATATGGACAATCCCCTGTATGCCAACATCCTCAAAACCGAATATTGATATAAGAAAGGCGGTGTACGGAATCAAGTGAGAGCGGTGGCGCTCTTAATGAAAAATCTGTGGAGTGAAAAGATGAAAAACTGTACACTATTTTGTTGTGTAATAATAAAGTGGTACATTTGCATAAAAATGAGAATTATGGCTATAACGATAAAAAATATTCCGGTTTTAGAGGGCGCTACGGCAGAAGAGTTTGTGCGCAGTGCTGATGAAAACACGGTAAAAGCAACGCCTCGTTTGTCGGATTCAGCCAAGAAACGCTTGCAGAAAGTGTTGGAAAAATCCCGTTCTTTCCGGTTTAACTAACGATGAGCGATATTTCTTTATATGATGATTGTGTCATGCTCGCCTACAATAATGAAGTACGTGAGAATTGTCTCCCTTTCAGTTGTGGTGTGGATGATTTGGATGATTTTTTCCTTAATGATGCCGATTTATATGCGGAAGAATTGCTGGGGAAAACTTATTGTTGGGTGACGACAGAAGTCCCGCACCGTATTATAGCATTGTTTACGTTGTCGAATGACAGTATCAAGACCAAACTGATGTCTTCCGGTGATAAAAATCGCTTTCAGCGTAACATTGTAAACCCTAAGAGGGGACGCAGTTATCCGGCTGTGTTGATAGGCAGGTTGGGTGTCAATCGTGAATTTCAAGATACGCCGAGCCATATAGGGCGGCAACTGATGTCTTTTATAAAGGACTGGTTTCGGCATGAGGACAATAAAACAGGATGCCGATTTATTGTGGTAGATGCCTACAATGAGGAAAAGGTGCTTATGTATTATGAGAAAAACGGCTTTGTTCCTTTATATAAGACTGAAGAGATAGAAAAGCAATATTATGATATTCCGCAAGATGAACCTCTGAAAACTCGCCTGTTGTATTTTGATTTGAAGCGAAACTGAGAAGAACTCTGAACAGATTTCTTCGTATTTTGCTTTCTGCTCTGAACAAATTTTGCCGCATTTTGCTTTCTGCTCTGAACAAATTCGTATCTTTGTGGTGAAATAAGTCTCAGTTATGGATAGTCTGTTTTTTAAACAAGAAAGGATGTTGGCGCAGACAAGTACCCACATTATAAGGGAACTGATGAATAAAATTCATTGGAACAACCGTCTGATTGCCGTTCGGGGCTCCCGTGGTGTGGGAAAGACTACGCTGATGTTGCAATATATCAAGTTGAATTACCGGCCGGGGAGCAGGGAGGTGCTTTATTGTACGCTCGACAGTATTTATTTCAGTAATCATTCTTTGTTGGAACTGGTGGAGAAGTTCTATCTCCAGGGAGGTAAACATCTGTTTTTGGATGAAGTGCACAAGTATCCCACTTGGAGCAAGGAACTGAAGGAAATTTATGAACTGTATCCGTCGTTGCGGGTGGTGTTCAGTGGATCGTCATTGCTCAATATACTGAATGCTGATGCGGATCTCTCAAGGAGATGCCTCGCATATAATATGTATGGACTGTCGTTCAGGGAGTTTATGATGTTCTATAAGAACATTCGCTTTCCGGTGGCTACCCTGCAGGAGGTGCTGGAGAACGCGGGCGATATTTGCCGGGCTGTGAACGAACAGTGCAGGCCGGTGCAGATGTTCAATGAATATTTGCGCGAAGGCTATTATCCTTTTTATACCGGTAATCGGGAGGACTATTACATGAGCATTGAGAATGTGGTGAATTTCGTCCTCGAGCAGGAGATGCCTTTGTTGTGCGGGGTGGATCCTGTGTATATAAGAAAGTTGAAGGCGTTGCTGGGTGTCTTGGCATCGTCCGTGCCTTACGAGGTGGATATTACCAAATTGGCAGGTGTGATAGGGCTGTCCAGGAATTCGGTGATTGCTTATTTGCAGAACTTGGATCGGGCGGAACTGCTGACGTTGCTGTATTCCGATTTGGCTTCTGTCAAAAAGATGCAGAAACCGGATAAAATATATCTTCAGAACCCGAACCTGCTCTATGCGGTGGCCTCTGCCCCAGTGCAGGTCGGCACGGCAAGGGAGACGTTTGTGGTAAGCCAACTGGCGGTGAACCATGAAGTGGAGTATGGAAAGACACAGGGGGATTTTGTGGTCGACCATAAATATACACTGGAAGTGGGTGGGGCGGATAAGACCTTCAGGCAAATAGCTGGTTTGCCGGATTCTTATATCCTGGCTGATAATATGGAATTTGCCACCGGAAAGAAGCTGCCGTTGTGGATTGTGGGAATGACGTATTGAGAGATTTCCCCGTTGATATTTCTTTTTGTTTTTGGAAATAATCGTATCTTTGCGCTGTAATAATTAACATCTTCTGTTTTTATGCAAGAAAAGATTATCATTCTTGATTTCGGCTCACAGACCACGCAACTCATCGGCCGTCGTCTGCGTGAGCTGAATGTATATTGCGAGATTGTGCCTTATAATAAATTCCCCCAAGGGGATGGGAGTGTAAAAGGAGTTATCCTGTCGGGTAGCCCCTTTTCTGTATACGATGCAAGTGCGTTCAAGGTGGACTTGGACGGGATTCGCGGACAATACCCTATATTGGGCATCTGCTACGGCGCGCAATTCATCTCTTATAGCAACGGAGGACGGGTGGAACCTGCCGGAACACGCGAATACGGACGGGCGCACCTCAGCTCCTTCGACCGTGAGAACGTCCTTTTCAAAGGTGTGAAGGCCAACACGCAGGTATGGATGAGCCATGGTGATACGATTACTGCCGTCCCCGGGAACTTCCGGGTCATCGCTTCGACGGACAAGGTGGCGATTGCCGCCTATCAGGTGGAGGGCGAAAAGGTGTGGGGCGTGCAGTTCCATCCGGAAGTGTTCCACAGCGAGGACGGCACGCAGATGTTGCGCAACTTCGTGGTGGAGGTGTGCGGTTGCAGCCAGAGCTGGAGTGCCGCATCGTTTGTAGACACCACGGTGGCGGAACTGAAGGCGCAGATTGGCACGGACCGCGTCATACTCGGGTTGAGCGGCGGCGTGGACTCTTCGGTGGCCGCCGTGTTGCTGAACCGCGCCATCGGCAAGCAGCTGACCTGTATCTTCGTCGACCACGGATTGCTCCGTAAGGATGAGTTCAAAAATGTGATGCACGACTATGAGTGCCTGGGGCTGAACGTCATCGGCGTGGATGCCAGCGGGAAGTTCTTCAAGGACTTGGAGGGCGTGACGGATCCTGAACGGAAACGTAAAATCATAGGACGTGACTTCATCGAGGTGTTCGATGCCGAGGCGCACAAGATAACCGATGCCCGCTGGCTGGCGCAAGGCACCATTTATCCGGACCGCATCGAGAGCCTGAACATCACGGGAAAGACCATCAAGAGCCACCACAATGTGGGCGGTCTGCCCGAGGAGATGAACCTCCGCCTGTGTGAGCCGCTGCAATGGCTCTTCAAGGATGAAGTCCGCCGTGTGGGGCGCGAGCTGGGGATGCCGGAACACCTGATTACCCGCCATCCTTTCCCCGGACCGGGACTGGCTGTGCGCATACTGGGCGACATCACGCCGGAGAAGGTGCGCATCTTGCAAGATGCCGACGATATCTTCATACGGGGCTTGCGCGACTGGAAGGTGAAGGACGCCGACGGCAACGAGACAACGCTCTACCACCAGGTGTGGCAGGCAGGCGTCATCCTGCTGCCCGTGCAGAGCGTGGGCGTGATGGGCGACGAACGTACGTACGAACGTGCCGTGGCCTTGCGCGCCGTGACTTCCACCGATGCCATGACGGCCGACTGGGCGCATCTGCCCTACGAGTTCCTGGGCAAGGTGTCCAATGACATCATCAATAAGGTGAAGGGTGTGAACCGCGTCACCTACGACATCTCTTCCAAACCGCCTTCGACCATCGAGTGGGAGTAAGCGGAAACGGTGAACGGAGTGAATTTATTAACTTTAAATATAGAATAGTATGAAGCAGGACATGATTGTGATTCTGGACTTGGGAAGCCACGAGAATACGGTGCTTGCCCGGGCGGTTCGTGCGTTGGGGGTATATAGCGAAATCTATCCGCACGACATTACGGCGGCCGAGCTGAAGGCGCTGCCCAATGTGAAAGGTATTATCATCAACGGAGGTCCGAACAACGTGATTGACGGGGTGGCCATCGATGTGCTTCCCGAAATCTACGGGGCGGGATTCCCGGTGATGGCGGCCGGACACGACAAGGCTTTGTGCGAGGTGAAACTTCCGCAGTTCACGGACGATGTGGAGGAAATCAAGCGTGCGGTGAAGTCTTTTGTGTTCGATACGTGCAAGGCGGAGGCCAACTGGAACATGGCGAACTTCGTCAACGACCAGATTGAACTGGTGCGCCGGCAGGTGGGCGACAAGAAGGTGTTGCTTGCCCTCTCGGGCGGTGTGGACAGTTCGGTGGTAGCGGCGTTGCTGCTGAAGGCCATCGGGTCTAACCTGGTGTGCGTGCACGTGAACCACGGCCTGATGCGCAAGGGCGAGTCGGAAGACGTGGTCGAGGTGTTCAAAAACAAGCTGAACGCCAACCTGGTGTATGTGGATGCTACCGACCGTTTCCTGAATAAGTTGGCGGGCGTGGCAGACCCCGAGCAGAAGCGTAAGATTATCGGCGGCGAGTTTATCCGCGTGTTCGAGGAAGAGGCGCGCAAGCTCGACGGCATTGACTTCCTGGGTCAGGGAACTATCTATCCCGACATTGTGGAAAGCGGTACGAAGACCGCCAAGATGGTGAAGTCGCACCACAACGTAGGCGGCCTGCCCGACGACTTGCAGTTCAAGTTGGTGGAACCCCTCCGCCAGCTGTTCAAGGATGAGGTGCGTGCCTGCGGTGTAGAACTCGGCTTGCCCTACGAGATGGTTTACCGCCAGCCGTTCCCCGGACCGGGCTTGGGTGTCCGTTGCCTGGGTGCCATCACGCGCGACCGTCTGGAGGCTGTCCGTGAGTCGGATGCCATCCTGCGCGAGGAGTTCCGCCTGGCAGGCTTGGACAAGAAGGTATGGCAATATTTCACCATCGTGCCCGACTTCAAGTCGGTAGGCGTGCGCGACAATGCCCGCTCTTTCGACTGGCCTGTCATCATCCGCGCCGTCAATACGGTGGATGCCATGACAGCTACCATCGAACCGGTGGACTGGCCTGTCTTGATGAAAATCACAGACCGCATCCTCAAGGAGGTGAAGAACGTTAACCGTGTCTGCTACGATATGTCTCCGAAGCCTAATGCTACGATTGAGTGGGAATAGGAAGAGGGGTAAATAGGAAATATCTTTTTGTAAGGAGTTATCGGGAGTGATAACTCCTTACAAAGAAATCAAATTAAACTTTATATCCACTTGCCCGGCAGCGTCTCCGCATGGGGTACCACGATTTCTCCCCGGTGCAGTTCTACCCACCCTTTGTTTTGCATCGAGTTGAGTGCCTTCGACACTCCGAGCCGTGTCTCGTTGATGATTCGTGCCAGGTCTTCCATTTTGATTTTCAGAATCTTCTCGCCTGCCAGCCGTTCCGCGTGGCTAAGGATGAAATGGATGATGCGCGCTTCGGGGTCTTCGCCGGACACTGCCCATAAGCGGTTGTGCAGTATCTGCGTGCGGTTGCTGGCTATGTTCATGTAGTTCAGGCGGAATATCTCGTAGTTGAAAAGCTCCTTCATCACGAACGCCTTGCTGATGCTGACGGTGTGTACCTCGGTCTTGGCGCGGTAGGTGGCGATGTAGCACGTCTTCATCCCGAACATGGAGTAAGACTCAATCAGATAGGGAGCCGGGAAGCATTCCGTAAGGCTGTAAGACAAGTCGGCAGACGATGTGGTGGCGGAGACTTCTCCTTTCAGGATGAAAACCAGCTCATCGCACGGGTCTCCTTGCTTGAGGAGAACCTCGCCCGGCTTGTGTTTTGTGAAGTGCAACTTGACTTTCTCCAGAATGCAGGTGAAGTCTTCTCTGACAAGTCCTTGGAAAAGGGGTAATTGTAATAGTGTGTCGAACATTGTTTCCATATCATCTTTGCCTTCCGTTTTTTCTAGGGGGGACAGGCTAAGAACAAAAGTAGATATAATCGAAGTCTGCCGTAAATACTTGCCTGCTCTTTTTGTTTTTTTTATTATTTCTTAAGCGTGCTACATTTAAAGGGGTTATCGGGAGTCAAAAGGAGTTATCGGGAGTTATCGGGAGTTATCGCCCTTCGGGCTAGGAGTTAGAAGCCAATAGTCTTGTTTATATAAGGCGGTAGTATCGGCCGATAACTCCTAACGGAGCGTAGCGGAGTGATAACTCCCTTTAACTCCCGATAACTCCTTTAAATGTAACACGCTTGCTGAATGCATAAAAATAGATTATATTTGCAGAAAAAAAGGAGGAATATATGTTTTCAGCATTTAATTGGCAGCAGATGACCAGCGCTTTTATCGTGCTGTTTGCCGTGATAGATATCATCGGGTCCATCCCTATCATCATCAACCTGAAGGAGAAAGGGAAAGATGTGAACGCACTGAAGGCTACGTTGATATCGTTTGCCCTGCTGATAGGTTTCTTTTATGCGGGCGACATGATGTTGCGGCTGTTTCATGTGGACATCGAGTCGTTTGCCGTCGCCGGTGCGCTCGTCATTTTCCTGATGTCACTGGAGATGCTTCTCGACATTGAAATCTTCAAGAACCAGGGGCCGATTAAGGAAGCGACGCTGGTGCCGCTGGTCTTCCCGCTGCTGGCGGGTGCCGGTGCCTTCACCACGCTGCTCTCTTTGCGTGCCGAGTATGCCAGTGTCAACATCATCATAGCCCTGGTGCTGAACATGGTGTGGGTCTATTTCGTGGTCCGCATGACCGGGCGTGTGGAACGCTTCCTGGGCAAGGGCGGCATCTACATCATCCGCAAATTCTTCGGCATCATCCTGCTGGCAATCTCCGTGCGCCTGTTCATGGCGAATATCTCGTTACTGCTGGAGAGTCTGCGCGGCTGATAACCCGTTTTTGTGCATTACTGCGGATTATTTGCCTGCAAAATGAAAAAAAACTGACTTTTTGTTTTGCGGAAAGGCTTTAATTCGTAATTTTGGGCATCGCTACAAGCCTTGTAGCGTATGAACCTGGATAATTAACCTTTAAATAATGCACAACTATGAGTTATTTACGATTTGACAAGACCTTGATGGTTAATCTGCAGGAATCTTTGCCAAGGGAGATACTGCGGACTAACAAGTCGGGTGCCTATCATTGTACAACGATTGTAGATTGTAACACACGCAAATATCACGGTCTGTTGGTGATTCCTGTTCCCAACCTGGATGATGAGAACCATGTGCTGCTCTCTTCTTTGGATGAAACGGTAATTCAGCACGGTGCGGAGTTTAACCTGGGGTTGCACAAGTATCAGGGAAACAACTATAGCCCGAACGGGCATAAGTACATCCGTGAGTTTGATTGCGAGCATATCCCGGCGACTACTTACCGTGTGGGAGGTGTCATCCTCCGTAAAGAGAAAATCTTCGTACATCATGAGAACCGGATTCTGATTCGTTACACCTTGGTCGATGCCCATTCGGCAACAACGCTCCGGTTCCGTCCCTTCCTGGCATTCCGCAGCGTGCGCGAATATACGCACGAGAACGCGCAGGCGAACTATGACTATCAGCCGGTGGAGAACGGCATCAAGACCTGTATGTATCCCGGCTATCCGGAACTGTATATGCAGCTCAACAAGAAGAACGAGTTCCATTTCCAGCCCGACTGGTACCGGGGCATCGAATACCCGAAAGAGCAGGAACGCGGATATGACTTCAACGAAGACCTCTACGTGCCCGGCTATTTCGAGGTAGATATAAAGAAAGGAGAGAGCATCGTCTTCTCCGCCGGTATTTCGGAAATCTCGCCGCGCAAGTTGAAGCAGACCTTCGAGGCCGAAGCCGAAGACCGCACGCCGCGCGACAGCTTCTATCACTGCCTGAAGAACTCGGCACACCAGTTCCACAACAAGCAGGGCGAAGAGCATTACATACTGGCCGGTTATCCCTGGTTCAAATGCCGTGCGCGCGACCTGTTCGTCTCCTTGCCGGGACTGACGCTGGCGGTCGACGAGCAGGACGAGTTCGAAGATGTCATGAAGACGGCCGAGAAGGCCATCCGCGCTTTCATGGACGACAAACCGGCCGGATATAAAATCTACGAGATGGAACATCCCGACGTGCTTCTGTGGGCTGTGTGGACATTGCAGCAATATGCCAAGGAGACGTCGCGCGAGCAGTGCCGCCAGAAGTACGGCAAACTGCTGGAAGACATCATGCAGTATATCCGTGGCAGGAAGCACGACAACCTCTTCCTGCACGACAACGGCCTGCTTTACGCCAACGGTCGGGAGAGAGCCGTGACGTGGATGAACTCGACGGCAAACGGACACCCCGTGACTCCGCGCACCGGATACATCGTCGAGGTGAACGCCTTGTGGTACAACGCCTTGCGCTTCGTGGCAGACCTCGTGCGCGAGGGCGGGAACGCGGCGCTTGCCGACGAACTGGACGCACAGGCCGAGGTGACGGGAAAATCCTTTGTGGAGACCTTCCGCAACGAGTACGGCTACCTGTTCGACTACGTGGATGGCTATATGATGGACTGGAGCGTCCGCCCCAACATGATATTCGCCGTTGCCTTCGACTACTCTCCGCTGGACCGCGCACAGAAGAAACAAGTGCTCGACATCGTGACGAAAGAGCTGCTCACCCCGAAAGGCCTGCGTACGCTGAGCCCCAAGAGCGGCGGATACAATCCGAACTATGTCGGTCCCCAAATCCAGCGCGACTACGCCTATCATCAGGGTACGGCATGGCCGTGGCTCATGGGATTCTACATGGAAGCCTACTTGCGCATCTACAAGATGAGCGGCATCTCGTTCGTGGAGCGCTACCTGATAGGCTTCGAAGACGAAATGACCAGCCACTGTATCGGCTCGCTGCCCGAGCTGTTCGACGGGAATCCGCCGTTCAAGGGCAGGGGAGCGGTGTCGTTTGCTATGAATGTGGCAGAAATCCTGCGTATTCTGAAATTGTTGTCTAAGTATAATTTATAAGAGGAGGAACGAAGATGAAAGTTTTAATGTTTGGTTGGGAATTTCCTCCCAAAATATATGGCGGTCTTGCTGTTGCATCGTACGGTATCACCAAGGGGCTGAGTCTGCAGGGGGATGTGGAAACCACTTTCTGTATGCCGAAGCCTACGGGCCAGGAAGAGCCATTCCTGAATATCATCGGCATGAACCAGGTGCCCATCGTGTGGCGCGATGTCGATTACGATTACCTGAAGTCGCGTCTGTCGACGATGAGCCCCGAGCAGTATTACGCCTTGCGCGACCATATCTATTCGGACTTCTCCTATATGCACGTCAACGACCTGGGTTGCATGGACTTTGCCGGAGGCTATCCGGGAAACCTGCACGAGGAGATTAACAACTTCTCCATCATAGCCGGTGTCGTGGCGCGCCAGCAGGAGTTCGACATCATCCATGCGCACGACTGGCTGACCTATCCCGCCGGTGTCCATGCGAAGATGGTGAGCGGCAAACCGCTCTGCATCCATGTCCATGCCACGGACTTCGACCGCTCGCGCGGCAAGGTCAACCCCACCGTCTATTCCATGGAGAAGAACGGAATGGACTATGCCGACTGCATCATGTGCGTCTCTGAACTGACCCGCCGTACCGTCATCAACGAGTATCACCAAGACCCGCGCAAGGTATTTGCCATGCACAATGCCGTGTATCCGCTTTCGCAGGAGTATCAGGACATCCCGCGTCCGGACCACTCCAAAGAGAAGGTGGTCACCTTCCTCGGGCGCATCACCATGCAGAAGGGACCGGAATACTTTGTGGAAGCCGCCGCACTGGTGTTGCAGCGCACCCGCAACATCCGCTTCGTGATGGCAGGCTCGGGCGATATGCTGAACGCCATGATCAACCTGGCTGCCGAACGCGGCATTGCCGACCGCTTCCACTTCCCCGGATTCATGAAGGGAAAGCAGGTGTACGAGGTCTACAAGAACAGCGACGTGTTCGTTATGCCCTCCGTCTCCGAGCCTTTCGGCATCGCCCCGCTGGAAGCCATGCAGTGCGGCACGCCGTCCATCATCTCCAAGCAGTCGGGCTGCGGCGAGATTCTCGACAAGGTCATCAAGACCGACTACTGGGACATCGACGCCATGGCCGACGCCATCTATTCCATCTGCGTGAACCCCTCCCTCTTCCGCTATCTGCAGGAAGAAGGGAAGAAGGAAGTGGACGGAATCACCTGGGAAAAGGTCGGTCTGCGAATCCGTGCCCTCTACGAGGATGTGTTAAGAAACTATGGTAAATAACAAAACAAAAAAATACTCATGAGAACTATCTGTCTTTATTTTGAGATACATCAAATCATACATCTGAAACGCTATCGTTTCTTTGATATCGGTACCAATCATTATTACTACGATGATTATGCCAACGAAACAAGCATCACTGAAGTTGCCGAACGCTCGTACATCCCCGCGCTGAACACGCTTATCGAGATGGCGAAGAACTCGGGCGGCGCCTTCAAGGTGGCTCTGTCCATTTCGGGCGTTGCCTTGGAGCAGTTGGAAATCCATGCGCCTTCCGTCGTCGACCTGCTGCACCAGCTCAACGACACGGGCTGCTGCGAGTTTCTGGCAGAACCCTACTCCCACGGCCTCTCTTCGCTGGCCAACGAGGAGTGCTTCCGCGAGGATGTGATGCGCCAGAGCGCCAAGATGAAACAGATGTTCGGGAAAGCCCCGAAGGTGTTCCGCAACTCCAGCCTGATTTATAACGACGAGATTGGTGCCGTAGTGGCAGACATGGGTTTCAAGGGTATGCTGACCGAGGGTGCCAAGCACGTGCTGGGCTGGAAGAGTCCGCACTACGTGTACCATTGCAACATGAACCCGAACCTGAAGCTGCTGTTGCGCGACTTCAAGTTGTCCGACGACATCAGCTTGCGCTTCTCCAATTCCGAATGGAGCGAATATCCGCTGTTTGCCGACAAGTATATCGGCTGGATCGACGCCTTCCCGCAGGAAGAGCAGGTCATCAACATCTTCATGGAGCTTTGCTCGCTGGGAATGTCGCAACCGTTGTCGTCCAACATCCTGGAGTTCCTGAAAGCGCTGCCCGCCTGCGCCAGGGAGAAGGGCATCACGTTCTCCACGCCTACGGAGATTGTCACGAAGCTGAAGTCGGTGTCGGCACTGGACGTTCCCTATCCGATGTCGTGGGTCGACGAGGAGCGCGACACCAGCTGCTGGCTGGGCAATGTGATGCAGCGTGAAGCCTTCAACAAGCTGTATAGCGTGGCAGAGCGCGTGCACATCTGCGACGACCGCCGCATCAAGCAAGACTGGGATTACCTGCAGGCAAGCAACAACTTCCGCTTCATGACGACCAAGGACAGCAAGGTGGGATTGAACCGTGGCATCTACGAATCGCCCTACGACGCTTTCACCAACTACATGAACATCCTGGGCGACTTCATCAAGCGCGTAGACTCCCTCTATCCGGTGGACATCGACAATGAGGAACTGAATGCCTTGCTCACCACCATCAAGAACCAGGGCGACGAGATAGAAGAGCTCCACAAAGAGCTGGACAAGGCACTGAATAAGCTGGAGAAGGCCACCGAAAAGAAGAAAGAGGCGAAGCCCGCCGCTGCTAAGAAGGCTGCCGCAAAACCTGCCGCCAAGAAGACGGCCGCCAAGAAGGCTGCCAAATAAAGCCTACAGGCAGGCGGCGCTTTTATAGCGTATAGTAATAAAGAGGGTGTCAAAACACATATCTTCTATTTTTCTTTTAGGCACGGATTACGCGAGTTTCACGGAATAATTAAAGAAAATATTCCGTGAAATCCGTGAAATCCGTGCCTGATTTATATCACAGTGTCACTCTTTTCTTATTTCGTTTTATTTGAGGAGTTATACTCCGCTGCGCTCCGTTAGGAGTTATCGGCCGATACTATTGCCTTGTATAAGCAAGACTGTTGCGGACACGGATAAAACAAATGATGCAGATTTTATATTTTTTTTCTTCTACTGCAAAGAGAGAAAAGAAAAAATAAAAACCTGCATCATCCCGCGGTCACCGCGTCTCAAATTTAATGAAAAATATATGCACGCTATATGGAAGGATATACCCCCCAATAAAGTTCTACACTATTTCTGTAAAGTGGCACTTTAGCTTCGTAAAGTGGCACTTTAGCTTCGTAAACCTGACCTTTAGCTCCGTAAACCTGACGTTTAGCCTCGTAAACCTGACGTTTAGGTCCGGCCTTTCCGCCCCTACCGGTTGAAGGTGGTGTATGTGACTTCTATCTGCAACTTGCTTCCGCCGTTGTCGGGGTCACCGCCCTTCAGCTTGGTCATGCTCGGCTTCAGGTCGTGCTGGATGCCAATCATGGTAGGGTTGGTACTGTTGTTGTCGTAAGAGACAGATACGGGGATAAGCACTACCTTGTCCCAATCCGGGTTTTCTGCCTGCCATTTGCTTTCGTCCCACGACGAACCGGCTTCTTCCTTGGCTGCCTTCTTCTCGTTGATACAAGTGGAGACGAGGCGTGCTATGTTCCTGAATGTATATTGGTTGGTCTCTACGCTGTTGTGGGTGGCTATGAATGAAGTCACGTTGTCGGTCACCTTGTTCTCTTTGAAGAACGTGTCGACGTCTTTCTTCCTTATCAGCAGGATTGTTCCGGGCGCGCTCATGCTGAACCGGTTCTTGCTGTCCTGGCTGTAATTGGTGAAAGTCAGTCGGGCGGCATTGAGGGTGTCGTTGGCAAGCTCGCCGTATATCTCGTCGTAGGGCAGGGTGGCCTCCGTGAAGATGCCTTCGGGCGACTTCAGGTAGGTATGGCTCTTTTCCGCAAGTCGGTCGGCCACGTCCTGCGACCGGTTTTCAAACTTGTTGGCCTGGATGACTTCCTTGGTGGAGGCAAACACGGTGGCGGTGGCAAGGTAGGTGGAGTCTTCGCCGACTTCGCCGTTCTTGTCCGTGGCTTTTTTCAGCAGTTTGAGTCCTGTTTCCTCGTCCACGTAGTGGAAGCGGAACTGCATCTGCAGGTCTACGCGGTCTACGTAGAGGATGGTTCCCGTGCCGTAGTCCGTTTTCAGGTACACTCCGCTGAAGATGTTCTCTATGAAGGTCTCGGCGTTGTCGAAGTAGTTGTTCTCCTTGTTCTGATAGGCTCTGTTCAACGCTAAGATTTCGTTGCCGCGCTCTTTGCTTAAGGGGAACGTCACGTTGGGATAGTAAAGGCTGTTTCCGTTGGCATCGGTCGCGTTCCTGACGGAGTCGGGAACGGAAGTGTCGTAGGCGGTATAAGCTTTTCTGCCCAGCAGGGTGCCCATATACTCCTTGGTGTCAATGTCGGTGTAACGGTAGTTGGCGGGGTCCTTGCGCACCTCTTTCCACTTGTCGTTCAGCTCGTATGCGCTCATCCGGCAGGCGTTCAGCGAGTCGCCGAACCAGCTGGAGTAGTAGACCACCAGTTGGATGTTCTCCACCTCGTCCTTCACCATGGTGCCTGTGGCGCTTTTGCCGTCCGCGTTTTCCTTATATACGGGGGGGAAGGTGAATTTGTCCGAACAGTTCAGCTCTGTCAGGAAGCTGGCCTCGTAGCTGCCGAAGCCCTCCTTGGACGTGTCGGAGAATTTTCCTATATATCCTGTACTGCTTCTGGCGTAAATCTTTTCGGCCTGCCAAGAGTTGGTGACAACGTCAAAGGTCTTGGTCTTTGCCGAGATGCCGTCCGAGTCGGGCAGCATACCCATACCCAGCGTTCCGGTGTTGTCGTCGCATCCGCAGAAAGCCAGGAGCGCCAGCAGCAATATTCCTATATATCTCACTTTCATAATTCGTTCGTCTTGAAAATCAACTTTATCCTTATTCAGTTTCCCACACCCGGTCGTAGAAGTCGTTGCAGGCGTCTGCGAAGGTGTCGGGAGCGTGGTAGCCCAAGACGGGTTTGCCTGTCTGGCGGGCATATTCCAGCACCTCTTCGTTCACGTGTTCGCTCTGCTGGATGACGCCGTCGGAGTAGTCGATGGCGAGTTTGCAGAGGGCGGCATAGTCGACCGGCTCCTTCGTACCGGCTATGTCCTGCTGGCAGATGCCTTTCAGGAGCAGCTTGCTGGTGAAATCGGGGTGGAAGGGCTCCTTGAAATCATTGTCATACAACGAAAAGACAACCTTGGAGTCTCTGAACGACGGTTCGTCGCGATAGGCTTTCTTGATGTAGAGCGGCGCCAACGCGGTCATCCAGCCATGGCAGTGGATGATGTCGGGACACCAACGCAGCTTCTTCACCGTCTCCAGTACGCCGCGGGCGTAGAAAATGGAACGTGCATCGTTGTCTTCATACTCCACGCCGTTCTCGTCCACTGCTTGCAGGCGGTTCTGGAAATAGTCATCGTTGTCGATGAAGTAGACCTGCATACGGGCGGACTGTATGGAAGCTACCTTGATGATGAGCGGATGGTCGGTATCGTCGATGATAAGGTTCATACCGGAAAGGCGTATCACTTCGTGCAGCTGGTTTCTGCGTTCGTTGATATTTCCCCATTTGGGCATGAATGTCCTGATTTCTCTGCCTCTTTCTTGGATTTCTTGCGGCAGGTTCCTGCCGACAAGCGCCATCTCGGACTCAGAAACGTAGGGGGTAATTTCTTGTGTTATAAATAAAACCTTGTTCGCCTTTGTCATAATAACAATGTTCTCAATTATTCTGCAAAGATATAAAAAAAATCGGACAGTAAAGCAACCCGGACTTGCATATAATTCCTTATGAATTGTTAACCGATTGTGTATCAGACGGAAATATTTGATTTTATATTGCCTGCCGTGGGACAACTTTTGCATTAATTTACGATATTTCTTCTTTATGTGGTAAATAATAGCTTATTTTGCACCGTTTTAGCGAACAACAAGTTATTATAATAACCAATAGAAATGGAAATTGTACATACTATCAAGGACTTGCAGGCGGGTCTTTCCGCCTTGAAGGCCCAAGGTAAGAAGGTAGGTCTGGTGCCTACGATGGGGGCTTTGCACGCCGGTCATGCATCATTGGTGAAGCGTTGTGTGGCAGAGAATGATGCCGCCGTAGTGAGTGTTTTTGTGAATCCCACCCAGTTTAACGACCAGAACGATTTGGCCAAATATCCCCGTACGCCGGAGGCGGATTGCCGTCTGCTGGAGGCGTGCGGCGCAGCGTTTGTCTTTGCCCCTTCGGTGGCGGAGATGTATCCGGAGCCGGACACCCGCCGCTTCAGCTATGCTCCGCTGGACACGGTGATGGAGGGCGCTTTCCGTCCGGGACACTTCAATGGGGTGTGCCAGATTGTGAGCAAGCTCTTTGACGCGGTGCAGCCCGACCGCGCTTATTTCGGCGAGAAGGATTTCCAGCAGCTGGCCATCATCCGCGAGATGGTTCGTCAGATGCACTATCCGTTGGAGATTGTGGGCTGTCCTATCGTGCGCGAGGGCGACGGACTGGCGCTGAGCAGCCGTAATGCCCGTTTGTCTGCCGAAGAGCGCAAGAACGCCGTGCGGATTTCGCAGGCTTTGTTCGGAAGCCGTGTCTTTGCGGCTACGCATACGGTTGCCGAGACGCGGCAGTTCGTGGAAGAAGCCATCGAGGCGGCTCCCGGCTTGCGCCTGGAGTATTTCGAACTGGTGGACGGCAACACGTTGCAGAAGATTGACCGTTGGGAGGATACTTCGTATGCCGTGGGTTGCATCACGGTGTTCTGCGGTGAGGTCCGCCTGATAGACAATATCAAGTATAAGGAGTAATGAACATAAAAAAAGCCAGAGTCTTATGATGATTGAAGTGTTGAAGTCGAAAATCCATTGCGCCCGCGTGACGGAAGCGAACCTGAACTACATGGGAAGTATCACGATTGACGAGGATTTGATGGACGCCGCCAACATGATTGCCGGTGAGAAGGTGTATATTGCCGACAACAACAACGGTGAACGTTTTGAAACCTATATCATTAAGGGCGAACGCGGCTCGGGCAAAATCTGCCTGAACGGTGCGGCTGCCCGTAAGGTCCAGCCGGACGACATTGTCATTATCATGTCGTATGCACTGATGGATTTTGAAGAGGCGAAGTCCTTCAAGCCGACGGTGGTTTTCCCCGACCCGACGACGAACAAGGTGGTTTTGTAGTGGAAGGAGTTATTTTCTTGGAAGGAGTTATCGGGAGTTAACGGGAGTTATCACTCCGCTGCGCTCCGTTAGAAGTTAAAAGCCAATACTCTTGCTTGTGGAAGCAGGGTATTGGCTTTTATGGTTATAGGGGGGAATTGGTGATTAGGATTAAGGGGGGACTTATGATACACCTTCATCAGAAGTTTCTGAAGTTTCCGTCCAACAGTCCTGCCCATGAATAGCAAGAGTATTGGCCGGTAACTCCTTCCCCAAAAAGATACCTACCCCCTCAGCTGCTCATTCATCGCCGCCGCCGCTTTGCGTCCGTCGCCCATGGCAAGGATGACGGTGGCACCGCCGCGTACGATGTCGCCACCGGCAAAGATGGTCGGGATGGACGACTGCATACGCTCGTCGACGGCAATCGTTCCCTTGCGGCCCAGTTCGAGTCCCTTGATGGAGCTGGGGACGATGGGGTTCGGGGATACGCCTACGCTGACGATGGCCAGGTCGATGTCGATGGTCTCCGTGGCACCGGGGATGGGCACGGGGCTGCGGCGGCCGCTGGCATCGGGCTCGCCCAGTTCCATCTTCTGGAGAACTACCTGTTTCACTTTTCCCTGTTCGTCGGCGATGTATTCAATCGGGTTGTGCAGGGTCAGGAACTCCACGCCCTCTTCCTTGGCGTGCTTTACCTCTTCCAGGCGGGCGGGCATCTCCTCTTCCGAACGGCGGTAGATAATCATGGCACGTTCAGCACCCAAGCGGCGGGCGGTACGTACGGAGTCCATCGCCGTGTTGCCGCCGCCGATGACGGCTACGCATTTGCCGAAGGGCACGGGCGTGTCGGAATCCTCGCTGGCGGCGTCCATCAGGTTGACGCGCGTCAGGTACTCGTTGGACGAGAGGATGTTGATGGAGTTCTCGCCGGGGATGTTCATGAAGTTCGGCAGTCCGGCGCCGGAAGCGACGAAGATGCCTTTGAAGCCCTCTTCCTCCAGCTGCTCTACGCTCATCGTCTTGCCGATGATGCAGTCTTTGACGAATTTCACACCCATCCGGGCGAGGTTGTCGATTTCCACATCCACTATCTTGTTGGGCAGGCGGAATTCGGGAATGCCGTATTTCAGCACGCCGCCGATTTCGTGTAGTGCCTCGAACACGGTCACGTCGTAGCCGTACTTCACCATGTCTCCGGCGAAGGAGAGTCCGGCGGGGCCCGAACCGATGACTGCCACCTTGATGCCGTTCTTATCCTTGATTTCCGGTAGGGAGATTTGTCCGCTTTCGCGTTCGTAGTCGGCGGCGAAGCGTTCCAGATAGCCGATTGCCACCGGCTTCTCGTTCATCTTCAGGTGGATGCACTTCGATTCGCACTGCTTCTCCTGCGGGCATACGCGGCCGCAGACGGCTGGCAGGGCGCTGGTCTCTTTTAGCGTCCGGGCGGCTTCGAGGAACTCGCCGCGCTCTATGTTCTTGATGAAGCGGGGGATGTCTATGCCTACGGGGCAGCCCTCCGTACAACCCGGGTTGGCGCAATCCAGGCAGCGCTTGGCTTCCGTCAGCGCCTGTTCTTCGGTCAGTCCCTGGTTCACCTCCTCTTTGCGGCTGTGCGAGCGGTACTCCGCATCCAGTTCGTTCATCTCCACGCGCGGAATGGCGGTCCGTTCCTTCGGCTTCATCGACTTGCGCAGCTCCTGGCGCCAGGCGGCGTTGCGGCTTTTCTCGTCTGCTTCTCCGGTGCTTTCTCCGGTTGCCTGGCAGGTCTGTGCCGCTTCCAGCTTGTGCAGCTCTTCGCGTTCGATGCTCTTGAAGGCACCCATGCGCTTCAGCATTTCGTCGAAGTCCACCTGGTGTCCGTCAAACTCCGGCCCGTCCACGCATACGAACTTGGTCTTTCCGCCGATGGTGATGCGGCAGGCGCCGCACATACCGGTTCCGTCCACCATAATCGTGTTCAGGGAGACGTCGGTGGGGATTTCGTATTTCTTCGTCAGCAAACAAACAAATTTCATCATGATGGCGGGGCCGATGCAGAAGCATTTGTCTACCTTCTCGCGCCGGATGACGCTTTCCACGCCTTCCGTCACCAGGCCTTTACGGCCGTAGGAGCCGTCGTCGGTCATGATGATGACCTCGTCGGAGCTTTCGCGCATCTCCTTCTCAAGGATAATCAGTTCTTTGGTGCGTCCGGCAAGTACGGTGATGACGCGGTTGCCGGCAGCCTTTAGTGCCTGCACGATGGGCAGCATCGGCGCTACGCCTACACCGCCACCGGCGCACACGACGGTTCCGAAGTTCTCGATGTGGGTGGCTTGTCCCAGCGGACCCACCACGTCGGTGATGTAATCGCCCTCGTTCAGTTCGCACAGACGGGTGGACGAGAGGCCTACTTCTTGCACTACCAAAGTGATAGTTCCTTTCACGGGGTCGGCAGCGGCGATGGTGAGCGGCATACGTTCGCCTTTTTCGCCCACGCGCACGATTACGAAGTGTCCTGCCTTGCGTGACCGGGCAATCAGCGGTGCTTCAATGACTAACTTGAAGACCTTTTCTGAAAAATGTTCTTTGCTAATGATTTTATTCATTATCTTATAATTTTGTTGGTATAATTGCGTAATCTCTTTCAGAATGATAGATTTTGCAAAGATACAGGTTATTTGGTAATTTCAAATAAATTACCGTGGAAAAGTGTCATTATGGAACTTTGTTTATGGGAGTTATCGGGAGTTAGAAGGAGTTATCGGGAGTTAGAAGCCGATAGTCCTGTTTTTATAAGGCGATAGTATCGGTCGATAATTCCTAACGGAGTGTAGTCGAATGTGCTCAGGTAAAATGCTTTTGACAAACTCCGGTCACGTGGACATTTTGCATGGTGATTTTACATTGAAAATAGAGGGTTGGACATTTTGCATGGTGGAACCAGCCTT
>ERZ808042.372-NODE-372-length-30614-cov-8.890166_pt1 | contig 30614 bp, 28 predicted proteins | sample MGYA00380193_ERZ808042 | MGnify/ENA primary metagenome ERZ808042 (study PRJEB31490, sample SAMN06133401) | mouse gut metagenome | isolation source: M1_2 | host: mice | place: China: Chengdu | collected 2015-05 ...
GTTCTCCCGCCATTTTTTCTCTCCTCCCTTTTCGTTGAGGACTATTATATCACATTCTTATTGACGACACCATCTAGGAACCGAATCGACTTGGCATCAGGCTTAGTGTGAAATTCCTCTGTAATCCAGCTGCACAAACGGTTTGATAAGAATGTTTTGCCACAGCCGGACGGTCCGGAGAGAAGTATGTACCGTTGGCCGTTCTGAATGGCGGTGACAGCTTGGTCAAATATGGCTTTTTGTTGTGCAAAAAAATCCTTCCACGAATTTGACCCTCCATTAAAACCGTTTGTTGGATAATCAGGTATTATCCTCTACATAAGTAAGGCAGGCCACCGAACACAGTGGCCTGCCTTGATAATTTAGAGTGAGAATGACATCTTGCCTCTCGGATGCTTTTTTGCTAAAAGTGCAGTTTGCTGATAAGCCGTGACATGGGTATAGATTTGGGTCGTGGAAATGGAACTATGCCCCAGCAGAGATTGGATATATCGAATATCCATACCAGCTTCCAGCAGTGACGTCGCAAAGGTATGGCGGAACATATGCGGTGTCACATGATATGAGGAACCAATCTTTTTTAAATATCGCTGCACGATTCGCCGGACTGATTGTGTAGAAATTGGATTGCCCTGTCGATTTAGCAGAATCGCTCCAGAGTGTTCTATCTCCTTGGCAAATTCACTACAGCAAGTCTTTGCGAGATGGATCAGCTCCGGCGTCGTGATTTGGAGCATTCGCTCCTTTCTGCCCTTCCCGTTGACCAGCAGGCGAAGCTCGGACTCCCCAAGCAGAAAAGTTTCAGCAGACAGGCTGCACAGTTCTGAGACTCGGAGCCCTGTGCTGAACAGCAGCTCTAAAACCAAAATATCCCGCAGGACACTCCGTTTGCCTGGCGAATAATCATCATATGCGCTTTGTAGCATGTCATGGACGATTTGGCCTGGAATGGTTCGCGGAAGCTGTTTGGGGGATTGAATGCGGATGTGAAGTTTATGAAATGGATTTTCCTCCAGTATTCCACTGAACTCCTGCTCATGGTAAAACGCACGGACACTGGCCAATTTTCGCTTGACGGAACGCGGCGCAAAGCTTTGGTTAAGATGCTTAATATACTGATTAAGCATCTCACGATCTGCCCATTCACGCTCCGTAAACTCTGAAAACTGCCGCAAATCGATCCGATAGGCTTTGATTGTGTCCGCTGAGAGATTTCTTCCGTACTCGCACATCTCAAGATATTGATTGATAGATTGTAATAGTGCTTGCATAGCATAACCTCCATAAAATAAATTCACCAATCCATTATGGAGATGATGCAACTACTTGTCCAATATAAAAGCCCACAACGCTGGAGGAGAGAATGCATGAACGTCAGGAAACCAGCTGATTACAATGCACTGTTCGTGGCATTGGGTGAGCTAATTGCGGCAAATCTACCGCAGATGAAACTATATTGCGAAATTGGCCGTCTGGTCAGCGGTAGACAGGAGAAGGGTGCGGCTGTGGCCGCTGCGGAGTACCTGCACAGCGCATACCCCGACGTTTCTGGTTTCTCCCCCGAAACCTGCGCCGGATGAGGGATTTCTACCGCACCTACGAGGATGCTCCAGAAATAATGGCGGCGGCCATGGCCATCGGCCGGACCCAGAACGTGGTCATTCTGGAGGTGGAGCTGACACTCCAGGAAAGAGCCTGGTACATCTGAGCAGTCCGGCAGTTTGGATGGTCCAAACTGAAGCTGACGGAGAAAATCGCTATCTCGGCTCATCTGGAGATGGCCCTCGACTTGACAGTTGAAGTGTGTTATACTGAGGAAAACAGCGTCACGGAGTGTATAAGCGATGACGAGAATCCTCTTTATCTGCCATGGGAATATATGCCGCAGCCCGATGGCCGAGTTTGTGATGAAGGACCTGGTGAAGAAAGCTGGCCTGGAATTACAATTCCACATCGAGTCCGCCGCCACCAGTGCGGAAGAAATCGGCAACCCAATCTATCCCCCGGCGAGGCGCAAGTTAGCGGGACATGGCATCGACTGCACCGGGAAAACGGCGCGGCAGCTTTCCAAGTCCGATTACGGCAAGTACGACCTTCTGATCGGGATGGACCGGGCCAACCTGCGAAATATGTGCCGCATCTGCGGCGGCGATTATGATGGCAAGCTGCACCTGCTGATGGACTACACGGACCGTCCCGGCGATGTGGCAGACCCTTGGTATACGAACGACTTCGAGACTACCTGGCGGGATGTTTCAGCCGGGTGCAAAGGGCTGCTGGAACACCTGCGGCAGAGCGCTGAAGGAGGAATCTGCCATGGCCGGACTCATTTTATGCTACGGAGACTCCAATACCTATGGCTACGATCCCCGTTCCTACCTGGGCGGGCGATACCCAGACTCCGTTCGTTGGACAAGCCTGCTGAAAAAACATGGTTGGGAAATCCGTAACGAGGGGCAAAATGGCCGGTCAATCCCCCAGAGCGACAGAGAAATCAATCTGACAGTTCAGGCGTTGTGCCGCATAGAGGCGGACATTATGACCGTCATGCTCGGGAGCAACGACCTGCTTCAAGCCCCCTGCCCATCTGCCACAGAATGTTCGGGGCGAATGGAGCGCTTCCTGACTGCACTGCTCCACACAAATGGTTGGGAAAGATCCCGCAAAATCCTTCTGGTCGCTCCGCCGCCCATGGCACCGGGCACCTGGGTGCAGGATGAGCAAACCATCGCCGTTTCCCAATGCTTGGCCCCATGCTACAAAGACACCGCACAGATGCTGAAGATCAATTTTGCCAATGCGGGCAGCTGGGGAATTGATCTTGCTTTTGACGGCGTACATTTTTCTGAGACAGGCCATCTGGCCTTTGCGAAAGGTATTCAGCAGGCGCTGTCGTCACTATTTCCTGGCTGAGAGCATCATTAGTACCTCCCGTCCGGGGTGGCAGGAATTACATTTGCAAAATGGTTACAAAACGGTTACAATCCATTTGTTCCTGCAAAATCCGAACGAGGGGGTACATACCATGAAAAAACTAACCGCATTGGCCACCGCTGCGCTGCTGACCGCAACTCTCACCGTATCCGCGTCCGCGTCCGGCCTGAACCATACTGTAGTTCAAGGAGATACGATGTGGAAGATGGCGGTAAAATATCAAATCGGAACCAGCGAAATCATCTCCGCAAACCCGCAGATCGTCAATCCTGACTTGATTTACCCTGGGCAGACCCTGAGCATCCCGCAAGTGTCGGATATAGTCCTTAGCTATGAAAATGAAGTGATCCGCCTGGTGAACGAAATCCGTGTGGAGAACGGGCTGAAGCCCCTGACGGCGAACTGGGAATTGTCTCGTATTGCCAGATATAAGTCCGAGGATATGTCTAATAACCGATACTTTTCCCATACCAGCCCTACCTACGGCACCCCGTTTCAAATGATCCGAGCCTTCGGCCTTTCCTACCGCTCCGCCGGTGAAAACATTGCCTATGGTCAGAGAACGCCTGCCGTCGTTGTGAATACCTGGATGAATTCCAGTGGCCACCGCGCCAATATTCTCAATGCTTCCTACACGCAGATTGGTGTTGGCTATTGCGCCAACAGGAATTATTGGACCCAGATGTTTATCGGTTGAATCACTCGGCGGGGAAATTTTAGGAGTGAAGTATCGTGCAAAACAGCTTTACTGAGATTGAACGGAAGTTCTTGATTGACTCGTTCCCGGCGGACCTTCCTTTGATACGGCAGCATCAGGTGTATCAAGCCTACCTTTCTCTCGACCCGGAGGTCAGAATCCGCCGTAATGTAAAAGACGGGCAAGACACCGCGTATTTTCTCACGATCAAATCCGGCCATGGACTGGTCCGAGAGGAAGTCGAGCTTGATATTTCCAAAGCTCATTTTTATGCGCTGGCCAAAATGATAGAACATCCATTTGTCTCAAAAGACTTTCGGGTCTACCAGCTTCCTGACGGTTTGGAGCTGGAATGCTCGCTGGTTGATAAAGGAAAGAGCTCCGAATTTATGTATGCGGAAATAGAATTTCCCAATGTGGACGCCGCCAAAAGCTTTGCAGTTCTTCCCATCTTCAAAAAAGAAGTAACGGAAGATTCCGCGTACAGGATGAAAAATTACTGGAAAGAAACGCGCTATTAGGGAAACAGCACGCAAGGTTGTTCTCACGGCAGGCCATGGCAGCCTCGAAAACGGCGGCATCTAAAGTGTTCGGTCTTTCCACGTCGCCGCTCGCTCATTCTGCTGCGGCTCCTTTCCCCACAAAGCCAAAGGGCGGCTTTGCGGGGACCCCATTTTGGCGGATTCGTGTATAGCGATTTTGCAAACTTACCCCAAGTTAAAAGCTACATTTTGGCCTTGTCATGCAGGGCTGAAATGTAGCTTTTCTATTACAAACCCTCCATGATATACTGAGGTTCAGTATTGTTATGGAGGGTTTGTCATGTCCAGAAAAGTAACAAAGATTCCACAAATACAACAAGATATCCCAATCGAAGCGCGACACCCCCGGGTCGCAGCCTACTGCCGGGTCAGTACCTGCCATGAGGAACAATACCATAGCCTGGAAACGCAAATTTCCTACTACACGAATTATATCCAGCGCAATCCAAACTGGAAATTCGTTGCTGTATATTCCGACATTGCTTCCGGCACCCGCACTGCCAACCGCCCTGGCTATCAGAAGCTCATGGGAGACTGCACCAAAAGAATGGCGACCCGGTGTATATCAAAGAGAGCTGCCAAGTCAGCCGCGCACCGCCGGCCATCGTCCGCACTCAGAAGGATGGTGCGTCTCAGACAATAGAACCCCAGCCCAAAGTCCTGACAAAGCTGTTGAAATGGATCGTACATACGCTGGAAATCTTCTGGTGGGGAGAGGATTATTGCGGTCCTTCCGATACTGAATCAGAGAAGGAGTCTCCTCTGTGGAGCGTTCACGTAGAATACTCCAGCGGTGAGATTCAGAATATGAGCTCCACATCTGACCTTCCTGATAACGTACTTGAACTTCTATCTGCTCTTGTTGAACTTTTTGAATAGACGAAAAACCTTTGCTATGCTATAATGCTGGCAGAGAGTTATATTCGGAGGGCAGGCAGATGAGTAAGGACACAATCAAGGATCTTACATTGATGCTGATGTATCTTACCTCTTGGGAGGAAAGCCTTGTCCCCGGCCTTCGGAAAAAGCCTGATCGGGCTGGCATCTATCCCAAGGCCCGTATCTGCTGGAAGGGATACGATTTTGGCATCTTAAATGAGATGACAGACGAGGGTTTGGTCAACGCAGGAGGCCGCAGTAAGTCCGCATCCTTTACGGATGAGGGTGTGGCAAAGGCGCTGGAACTGCTGAAGCAGTATGGAATAGAAGCCGACTAGCACTATGATGGGCTTTTGAAAGGTTTGTGTAGACAGACAAACTTGCAGTTCGTGGAACTGAGGCCAACATCCAGTGGAAACCAAATCAAGATGACTGAATCAGCTTGACCGATATTACCAAAATAAAAGGAAGGTGCAAAATGCTATGAAAATGGCCGTCATTTATCACTCTGTAACAGGCAATACGAAAAGCATGGGAGAGCATATCGTAGAAGGCATGAATTCCGTGGAAGGCGTTGATGCAAAAAGTTTTCCCATTGAAGCTGTAGACGTTGAGTTTGTCAAAGAGGCAAAGTGTGTGGTGTTCGGTTCCCCTATCTATGCGGCCCATATTACCGGACAGATGATGAACTATCTGTTGGCAGAAGCGGGAAAGCTGGAGCTGGCGGGAAAACTTGCTGGCGCCTATACGACTGCTCAATATGTTCATGGCGGCGCAGAGCTGGGCATCCGCGAAATGCTGGATCACTGTATGGTTATGGGGGCTCTTATTTACTCAGGCGGAGCATCCTATGGCAAGCCGGTCATTCACCTCGGCCCAGTGGGCATTGACAATACATTGGATATCAATGAATTTGCAGAAAATTTTGTGATTTATGGAATGCGAATGGCGGCAAAAGCAAAAGAGCTTTTTTCATGATTCAAGGGACCATGTCTATTTTAATGATTAAAAACCAGAGTAGGAATCTAAACTGCCGGGGTGCATGAAAGCTCATAGAATAGGCAACAGATTATCACTCCCTTGCGCCGCAACGCTTTCCGGAGACAGCGATTTTGCACACTTATCCAATAGTTTTCCCTCAAAAAGCTCGTTTTTACGAGCTTTTTGAGGGAAAATTTTTTGATGTTCCACAAATGTTCCGCAAACGTCCCGTACTCTTTTTTGGGTTCCAATTTTATCTAGCATGATCTGGTCTAAAAAGTACCGAATCCATTACCTGCCCCAGCTTGTCCATATGGCCGCCCAGCACATGACCATACACGTTCAGCGTCGTGGTAATGTCGCTGTGACCCAGCCACTCCTGAATTTCCTTCATGGATACCCCGTTCTTTAACAGCAAACTGGCACAAGTATGGCGCAAATCGCAGAAACGGATGACGGGAAGGCTGATCTCCTTCAACCGGCGCTGAAAATGCGGGTCACGTAGTCAGGCCTGATAGGAGCACCGTCAGGATGGACACAGACATAGCCGCTGTCGATATAGGCATCACCAAACAGTTTCCTGTTTTCTGCCTGCTGACGCCTCACCTTTTGCAGATAGGTCCGCATACTGCTGGTGAGTGGAAGAACTCGGTTGCTGCTACCGGTTTTTGTACTGTCCGAGTACACTTTTCTCCTTTCTCGCAACAGGGCAGGTTCCTTTTCATCTACTGTCTATTATAGCTTATAACTGTTTTTATTGCAACGAGGCCGTACAAATTGACGTTCGGAATCGGCAGCCCTGTCCGTATTGCGTCATTCATGTGTTTGACAAGGAACCGTTTCTTCTTCAGAAATGCTCTGACTCTCGACGAATTCTTTTGGGATACGGATACTTTAGTTTTAAACTCAAAACATATGTTCCTGCTTCAGATTTAATCAGAGATTCCTTAATTGACAGCGGGACGGCGGGAGTTTTCCTCCACGCTGTCCCGCTGTCCTCAGTGGTTATCAGATAACATGCTTACCCGTTCTAAAACCGAACCAAGCTTCAACCACGCGGATTTGCGTGCCGCGGCCTTTCCTGGGGCGTCCACTCAATTCGTTCTGTTATAACGTAATTTGAATCTTCTGCTCCTCCGTAAACAGAACCTTGCGGGTGTCGTTGAGGTAGGTCCGCTCAGGCAGGCAGATGAGCACAGTGCCGTCGTGATGCACAGGGAAGGGGGCGCCGTGCCACGCCCCTGCCCGGAACACCACCATGGTGCCCGCCGGGACAATAAACGCCTCCTGTTTGTCAAGCTCCACCTCGCCGCCGTTGGCGGGGGCGGCGGCCATGACCATGTCGTCGTCCAGCGGCATCATCACCTCCATGGCGAAGCTGTGATACTCCGCATCGGCGATGACCATATCCCGCTTGCCCACCTTCAAGCTGCCAAAAGCGGTGACGGCGCGGCTGGCGTTGGGCACCAGCACCATGTCCCGGTGAAATACGCTGGGGTATTCCCCCATGCCGTAGGCCGCGCCGGGGTCGGTGATATTGGCGATGAAGCCGTAGGGGGCGAAATTCTCCGAGGTGATGGGGACAGCCTTGATGGTTTTCATATCCAAGCGCCCCCTTAATACACCGGATTGTCCACGTTCACCTTGTCCACCTCCTGATAGGGGGCCAGGGTGGACACCATCTTCACAGGCTCGTCATAGGCGTTCTTCACGTAGTGGACCTCGCCGGGCTCGATGTGGATCAGATCGCCCACACCCAGCACGTGCTTGACGCCGTCCACCACGATGTCCACCTTGCCCTCCAGGATGAAGAAGTCCTCCTCCATCACGTTGTGGTAGTGGGCCTGGAAGTCCTCGCCGGGACGGAAGCGCACCAGGGCGAAGTTCATTCGGGGCCCCTTCATCAGGTATTTGGGGCCGCTCTCCCCGAAGCGGTACTCCCGCTCATTCTCGTTGACGATAAACATATTCTTCTCCTCCTATCCAATAAGTTGGCCGGACCGGGTCAGAGACCAGGGGCGATCCACATGTTCCGGGTCAGTCCCTGATCGCACAGCGCCAGCTGGGCGGGGTATATTTTTTTCCAGGCGGCGTACAGCTCGTCATATACCGGCTTCACCGATGCCTCGGGCTGGAACACCCGGTCCCATTTCACCGTGCGCTCCACCGCCTCCGCCACGCTGGCGTACAGCCCCGCGCCCACGCCCGCCAGGATGGCGGCCCCCAGGGCGGTGGCCTCCTTCACCACGGGCACCTTCACCGGCTTGCCGGTGACGTCGGCCACGATCTGGCTCCACAGGGGGCTCTTGGCCGCGCCGCCGGCGAAGATGAGCTCGTCTGGCTCGTGGCCGGTGGCCTCGCGCACCAGCTCGATGTGGCTGCGCACCAGCAGGGCGGTGTTCTCCAAAATGGCCCGGTAGAAGGTGTACTTGTTGAACTTCTCCGGCTCCAGCAGGAAGTTGGTGAAGGTGGGGCTGGCGTGCTTCCAGTCGATGAAGTTCATGGTGTCGCTGAAGCAGCACTGCATCCCATAGCTGCCCGCGGGGATGTCCTTGGCCTTTTCGTTCATCAGGTCATAGGGGTCCCGGCCGGCGCGTTTGGCCTCCTCCACCTCCGCCTGACAAAAGCCGTCCCGGAACCAGCGCATCACCAGGCCGGGCTTAAAGGCCAGGGCCTCATACTGCCATAGGCCGGGCAGAGCGGCGCAGTTCACCCGCACCCGACAGCCCGGGTCGGTTTTGCCGGAGTCGGTGTTGAACTCGTACTGCCAGAAGCTCCCTCCGAACACGGCGGCCTGGTTGGCCTGATATGCCCCCACGCCTAGGGTGCCCAGCTGGCAGTCGCCACCGCCCACCACCACGGGGGTGCCCTCCAGCAGCCCGGTGTCCGCCGCGCCCTTGGCGCTCACCTTGGCGAAATTGGTGCCGCACTCCACCACGGGCGGGAAGATGTCCGAGCGCAGGCCGCACTTTTGGGCGATCTCCGGAAGCCAGTTCCGGCTCTGCAGGTCCATGATCCCGGTGGTGCTGCCGTTGCTGGGCTCCACCGCCAGCTTGCCGGTGAGCTTGTAGATGAGCCAGTCGTTGAACATGCCCACCGCGGCGGTCTTTTCGTACACCTCAGGCAGGTTGTCCCGCACCCACAAAATCCGGGGCAGGGCCCCCAGGGCGTAGGTCTGGCCGGACTTTAAGTACACTTCCTTTTCTAGCGCCGGGTCCAGCTCCTTGAGCTGGCCCACCTGGGCGTCCGAGCGGGCGTCCACGTTGGCGCAGGCCCAGATCTCGTTTCCATCCTTGTCGTAGAGCAGGATGCCCTCCCGCATGCAGGTGGTGGAGACGGCGGCGATGTCCGCCGGGGCGATGCCCGTCTCCTCCAGCACTCCCCGGACGCAGCCCCGGGCCAGCTCCCAGTTGTGGACCCAGTCGAAGTCCATGCTGCCCGGCCAGCGGGGGTCCTCCCGGTGGGACCACTCCCGCTGGACGCAGCCCGCCTGCTCCCCGTCCAGGGAAAAGACCACGGCCCGGACGCTGCCGGTGCCCGCGTCCACCGCCATCAAGTATTTCGCCATAGGGAATACCTCCTATATGAAAATTGATTTGATCCCGGTGATGATGTCATGGGTCCCCGTCCAGCAGGAGCTGGGCGGTGTCCTCGTCGGTGATGAGCACGTCCAGATAGCCCCCCCGGAGGACGGCCAGAATGGCCTCCGCCTTGTCCGGCCCCCCCGCCGCGCCGATGACGTTGTCCAGGGTTCTGAGCTGGTCCATGGTGGTGCTCATCAGCCGCCCCTCCAGGTCGTGGGACACCACCTGGCCGCCGCGGTCCAGAAAGTGGCTGAGGACGTCGCCCACCGCTCCCCGCATTTTCAGAAAGGTGAAATCGTTGCTGTTGAGGATGCCGTTTTTCACAATGGTGGCCTGGTCGTTGAGACAGCCGATGCCCACCACGCTCATGCTGGACAGGGGGATCATGCGGAAGATCTCCTCCACATCGGGCTCCTGCCGCAGGGAATCCCGGACGGCGGCGCTGGACAGCAGCAGAGGGGAGGGAATGAGATACAGCCGGGCGTTGAACAGGCTGGAGTTGGTGTTGGGCAGGTAGTAGTTCACGCCCCCCGCCAGGCTGACCACGTTTAGGGGAACCTGGGCGGCGGTGGCCAGGTGGTTGAGGATGCGGCTGGTGGTGTCGCCGTAGCCCATGTTGATGAAAGCGTTGTCCGCCGCCCGGCGCAGGATATACATGGCGGCGGCCTGGGCGATGCTCTCGTTGGGGCTGGCCAGGGTGGAGGCGCCGGGGACGATGAAGGCGTCCCGCAGGCCGTAGCGGTCCAGAAGCTCCCGCTCCATCTCCATCCGGCGGCCGCTGTCCTGCTGGACGTTGAACTGGATGACCCCGGCCTGCCGGGCTCGCTCCAGCAGGGCAATGACCTTGGAGCGGCTCACCCCCAGCAGGTGGGAGATGTTCTGCTGGGTGTAATTCTCTATATAGTAGTACCACACCGCTTTGACCATCAGCCGGTGCTCGTAATCGGCCTTGTTGAGCCTGTCGATTCTCTCGTCCATTTCACCCGCTCCAAAATTCGACAAAAGTTTTTTGCTCCGGCAAATGTTTTACGCCAATAGTATAGCACCGGTCCGCGCCCACTGTCAAATAATTGTGGGAGAATTCCTCGGTTTTCCGTAAAATCGTGAAAAACGCCAAAAAAAGACAGTGGGTATTGTGCATATATGACAAAAACCAAGATTTTTTGATCGGGGGATAAAGATTTTTCGACGAAAATAACCAAAAAATTCATGCGGGAATCGGGTCCGCGCTGTTGACAAACGCAGGAAAAAACTTTATGATAAGACAAAGCGCAAAAGCTGATTTCTTAGGACATTTGTGCGTGGCCGCACAGGAATGGGGGAGTTCAAATGGAAGCCGTCGGGAACCCGGAGAAAAGCGTCTCCCTGCTGTCCGTGCGTGGCATCCGTAAGTCTTTCGGGCTGAACGTGGTGCTCAAGGGCATCGACCTGGACGTCATGCCCGGAGAGGTGCTGGCCCTCATCGGCGGAAACGGCGCGGGCAAATCCACCTTGATGAAGATTATTATGGGCATCTACAGCCATGACAGCGGCCAGCTGTCCATGAACGGGGAGCCGGTGGCGCTGAACCGGCCCGCCGACGCTCTGGCCCGGGGGATCTACATGGTGCCCCAGGAGCCTCTGCTTTTCCCCAACATGAACGTGGAGGAGAACATTACCATCGGTTTTGACAAGAGCAAGGCGGAGCTGCACCGCGAGCTGGTGGACACCATGGCGGACATCGGCTGGAATCTGGACCTGAGCCGGAAGGCCAGCAGCCTGTCCATCGCCGAGCAGCAGCTGGTGGAGATTCTGCGGGGCATCCTGCGCCACGCGCGCCTGCTTATTTTGGATGAGCCCACCTCCGCCCTCACCTTCGACGAGGTGAAGAGCCTGTTCCAGGTGGTCCGGGACCTGCGGGACAAGGGCATCGGCATCGTTTACATCACCCACCGCCTGGCGGAGGTGTTCGACATCGCCACCCATGTGGCCATCATGCGGGACGGGACCATCACCATTCAGGGCCCGGTGGAGAACTTCACCCGGGAGGACCTGGTGAAGGGCCTGCTCCCGCCGGACGCCGCCGACCACACCCAGGCAAAGGGCGGCGCCGCCTCCAAGGTGGACTACTCCGCCCGGCCCGTGCTGGAGCTGGAGAACTTCAGCGGCTACGGCTTCTCGGACGTGAGCTTGAAGGTGTGGCCCGGGGAGATTTTGGGCGTGGCCGGCGTGGTGGGCGCGGGGCGCACCGAGATGGCCACCACCATTTTCGGCATGGATAAGGTCCTGGGGGGCAGGGCGCTCCTCAACGGCAAGGACATCACCGGCAAAAAGACCCGGCAGGTCATCGCGGCGGGGCTAAACTACGTGCCGGAGGACCGGCACCTCAACGGGCTGTTTAAGATCTGCGACGTGTCCGCCAACACCACCAGCGCCAGCCTGTTCGGGGGAGCTTTGGGCAAGGTGCTCATTGACCGCCGGGCGGAGTACGATATCACCGAGAAATACGTGAAGAATTTCCGCACCAAGGTCACCGGCCACGACCAGCTGGCGGGCAGCCTGTCCGGCGGCAACCAGCAGAAGATCGTCATCGGCCGCTCGCTGGCCACCGACCCCGGCGTGGTCATTCTGGATGAGCCCACCCGGGGCATCGACGCCGCCGCCCGGGGCGATGTGTACCACATCATCCACCAGCTCCGGGAGCAGGGGCTGTCCATCCTGCTCATCTCCAGCGACATGGAGGAGCTGGAGGAGCTGGCCGACCGGGTGGTGACCATGTACCAGGGCCGCGTCAACGCCGAGTTCCGGCGGGAGGACATCAACCAGGACAATCTGACGGCGGCCGCCTTCGGCATTGTGGAACGGGAGGCGAGAGAGGCATGAGCGCGGTAAAGAAATTTTTCAAGGCCAGGGAGTTCACCAGCTTCCTGTTCCTGGCGGGCCTGTTCCTCATCGCGGGCATCATCAACCCGACCTTTTTGTCAGTGGACAACATCAGCGCCTGCTTCAACAGCTCCGTGGTGTACACCCTGATCGCCGTGGGCATGGCCTTCGCCATCTTTATCGGCGAGATCGACGTGTCGGTGGGCTCCACCATGGGCCTGTCCGCCGCCGTGGCGGGCACCATGATCCAGGGCGGCTCCAACTGGTTCGCGGCTTTCGCCGTGGCCATCCTCATCGGCGTGGTGGTGGGCCTGGTCAACGGCTGGGGCGTGGCCGTCATGAAGATCCCCTCCCTCATCTTCACTCTGGGCACCAACGGCATCCTGCGGGGGCTGATGTACTTACAGGTGGGGGTGGAGCAGGTCAACAGCCTGCCCAAGGAGTTCAAGGACATCTCGTCCATGACCCTGATCGGCAGCTTTACCATCTATTACTGCTGCGCGGTGGCGCTGACCATCGGCATCCACCTCCTGCTCATCCGCACCAAGCGGGGGCGCTGGTTCATCGCCGTGGGCGACAACGCCGGGGGCGCGGAGCTGGTGGGCATCCCCTCCACCCGCACAAAAGTCATGGCGTATCTGATCTGCGGCGTGCTCAGCGCCGTGGCGGGCATCATCTTCGCCAGCCGCATCGGCATCGTCACCTCTTTGAGCGGCAACGGCTATGAGATGAAGGCGGTGGCGGCCTGTGTGCTGGGCGGCATCAGCCTGTCCGGCGGCGTGGGCTCGGTGATCGGAGCGGGCATCGGGGCAGTCATCATGGCCTCCATCAGCTACCTGCTGGTGTTCATGCGCTTCCCCTCCAACTACGACAACGCCATCACCGGCGTCATCCTCATCACCATCGTGGTGCTGGACGCCTTGGTGCAGCGCCGGGCGGCGGTGAGGAACCGGCACGCCCGACTGGCCGCCCGCACCTCGGCGGCTCCCGGTGGAAAGGAGGCGGCGGAGCAATGAGCGAGCCCAAGGTAAAGCTGGGCGGTCAGGACGGCCTGCGCCGCCTGTGGAACGGCCCGAATTTCCGCTGGAATCTGTTTTTGCTGGCGCTCATCGCCGTGGAATGCGGCGTGTTCAGCGCCGCCAATGAGAAATTCCGCTCCCTGCCCCGTATTTTCGCCTCCGCCAACGGGGACTTGACCTTCTGGTATGTATCTATTTTCGTCACCTTCGTCATGATCACCGGCGGCATCGACATCCAGTCCTGCGCCATCGTGGGCCTCACCTCCATCATCATCGGCGTGGCCTGGCAGGACTTCGGCTTCAACATCTGGGCGGCCTCCCTGCTGGCGGTGGTGGTGTCCGTGGCCTGCGGGGCCCTCAGCGGCTTCTTCGTGGCCTACTGCGGCGTGCAGGCCATGGTGGTCACCCTGGGCGGCAGCTTCCTGTACACGGGCCTGGCCCTGCTGGTGTCCAGCCTGTCCAGCACGGAGGCCTATAAGGGCATCAGCGGCTTCCCCGACGACTTCAAGGCCCTGACCAAGATCAAGGTCTTTGACCTGATCCCCCTTCAGATCATTATCTTCCTGGTGCTGCTGTTCCTGGCCTATCTGCTCCTCCACCGGAGCAAGTACGGCCGGAAGGTGTTCCTGGTGGGGGTCAACCCGGCGGCGGCGGAGTACTCCGGCGTGAACAGCCGATGGATCGTCATGTCTACCTATATGCTCAGCGCCTTGGCGGCGGGGCTCGTCGGCGTGATTATGACCTCCCAGCTGGGCACCGCTAAGTCCGACCTGGGCGGCAACGCCACCATGACCATCATCACCGCCTGTGTGCTGGGGGGCACCCTGTCCACCGGTGGAAAGGGCTCCGTCATCGGCACCGCCCTGGCGGCGGCGGCCATCACCCTGCTGCGGTTCGGCATGCCCCTGTGCTTTGGCGTCAACAAGCAGTATCTGGACATCCCCATCGGTGTTCTGCTGGTGGTTGTGGTGGTGGGCCGGGCCCTGGCCAACAACCCCGCCGTTATCGCCAAATTCGGCGGACTGTTCAGGAGAAAGTCCGGCCAGCCCAGCGCGTAATCGTGTATTCTGGGGCTTAACGGCCCCTGAATATAAAAAACGTATCAATGGAGGTATGAAAAGACATGAAACTGAAAAGATTCGCGGCACTGTTCCTGGCTCTGAGCATGATGTTCGCTCTGGCCGCCTGCGGCGGCGACAAGCCCGCCGAGTCCAAGGCTCCCGCCGAGTCCAAGGCCGTGGAGGAGAGCAAGGCTCCCGCCGAGTCCAAGGCTCCCGAGGGTGGCGACAGCGAGGTCAAGTCCGTGGAGGGCAAGACCGTGGCCTTCATCCCCAAGCTGACCGGTAACGCTTTCTTCGAGGTGGCCAACACCGGCGCCCAGGACTTCGCCAAGGACTGGGGCATCACCGTTGACTACATCGGCTCCCCCAACGCCACTGCCGCCGACCAGGTGCAGTGCATTCAGGACGCCATCTCCAAGGGCGTTGACGCCATCTGCATCTCCACCGTGGACGCCGCCGGTGTGGCCGATGCCCTGAAGGAGGCCTCCGACGCCGGGATCGTGGTGTGCACCTGGGACTCCGACGCCGCCGCCGACAACCGCGCTTTGATGGTTTCCCAGGGCACCCCCGAGGTGCTGGGCGCCATGCTGGTGGAGCTGGCCGTCAACGGCCTGAAGGACCGCGGCGTGGACCCCGAGAAGGACGCCGTCAAGTACGCCTGGCACTACTCTCAGGCCACCGTCACCGACCAGAACTCCTGGCAGGTTGAGGGCGAGAAGCTCATCAAGGAGAAGTACCCCAACTGGGAGAACGTCCATCCCGACAACTACTACTCCGAGCAGGACGCGGAGAAGTCCGTCACCATCGGCGAGGCCGTGCTGGCTGACAACCCCGACATCGACCTGATCATCTGCAACGACTCCACCGCCCTGCCCGGCCAGCTCCAGGCCGCCGAGAACAAGGGCCTGACCAAGGCCGACGTGACCATCACCGGCTTCGCCACCCCCAACGCCATCAAGGATTACTGCAAGAACGGCACCCTGTTCAACTGGGGCCTGTGGGACTGCAAAATCCAGGGCGGCCTGGGCTGCTACGTGGCCGCCTACATCGCCGCCGGTAACGACGTCAAGGTGGGCGACGTCATCGACGTCCCCGGCATCGGCAAGTGCGAGGTCATGCCCAACAACTGCCTGAATCCCGACGACTCCACCGCCGACACCAACAACGGCGTGGTGCTGCTGCCCGAGCGCGCCATCTTCAACGCCGACAACATGGATCAGTACGATTTCTAATTCAAGCCGATCTGTCCTTAACAGGTCCGCAGGGGCTTGAGACGGGCGGAGCGGGGTTGAAAAATCCCGCTCCGCTCCCAAAGGAGCGCCGCCATCTGACGGCGCTCTTTTGGGAGCGGAGGGTATCCCTTCGCCGCTAACAATTTCACCAAATACAAGGAGGATATATTTATGGCTGATCTGGAAGGCTTGAAGGTCTCCAAGGACTATCACGTGGACGTCCCCTTCGCCAATCAAAAGGGCTTTTTCCTCAAGGGCATCAACAGCCTGGACTGGGGCATGAAGAAGCACATGGCCAACATCTTCAATCCGGAGAGCGGGAACACCGTCATGTTCGCCTTCGACCACGGCTATTTCATGGGCTCCACCGCGGGCCTGGAGCGGCTGGACCTGCTGCTGCCCCAGCTGGCTCCCTATGTGGACTGCTTCATGGGCACCCGGGGCGCTCTGCGTACCTGCGTCCCCCCCGAGATCGTCAAGAGCGTGGCCCTGCGGGTCACCTCCGGCTCCTCCATGCTCCAGGACGATTTGAGCCACGAGGTGGTGGCGGTGGACATCGAGGACGCCATCCGCATGAACGCCGACTGCATGGCGGTGCAGACCTTCATCGGCGCCGACGGCCAGCTGTCCAGCCTGGACAACCTGAACAAGGTCATCAGCGCCGGCATGCGCTACTCCATCCCCACCATGGGCGTGTGCGCCGTGGGCAAGGACATGGCCCGCACCGACCGCTTCTTTAAACTGGCCACCCGCATCATCGCCGAGATGGGGGTACAGGTGGTCAAGACCTATGACTGTGAGAACTTTGAGGAGGTCGTGGCGGCCTGCCCGGTGCCCATCGTGGTGGCGGGGGGCAAGAAGCTGTCCGAGCCCGACGCCCTGAAGCTGGCCTACGGCGTCATCCAGAAGGGGGCCCACGGCGTGGACATGGGCCGGAACATCTTCCAGAGCACCCACCCGGTGGCCATGGCCCAGGCGGTGTCCATGATCGTCCACAAGGGGGCCACCGACAAGGAGGCCCTGGAGTTCTTCCAGGACGAGGTCCACAAGTAAGAAAACTGACCGGAGGGAGGGGGAATGCGGTTGCGTTCCCCTCCTTTTTTCTATATAATAGGAGCGGTTTTCGCGTGATCGGAATTTTTTAGAAAAGCAGGAGGACGCTTATGGCTTTGCAGGTATTTCAAATGGTGCTGCCCATCGTCATTATGCTGGCGCTGGGCGTGGTGTGCCGCCGGAAAAACGTGTTTGACATGAACGGGCTGGCGGGGCTGAAGGCGGTGGTGGGGAATATCTGCCTGCCGGTGGTGCTGTTCAACGCCTTTTTCACCGCCAAATATTCCCTGTCCGTGGCGTTGATTTTTGTGCTGGTATACGCCGGGTTTGGGGCGGCGCTGGCCGCGGGCTTTGCCCTGCGGAAGCTGGCCGCTCCCCACGGCAAGTTCTTCCCCTTCCTGCTTGCCAGCGCGGAGGGCGGTATGCTGGGCTACGCCCTGTACGGGGTGCTCATGGGGGAGCAGTCCGGCTTCGCCGCCGTGGACCTGGGGCAGACCGTATTCGCCTACACCGCCTTTTTGGGCTTTTTGTCCCTCACCGACGGGAGCAAACCCACGGCCGGCGGGCTGGCGAAGAATATGCTCACCAATAAGAGCTGCGTGGGCATGGCCCTGGGCATCCTGCTGGGGGTGCTGGGGGTGGGCCGGTGGGTGCTGTCCGGCCCCGCCGCCGGGGTGGTGACCGGGACCATCTCCATGATTACCGCGCCCACCAGCGCCCTGGTGCTGCTGGTGGTGGGATATGAGCTGGACTTGGACAAGTCCCTGCTGCGGCCGGTGGCGGTGACGGTGGTCTGCCGCCTGGCCATCATGGGGGCGTTGCTGGCGGCGGTGAGCTTTGTCCTGTTCCACATCATCCCCTACGACAAAAGCCTTCAGGTGGCTTTGATGATCCTTTACGCCCTGCCCGCGCCCTTCATCATCCCGTTGTTTGCCGACGTGGGGGAGGAGGGGAAGTACATCTCCACGGCCCTGTCGGCCCACACCATCTGCACAATCCTGCTGTTTGTGGCTATCGCGGTATTCAGCGAATTAGGATAGGAGGTGGCGGCCGCCCGTGGGACCGCGACCCCGCCACCCTGGAGGCCGTTACTCCACGGTGACGCTTTTGGCAAGATTCCTGGGCTTATCCACATCCAGCCCCCGGGCCACGCTGATGTAATACCCCAGCAGCTGGAGGGGGACCATCGCCAGCAGCCCGGTGAAGCAGGGGGCGGTCTTGGGGATGTAAACGGTGAAGTCCGCCGTGTCCTCCACGCTGTAGTGGCCGTAGCAGGTCAGCCCCATGAGATACGCCCCCCGGGCCTTGCACTCCGCCATGTTGCTGACGGTTTTCTCGTACAGTCCGCTCTGGGTGAGCACGCCGATGACCAGGGTGTTGTCCTCCACCAGGCTGATGGTGCCGTGCTTGAGCTCGCCCGCGGCGTAGGCCTCGCTGTGGATATAGCTGATCTCCTTCATTTTCAGGCTGCCCTCCAGGCTGACGGCGTAGTCCACTCCCCGGCCCAGGAAGAAGATGTCTCGGGCGCTGGCAAACTTGGCGGCGAACCACTGAATGCGCCCCTTGTCCTCCAGAACCCGGGTGATCTTGTCCGGGAGGGCGGCCAGCTCCCCGATATATTCCCCATATGTGTCCTCTGAGAGCTTCCCCCGGGCCCAAGCCAGCTGCACCGCCAGGGCGTACATGGCCATGAGCTGGGCGCTGTACGCCTTGGTGGTGGCCACGGAAATCTCCGGCCCGGCCAGGGTGTAGAGCACGTTGTCCGCCTCCCGGGCGATGGTGGAGCCCACCACGTTCACCACCGCCAGCGTCCCGGCGCCCCGCTTTTTGGCCTCCCGCAGGGCGGCCAGGCTGTCCGCCGTCTCGCCGGACTGGGAGATGACGATGACCAGGGCGTCCTGGTCCAGCAGCAGCTTCCGGTAGCGGAACTCGGAGGCCAGCTCCACCCGGACGGGGACCTCCGCCAGCTCCTCAATGATATATTGGGCGGCCATCCCCACGTGCCAGGCGGAGCCGCAGGCCGCAATGTGGATGGAGGAGATTTTTTGAAGCGCCTCCTGCGTCAGCCCCGCCTCGGACAGGTCCAGCCGCCCGTCCTTGAGCAGGCTGTTCAGAGTATCCCGCACCGCCGCGGGCTGCTCGTGGATCTCCTTGAGCATGAAGTGGGGGTAGCCGTCCTTTTCCGCCGCCTGGGCGTCCCAGGTGATCTGGGTGAGGGGGAGCTCCACCTCGTCGCCGTTGAGGTCGTAGAAGCGGGCCTGGCCGGGGCTGAGCCGGGCCGCCTGCTGATTGCCGATGTAGTACACGCTCCGGGTGTATTTGAGGATGGCGGGCACGTCGGAGGCCAGATAGGTCTCCCCGTCCGCCATGCCGATAATCATGGGGGAGTCCTTCCGGGCGGCGAAAATCTCCCCCGGGCAGTCCTTGAACATCAGCGCCAGGGCGTAGGAGCCCCGTATGCGCACCATGGCCTGGGTGAGGGCGTCCACCGGGCCCAGGCCGTACTTCTGGTAGTAGTAGTCCACCAGCTTCACCGCCACCTCGGTGTCGGTGTCGGAGTAGAAGGCGTATCCGTGGCGCTCCAGCTTGGCCCTCAGCTCGGCGCAGTTCTCGATGATGCCGTTGTGGACGCCCACCACGCCGGACTCCACCGCCCCGGAGCCGGTGCCGGTGCAGTTGCCGCTGACATGGGGGTGGGCGTTGGTCTGGCTGGGGGCGCCGTGGGTGGCCCAGCGGGTGTGCCCGATGCCGCAGCAGCCCGCCAGGGCGTTCCCCCCGTCGGTCTTTTCCCACAAATTGCGCAGCTTGCCGGTGGCCTTCACCACCTCCGCCAGCCGTTCCCCGTCCCGGACGGCCAGCCCCGCCGAGTCATAGCCCCGGTACTCCAGCTTGGACAGGCCGTCCAGCAAAATGGGGGCGGCCTGCCGCCGCCCGGTAAAGCCCACGATTCCACACATGCTCTGCTCCTCCTTGACACGGGATGGATTTTGCTCTATTATATGCCTCCCCTATGCTCCTGTCAATTGATTCGTGCCTGATTTTGCAAGTCGTAAATATATAACTTGCATAAAACGGCATTTGCCTCAGGACGAAACCTTGTAAAACGAAATAAAAAAATGTTGTATTGCAAAAATGCCTTGACTTTTTCGCTTTAACCGGCTATACTGACCACAGTTCAGGCGCGAACGACGGTGTTCCGACCCGGAAGGGGGAGGAGCGCCGCTTTTCATTTTTGGAGCGGCAGAAAGGGGATTTCATCATGGGCTACAGCAGAGAGGATATCATCCGCATGGTGCGGGAGGAGGATGTGAAGTTCATCCGCATGCAGTTCACCGACATCTTTGGCCAGCTGAAAAACGTGGCCATCACCGCCTCCCAAATCGAGAAGGCGGTGGACAACCAGATCATGATCGACGGCTCCTCCATCGAGGGGTTTGTGCGCATTAACGAGTCCGACCAGTATCTCTGGCCCGACCTGGACAGCTTTGTCATCTTCCCCTGGCGGCCCCAGCAGGGCAGGGTGGCCCGGCTCATCTGCGACGTACATAACCCGGACGGCACCCCCTTTGTGGGCGATCCCCGAGGCGTGCTGGAGCGGGTGCTGGAGAGGGCCCGGGCCATGGGCTACGACACCTTCAACGTGGGCCCCGAGGCGGAGTTCTTCCTGTTCCAGACCGACGAGGAGGGCAAGCCCACGACAAAAACCAACGACGAGGCGGGCTACTTCGACCTGGGCCCTCTGGACCACGGGGAGTCCACCCGGCGGGAGATCTGCCTGGCCCTGGAGGACATGGGCTACGAGATTGAGGCCAGCCACCACGAGGTGGCCCAGGGCCAGCACGAGATCGACTTCAAGTACTCCGACGCCCTCCAGTGCGCCGACAAGATCATGACCTTCAAGCTGGCCGTCAAGACCCTGGCCCAGAAAAACGGCCTCCACGCCACCTTCATGCCCAAGCCCATCTTCGGCATCAACGGCTCCGGCATGCACACCAACATGTCCCTGTTCCGGGGCGGGAAAAACGTGTTCTTTGACGAGAACGGCCCCAAGGGGCTGTCCAAGGAATGCCTGTCCTTCATCGCCGGCATCCTGACCCACATGAAGGGGATGGCCGCCGTCACCAACCCCCTGGTCAACTCCTATAAACGGCTGGTGCCCGGCTATGAGGCCCCCTGCTATCTGGCCTGGTCCGCCTCCAACCGCTCCGCCCTTATCCGCATCCCCGCCGCACGGGGCCAGGCCACCCGGGTGGAGCTGCGCTGTCCCGACCCGGCCTGCAACCCCTACCTGTCCCTGGCGGTCTGCCTGGCCGCCGGGCTGGACGGCATTGAGAAGGGGCTGACCCCGCCGGACGAGATCACCGAGAACATCTTCGCCATGTCCCCCGCGGTCCGGCGGCGCCGGGGCATCGAGGCCCTGCCCGGCTCCCTGGAGGAGGCTCTCATCGCCATGAAGAAGGACAAGCTGGTGATGGACACCCTGGGCCAGCACGTCAGCTCCCAGTACATCGCCGGCAAGGAGGCGGAGTGGGACGAGTACCGCACCCGGGTGTCCAGCTGGGAGCGGGACAAATACATGATGAACTACTGAGAAAACCTGTGTGCGGAGAGTGGGTGAGCGGCCATGCGCCAAGTGATCGTGGCCTTTGAGCGTCCGTCCAACTGCGACCGCCTCCGGGAGGCGCTGGAGAGCACCGGAGAGTTTACCTGCCTGATCTGCCGCAGCGCCGCCCAGGTGAAGCGGGCGGTGGGCAAGCTGCGGGTGGACTTGGTGGTGTGCGGCTTCAAGCTGACCGACGAGAGCTGCGAGTCGCTCTACTACGACCTGCCCCAGCGCTGCGCCATGCTGATGGTGGCCCCCCAGGCCCAGCTGGAGCTGTGCGCCGCGGCGGGGGTGCTCAAGCTGCCCGCCCCGGTGGGCCGGGGGGCGCTGCTGGCCTCGGTGCGCCTGCTGGCCCAGCTGACCCAGGCTCGGGAGGCCCCCGTCCGTCGTACCCAGGTGGAGCGGGAGCTGGTGGAGCGGGCCAAGGGGCTGCTGATGGAGAGCGGCGGCATGACCGAGGAGCAGGCCCACCGCTTCCTCCAGAAGCGGAGCATGGACCGGGGTGCCCGCATGGCGGACACCGCGCGGCAGGTACTGGACGAGATGACACCGGGCAGAGACGCCTGACGGAAGGGGACGGCGGCGCTTGTGCCGCCGTCCCCTTTTGATCCCCCTTGAAAAGAGGTCATGACCATGAGAGACGATAAAACGCGGCCCGCCCCCCTCTACGACCCCCGGTTTGAGCACGACGCCTGCGGCATCGGGGCGGTGGTGGACATCAAGGGCCGGAAAAGCCACCGGACGGTGGACGACGCGCTGAGCATCGTGGAGAAGCTGGAGCACCGGGCGGGCAAGGACGCCCAGAGCAAGACCGGCGACGGCGTGGGCATCTTACTGCAAATTTCCCACCAATTCTTTGTGAAAGAGGCGGAGAAATGCGGCTTTTCTCTGGAAGAGGAGCGGGACTACGGCGTGGGGATGTTCTTCTTTCCCCAGGACGCCCTGCGCCGAAACCAGGCCATGAAGATGTTCCAGCTCATCGTGGAAAAGGAGGGCATGGACTTTCTGGGCTGGCGGGAGGTGCCGGTGCGCCCCCAGGCGCTGGGGCAAAAGGCGCTGGACAAAATGCCACGCATTGTCCAGGGCTTTGTCCGCCGCCCGGAAAACGCCGCCCGGGGCCTGGAGTTCGACCGGCGGCTGTACCTGGTGCGCCGGGAGTTTGAGCACTCCAGCGGCGACACCTATGTGGCCTCCCTGTCCAGCCGGACCATCGTGTATAAGGGAATGTTCCTGGTGGGCCAGCTGCGGCGGTTCTACCCGGACCTCCAGGACGAGGACTATGTGTCGGCCATCGCCCTGGTCCACTCCCGATTCTCCACCAACACCAACCCCTCCTGGGAGCGGGCCCACCCCAACCGCCTCATCCTCCACAACGGGGAGATCAACACCATCCGGGGCAATGTGGACCGGATGCTGGCCCGGGAGGAGACCATGCGCTCCCCGGTGTGGGAGGGGGACATGGACAAGGTGTTCCCGGTGGTGGACGTGAACGGGTCAGACTCGGCCATGCTGGACAACACCCTGGAATTTCTGGTGATGAGCGGGATGGAGCTGCCCTTGGCGGTGATGGTGTGCATCCCCGAGCCCTGGATGAACGACGAAAACCTGTCCCGGGCCCGGCGGGACCTGTACCAGTACTACGCCGCCATGATGGAGCCCTGGGACGGCCCGGCGGCCATCCTGTTCTCCGACGGCGACCAGGTGGGGGCGGTGCTGGACCGCAACGGCCTGCGCCCCGCCCGGTACTATGTCACCGACGATGATCGGCTGGTTTTGTCCTCCGAGGTGGGGGTGCTGGACCTGGACCCCGCCCATATCCTGTGCAAGTCTCGGCTAGAGCCGGGGAAAATGCTGCTGGTGGACACCATCCAGGGCCGGATTGTCGGGGACGACGAGCTCAAGGAGGGCTTCGCCGCCCGGAACCCCTACGGCGAGTGGCTGGACCGGAGCCTGGTTCACCTCAGGGACCTGCCGGTTCCCAACCACCGGGTGGAGACCTACGCCCCCCGGCGCCGGGCCCAGGCGCAGAAGGCCTTCGGCTACACCTGGGAGGATGTGAAGGACGCTATCCTGCCCATGGCCCGCACGGGGGCGGAGCCCACCGCGGCCATGGGGGCGGATATCCCCCTGGCGGTGCTGGACCGCCGGGACCGGCCCCTGTTCGACTACTTCCGCCAGCTCTTCGCCCAGGTGACCAACCCGCCCATCGACGCCATCCGGGAGGAGGTCGTCACCGACACCACCGTCTACGTGGGCGACGACGGCAACCTGCTGGAGGAGCGGGAGTCAAACTGCCGGGTGCTCCAGATCCACAACCCCATCCTCACCTCGGTGGATTTGATGAAGATCAGGAGCATGGACCGCCCCGGCTTCCAGGTGGAGACGGTGTCCCTGCTCTACTTCAAAAGCATGCCCCTGGAGCGGGCGCTGGACCAGATGAAGATCGCCGCCGACCGGGCCTACCGCCAGGGCGCCAACATCATCATCCTGTCCGACCGGGGGGTGGATGAGAACCACGCGGCCATCCCCTCCTTGCTGGCGGTGTCCGCCCTGGAGCAGCACCTGGTCCGCACCCGCAAGCGCACGGCGGTGTCCGTGATTCTGGAGTCCGGCGAGCCCCGGGAGGTCCACCATTTCGCCGCTCTGCTGGGCTACGGGGCCCGGGCCGTCAACCCCTATCTGGCCCAGGAGACCATCGGCCAGCTCATCGAGGAGGGCCTGCTGGACAAGGACTTCGGCGCGGCGGTGGACGATTATAATAAAGCCGTCCTCAAGGGCATTGTGAGGATCGCCTCCAAAATGGGTGTCTCCACCCTCCAGTCCTACCAGTCCGCCCAGATCTTCGAGGCGGTGGGCGTCGCCAAGGATGTGGTGGACGAGTACTTCACCAACACCGTCTCCCGGGTGGGGGGCATCGGGCTGTCGGATATCGAGCGGATGGTGGACCAAAATCACTCCAGGGCCTTCGATCCCCTGGGGCTGGAGGTGGACCTCACCCTGGACTCGGCGGGGACCCACAAGGCCCGCTCGGGGCAGGAGGACCATATGTATAACCCCCAAACGATCCATCTGCTTCAGCAGGCCGCCCGCACCGGGGATTACGTCCTATTTAAGAAATACTCCGCCCTGGTGGACGACGAGAGCTCCCCCCACACCCTCCGGGGTCTGATGGAGATGAAATACGCCGACGATCCCATCCCCCTGGACGAGGTGGAGAGCGTAGAGTCCATCGTCAAGCGGTTCAAGACCGGGGCCATGAGCTACGGCTCCATCTCCCAGGAGGCCCACGAGTGCCTGGCCCAGGCCATGAACCTGCTGGGAGGCAAGTCCAACTCCGGCGAGGGGGGCGAGCGCCCCGAACGGCTGTACAGCGACCGCTGCTCCGCCATCAAGCAGGTGGCCTCCGGGCGGTTTGGCGTCACCAGCCAGTACCTGGTGAGCGCCCAGGAGATCCAGATCAAAATGGCCCAGGGGGCCAAGCCCGGGGAGGGAGGGCACCTGCCTGGAAAGAAGGTCTACCCCTGGATTGCCAAGACCCGGTACTCCACCCCCGGGGTGGCGCTGATCTCCCCGCCCCCCCACCACGACATCTACTCCATTGAGGACCTGGCCCAGCTCATCTTTGACCTGAAAAACGCCAACCGCCGGGCCCGCATCTCCGTCAAGCTGGTGAGCGAGGCGGGTGTGGGCACGGTGGCGGCGGGGGTGGCCAAGGCGGGGGCCCAGGTGGTGCTCATCTCCGGCTGGGACGGGGGCACCGGGGCCGCCCCCCGCACCTCCATCCACCACGCCGGTCTGCCCTGGGAGCTGGGGCTGGCGGAGGCCCACCAGACCCTGATCCAGAACGGCCTGCGCTCCCGGGTGGTACTGGAGACCGACGGCAAGCTGATGACCGGCCGGGACGTCGCCATCGCCTGCATGCTGGGGGCGGAGGAGTTCGGCTTCGCCACCGCGCCTCTGATCACCCTGGGCTGTGTCATGATGCGGGTGTGCAATCTGGACACCTGCCCCGTAGGGGTAGCCACCCAGAACCCCGAGCTGCGCAAGCGCTTCCAAGGGAAACCGGAATACGTGGTCAACTTTATGCGCTTCATTGCCCAGGAGCTGCGGGAGCACATGGCAAAATTGGGCGCGCGCACGGTGGAGGAGCTGGTGGGCCGCACCGACCTGTTGAAACAGAGGGAGAACGCCGTCAGCGACCGGGCCGCCGCCGTGGACCTGTCCGCCATTCTAGGCAATCCCTATGTGGGCGAAGGTTATAAGACCCATTTCGACCCCGCCGATGTGTTTGATTTTCAATTGGAAAAGACGGTGGACCAGTCCATCCTGCTGGAAAAAATGGGCTCCGCCCTGAAAAAGGGGAAACCGGCCCGGATTTCCCTGCCCGTCACCTCCACCGACCGGGCGGTGGGCACCATGTTCGGCTCGGAGCTCACCCGCCTCCACGGTCAGGGGCTGGCGGAGGATACCTTTACCGTCCGCTGTACCGGCGGGGGCGGGCAGTCTTTCGGAGCCTTTCTCCCCCGGGGACTCACCCTGGAGCTGGAGGGGGACGCCAACGACTATCTGGGCAAGGGGCTGTCCGGCGGCAAGCTGGTGGTCTACCCGCCCAAATCCGCCCGGTTTCGGGCGCAGGACAACGTCATCATCGGCAACGTGGCCCTGTACGGTGCCACCTCCGGCAAGGCCTTCATCGCGGGGCGGGCCGGGGAGCGCTTTTGCGTGCGCAACTCCGGGGCCGTGGCCGTGGTGGAGGGCGTGGGCGGCCACGGCTGCGAGTACATGACCGGGGGCCGGGTGGTGGTGCTGGGGGAGACGGGCAAAAACTTTGCCGCGGGCATGTCGGGCGGCGTGGCCTACGTCTGGGACCCCCGGCGGGATTTGTACCTGCGCTTGAATAAAGAGCTGGTGTCCCTGGAGCCGGTGGAGCAGCCCCACGACCTGGAGGAGCTGCGCTCCCTCATCGCCCAGCACACGGCCGCCACCGGCTCGGAGAAGGGCCGGGCCATCCTGGAGGATTTCGAGCACAGCGCGGCACAGTTCAAGAAGATCCTGCCCCGGGACTACGGCCGGATGCTCCGGGCTATGGCCCGGTGCGAGGAACGGGGCCTGAGCCGGGACGAGGCGGAGATGGAAGCGTTTTATTCCGTGACGGGAGGGAAATAATCATGGGAAAGCCCACTGGATTTTTAGAATTTTCCCGGCGGGGCCGCCCTGCCCAGCCGCCGCTGGAGCGTATCCGACACTGGAATGAGTTCCACCCCATGCTTCCGGAGGAGGAGCGGCGGGAGCAGGCGGCCCGGTGCATGGAGTGCGGCGTGCCCTTCTGCCAGTCCGGGGTGGAGCTGGGGGGCATGTTCACCGGCTGCCCTCTCCACAACCTGGTGCCGGAGTGGAACGATTTGACGTACACCGGAAATCCGGACCAGGCCCTGGCCCGCCTGTGTAAAACCAACAGCTTCCCGGAGTTCACGGGCCGGGTGTGCCCCGCCCTGTGCGAGGCGGCCTGCACCTGCGGGCTGAACGGGGAGCCGGTCACTGTCCGGGACAACGAGCTTGCCATCATCGAGGCGGGCTTTGCCTCCGGGCTGATGGCTCCCCGCCCTCCCGCCGCGCGCACGGGCAAGCGGGTGGCGGTGGTGGGGTCCGGCCCGGCGGGGCTGGCCGCCGCCCAGCGGCTGGGCCGCCGGGGGCACTGTGTCACCGTATTCGAGCGGGAGGACCGTCCCGGCGGCCTGCTCATGTACGGCATCCCCAACATGAAGCTGGAAAAGGGCGTGGTCCGGCGCCGGGTGGAGCTGATGGAGGCGGAGGGGGTGGAGTTCCACACCGGCTGCGACGTGGGCCGGGATATCTCCCCCCAGGAGCTGCTGGACCGGTTCGACGCGGTGGTCCTGTGCTGCGGCGCGAAAAAGCCCCGGCCCCTGGCCGCCGCCGACGGGGTGGAGGGTGTGTACTACGCCGTGGACTACCTCACCGCCGCCACAAAAGCCCTGCTGGACGGCAAGCCTCCCATTGACGCCGCCGGAAAGGACGTAGTGATCGTGGGGGGCGGCGACACCGGCAACGACTGCGTGGGCACCGCCCTCCGCCAGGGGTGCCGGTCCGTCATCCAGCTGGAGATGCTGCCCAAGGCCCCGGACCGGCGGGGGGAAAACAACCCCTGGCCCCAGTGGCCCAAAATTTGCAAGACGGATTACGGACAGGAGGAGGCCATCGCGGTGTTCGGGGCCGACCCCCGGAGGTATCAGACCACGGTGAAGGAGTGCCGGAGGGACGAGAGCGGGGCGCTGTCCTCCCTCGTCACCGTCCGGCTGGAACCAAAAACGGAGGACGGGCAGCGCTTCATGGTGGAGGTCCCAGGCTCGGAGGAGGAGCTGCCCTGCCAGCTGCTGCTCATCGCCGCGGGCTTTCTGGGGCCGGAGGACTATGTGCCAGACACCTTTGGACTGGGGCGGGACGGGCGCTCCAACGTGTCCACCGCCCCCGGCCTCCATTCCACGGTCGTGGAAAAGGTGTTTGCCGCCGGGGACATGCGCCGGGGCCAGTCCCTGGTGGTGTGGGCCATCGCGGAGGGCCGGGCCGCCGCCCGGGAGGTGGACCAGTACCTGATGGGGTACAGCGGCCTGGGCTGACCATCTCCGCGAAGCGCCCGGGAAATCACGCCATTCACGCCGCCGCGCGGCGGACCAACAGGAGGAATTACCATGGAAAAGCAAGCGCTGCTCTATGAGGGCAAGGCAAAAAAGGTCTACGCCACCCAGGACCCTCAGCTGCTCATCGTGTCCTACAAGGACGACGCCACCGCCTTTAACGGCCTGAAAAAGGGGACCATCCAGGGGAAGGGGGCCATCAACAACCAGATGAGCAACCTGCTGATGACGGCCCTGGAGAGGCAGGGGGTGCCCACCCACCTGGTCCGGGAGCTGAGCCCCCGGGAGACGCTGGTGAAGCGGGTGTCCATCGTGCCTTTGGAGGTCATCGTGCGCAACCTGTCCGCCGGCTCCTTCTCCAAGCGGTACGGTGTGGAGGAGGGGCTGGCCTTCCAGGAGCCCGTGCTGGAGCTCTCCTATAAAAATGACCAGCTGGGGGACCCACTGCTCAACGACGACCATGCTGTGGCGCTGAAGCTGGCCACCCGGGAGGAGCTGGCCCTGATTCGGGAGTATGCCCTCAGGATCAACCGCCTGCTCCAGGAGATCTGGGCGGACCGGGGGATTATCCTGGTGGATTTCAAGGTGGAGTTTGGCCGCCTGGCGGACGGGACCATGGTGCTGGCGGACGAGATCAGCCCCGACACCTGCCGGTTGTGGGACGCCCAGACCCGGGAGAAGCTGGACAAGGACCGCTTCCGCCGGGACCTGGGCGGGGTGGAGGAGGCCTACCGCCAGGTGATGGCCCGGCTGTCCGGCACTCCTTGAGCGGTAAAACGGAGGGGAACGCCATGACAAAGTATATTTTCGTCACCGGGGGCGTGGTGTCCGGGCTGGGCAAGGGCATCGCGGCGGCGTCCCTGGGCCGCCTGCTCAAGCAGCGGGGCCTGAGGGTGAAGGTGCAGAAGCTGGACCCCTATCTCAACGTGGACCCGGGCACCATGTCCCCCTATCAGCACGGGGAGGTGTTCGTCACCGACGACGGGGCGGAGACCGACCTGGATTTGGGCCACTATGAGCGGTTCATCGACGAAAATCTCACCCTCTACTCCTCCGTGTCCGCCGGAAAGGTGTACTGGGACGTACTGAGCCGGGAGCGGGCGGGGGATTACCTGGGGGGGACGGTGCAGATCATCCCCCACATCACCGACGAGATCAAGCGGCACATCTACTGCTTGGAGGGAGCGGACACGGACGTGGCCATCGTGGAGATCGGCGGCACGGTGGGCGACATCGAGAGCCAGCCCTTTCTGGAGGCCATCCGGCAGGTTGCCGCCGAGCGGGGGCGGCAGAATGTGATGTTCATCCATGTCTCGCTGATCGTGTCCATCCCCGGCTCGGGGGAGCTGAAGTCCAAGCCCACCCAGCACTCCGCCAAGGAGCTGCTGTCCCTGGGCATTCAGCCCGACGTGATCGTATGCCGCAGCGACGTGCCCATCCCCCGGGAGATTCTGGACAAGATCTCCCTGTTCTGCGGCATTCCGGCGGACCACGTCATCCCCAACCTGACGGCGGACCTGCTCTACGAGGTGCCGCTGATGCTGGAGCGGGAGGGGCTGGCCGATGTGGCGGCGCGGCGGCTGGGGCTGAGCTGCCACGCGCCCGACCTCACCGAGTGGGCCGCCATGGTCCGCCGGGCCAAGCACCCCAAGGGAACGGTGACCATCGCCCTGGTGGGAAAGTACGTGGGGCTCCACGACGCCTATCTCTCCGTGGTGGAGGCCCTGACCCACGGGGGCATTGAAAACGATGTGTCGGTAAATATCCGCTGGGTGGACTCGGAGAAGGTCGCCGGGGAGACGGCGGAGGCGCTGCTGGGGGGCGCGCAGGGCATTCTGGTGCCCGGAGGGTTCGGAACCCGGGGCGTGGAGGGAAAAATACGGGCGATTCAATACGCCCGGGAGCGCAAGGTGCCCTTCCTGGGCATCTGCCTGGGAATGCAGCTGGCGGTGGTGGAGTTTGCCCGGCACGTGTGCGGCCTGACGGGGGCCCACTCCTCCGAGCTGGACCCGAACACCCCCCATCCCGTCATCGACCTGATGCCCGGCCAGGTGGGGGTGACGGCCAAGGGGGGCACCATGCGTCTGGGGAGCTGCCCCTGCCGGCTGGCCGAGGGCTCGCTGGCGGCCTCCGTGTACGGGGCGCTGGAGATTCAGGAGCGCCACCGCCACCGCTACGAGTTCAACAACGAGTACCGGGAGAGGCTGGCCGGGGCGGGGCTGGCGCTGTCCGGCCTATCCCCCGACGGACGGCTGGTGGAGATGGTGGAGCTGTCGGACCACCCCTGGTTCGTGGCAAGCCAGTTCCACCCGGAGCTGAAGTCCCGGCCCAACCGGGCCCACCCGCTGTTCCGGGAGTTCATTGGGGCGGCGAAACGCAGTCAAAGAAAAGCCCCGGTCGTTTGACCGGGGCTTCGCTTTGCGTTATTCCACGGGGACGACCCAGCCGTGGGTGTCCTCCACGGTGCCCCACTGGATGCCGGTGAGGGTGTCGTACAGCTTTTGGGTCAGCGGG
>ERZ808042.375-NODE-375-length-30224-cov-7.925731_pt1 | contig 30224 bp, 27 predicted proteins | sample MGYA00380193_ERZ808042 | MGnify/ENA primary metagenome ERZ808042 (study PRJEB31490, sample SAMN06133401) | mouse gut metagenome | isolation source: M1_2 | host: mice | place: China: Chengdu | collected 2015-05 ...
CCCGCGCTGTCGAAGGCGGGCTTGAAGCCGTCCATCAGGTCGTAGTACACCGTCCAGTAGTCGGCGTTGGCGCACCACACCCGCAGGACATAGGTGATGGCGTTGTCGCCGTACTCCTCCACATGGACTACCGGCTCCGGGTCGTCCAGCACCAGGGGGTGGTCCGCCGCCATTTGGGCCAGCAGGGCGATGACCTGGTCCGTGGGGGCATCGTAGGAGGCGGACACCTTCAGCTCCACCCGGCGGGTGGGCTGGGCGGAGAAGTTGGTGATGTTGGCGGACACGATGGCGCTGTTGGGAAGCTGGACCAGCTTGTTGTCCGGGGTGGTGAGCTTGGTGTAGAACATGCCCAGCTCCGTCACCGTGCCCGAGCACGCCCCCACGTCCACAAAATCCCCCACGGCGAAGGGGTGGGAGGCCAAAATCTGCATTCCCCCCGCCACGTTGGACAGGAAATTTTGCAGGGCCAGGGAGAAGGCCAAGCCCACCACCGACAGCACCGCCACCAGGGAGGTGACCTCGATGCCAAGACACCCCAGCACCACGATGACCGCCACCGACCACATCGCCCCCCGCAGGAGGTTGCGCAGCAGGGTCTGAAGGGGGGCGTCCAGCTTGGAGCGGCCCAGGGCCCGGTTCAGCACCCTGGTCAGCACCTTGATGAGGATCAGGCTGATTACAATGGATAAAACCGCGCTGAAAATATTGCTGGTTGTAATGCCCGCAATGCTGTTCCACAGGCTCTTTTGAGCCGCCTCGTCCGGCAGGATGGCCGTGAGCGCCAAGGCTCTGGGCATAGGGCCCGCCTCCTTTCTATTTCTCGGCTTTCAGGGGGATCATGGGATCTCGCCTAGCAGGGCGCTCCCCTCCGCGCCGGCGATATATACGTTCAACAGGTGATTGTGAAGGTCTTTCCCTTGCGCCCGGACCAGGGCGTAGCTGGGGGTGTGGCCCTGCCACAGCCCGTCCTTCTCCTCCTCGAAGAGCACCGGGAGGGTTTTCCCCACCTGGCCCGCCAGCCAGCGCCCCTCCAGCGCCTCCCCCAGGGCGATGGCCCGGCGGGCCCGGTCCTCCTTTTCGGCGGTGGGAATCTGGCCGGGCAGGTCCGCCGCCGGGGTACCGGGGCGGCGGGAGTAGGGAAACACATGCATGGCGGTAAAGGCGCACCGCTCCACAAAGGCCAGGGTCTGGGCGAACTCCTCTTCGGTTTCCCCGGGAAATCCAGTGATGAGGTCGGTGGTGATTCCAGGGTCCGGGAAGTATTCCCGGAGTAATTGAACGCTCTCATAATACCGGGCGGTGTCATATTTCCGCCTCATTCGGGCCAGGGTGGCGTCGCACCCGGATTGAAGTGACAGGTGGAAGTGGGGGCAGAGGTTGGGCAGGGCGGCGGCCCGGCGGCAGAAGTCCGGCGTGATGGTCCGGGGCTCCAAGGAGCCCAGCCGCGCCCGCAGCCCCGGCGCGGCGGCGCACACGTCCTCAATCAGATCGATGAGGCCCTCCCCTGTTTTCAGGTCCCGCCCCCAGGAGGAGATCTCGATGCCGGTGAGCACCACCTCCCGGTAGCCCTCGGCCGCCAGCCTGTGGGCCTCAGCCGCCGCCTCGTCCAGGGGCAGGGAGCGCACCGGCCCCCGGGCATAGGGGATGACGCAGTAGGAGCAGAAGTTGACGCAGCCGTCCTCCACCTTGAGCATGGCCCGGGTGCGCCCCGCCGCCCCTCCGGCGGGCAGGCGCTCAAACTCCCGGCGCTCCAGGGCGCTGTCCACGGTTATCACCTGCTCCCCCCTGGCCTGGAGCAGCTTTTCCAGCTCGTCCAAAAAGGCCATGCGCCCCGCCGAGCCGGACACCAGGTCCACGCCCAGGGCACTGACGGCTTCTGGACCGGTCTGGGCATAGCAGCCGCACACCGCCACCACGGCCTCCGGGGCGTTTTTCCGGGCGCGCCGGATGATGTTGCGGCACTTCTTGTCGCTGACGGCGGTGACGGTGCAGGTGTTGACGATGTAGGCGTCCGCCGGGCCGTCGAAGGGGACCAGGGCGTGGCCCCGGCGCAGCAGCTCCCGCTCCATGGCCTGGGTCTCCACCTGGTTCACCTTGCAGCCCAGGGTGTATATGGCGATGTCCATGGGCGGGCCTCCTTTTCCTTTGCCTCCGGCGGGTCCCTTTTTTCTTTGAAAAGAAAAAAGGGACCGAAAAAAGAAACTTTTCGCTTAAGCCAACACATTATATCATCTCCTGAGCGAAATAGCAATTTACTTTTTCCTTCCGGCATGGTAGAATACCGGGGCAGACATAGAAAGGCGGTCTGACCTATGAGCCACAGCTTTTTTGCCTACATCTTCCGGATGCGCCACATCGCCCGCTGGGCCCTGATGCGCAACACCCGCACGGAAAACGTGGAGGAGCACTCCTACGAGGCGGCGGTGCTCTCACACGCCCTGGCAGTCATCGGCCGGGACGTGTTCGGCAAGGACCTGGACCCGGACAAGATCGCCGTGGCGGCTCTGTTCCACGACGCGCCCGAGATCATCACCGGCGACATGCCCACCCCCGTCAAGTACCACAACCCCTCCCTGCAAAACGCCTACAAGCAGGTGGAGGCGGCGGCCCAGGACAAGCTGCTGTCCATGCTGCCGGAGGAGCTGGCCCACGCTTACGCGCCCCTGGTGCGGGAGAGCGACGAGCAGGTGCGCCGGTACGTGAAGGCGGCGGACAAGCTGTCAGCCTACATCAAGTGCGTGGACGAGCTGAAGGCGGGCAACGCCGAGTTCAAAAAAGCGGCGGAGCAAACCCTGGCGGCGCTGAAGGACATGAAAATGGAGGAGCTGGAATACTTTATGGAGCGGTTTCTCCCGGCGTTCAGCCTGACCTTGGATGAATTGCAATAAGAAAAAGGAGAGTTTCTCATGAGAGCTATTGTCACCGTCATCGGCAGGGACCAGGTGGGCATCATCGCCGCCGTGTGCGCCCTGCTCAGCGAGAAGAACGTCAATGTGCTGGACATCAGCCAGACGGTTTTGCAGGAGTATTTCACCATGATTATGCTGGTGGATACGGCTGAGGCCACCGTGCCCTTCGCCCGGCTTCGGGAGGCTCTGGTCCAGGCCGGCAAGGAGCGGAACCTGGATATCCGCATCCAGCGGGAGGACATTTTCGACGCGATGCACCGGATCTGAGCGTCCGAGCCGTCGTGAGCAGCGCGGATGGAACGGAGCGAGGGCAAAAGCCCAGCCGCCGCGTAGCGGAGGCGGGTTTTGTCCGAGTCGAAGCGAAGCCGCGCGTCGCGAACAGGCGAGGCGTGACAACATTTGAGGAGCAACTTTTATGATCAACACCAACGACATTTTACAGACCATCCGGATGATCGACCACCAGCACCTGGATATCCGCACCATCACCATGGGCATCAATCTGCTGGACTGCTGCGACCCGGACCCCCACGCCGCCTGCCGGAAGATCTACGACAAGATCACCACCTCCGCCGAGAAGCTGGTGAGGACCGGCGAGAGCATTGAGGAGGAGTTCGGCATCCCCATCGTCAACAAGCGCATCTCCGTCACCCCCATGGCCCTGGTGGCCGGGGCGTCCCGGACCAATGATTACGTCCCCTTCGCCGCCGCCATGGACAAGGCGGCCAAGGAAGTGGGCGTGAACTTCATCGGCGGCTTCTCCGCCCTGGTGCACAAGGGCATGACCGAGGGGGACAAAAAGCTTATCACCGCCATCCCCGAGGCCCTGGCCGCCACCGATGTGGTGTGCTCCAGCGTCAACGTGGGCTCCACCAAGGCGGGCATCAACATGGACGCGGTGGCCCTCATGGGCCGCGTCATCAAGGATACGGCCCAGCGCACCGCCGACCGGGGGGGCTTTGGCTGCGCCAAGCTGGTGGTGTTCTGCAACGCGGTGGAGGACAACCCCTTCATGGCCGGGGCCTTCCACGGCGTGGGCGAGGCCGAGCGGGTCATCAACGTGGGCGTCTCCGGGCCCGGCGTGGTCCATCACGCCTTGCAGAAGGTCAAGGGCCAGAGCTTCGACGTGGTGGCGGAGACCATCAAAAAGACGGCCTTCCAGGTGACCCGAATGGGCCAGCTGGTGGCCCGGGAGGCCAGCGCCCGGCTGGGGGTGCCCTTTGGCATCGTGGACCTGTCCCTTGCCCCCACCCCCGCCGTGGGGGACAGCGTGGCCCGGATCTTGGAGGAGATGGGCCTTGAGGTGTGTGGCGGCCACGGCACCACCGCCGCCCTGGCCCTCCTGAACGACGCGGTGAAGAAGGGGGGCGTGATGGCCTCCTCCTCGGTGGGCGGGCTGTCCGGCGCCTTCATCCCAGTGAGCGAGGACGAGGGCATGATCGCCGCCGCCCAGGCGGGGGCGCTGACCCTGGACAAGCTGGAGGCCATGACCTGCGTGTGCTCGGTGGGGCTGGACATGATCGCCGTCCCCGGCGACACCACCGCCGCCACCCTGGCCGCCATCATCGCCGACGAGGCCGCCATCGGTATGGTCAACCAAAAGACCACCGCCGTGCGCGTCATCCCCGCCCCCGGCAAGCAGGTGGGGGACGTGGTGGAGTTTGGAGGGCTGCTGGGCTCCGCCCCGGTGATGCCCTGCCACACCGGGTCCGCCGAGGAGTTCGTGGCCCGGGGCGGGCGGATTCCCGCGCCCCTGCATAGCCTCAAGAATTAAGACAAGCCCCCCGGAATTTCCGGGGGGCTCGCTTTTTACTGCACTGTGTTCAATCTGTAATACGCAATGAGCCGCTCCACTGCGTCCAGCGCCGTGACGGGCTCCACCCACAGGTCGGGGAGGAAGCCGGCGCCGTCTATGTTTTCCCCGGCCTCATTGAGGCTGAGGCCCGTGCCGAAGTAGCAGCCCAGGCTGGAGCGGGGCAGGTAGAGGGCCAGGTTGTTGGGGGTGAGGGAACAGCCCATGGTGGGCCCGCCCACCGTGAGGGTGTCCGCCGCCGTGTGGAAAAACCGTACCGCCGTCTCCCCCGAGGAGGCCACGGTCTTGTCCTGGAGGACAAAGACGGGGCCGGAGCGCTCCGCCCACGTTCCAGGACTGGAATTATGGCTGTAAGTACCCATGCGTTCGGCGGGATAGGAGCCGTCAAAGGCACGGCAGGAGATCTGGCTGTACCGATGTGAAAACGCCGTCCTGGGCCGGGCCTCCGCCCCGGTCCAGCCCCGGAACCAGTCCATGATATACTCGTCGCTGCCACCGCCGTTGCCCCGCAGGTCGAAGATGAGCAGGGGGCTGCCGGCGTATTCCTCCCCGCAGGAGGAAAAGCGCGCCAGGGCCTCCTGATCGGTTGGGAGAACGCCGCCGTCACACATGCGCCGGGAGGTGAAGATGGGAACGCCCTCCCACCGCTCCTCGGAAAAGGCGGGGTCCCGGTCGTTCTGCCTGGGGACGCCGGCCCGCCGCCAGGTGAGCGCGCGCCCGTCCAGGGTGGACGGCAGCCCCCGACCGTCATGGCTCAGCGTGGCGTACCACCAGCAGAGGTGGCCGTCTGGGCCGATGGTGGGTTTGAGGTAACTGGGATCTTCCGCCCCCTCGGGGCTGTCCAGGTAGAGCTCGGGCACATAGTACATGTACTGGGCGTGGGCGTCCCGCATGGCGCGGCTTCCCAGCTGAAAATGGCCGTCCGCCAACACTGGAGAGAGGTTCCGGTACAGGATATCCTCCAGGATCTCGGCGGTGAAGCGCTGTTTGCCGGAGATCTCTTCCTTCACCGCGTCCAGAATGGGGAGAAAGGTCTCGTCTCCGCCGAAGTAGTAATAGGCCCCGTAGGTGGTCCGGAGCAGGGTGAAAAAGGTGTCCGCGTCGGCCAGCAGGTCCTCCCGGGTCAGGCCCTCTACCTCCCCGCGGTAGGTGAAGAGCAGGTCCAGCTCCTCCTGGGTGAAGGTGTGGTCCTGGTCATAAAAATCCGGGGTATAGGCGGAGAGGTCTATGGGCTCCGCCCGGCCCAGAAGGGACCTTCGGGAGGCGCTCACCTCTTCTAAAAAGGCGTAAAACTCCAACCGGTCCCCATGGGCGGGCTCCGGGGCAGGCGTGGCGGTGGGTTGGGGCGAGGGGGATGGGCTCTCCGCTGTGGGGAGCGGGGCGGGAGGGTCCGCCGCCGGGGCGCAGCCCGCCAGCAGGGCCAGGGCCAGCGCAAGGGCGGCCAGAGCACGTTTTCCCATGAAAATCACCTTCCTTTTACAGTGTGGATATCAAAAAGCCTCCCGGCACAGGCCGGGAGGCTCGCTGCTTATACAGGGTCTCGCGGGTCCGCATCCGCCCACAGGGTGGAGAAGTAGTCGTAGTACGGCATGAGGAAGGTGAAGCCCTCCACCAGCCGCCCCGCCAGCGCCGGGGTGTAGAGAAATTCGCTCAGCGCCTCCTCGTGGCCCAGGGACAGGGATTTCTTGTTGTACCAGTCCGCCAGACGGGGCTCGGCGCAGGGCTTTTTCCGACTGTACTCCGGGCCCTCCAGCACAAATTCCTCCTGCCTGGCCAGCCGGTTGTGCAGCCTCAGCAGGGGCTTGGGGTCCCGGTCAACGCGGGCCCGGTGCTTTTCCATCACCGACGCCTGGGCGCACCAGAAGCCCATGCCGTAGCTCCAGCTCTCCGGGGCCAGCTCGAACCAGAGCACCGGGTGGTCGCCGCCCGACTCGCTGCCGAACCGGAACAGGGACAGCCACAGGTGGTCCTTGTAGGGCCCCCGGCCGAACAGCCGCCGGGCGTCCCGGTAGATGCGGGAAATTTTCAAGTTCAGCCCGCTCTTGGGGAAGCGGTCCAGCAGCTCGGCCTGGACCTGCCCGCCCAGCTCCCTCATGGGGGCGAGAAAGTAGGTCTGGTAGTCGCCCTTGTGGGCCTCGAACCAGCCGCGCTCATTGTTGAAGCGGATGCCCCACATGAAGTCCACCGTCTCCTGAGAAAACCCCTCGAACATGGCGGTCACTCCCATGTCTCACCCTGGGGCGGGACGCTGGGCTCCGCCACAGGGCCTAGAGTGGGCAGGTCCACGTACTGGGTGGGGGTGGGCTCAGGGGGGGGCGTGCGGTCTGGGCTGGGGTCCACCCCCGGGTCCATGGTGGGCGGGGTCCAGGGGTCCTGGCTGGGCGGAGTCCAGGGGTCCTGGGTGGGCTCCACAGGGGGATCGGTGACGGCGGGGGGCTGAGCGGTGCCCTCGCCCCAGGGTCCGGAGTCCAGGGGGTTATAGAGGATCACCTTGTCCCGCTTGGCGTAGGTGCTGTGATTTTCAAAGGTGCGGGAGAGCAGATTGCCGTTGGCGTCGTACACACAGCGGTACACATCCACCGAATAGCCGGTATAGGGGGTGGTCTTGACCTTGGTGGTGCCCTGGGGGATGGTCTCGTCGGGCTGGTACACGGTGGTCCAGCCCGTGGAGCCCAGGGTGTAGCGCTGGGTCTCCACCTTGATGTTGTCCGGGTTGCTGCCGTAGAACTGCACCGTCAGCTTGCCCCAGGCCCCGCCCTCGGTATAGGCCACGATCTTGATGGGAAAACCAGTGTTGTTTCGGAATTTGAAGTCCAGGCTGGGGTAGTAGATGGTGGCGTCCAGCCCGTTGGGGATATAGCCGGTGGCGAAGGCGTGGCAGGCCCGCCGCACGATCTCCAGGTTGGAGTACACCGCGCAGTAGTACAAAGAAGAGGACACCTGGCACACGCCGCCGCCGTCCATGGCCACCGTCTCGCCGTTCTGGTAGCCGGTGCTGGTCTTATAGCCGTTGCGGGAGCTGGGGTCGCCGATGGTGCCGATATAGGAGAACACCTCGCCGGGCTGGATCACCTTGCCGTTGCAGAATTCGGCGGCCCGGTTCACGTTGAAGGAGCGGTTGGCCACCCCGTCCATGTTGGTGGTGACGGAGGCCAGCAAATCCTTGTAGTACATGGACTCGTCGGCGGAGGTCCCCGGGGGGGTGTACTCCAGGGGGATGGTCACGCTCTCGCCGGGGACGGCGGCGTCCAGCAGGGCCTGGGCCTCCTCCGCGTTGACGGACCGGCCGACCACCGCCGGGGTAAGCTTGCCGGTCTCGTCCACGCCGGCAGGCACCGGCTCGATATGGATCAGCTCGCTCAGGGCCTTGCCGCTGAGCTCCGCGCCGGGGACCACCTCGGGCTCCACCCTCAGCTCATCGGCCCCCTGGCCCAGCGCCTCCTCCACGGCGGTGAGCAGGGCGTCGGCGTCCACCTTCTGCCCATCGGTGCCGGGGGTGACCACCACGGTCTCCTCCCCCAGCTCATAGGTGAAGTCCACCGGCTCCACCTTCAGCTCGTCGGCAATGGACTGGATGACCTTTTTCGCCTCGGCCTCCCCCTCGGGGGTAAAGGCGGCGGCGGACAGGGACAGGTCGGTGGACTCCTGGGCCATGCCCAGCCACAGCGCCCCCAGCTTCCAGAAGGGGGTATCCCGTTTGACGGACATACCCATCCGCACCACTGTCTCGGGGGAGCAGTCCATCAGCTCGCCGGACAGCTCCCGGCTTTTGCCCTCGCCGTAGAGGAGGGTGAGCTTCCGCCCGTCCAGCCGCTGGTTCATTTCTTCAGAGACCACGCTCAGCGCGTCCTCCTCGGTGAGCTTGCCCAGATCGGCCACCGTCTCGCCCTTGTCGTCCACCGCCACCGCGCCGGGCAGGAGCTGGCCGTTGTTCTGCACCCAGGCGCACAGGCCGAAGTAGCCGCCCGCAGCGGCGACAACGATCGCTGCCGCGGCGATGGCGGCGATCAGGCCCGCCGATAGTTTCTTTTTCGGAGTGGATTCTTCCATAAGACAACTGACCTCCCATAGAACACAAGTAAAAACATTGTACCACCATATGTTGATTTGGGCAAGGAAAAGTATGCGGAAAAAGAGTTACAATTTGGTATCAAAATCAGGGGGAACGGGCGCGTCGCGGCAAAAAAACCGCCCGTCAGCTGTGTGACGGGCGGTTTGAGTCCATGGGGCGGCGCTTCAGGTCTTGTGGCTCTCCACGATGGCGCCGCTGCGGAAGGCGGCCACCAGGTCCACCAGCTCGTCGATCTGGCCCTGGAGCTTCCTGCCGATGTCCGTCTGAAGGATCATGGCCCGGCTCTCCAGGCGCTCGAACACCTGGGTGGTGGAGGCGATGTCGTAATTCTTGTGGATGGCGGCGGCCTTACCCACAAAGGGCTCGTGGGCCACCAGCCGGAAGCAGGTGGAGTTGTAGATGAGGGTGTAGCCGGCGATGCCGGTGGTCTTTTGGTAGGCCTTGCAGAACCCGCCGTCGATGACCACCAGCCTGCCTCCGCCCTTCACGGGGCTCTCTCCCTTTTTGGACTTGACTGGGACGTGGCCGTTGATGATGTGGCAGTGTGGACCCTCCAGGCCAAACTCCTTCAGGATGCCCTCGCACACCAACCGGTCGTTGTACAGGTGGTAGTAGGCGTTTTTGGCCTCGACGTGGGTGGCCTCGTCTGCGATGAACCGGCGCTCGAAGGTGGTCATCCGGTCCCGGCCGAAGATGGGGGAGTTGCGCCCCGCCCACAGCCACCACAAAAAGTCCATGCCCTGCTGGCGCTCCGGGGAGCCGGGCCTGTTGTAGTAGGCCCGGCGGGCCACCCGGTCGGCGTAGTCCAAAAAGGCCCGGCCTGACAAGTTCTCGCAGCCCATGAGGGAGAAGCGCATGAGGGAGCCGTCCTCGTGCATGGGGATGCAGCCGTGGAAGAGCAGATTGCCGTTGTAGATACGGTACAAGCTGCCCTTGGAGTAGAGGAAGCGGACGTGGCGCTGGAGCTTCTCGCTGTGCCGGAAGGACCGGGTGAGGGTGTTGATAAGGGCGTCCTCCTCGGGGGTGAGGGCGTAGGGGTCCGCCGGGTCCACGGTGGGGAAGTCGGTGTCCAGCATGGGATAGACGGTGCCGTCGATGGTGATGGTCTTGGCGTCGTAGTCGATTTTGTCCAGCAGCAGCCGGTCGTCCATGTGGAAGGCGGGGTTCCTCCGGATCTTCTGCCCCTCCAGCTTGAAGAGAATCATGGAGATGGCCTTGTGCATCCGGGCGCCCAGCACCCGGTCCAGGTCGGTGACGCTGTCCTCGTCCTCCTTGGCGATCTTCACCTCGAAGCGGCTCACGTCGCAGTGGCGGTAGAACTCGTCGGCGAACACCGACAGGGGCCGCAGGGAGATGCCGTAGCCCGTCTCGATGACCTCCAGGTTGTTATAGCGCAGGGAGTTGACCAGCACGGTGGCCACCAGGGTACGGGAGCCGGAGGCGGCCCCCATCCACAAAATGTCGTGATTGCCCCACTGGATATCTACGCTGTGATAGGCCATGAGGCTGTCCATGATGACGTCGGCGCCGGGTCCCCGGTCAAAGATGTCCCCCACCAGGTGGAGGTGATCCACCGCCAGACGCTTGATGAGCTCACACAGCTGGATCAGGAAGTTGGACGCCCGGTCCAGGTCAATGATGGTGTTGATGATGTTCTCGTAGTAGTCCCGCTTGTCCGCCTCGTTTTTCTCGTAGTGGGTGTGGATCAGCTCGTCGATGATGTAGGCGTACTCCGGCGGCATGGCCTTGCGGACCTTGGAGCGGGTGTACTTGGCGCTGACCAGGCAGCACAGGTCGATGAGCCGGTGGAAGGTGATGCGGTACCACTCCCGCATGTCGTCGCACTCCCGCTCGATCTCCTCCAGCTTCTCCTCAGGGTAGTAGATGAGGGTGGCCAGCTGGTCCCGTTCGGACCGGGGGACGGTGGCCCCCAGCAGCTCGTCGATCTTCACCCGGACCACGCCGGAGGCGGAGTTCAAAATGTGCTGGAAGGCCTCAAATTCCCCGTGGACGTCGGACAAAAAGTGCTCGGTGCCCTTGGGCAGGTTCTGGATGGCCCGCAGGTTGATGATCTCGGTGCAGGCGGACTGGACGCTGGGGTACTGCCGGGCCAGCAGCTTCAGGTACTCCAGGCGCTCAGGGGAAAAGGTCGTGGTGGGCTTCATGGCGTGTCCTCCTTTGAATGGGTATTTTTGTATGGTGGTATTATGCCATAGATTCCCGCAAAAGGGAAGAGGAAAAGGCGCAAAAACGAAAAATTTTCGCTTTCACGCCCGATTTTTTGTTAAAAATGTGTCAAATTACCACAGCACGGCGGCCAGGCTGGAGTCCCCCTCCCCCTGCGGGGACGACTCCGACCAGGATCCCCCGAAACCCAAAGTGCCCAAACTGGTCTCGTATGAACTGTCCCCGCAGGGGGAGGGGGACTTCAGCCATACTCGCACCCGTCAAAGTTAAATTTCTCTGCGCCCCTCCAGGGCACGCATCAAAGTGGCGTCGTCGGCGAACTCCAGATGGCTGCCCACCGGGATGCCGTAGGCCAGCCGGGTGGTCTTGACGCCGAAGGGCTTGAGCAGCCGGGACAGGTACATGGCGGTGGTCTCCCCCTCGGTGTCCGGGTTGGTGGCCATGATGACCTCCTCGACGCCGCCCGCCGCCGCCCGCTCCACCAGCTGCTGGATGCGCAGCTCGTCCGGGCCGATGTGGTTCATGGGGGAGATGACCCCGTGGAGCACATGGTACACCCCGGAAAATTCCCGGGACCGCTCCATGGCCATCACATCCTTGGGGTCAGCCACCACGCACACCACGCTGTGGTCCCGCTTGGAGGAAGCGCAGATGGCGCACTCCCCCTCCCCGTCGGTGAGGTTCTGGCACACCGGGCAGCAGCCGATGCTCTTTTTCGCGTCCAGCAGGGCGGCGGCGAAGTCTTTGGCTGTCTGCTCCGGCTGGTCCAGGATGTAGAAGGCCAGCCGCTGGGCGCTCTTGCGGCCCACGCCGGGCAGCTTGGCGAACTGCTCCACTAAATTTTCCAGGGCGGCGGGGAAGTAATCCATGGGAACACGCACCTCCGTGAACATGGGAAAGGTTTATCCGTCATAGTGCTTATGGCAGGTGTAGTACCAGCCGGGCAGGTCAAGGGGATGCCACCAGCCTTCCAGGGACCAGCCCTGGTAATCCGCGTCCCGCCAGCGCAGGCAGTGGGCGATGAAATAGTGGCCCTGGGTAGGCTCGCCGTAGGGAATCCACTCCCCCTTGGTGGAAAAATGTATATCCAGGGCCCCGTTTTCGTCAAAGGAGCAGCCGACAGATGTGAAATACCCGCATCCCTCGATCTCCTCCCAGGCGGCGGTGAGCTCCGGGGGGGGCGGGGAACTCCCGCTCATCATCAGGCGCGGAAAGATCGAGACAGCACATCAGCGCGCCGCTGAGCCAGTCGGTATAAACGGCGTCCAGCCTGTACTCCCCGTTATGCTGTTCGGCCTCCGCGTGGCACAGACTGAGGAAGTCCTCCAAAAGCGCCTGGTGCCGGGAGAAAAAGGCGGCGGTGCTGCGCTGGGAGGGCCGGGTGGCAAGAAACAGCCCCAAGGCGGCGATCAGCGCAAGTGCCGCCGCGGCCGCGATCCAGACCCGGCGCCGCTTCATCGTTCCGTTTCAACGTTCCGCAGGGCCTCGATGGCCTTTGCCGGGTCCTCCGCCCCGTACACCGCCGACCCCGCCACCAGCACCGTGGCCCCGGCCTCAATGACCTGTTTCGCCGTGCCGGGGCCCACGCCGCCGTCCACCTCCAGCTCACAGCCGGGGTGGTATTTGTCGATGAGGGTGCGCGCCTCCCGGATGGTGTCCAGCTGGCTCTCCATGAACTTCTGCCCGCCGAAGCCCGGCTCCACCGTCATCACCAGCACCATGTCAAGCTGTTCCAGGTAGGGCAGGATGGCCCTGGCGGACGTGATGGGCCGCAGGGCCACCGCCTTTTTCACCCCGTTGGCCTCCATGGCCCGGAGGGCGTCGGCGATATGGGCGGGGTGGTCCGCCTCCAGGTGGACGGACAGCAGGTCCGCCCCGGCCCTGGCGAACTGGTCGATGTAGCGCGCCGGCTTGTCGATCATCAGGTGCACGTCCAGGAACATATCGGTGTGCTTCCGGATGGACTCCACCACCGGCACGCCGATGGTGAGATTGGGCACGAACATGCCGTCCATCACGTCCACGTGGAGCCAGTCGGCGCCGGACACCCGGCGGATGTCCCGCTCCAAATTGCAAAAATCCGCTGAGAGGATGGAAGGGGCCACTTTCACCATGATTTTTCCCTCGTTTTCTCAAAATATCTGCGACCGGAACGGGCCCAACCCCCGCCGGGGAGCGGCGCAGCCGCCGCCCCGCCGCATAGGATAGAACACGCGGAGGTCGCCGCCGGGGCAGGCCGGATGGTTCCCCCACGCCCCCGCTCGCGCCCGGCCTCACGTCTGGACGGCGCGCCGCACCTGAATACCCCCCGCCGCCATCGCGGCGGGGGGATTGTGCTTTCCCCGCCCGTTGGGCGGGGAAAGGCGTTCCGGGCCGCCGCTGCGGCGGGGAATTGCGCGTCCCGCCCGTTCTTATCCGGTGATGGTGCCGCTGGCGGCCACCTCTCGGACCTGGTAACCCGCCCGGCCCAGGGCGTCCAGGATTTCCGCTTTGTGGGACAGGCCGAAGGCCTCCAGGGTGACCTTCAGCTCCACCCCCGCCTGGCGGTTGATGTTGACAAACTGGTTGTGGTCCAGCTTGATGATGTTGCCGTTGAGCTTGGCCACCAGGTCGGCGATGCGCAGCAGCTCGCCGGGCCGGTCGGGGAGCTGCACCGAGAAGGTGAAGATCCTCCCCCGGTTGATGAGCCCGTGCTGGACCAGGGAGGAGATGGTGATCACGTCCATGTTGCCCCCGGACAGCACGCTGACCACATTCTCTCCCCGGCAGTCCAGGTGCTTGAGGGCCGCGATGGTGAGCAGGCCCGCGTTCTCCACCACCATTTTGTGCTTTTCCATCACGTCCAGGAAGGCGTCCACCAGCTCGTCGTCGTCGATGGTGATGATGCCGTCCAGGTTCTTCTGGATGAAGGGGAACACCTGGTCGCCGGGGGTTTTGACGGCCACGCCGTCGGCGATGGTGGACACCTTGTCCAGGGTGACCACATGGCCCGCCTCCAGGCTGGCCTTCATGGAGGCCGCGCCGGAGGGCTCCACCCCGAACACCTTCACGGAGGGGTTGAGCAGCTTGGCCAGGGTGGACACGCCCGCCGCCAGCCCGCCCCCGCCCACGGGGACCAGAATCACGTCCACGTCGGGCAGGTCCTTGAAGATCTCATAGGCGATGGTGCCCTGGCCGGTGGACACGGTCAGGTCGTTAAAGGGGTGGACGTAGGTGAGCCCCTCCTCCTGGCTGAGCTTGGCCGCCAGGGCCGCCGCGTCGTCGAAGGTCTCGCCGTGGAGCACCACCTTCGCCCCGTAGTCCTTGGTGTTGTTCACCTTCACCAGGGGGGTAGTGGTGGGCATGACGATGGTGGCCGCCACCCCCGCCGCCTGGGCGGCGTAGGCCACCCCCTGGGCGTGGTTGCCGGCGGAGGCGGTGACCAGGCCCTTGGCCTTCTCCTCCTCGGTGAGGGTGGAGCACTTGAAATAGGCCCCCCGGATCTTATACGCCCCGGTGACCTGCATATTCTCCGGCTTGATGTAGGCGTGGTTGCCGGTGGTTTTGGTGAAAAAGGGGCTGTACATCAGGTCGGTGCGGTGGAGCACGCCGTCCAGGACCTTGCGGGCGGCGCGGAAATCGTCTAATGTCATCATCTGGAAGGACTCCCTTGTCTTTTTAAGTTCCGGTTTTTTACAGTTCCTCTCCCGCCGGGGCGGGACCGCGGCGGTAAACCCGGCGGCATTTTAAAATAGCACTCTATTTTACATGAAGAAATTGTTAAAGTCAACCGTCCCCGCCCCCTTCTTCTTGACAGGGGACGCTTTGGGGGAGTAAAATAGAAGCCAGATTTCGGAAAGGGGGCAAAAGCCGTGGCCTATGTGAAAAAGCGCAGCGTGCTGCCCGTCTACTTCGTCGGGGGGACCTGGCTGGTCTGGTCGCTGTTCTTTCCTCTGTACCGCCCCGTCCACTATATCATGGCGGCGCTGGCCTCCCTCATCGCCTACTACGGGGGCAAGATGCTCTTCCCCGACCGGGGGTATGAGGTGGGAGCGTCCGCGCAGGCCGCGCCCAAGGCCGAGGCCCAGCCCCGGCCCCAGCCGAAAAAGGAGGAAAAGCCCAAGTCCACCGGCAACGCTGAGATCGACGCCCTGCTGGTGGAGCGGGAGCGGGCGGTGGGCGAGATGCGCCGGCTGAACGACTCCATCGAGGACCCCAGGATCTCCGCCCAGATCGACCGCCTGGAGGCCACCACCGGCAAGATCATCGACACCGTGGCGGCAAGCCCGGAAAAACTGCCCCAGATCCGCAAGTTCATGAACTACTACCTGCCCACCACTCTGAAGCTGCTCAACGCCTACGACCGGATGGATTCCACCGGGGCGTCGGGGACCAACATCGACGGCGCCAAGGGCAAGATTGAGGACATGCTGGACACCATCTGCGCCGCCTTCTCCCGCCAGCTGGACGACCTGTACGGCCAGGAGGCCATGGACGTGTCCGCCGAGATCAAGGTGATGGAGCAGATGCTGGCCCAGGAGGGCCTAGGAGGCATGACGCTGGGAGGGCCATAAATGAAAAAACAACTCACCCGGAGGGGCTGCCGGACCCTGGCCATCCTGTGGACCCTGGCCGCGGCCTCCATGGCGGTGGCGTTTATCCGGCGGCTGGCCGAGTTCAACCTGTTTTTGCTGCTGATGCTGGTGGTGAGCGTACTCATCGCCGCCAGCTTCTGGAGGTCCTGCCGCGGGATGGAGGAGGACGCCTCCTTCCCGGACCCCTTCCCCACCCCGCCCAAATTCACCAGCGACCCGGTGCTCTTCGACGGCGACCCGCCCGGGTCCCCCCACCTAAATCAAGATTCGGAGGAGAATACCCATGAGTGACGAGCTGAACACCATGCCCGAGCTGACCCTAGACCCCACCGGCGCCGCCGCGGCGGCCCAGGCCGCCCAGGAGGCTCAGGCCGCGATCCCCAAGGCCCCGGAGGCCCCTTCCCTGACCCTGGAGAGCACCATCACCCCCGACGACGCGGCGGCGGTCCAGGCCGCCCGGGACGCCCAGGCCATCCAGCTGGACGAGAGCCAGCTGTCCGAGGCGGAGCGCAAGGTGGTCAACGACTTCGCCCAGAAGATCGACATCACCGACTCCACCCAGATCCTCCAGTACGGCGCGGCGGCCCAGAAGAACATCGCCGGGTTCTCGGAGAACGCTTTGAACAACGTGCGCACCAAGGATCTGGGCGAGGTGGGCGAGGCCCTATCCTCCCTGGTGGTGGAGCTCAAGACCTTTGGCCAGCCGGAGAAGAAGGGCATCGCCGGGTTCTTCCAGAAAAAGAAGAATGAGCTGACCGCCATGAAGGCCAGCTATGACAAGGCGGAGGTCAACGTGGACAAGATCGCCTCCATCCTGGAGGGCCACCAGGTCACCCTGATGAAGGACATCGCCATGCTGGACCAGATGTATGAGCTGAACACCAAATACTATAAAGAGCTGACCATGTATATCCTGGCGGGCAAGAAGGCGCTGATGAAGGCCCGGAACGAGACCCTGGAGGACCTGCGCAAAAAGGCCGCCGAGACCGGCTCCCAGGAGGACGCCCAGAAGTATAACGACTACGCCAACCTGTGCAACCGGTTCGAGAAAAAGCTCCACGATCTGGAGCTGACCAGGATGATCTCCATCCAGATGGGCCCCCAGACCCGGATGATCCAGAACAACGACACGTTGATGCTGGAGAAGATCCAGTCCTCCCTGGTGAACACCATCCCCCTGTGGAAGAGCCAGATGGTGCTGGCCCTGGGACTGGAGCACTCCCGCCAGGCCACCGCCGCCCAGTCCGCCGTCACCAACATGACCAACGACCTGCTGAAGAAGAACGCGGAGATGCTCAAGATGGGCACCATCGAGACCGCCAAGGAGGCGGAGCGCTCCATCGTGGACATCGAGACCCTCCAGCACACCAACCAGCAGCTCATCACCACCCTGGACGAGGTGATGCAGATCCAGAAGGACGGCGCCCAGAAGCGCCGCGAGGCCGAGCTGGAGCTGGGCCGCATCGAGGGCGAGCTGAAGCAGAAGCTGCTGGAGCTGCGAGGCTGAGCGCGACGATAGCCGCGCAGGGGAGCTTGGAGCGAAGCGAAGGCAAAAGCCCAAGGCCCACGCAGTGGGACTGGGTTTTGCCCGAGTCGCAGCGAAAGCGACCCGGCTGCGCGGCCAATCGGAGCGTGACAATGTCTGCGCCCAATCCGAGCGCAATCACATCGCGGCAGAAAGGATTTTCTATGGACATTTTTTTACTGGTCCTCCCCTGGGCGGCCATCGGGATTGCGCTGGCTGTCGCCGCCGCCGGCGCGGTGGCGGGGAAGAACGTGTTCAAAAAACAGGGGGTGGCGTGGGTCCTCACCATCGTCATGGTCTGTGTCGCCGTGGGCATCGGCTACGCCAAGGCCCCGGTCAACAACCCGGCGCCCGGACCCGACTACCCCTCCGAGACCATCCCGCCCGCCGGCGCTGACTCCTACGTGTGGGACAACGCCCGGGTGCTGTCCAGCCGGACGGCGCGGGAGCTGGACGGGCGCAACGAAAGGCTGTGGAGCCGCTACAGCGCCTCCATCGGCGTGATCACCTGCAATTACGGCGGGGACGATTTGTATGATTACGCCCTCCAGTGCGCCGAGGACATGGGCTTGGGCGGCTATGACTTCACCGTGGTGCTGGACATCAGCGGCGAGAACTACTGGCTGCTCCAGGGGAATGACATCCGCCGGGACTTCACCGACCAGGACTGCTCCGACTACGCCTACGACTATATGGAGGACTATTTCGCACGGGGAATGTATGACGACGCCGTGCTGGCGCTCACCGAGGCCCTGGAGATATGGTATGATGATTACTACGGTTGATTTGGGAAGGGAGGCTGCCGCATGGGCGACTTAATAATGATTATTGTGTTGGCGGTGATTTTGCTGCTGGTGATGGAGGGCTCCCACCGGCGGCGCTATCACAGCGGCTGGTACGGCCCCACCTATGTCTACCGGCCCTTCTATATTTTCCGGCCCCGTCCGCCCCGGCCCCCTCGGGGGCCCGGCTTCGGCCCGGGACCGGGCATGGGCTTTGGCCCCGGACCCGGCATGGGCTTCGGCCCCGGACCCCGCCCCAGCGGACCCCGGCCCAGCCACCGTCCAGGTCCCCGGCCCGGCGGCTCCTTTGGCGGGGGACGGCCGGGAGGCTCCTTCGGCGGCGGACGGCCCTCCGCAGGCTCCCGTCCGGGGGGCTCCTTCGGGGGAGGCCGCTCCTTCGGAGGCGGAGGCCGGCCCGGCGGGTCCTTTGGGGGCGGCCGGCCCGGCGGCTCCTTTGGCGGCGGGCGCTCCTTTGGGGGCGGCGGACGGCCCGGCGGAGGACGGCGTTAGCCGATCCATGGGGCCCCCGCAAAGCCGTCCCAATGGGAGCCCTGCGAAAGCGCCCTTCAGCTTTCGTAGGGGAAGGAGACACAGCGGAACGGAGGAGCTTTTCCCGAAGGGGAAAGCGACTGAGTGCAGTTTGTGTCGACGGCGTGGGGAGAGGAGGAGCAAAGAAGCGTGTGGAGCCTTCGCCGCAGGCGGAAGCGGAACAAAGCGGACTTTGCGACGACGAGGAGGCGGACGGCGCTGAGAGTCGGCAGACAAAAAGCGAGGCGGTTTTCCGCCCCGCTTTTTTTCGCCCTGACACAGACTCGCCCCGAGCCGCCGGCGCGGCCCGCCAGCGGCAAAAACGCCGGGCTGGGGAGCGGCTCCCCTGCCCGGCGTGCGCGGATTGGCCCTCCATACAGGCGGCGTTTTGTCTGGAACGCGCCGCGCGGCCTCTCAGTGCAGGTCCACGTGGCTTCCCACGGCGGCGGCCATCTCCTGCCAGTGCTCGATGCGGCGCTGGAGGTCCGCCTTGCTCTCCTCGTCCTCCCGGAAGGCGATGAGCGTCCAGTCCATCTCCTCCAGAGCGGTGAAAAACTCGGGCAGCTTTTGGAAGGGAACCGAAATCATCCGCAGCCCGGCGGGATAGGCTTTCCGGCGCTTCAGGCCGTGGTAATAGCCGGTGGTGATGTGATTGGCCTTGCCGGAGATGACCGGGTAGGCGTACATCCAGGCGCAGCTGATGACCGGGGAGGACTTGGACTCCCAGAGGTCCCCGGAGATGTAGCTGGTGGCCCGCATGATGATGTCCGCCTGGGGCAGATCGGCCACAAAGAACAGCAGGTCGGGGTCGAAATCGCAGTCCGCCGCCGGGCAGAACTCCACATAGTTGATGGTGTGGGGCTCCAGGATGGGCAGCTTCTGGTAGAGCTGCTGGCAGCCCACAGGGGACTTGTAGCAGCCGAAGTCATAGCCCGCCTGGCCGCTGGCGGTGACCGGAGGCTTGTCGATCATGCCCAGGGCCATTCTGCCATAGCAGGCGTCGTCGTCAGCGGTGATGTAGAAATGCCTGCCAGTATCCTGGGCGTACTTCACATATTGACAGTAGGCCAGCTTTTCCCCCTCGTAGCGGGGTACGGCGGGCTGCTCAAAGCGAAACTTGATTGCCACGCAGGGATAGGGCAGCTCCAATTTGGCCAACAGGGCCTTTTCCTTTTCTCGCAGCATGATAGAGCTCCTTTCACAACAGGTTCCCCGCCTCATCAAAAGGCAGGGGTGCGGGCGGAGAGAGGATCTCCGCCGCCGGATGGGCCTCCAGCTCGGGCAGCAGGGCCTGGGAGGCCCAGATCTCCCCCAGATGGAGGGTATCCCGAATGCGGATCATCCGCAGGGCGGACCAGTCCGCGCCGTTGAGGGTGCGGATGGCCGCCTGAATGGCCAGCCTGTCGCTGTCAAACACCATGGGCAGCTTGGCCGACACGGTGGTCCCGCTGGTCAGGCAGTTGGGATAGGTGGCGTCAAAGTCCATCTTGTCCATCACCCGCCGGGTGGTGACGTCCGCCATGCCGATGCCCATGGCCGCGCCGTGGGTCTCCGCCGTCAGGTCCAGCACCGCCACCCGCTGAGCCCGCTTGGCCCGCAGCTCCTCCGGGATGGGCGCGCCGGGCAGATAGGTGTGGGTGATGTTGGGGTCCATGCCCGGGCCGGAGATGTTTTTCCCGATCCGGTCCACCACCAGCACGTCCAGCCCCTCCGCCAGCAGCCGGGGCATCAGCTCCTTGGCCTGGTCCAGCAGCGCGGGCTCCTGGTCGAAGATCTCCCGGGCCGTCAGCGCCCGCACCTGGGCCACCTTGTCGTAGGCGTTCTCCACCGTGGCCACACCGAAGAGCACCCTGCCCTGCCGGATGGCGGCGCAGCCGAACTCCCGCACCCGCCGGGCCATGGCCGACGGGCCGCCGGAGTGGACGATCTCCGCCCCCTTCTGCTTGCCCAGGCCGATGGCGGCCATTTTCACCAGCCCGCTCTCGTAGTCGCCCCGGAAGCCCGTGTGGGGCTTGACCCGGTTGAAGAGCACTACGCCGTCCGCCTGGGCCGCCAGCGCGTCGACCCACACCGGCTCCCCGCCGGGGGTGGCCCCGGCCCGGACCGTTTCCATCGTGGCCCGGATGGGCGCGCCCACCGATTCCTCGGTGACGCCGTAGCCCGCCAGCAGCTCCCGCTGGCCCTGGGCGGTGGCCCCGCCGTGGCTGCCCATGGCGGGGATCACAAAGGGCTGGGCCCCCATGTCCCGCAGGCCGGCGATCAGCTCCCGCAGGAGGGGGACGTAGCAGTCGATGCCCCGGCTCCCGGCGGTGACGGCCACCGTCATGCCCGGGCGGATTGTCCCGCGCACCTCCGGCCGGGCCAGCTCACGGCGCAGCGCGGCGGCGGGGTCGGCCAGACGCTGGTCCGGAAAGCGCTGCCGCACCCGGGCCATGGCCGGCACCGGGACGCCGGAGAGATATTCGTTGACCGAGCCCACGGCTCAGCCCTTCAGCGAAGCCAGCACGGAGAGCAGTCCGGTGGACAGCGCCGGCACAAAGGACACGGCCAGCAGCGCCAAAATCAGCACTCCGATAAAGGGCACCGCGGGCTTGACAATCTTATCCATGGGCAGGCCGGTCATGGACTGGGCCACGAACACGTTGGCGCACACCGGCGGCGTGCAGAAGCCCACGGCCAGGGCCAGGGTCATCACGATGCCGAACTGGAGGGAGCTGACGCCCACCGCCTTGGCCACGTTGAGCAGCACCGGGCTGAAAATGACGATGGCGGGGGTGGTCTGCATGAACATACCGATGAGGAAGAGGATGCAGGTCACCAGGAACATGACCACATACATGTTGGAGGAGATGCTCAGGAAGAAGCTGGCGATGGCCTTGTTCACGCCCAGATAGGTGAATACCAGGCCGATGGCGGTGGCGGGGGCCACCGTCCACATCATGCCACCGGAGAAGGTGGCGGTGGACTTGAACTCATTCCACAGCTGCTGGAGGGTAACCTCCTTGTAGACGAACACGCCGATGACGATGCCGTACACGGTGGCCACCACGGCCGCCTCAGTGGCGGTGAAGGCGCCGGAGTAGATCCCGCCCAGAATAATGATGGGCATGAGCAGGGCCCACTTGGCGTCCCAGAAGCCCTTCAGGGCGGTCTTGATGTGGAACTTGTTGGTGCCCTTCAGGCCGCGCTTCTTGGCGTAGAGGTAGTTGACCAGCATCAGCAGCGCGCCCACCAGCAGGGCGGGGACGATACCGGCCACAAACAGGTCGCCGATGGACTCGTTGTTGGTGACGCCGTAGATGACCATGGGGTAGCTGGGGGGCACGATGATGCCCAGGCCGCCGGCCACGGCGCACAGGCCGGTGGCGTAGAATTTGTCATAGCCGTTGCGCACCATCTCGGGCAGCATGATGGCGCCGATGGCGGCCACCGTGGCCACCGCGGAGCCGGACACCGCGCCGAAGAACATGCAGGCCAGGATGGTGACCATGCCCAGGGAGCCGGTGATGCCGCCGATGCAGTTGTTGGCGGCGGCCACCAGCCGTTTGGAGATGCCGCCCTTGTCCATGATGTTGCCACAGATCATAAAAAAGGGCAGGGCGATCATGGACGAGGAGGCCACGCCGGTGTAAAAGCTCTGGGCCAGGAACGAGGCGGAGGTCACCGGATTGACCAGCAGCATGAGGAAGCAGGGGAAGATCAGGCAGATGCCGATGGGCACGCCCAGGGCGAAAAACAGCACCATAGCGCCGAACAAAATCAACAGATCCATGACTCAAGCCTCCTTTTTGGCCTCTTGGGCCTTGCGCTCCTGGTACTCCCGCTCATAGGCGTCCAGGTCGATGGAGGGTTTGGAGGCGCCCAGCCGCTTCTCATCCTCATGGACGAGCTTGATGATATCAAATACCAGCTTGACGCAGGTGACCACCAGGATCACCGGGATCAGCCAGTAGGAGATGGCCTTGGGAATGCCCAACAGGGGGGTTTTGGCGGTGCCGATGCTCTCAATGAGCTTCAGGAAGGGGAAGATAAGATAGATGTTGAAGGCAATGAAAATCACGTCGCTGATGATCAGCATGGCCTTCTTTACCTTGAAGGGCACCACGTCCAGCAGCGCGTCGATGCGCAGGTTCTTGCGGTAGGTGACGGCGCTGGACACGCCCAGATAGGTCATCCAAACGAACATCAGTATGGACAGCTCCTCCGTCCAGGTAAAGGAGTGCTTGAAGATATAGCGGCTGACCACCTGGACAAAGAGCAGCACCATAATGGCGATAAAGATGATGGCACTGACATACTGGTCAATGTTTGTGATAAACTTTTTCCAGTCGAAGGACTTCTTTTCCATAGGTTTCATCCCTTTCTCGACAAAAAGGGCAGCCGGGCCGGGAAGCCGGCCCGGCTGCCTGGGTGGCGGTATTCAGATGGCGCCCAAAGCGGTCACATGCCCAGCGCGGACATCAGCGCGTTGTAGCGGGCGTCGCCCATGATCTCCTTGGCCTGGTCCCAGCAGGAGGAGGCGGCGTCCTTGAAGCCCTTGACCTCCTCGTCGGTGGGCTGATAGATGGTCATGCCCTCGGCGGTCAGCATATCCCGGTACTCGCCCTCGGCGGCCTCGGCGGCGGTCTTGGAGGCGGCGGTGGCGGCCTCGTTGGCCTTGTCCACGGCGGCCTTCTGGTTGTCGGACAGGCTGTTGTAAACGTCGGCGTTCATGAACACGAAGGTGGAGGTGTAGGAGTGCCGGGTCTCGCAGCAGTAGGGATTGACCTCGTAGAACTTATTGGAGTAGATGGTGGACAGGGGATTCTCCTCGGCGTCCACCATTTTGGTCTGAAGGGCGCTGTAAAGCTCGCTGATGGGCACAGAGGTGACGGCGGCGCCCATGGACTCCATGGCGGCGATCTGGAGCTTGTCATCCATGGTGCGGATCTTCAGGCCCTTCATGTCGGCCACGGTCTGGATGGGCTTGGAGGCGGTGACATTGCGGAAGCCGATGGAAATGTAGGACAGGGGCTTGACGCCGGGGACGTCCTGCTCCAGCTGGTCTTTCATGGCCTGGCCGATCTCGCCCTCCAGAATGGCGTGGACGCTGTCGTAATCGCTGTAGAGGAAGGGGATGTTCAGCTCGGCGAAGGCGTTGGAGTAAGAGGCCCAGTTGCCGGTGGTGAAGTGGGCCACCTCGAAGGCGCCGGTCTGGATGCCGCTGACGATGGCGTCGGTGCCGGAGGCCAGCTGGCTGTCGGGATACAGGTCGATGGTGATGGTGCCGCCGGACTCGGCCTGCACGGTGTCGATCCAGGTCATCAGGCCGGCGGCCATGCCGGTCTTGCGGGCGGTGAGCTCGTTGTTGTTCACCACGGAGGCCATGCGCAGGGTGACGGGCTTATCGTCGCTGCTGCCTTGGACAGCCTCGGAGTTGGCGGGGGCGGTGGAATTGCCGGGGGCGGCGCTGCCGGCGGGCTTATCTCCATTGCCGCAGGCAAACAGGGAGAGCGTCATAATAAGGCAGAGGGCAAGGGCAGTCAATTTTTTCATAGCAATCGTTATCTCCTTCTCTAAACTCCATCATTTCATGGGGTGATGGGACATTGGTGGTGGGGCCGCGCGCTGAGTGGTAATCCCGGCCAGGAAATCTGCTGGTATTCCTGTCCTCCTGTTATACAAGCATATTAGCACGGACGTCCTGCCGATGCAAGAGGTTTTTTTGCTCCCCCAATAACAATCCATGTTTTCACCAAAATTTTTGAAAGATTTTTATCGGAAACCACAAATATTTTATCCTCCCCAAAAATTATTGGCGGCATTCCCTTGCAGTGTTCCCCTTTCCGTGGTATTATACTAATATAGTTGTTATACAACCATACCTATTTGATGGAAGGGGACCTCGCCGTGCCGAAGATTATGAAGACCAGCCTGACGGACCAGATATTTGATTACATTCAAGAGGAAATCGTAAAGGGGACCTGGAAGCCGGGGGAAAAGCTCCCCTCCGAGACCGAGCTGGCCGCCTCCCTGGGGGTGAGCCGGATGTCCCTGCGCAGCGCCATCCAGCGCAGCTGCGCCATGGGCCTCACCGAGACCCGGGTGGGCGAGGGGACCTTTGTGCGCAACTTCAGCCTGCGCTCCTATTTTGCCGAGCTGTACCGCCTGGGGCTGCTGGGCCGGGAGCCCAATCAAATCAACGACCTGCGCTTTGTCCTGCAGATCGGCAGCGTCCGCCTGGCCATGGCCAACGGCATCGACCCGGTGGACCTGCTTATGCTGGAGCGGCTGAACAACGAGATGGAGCGGGCCGCCGCCAACAGTGACCAGGAGGCCTTCCATGTGGCCGACGTCCAGTTCCACCGGGCGGTGTGCGAGCTGTGCAAAAACGAGCTGATGTTCATGGTCTACGACGCGGTGGAATCCCTTCTGGACGACGTGACCCGAAAAAACGTCCAGCGCTCCGTGGCCCAGGCCGACGGCTTCAAGCACGTGCTGGCCCACCATCGTGAGATTTTGGAGAGCCTGAAAGCCAACGATATGGACCGTTTTGTCCAGGCAATGATGGAATCCCGCGCCCGCTCCCTGAAATATTATTGACCGTGGGGTTCCCGCCGGAACAAAAAATTTTCAATGCCCCCTTGACAGCCGCCGCCGAATTTGTTAGTATGCTTGTATGACAAGTGGATATCCATACAGGACCCCTCCTGTCCCTCCTGTTAAAATGAGACTAAGGAGCTGTAACTGTATGAAGATCACCAGCGTAAACGTCATCGAGTGCAAGCCCAACGTGATGGGCAAGGTCATCTGTGTGCGCATCAACACCGACTGCGCGGACATCTACGGCTACGGCGAGGTGGGCCTGTCCTACGGCAAGGCCCACCATGCCGGCGTGGGCATCGCCCGGGACTTCGGCGAGATCATCGTGGGCATGGACCCCCTCAAGCCCGAGCTGATCTGGGAGACCCTCTTCCGCACCACCTTCTGGGGCATGGGCGGCGGCACCGTCATCAACGCGGGCATGAGCGCCATCGACACCGCTTTGTGGGACATCATGGGCAAGGCCTACAAAATGCCTGTGTACCAGCTGTTGGGCGGCAAGAGCAACGAGCGCATCCGCGCCTACGCCAGCCAGCTCCAGTTCGGCTGGGGGCCGGAGCATCTGTTCCTCACCGACCCCAAGGACTACGCCAAGGCCACCCAGGACGCCCTGGACGACGGCTATGACGCCATTAAGGTGGACCCCATGGGCGTCACCGACGACGGCAAGTGGGCCCGGGAGGCCACCAATCCCAACTGGAAGATGCGCGGCAAGCTCAGCGAGAAGATGCTGGAAACCTGCTATAAGCGCACCGAGGCCATGCGCAAGGTGGGCGGCCCCAACCTGGACATCATCATCGAGACCCACTCCTACCCCGACATGAACACCGGCATCCAGCTGGGCCAACGGCTGGAGCCCCTGAACATCTATTACTACGAGGAGCCCTGCAACCCCCTGAACGTGGAGAATATGCTGGAGATCCACAAGGCCCTGCCCCACGTGGCCCTGGCCAGCGGCGAGCGCATCTACACCCGCTGGGGCTTCCGGGAGTTCCTGGAGAAGCACGTGCTCCAGGTCATCCAGCCCGACCTGACCATCTGCGGCGGCATCTCCGAGACCAAGAAGATCTGCGACATGGCCAACATCTATGACGCGGCGGTGCAGCTGCACATCTGCGGCGGCCCCATCGCCACCGCCGCCAGTCTCCAGGTGGAGGCGGTGATTCCCAACTTCCTGATCCATGAGGTCCACGAGGGCGCCATCAAGAAGGACATGCGGGATCTGGGCAAGTATGACGACATCAAGCCGGTGGGCGGCTACTACGACCTGCCTGACCGTCCCGGCATCGGCCAGGAGCTGTCCCAGAAGGCCCTGGATGAGGCCGTCAACGTCTACACCTGCCAGTGATGGCCCTCAAGGTCTACGGCAGCAGCGTCTGTCCGGGAACCATGCGTATCCTGTCCATCCTGACGGCTCACGGCGTCATGCCCGAGTTCGTCAACGTCACCGGGTCCATTGGGCTTTTGAAGGAATTCATCGCCTTCCGCGACGCCAGTCCCCTGTTCGACAAGGTGCGTGGCACCGGCTCCATCGGCTTCCCCCTGCTTCAGCTGGAGGACGGCAGCTATACCCGGGACGTAAACGGCGTCCTGGCGCGCCTGGGCATTTCGGAGCGGATGGAATTCAACCGTTGAGAGATATCCCTTCATCCATACGCGGCGCCGGACGGAAGAGGCTTTCTTCCGTCCGGCGCTTTCCTATTCCCACGCCTCTCCCCAAGCCGCCGGCGGGCAGCGTTTCGCGGCTGAGCCCGGGCCATAGCCGTCCTGGAATTTTTCAGCCCGCTTTTTTGTCGGTTTTGCGTCGTTCCCAGCCTTTTGCCCTTGACGCAGCGGAAAGAACACAATACAATACAAATAAGCGCGCGTACCGACATAGAGAAATGAAGTGGTCAAGCTATGATTATCCTGGACCTGGAGTGGAACCACGGCTACGACAAGAAGCCGCTGAACGAGATTTTGCAGATCGGCGCTGTGCGCGTCGAGAAGCTTGGCGGCCCCATTGTGGACGTGTTCAACGCCTGCATCCGCCCCACGGTGCACAAGAACTTCGACCTGGGCGCCAAAAAGCTGCCCGACCTGAAATCCTTCAAGGCGTCCCGCACCCGATTCCCCGCGGCGGCGGAGGCCTTCCGGGCCTGGTGCGGCGGGGAGACCCGGTTCGCGGGCTGGGGGACCGGCGATGTGGAGGCGCTGAACGAGAACTGCAGATACTGGGGGCTGCCTCCCTTTGAGGCCGGGGAGTTCTTCGACTTCCAGCGGGCCTTTGCCCACGCCGTGGGGACGGAGCAGCAGCTCGCCCTGTGGCGGGCGGCGGAGTACTGCGGTGTGCCCGACGTGTTCGACTACCACAGCGCCCTCAACGACGCCATGTACACCGCCGTACTGGGGGCCTGGCTCACCCCGGAGGACCTGGCCTGGCGGCCCGAGCCCGCCCCGCCCAAACGGCGCAGGGCGGCCCTGCGGCTGTCTCCGCTCCCCTTCCCCCGCCAGGCCCGGCAGAAGGTGGGCCCCGCTCCCACCCCCCAGGAGGCGCTGGACGCCCGGGTCAGCCGCACTCTGGCCTGCCCCCTGTGCGGGCTGCGGCTGGGCGTGGCCCGCTGGCACTTCGCCGTGCCCAAAACAGGGTTCCCCCAGCAGTTTTACGGGGTGTTCTCCTGTCCGGAGCACGGGCGGTTTTTGTGCCGCATGACCCTGGCCCGGCGGGAGGACGGACTGTGGCAGGGCCGGCGGTCCGTGCCGGCCATCACACCCGAGCTGGCCCAGGAGTACGCCGCGGCCCTGGACGGCGGGGTCCACGTGTGCCGGGGGACGGGCCGCCGGCGGCGAAAGCGGCCCGCCCGGGGCCCAAAGCAGGCGGTGGATCGGACGGGCTTGGACAGCTGAACCAAATATATGAGAGAGCGGGAGGAATGACGGATGACAAAAAAAGAGGAAGCCCTGTTTCAATCCCGGCTGGCGCGGCATCTGGACGAGCTGCGCTGGCTGTATATGGAGCTGTATGACAACGGGGACATGTTCGCCGAGCTGTGCGACCAGCTTCACCAATTCGCCTCGGACCGCCCCACCCCCCTGAAAAAGCGGGACCTGGAGCGGGAGTCCGACCCAGAGTGGTACAAGTCCAGCGGCCTGACGGGGATGATGCTGTATATCGACAACTTCGCCGGGGACCTGAACGGCGTGCGGAAAAAGCTGCCCTATCTCGAAAAGACCGGGGTGAACCTCATCCACCTGATGCCCTTTCTGGACACCGTGCCGGGGCGGAGCGACGGGGGCTACGCCGTGGCGGACTTCCGGGCGGTGCGGCCCGATCTGGGCGCCATGGAGGACCTGGAGAGGCTGGCCGCCGCCTGCCACAAAAAGGGAATCAACCTGTGCATGGACTTTGTGATGAACCACACCAGCCAGGACCATGAGTGGGCAAAAAAGGCCCGGGCCGGGGATGGGGAGTACATGAGCCGCTACTTCTTTTTTGCCGACCCGTCTATTCCCCAGGAATACGAAAAGACCGTCCCTCAGGTGTTCCCCACCACCGCCCCGGGCAATTTCACCTGGCTTGATGACTGTGGGCACTACGTCATGACCACCTTCTACCCCTATCAGTGGGATTTGAACTACCGCAATCCCCGGGTGTTCAACGAGATGATGTACAATTTCCTCTACCTGGCCAACAAGGGAATGGACATGATCCGCATTGACGCCGTGCCCTACATCTGGAAGGAGCTGGGCACAAGCTGCCGCAACCTGCCCCAGGTCCACACCATCGTGCGGATGATGCGGATGATCGGGGAGATCGTGTGCCCCAGCGTCATCCTGCTGGGGGAGGTGGTGATGGAGCCGGTGAAGGTGGTGCCCTACTTTGGCACGGTGGACAAGCCGGAGTGCCACCTGCTCTACAACGTCACCACCATGTGCACCACCTGGCACACCGTGGCCACCCGGGACGTCCGCCTGCTGCGCAAGCAGCTGGACACTGTCAACGCCCTGCCCAAGCAGTACGTGTTCCTCAACTACCTGCGGTGCCATGACGACATCGGCTGGGGGCTGGACTACGACACGCTGAGGCTGTGGGGTGTCTCAGAGGTCCCACACAAGAAGTTTTTGAGCGACTGGTTCCAGGGCCTGGCGCCGGGCAGCGTGGCCCGGGGGGAGCTGTACAACGCCGACCCGGCCAGCGGCGACGCCCGCCAATGCGGCACCACCGCCTCCCTGTGCGGCGTCGAGAAGGCGGGCTTTGAGCGGGACGCGGAGGCCACGGACCGGGCGGTTCGATTTGATTTGACCCTCCACGCCATGGTGTTCATGCAGACCGGCCTGCCCCTGCTTTACAGCGGGGACGAGCTGGCCCAGGTCAACGACTACAGCTACAAAAACGACCCCAACAAGGCCCAGGACAGCCGCTACCTCCACCGGGGGAAGATGCGCTGGGACCTGGCGGAGCGCGCCGACGACCCCTCCACCCCGGAGGGCCGGGTGTTCCAGGGCCTCCGGGCCCTGGGAGAGCTGCGCCGGACCCATCGGGCCTTCGGCGCCCAGGCCGACGTGTGGACCCTGGACACCGGGGACGACGGGGTGCTGGCCGTGGGGCGGTATCTGGAGGGACAAAAGCTCATCGGCGTGTTCAACTTCACCCCGGAGGACAAGACCGTCACCTTCCCCTGGGACCCGGGGGAGTTTACCGACCTGCTCACCGGGGAAAAATATGTGCTGGAGGGCTTGCGCGTCCCCGCCTACGGGTGCTATTATATGGAGCAGGAGCAGAGCCGCCAGAGCGCCGAGGCGGAGCCCGCCGACGCCTGAAAGAAGCGCGGAGCCGTCGTGAGCAGCGCGGATAAACTGGCTCGAAAAAATGGGGCCCCGCGAAAGCGTCTTTCAGCTTTCGTGGGGAGAGGAGGGACAGCGAAATGAGCGATTTTTCGCCAAAGGCGAAAATGAGCGATATGTAGCTTGTCCTGACGAAAGCCGCGCGTCGCGAACAGGCGGAGCGTGACAAAGAAGCGCAGAGCCGTCGTGAGCAGCGTGGATAAACTGGCTCGAAAAAATGGGGCCCCGCGAAAAACGTATATTATCTTTATAAAATTCACATAATTCAATTAAAGAAAGGGCAGATTTATTATGAAACAGTTCACCTACACCATCACCGACCCCGTGGGCATCCACGCCCGTCCCGCCGGGCTGCTGGTCAAGGCCGTCAAGGCCCTGGACAGCGCCGTCACCATCGCCAAGGCGGACGGCAAGTCCGCCGGGGGCGC
>ERZ808042.387-NODE-387-length-28735-cov-10.523519_pt1 | contig 28735 bp, 23 predicted proteins | sample MGYA00380193_ERZ808042 | MGnify/ENA primary metagenome ERZ808042 (study PRJEB31490, sample SAMN06133401) | mouse gut metagenome | isolation source: M1_2 | host: mice | place: China: Chengdu | collected 2015-05 ...
CGTCGCTTCTTTCACTGCCGCTGTCCAAATCCGCTGTATTGCTATTTGGCTCCTTATTTATTGACGACACCATCTAAGATATTCTCATGTTTTAGTGTTTTGAGAAGGCACCTGAGGTCAAATGAAAGATTTTTGGAGGCATTTATGTCACAAACTACCAAACGTGCGCTGGCCGCGTCGCTGAAAACCCTGCTGCTCCAAAAACCATTGAACAAGATCACGATCAACGACATCGCGGAGGACTGTGGCATCAGCCGGATGACCTTCTATTACCACTTCAAGGATATCTACGATTTGGTGGAATGGATCTGCGTGGAGGACGCCGCCCGGGCCTTGGAGGGGAAAAAGACCTATGACACATGGCAAAAAGGATTCCTCAATATCTTCCATGTAGTGCAGGCTAATAAGCCTTTCATCCTAAACGTCTACCGCTGTGTCAGCCGGGAGCGGATCGAGCAGTACCTGAACCCGCTGATCCGCAATCTGATCCTGGGGGCGGTGGAGGAGAAGTCGGCGGGGTTGACGGTGGACGAGGGAGACAGGCAGTTCATCGCCGGCTTTTATGAGCACGCTTTTGTGGGCGTCATGCTGGACTGGATCGATGGGAATATGAAGGAGGACCCTGCCGTCATCGTGGAGCGCACCAGCAGGCTGGTCCACGGCAATATCGTCCGGGCGCTGGAGGCTTTCAGTACGAGCGCATCCTTACATTCTGGCCCGAATGATTAAAATTTAAGCAAACGTGCCGCTGTGATAAAACTTTTATCACGGCGGTTTTTTTGTTTATTGTGGAACGGCGCGGGCCGGTTTATGATAGGACCATCAAACAAAAGAACCGCAAGACGGTTCGGGAAAGGATGTTATGTATGTATTATTCCAGCGGTAACTACGAGGCCTTTGCCCGCCCCCTCAAGCCCGAGGGCGTGGATCACAAGTCGGCCTACTTCATCGGCACGGGGCTGGCGGCCCTGTCCGCCGGGTGCTTCCTGGTGCGGGATGCCCAGATGCCCGGCAAGAACATCCACTTCTTTGACCGGGACCCGGTGGCGGGCGGCGCCTGCGACGGCTGGAAGTACCCCGAGATCGGCTACGTCATGCGGGGCGGCCGGGAGATGGACAACCACTTCGAGGTCATGTGGGACCTGTTCCGCTCCATCCCCTCCATCGAGACCGAGGGGGTCAGCGTGCTGGACGAGTACTACTGGCTGAACAAGCGTGACCCCAACTACTCCCTGTGCCGCGTCACCGAGAAGCGGGGACAGGACGCCCACACCGACGGCAAATTTGACATCTCCGACAAGGGTGCCATGGAGCTGATGCGGCTGTTCTTCACCCCCAACGAGGAGCTGGAGGACAAGCGGATCACCGACATCTTTGACGATGAGGTGTTCAACTCCAACTTCTGGACGTACTGGCGCACCATGTTCGCCTTCTACAACTGCAACAGCGCCCTGGAGATGAAGCTCTATATGCAGCGCTTCATCCACCACATCGACGGCCTGCCCGACCTGCGGGCCCTGCGCTTCACCAAGTACAACCAGTATGAGTCCATGATCCTGCCCATGGTGAAGTACCTGGAGGATCACGGCGCCCAGTTCCACTTCAACACCCAGGTGATGGACGTCCGCTTCGACATCCGGGACGGCCGGAAGGTGGCCAGTCGGGTGGAGCTGTTCCGCGGCGGCGAGCGGGAATTCCTGGATCTCACCGAGGACGACTACCTGTTCATCACCAACGGCAGCAACGTGGAGAACTCCACCATCGGCGGTCAGGACAAGCCCTGCGAGTATCTCCCCACCCCCAAGCCCGGCGGCTCCTTCGACCTGTGGCGGAAGATCGCTGCCCAGGATCCCTCCTTCGGCCATCCCGACAAGTTCTGCGGCGACCCGGAGCAGTGCAAGTGGATGGGCGTCACCGTCAACACCCTGGATGACAAGATCCTGCCCTATATCAAAAACATCTGCAAGCGGGATCCCCTGTCCGGCAATGTGGTCACCGGCGGCATCGTCACCGCCCAGGATTCCGGATGGCTCCTGAGCTGGACCATCAACCGCCAGCCCCAGTTCCACTCCCAGCCCAAGGACCAATGCCTGGTGTGGCTCTACGGCCTGTTCCCCAACGCCGAAGGCGACTTCGTCAAGAAGCCCATGAAGGACTGCACCGGCAAGGAGATCTGCATGGAATGGCTCTACCACATCGGGGTGCCCGAGGATCAGATCGAGGGGCTGGCGGAGCACAGCGCCAATACGGTGCCCACCATGATGCCCTTTGCCAGCGCCTACTTCATGCCTAGGGCCCGTGGCGACCGGCCCGACGTGGTGCCCGAGGGCGCGGTGAACTTCGCCTTCCTGGGCCAGTTCGCCGAGGTGGAGCGGGACACCGTGTTCACCACGGAGTACTCCATGCGCACCGCCATGGTGGCGGTCTACACCCTGTTTGACGTGGATCGGGGCGTCCCCGAGGTGTGGGGCAGCCTGTATGATGTGCGCGATCTGCTCAAGGCGTCCGTCAGCCTCCGGGACGGCAGGCCCCTCACCGAGATGGAGTTGGGCCTCAAGGAGAAGCTGGCGGTGAAGAAGCTGCTGGACAAGATCGAAGGAACCGACATCGAAAAGCTGTTGAAGGAATATCATGTGATCTGATGTGCCTCACCCGGAAGGAGGAATCCCCTTGAATGGGATGGATCAAACCGCAACAGCCCGGGGGGATGTAGATGACCTCATCTTTGCACAGGAAAATAATTGGCTGATCAGTGACCGATAAAAGCCAGGATACCGGCGTCGAAAGACTGCTGAAAGAGCACTATGTAATCTAAATCATCAGTGTGCAGGTGGAAATGGCGCCGGGAGCAGCATCAGTCTCCCGGCGCCATTTTACCAGTTATCCCACATCGGCCCCGGCATACAGCAGGGCGTTTACGATTTGTTCCATGGCGCGAAATTGTATGCGGGACATTCGCCGAAACTTGACGAGCAGCTCCGAAATATCGTTTTCATCCCTGTCGGCAAACAAGATGCTGTCGCTGGAAATACACAGCTTTTCGCAGATTGTCCGCAGCGTTTCAATGGAAATGCCGGAAACGCCGCGCTCCAGATCGGATATAAATTGGGGCGTCTTGTTGATCAGCTCCGCGAACTGCTCTTGGGTCATTCCGCTTTTTTCCCGCGCCCGCTTGACACGATCTCCGATTTGTATATTGAGTTCCTTTTTTGCTTTCATAGCACGATCTCCCATCATCAGTGATACACTTAGTTTAAGTAAAAATGCCATTGACAAACACAAAGCATTACACTTATAATTGTTAAGTGCTTTGTACCTAATTGATGGAAAACATTAACAAAAAGACAGAAAAGGAGAATCGCAATGATCCCGAAAACACTGAGCAAAATTGGTTTGAAAACCGCCTACGGCTACATTGAAAAGGACCCGGAGCGAAACCTCCCAAGGCTGATGGAGTGGGTGGATAGGCTGGCCGGGGACGGCCCCAACAGCTTTCCGGAGCAGCGCGCCGCCTTCCGAACCGTGATCAACGACCCGGACAACAATATGCACCAACTGATCATGAATGTTTTCCGGGAAGTGGACAACGAGGTGATCAAGGCGGTTTTTGAAAACTTCTTTTTGAACGCAAACATCATCGGCTGGCCTAAACAGGAGGAGCTGCGGGCAAAATACAACTGCAATATCCCCTGGGCCATCCTGCTGGACCCCACCAGCGCCTGCAATCTCCACTGTACCGGCTGCTGGGCCGCCGAGTACGGCAGCAAGCTGAACCTGACCCTTGAGGAGATCGACAGCATCATCCAGCAGGGGAAAGAATTGGGCGTTTATATGTATATCTATACCGGCGGGGAACCCCTGGTGCGGAAAAAGGATATCATCACGCTGTGCGAGAAGCACTCCGACTGTCAGTTCCTCGCCTTCACCAACGCCACCCTCATCGACGAAGCGTTCGCGGATGATATGCTCCGGGTGAAAAACTTTATCCCGGCGATCAGCCTGGAGGGCTTTGAATCGGCCACCGATGCCCGCCGGGGCCAGGGGGTCTATCAGAAAGTGGTCCAGGCCATGTCAATTCTCCGCAGAAAGCGTCTGCCCTTCGGCATTTCCGCCTGCTACACCAGCCAGAACCTGGACTCCATCAGCTCCGACGCATTCATCGACCAGCTTGTGCGGTGGGGTGCGCGGTTCATCTGGTACTTCCATTATATGCCCGTGGGCAATGACGCCGTCCCGGCCCTGCTGCCCAGTCCCCGGCAGCGGGAGACCATGTATTACCGCATCCGGGAGATCCGCTCCACCAAGCCCATCTTTGCCATGGACTTCCAGAACGACGGCGAGTATGTGGGCGGCTGTATCGCTGGTGGACGGCGCTATTTACACATCAACGCCAACGGCGACGTGGATCCCTGCGTGTTCATCCACTATTCCGATTCCAACATCCGGGAAAAGAGCCTGCTGGACTGCCTCCGTTCTCCCATCTTTATGGCTTACCATGACGGCCAGCCCTTCAACGGCAATCATCTGCGCCCCTGCCCCATGCTGGAAAACCCGGAGAAGCTGCGGGAGATGGTTCACCGTACAGGGGCCCATTCCACCGACCTGCAATCCCCGGAGAGCGTAGACCACCTGTGCGACAAATGCGCCTCCTACGCCCAGTGCTGGGAACCGGAGGCCGAACGGCTGTGGGAAGGCAGCGAAGCGGGCAAAAAAGCAAACCGGGACAAAAGGTAACAGGGCCCATGCGAATCAAGATCATAACGGATTCGGCCTGTGATATGCCGGAAGAACTGCGGGCAAGCTATGATATAGCGGTTGTACCTATGCACATCCAAAAAGGGGACGAGGATTTTTTGGATATGGTGGAGGTCGCACCGCCGGACGTTTTCGAGTACGGGGAAAAGACAGGCAGGCTGTGTTCCACCATTGCACCCAACATCGCGGAGTTTTCCACCGTCTTTGCCCGGTACAGCGGGGCATATGACGCGGTGATCTGTATCAGCATCGGTTCGCGGTTTTCATCCTGCTATCAAAACGCCGCCATCGCTGCGGAGGAATATCCCAATGTCCATGTCATAGATTCCCGGAACCTGTCCTCGGGAGAGGCGCTGATTGTTTTGGAGGCGGCGCGGTTTGCGCAGACGGGGATGGCGCCTGAAACCATATGCGCCACTTTGGAGCCAGTGATCGCCAATACCGATTCCAGCTTTTTGATAAGCCGTTTGGACTACATGAAAAAGGGCGGACGCTGTACTTCGGTGGCCGCCCTGGGCGCAAATCTGCTCCAGTTAAAGCCCTGTATTGAGGTGTACGATGGGGAAATGCGGGTTTGGAAAAAGTTCCGGGGCTCTATGGAAAAGGCGCTGGAGCCATATATGCGGGAACGGCTTGCGCGCTATGACACCGACCAGCCGTTCCGGGCCATTCTTGTCTATCGCCCAGAGGACGGTTTGATACTGGACGGCGTCCGCTCCGCGCTGAAAGAGAACGGGCGCAGGGTGGAACTATGGGAGGCCTCCTACGGCTGTGCCGTGGCCTGTCATTGTGGTCCGGGAACGGTTGGCGTCATGCTCCTGCCGATATAGTATGCTGAAAAATGGCCGCAGATTGCACGCTCAACTGCGGCCATTTTCACAAAAGGAATTGAGAACATTTTATGTCAAAACAAGCAGGGAATAAAAAAGCGTTTACCAAACACGCATACAAGGTTATCCTGGCTGCCGTCTGGCTGGCAATTTTGATCCTGTGCGTACAAAACAGGAAATACTTTACCGTCGATGGTGTTTTGAACCTCTCGCCGCACAACACGGCGCTTGCCGCCGCCTTTCTGCTGTTTCTGTTCGCGTTGAAAAGTGTGAGCATTTTTATATACAGCGGATTTCTTTTTATTGCCAGCGGTATCCTTTTCCCGCTCCCTACTGCAATCCTGTTGAATGTTGCCGGCACCTGCATTATGGTGTCCCTCCCCTATTGGCTGGGGCGGCAGCTCGGGAAGGAGGCAATCGACCACATCGTCGGCAAATATCCCAAAGCGGCGGCGTTGAGACAGACTCGGGTACGCCACGAATTTGTGCTTTCTTTCATCACGCGGGCAATCAATATTTTGCCCAGCGACATATTGAGCCTCTATATGGGGGCGGCAGGGATACGCTATATAAAATATCTGCCTGGGAGCATTTTGGGTATGGCTTTACCAATCGTTACGTTTCCGATTATGGGGACAAGTATCACCAATCCTTTGTCACCGGCATTCCTGGGCTCGTTCGCGGTTCAAGTTGCCGTGAGTATGATTGCCATCGGTGGGTACTGCGTCTATCGAAAGAAAAACAAGAAAGAGGCCGCAGAAGATGAAACACAAAATAGGGATCGTTGATGTGGGCGGCGGTATGCGGGGGGTATATGCCGCCGGAGTATTCGATTTTTGCCTGGACGCCGGGCTCCATTTCGACCTGGGGATTGGAGTTTCAGCGGGCAGCGCCAATCTGGCCTCCTTTGCGGCTGGACAATCCCACCGCAATCGGCGCTTCTTCACGGAGTATTCTCAGCGGAAGGAATATATGGGGTTGGGAAATCTGATCCGTAAGGGTTCCTTCTTGGATTTGGACTATATATACGGAACCCTCAGTGTGTCGCAGGGAGAGGATCCATTGGACTTTCCAGCGTTTATGGCAAGCCCTATGGAGCTTCTGATGGTAGCTACCGAAGCCGAGAGCGGAAAGGCGAAATATTTTAACAAAGAGGACATTCGACAGGACGATTACGGGGTGCTGAAAGCGTCCTGCGCGATTCCATACATATGCAGGCCCCAGTTTATCAACGGCATTCCCTATTATGACGGCGCGTTGGGCGACACTGTACCGATTGAGAAGGCGTTTGCATTGGGCTGTGACAAGGTGGTTCTCGTCTTGACTCTCCCTGTGGACACAGTGCGCACCGCAAAAAAGGATAAATTTCTGGCTGATAAAATCCGTAAAACGTACCCTTTGACCGCAAACCGGCTGGAGCATCGGGCCGGACAGTACAATGTAGGCATAGCCCAGGCAAAGAAGTATGCCACACAGGGAAAGCTCCTGCTTGTAGCGCCGGACGATACCTGCGGCGTCACTACCCTAAAGCGAAAACCGGCTCACCTGGCACAGTTGTATGAGAAAGGATATTCTGACGGGCGTAAAATCGTTTCCTTTCTCTCTGACTGATACAGATTACGAAAGGGGGATAAACAAGTCGATGAAGCGGTTTGCCTGTGGCTTATTTGCTGTCATTGGCCTGCTGTGTGTTATTTTTCCCGCACAAATCACGGTAGGGCTGCCATATGTATTGGGCGGGGCCATGGTGGTTGCCGGTATATTGTATGGGGTATCTTATCTTTTGAACCGTCAATCATCGCTGGATCACTCAACTGAGTTGGCGAGTGGGCTCGTTTTGCTGGTGATCGGAATTGTATGTATTATCCACGGCGCGGAATCAATCGGTCCCATGGGAACGACCTGGGCCATCATCGGCATACGAAAGGCATCAAAATCCTTATCGCGCACGATTCAAGCAGTCCAGGCTCAAACAACATTTATCGCCGCTTTTGTAGAATTTCTAATTCGGTTGGTTTTTTCAATCATGTTGCTGCTTTACCCAACCGAAAAATTTGAAGGACATATTATCCTTCTTGGACTTGACTTGATTGCGGCAAGCATCCGGTTTACTAAACATCTTTCACCAACTTTGGATGGAGAAGGATAATTATATGCGGCTTAAACTATTTGATTAAAAAGGACGGATAATATGAAAAACATATCTCAAGACAACACCAAAAGGTATTTGCAGGCATCCGGCATTGTGATGGCCGCCGCCATGGCCGCATCGTTATCGACCTATCTCACAACAAAGTTTTTAGTGAAGGCGGCCATAGACAGGGAAGCGCCGAAGGCCATGCAGAAAGCGGGGGAGCTGCTTTCCGGCGTGCAGCAGGACAATGCCTTTTTGACCGAGTTGGCGGCCTCCGCAAAAAGGCTTGAAGGCAAACCGCATGAAACAGTTGAAATCGTCAGCCGGGACGGTACAAATTTAGTCGGTCACTTTTTCCCATCCAAAAACCCAAAACGCATTATTATTGCCATGCACGGCTGGAGAACATCGTGGGCATATGATTTTGGCACAATGGCTGACTTTTTAGAGGAAAATGACTGCACTGTCCTATACGCGGAGCAGCGGGGACAAAACAGCAGCGGCGGGGACTATATGAGCTTTGGGTTGGCGGAACGGTATGACGTTTTAGACTGGATCGGCTGGATAACGGAGAGATGCGGAGGGGAACTGCCAATCTATCTGGCTGGCGTGTCCATGGGGGCGACTACGGTTCTGATGGCGTCTGGCCTTGATCTGCCCGACAATGTGCATGGGATCGCTGCTGATTGCGGCTTTACATCGCCGCAGGCAATTTGGAAACACGTCATCAGCAAAAATCTCCACCTGCCCTATGCGCTCCGGGGAATCATGGCAGACGCAATGTTTAGAAATCGGCTGCAAATGAGTACCGATGAATACTCCACGATTGACGCACTGAAATGCAGCAAGGTGCCGGTGCTGTTTGCCCATGGCACGGAAGATCACTTTGTACCGATTGGAATGACCTACGAAAACTATGAGGCCTGCGCCGCGCCAAAGAAGTTGTTCATTGTCCCTGGGGCGGATCACGGAATGAGTTACTATTTTGATCGGAAAGGATATGAAGCGGCTGTAACGAATTTCTGGAAGGAGTTTGATTAGGTGAAATTGTTACGCCGCCACTAAACACGGCAGCCGATCCTGTCTGCTGCATAGCGGTAGTGTCCCCTCTACGCGGAGTTGACGAAACACGGTGAAAAGAATTTTAGCGCGGTTTGCCTTCCCAAATTCGATTCCCCTGCCCAGAGGCACTTGATTATGAACGAGGCGACGAATCGAATCTACCTATCTTGTCTGGCTTGGAGATGCTGCGGTGTAGTTCATACGAGGGAATTCTATTTCCGATGTGCGCCCAGCTTTCGCATCGTGACCCGCAACAGGAAATGGTCTCACCTGTGATTACAGCGTGGTAAATTTTTCCCTATTTTGCTTCAGGCTGGTTGAGAAAAAGCCCCTGCCAGCAGCGATTCTGCTGGCAGGGGCCTTGCAATGGTTTTAGTACTTGACCACATAACCAGCCACAGACAGGTGTGGAAACAACGGAGAGTGTGTTCTTAGAAAGTGCCGGAAAAGAATTGCGTTGGAGCGGAAACAACAAAAAATCACGGAAAAAGATTATAAAAAATTCCTTGCCGCTGTTGGTAAGGATGAGGTCTCCAGTTCAAATCTGGATAGCAGCTCCACTGAAACCCCTTGCGCCGCAACGGCTCAAGGGGTTTTTACTATGCGTTTCGCCGTGTACTATATTGCCATCTGTGACGACGATGCGGACTTCGCGCGGACATTCTATCAAAAGCTGGCGGCAGTGCTGTCCTCCAAGAAAATCGACGCCGAGGTCGAGGTTTTTCACAGTACGGACGCTTTTTTGCGCCGGGCGGAGGGCGGACAGCCCTTTGACCTGATTTTTCTGGATATCTACCTGGGCGCGGAAAACGGATATCACTTCGCCAAGAAGCTGCGCGGCGAACAGATCGATGTCGATATCATATTCATCACCACCACTCAGGACTACGCGGTGGCGGGCTATGACGTCTCGCCCATCCTCTATCTGGTCAAGCCGGTCCAAAATGAGCAGCTCGCCTACGCCATAGAGCTTTTTTTGAAAAAGCACCAGCCAAAGCGGGTCATCCTGAACCTGTCCGGCGAGACCATATCCCTGAATGTCGCCGATATTTTGTACATCGAGGTCTATGGCCACACCACCTGCCTCCATTTGACCTCAGGGGAGTCCCGGGAGCTTCGCCTCCCACTGAACAAGCTGGAGCGGCAGCTCCCCTCGTCCGTATTCATCCGCTCCCATCAGAGCTATCTGGTGAACATGGGCCACATCCTGGGCATTGCCCGCTACCAGCTCACCCTGAGCAACGGCCTGACCCTTCCCATCAGCCAGTCCAAGTACCTGAATCTGCAAAACAGCTTCATCCTGCATATCAAACAGCAAAAGCTCTGGCTATGAATCTCATGACCAGAGCTTTTTTCATCTATTCCGGCAGGCACAGGTTGGTCCGCACCACGAACCGGCCCGGCTCCCGCTCGACCTGCACGATGCTGGCGTATTTCTCCGCCACTGTGCTCATGGTCTTCAAGCCAAAGCCATGCTCCTTCGGGTCATCCTTGACCGTCGTCCCGCCCGGCTCCGAGGCCTCCCCCGGGTCCGCGCTGTTCTCACACTCAATGAACAAAAACCGCTGCTTTTTCCGGATCTCCAGGTTGATATAGGCCCCCGCCCGGTCCTCCATGCGCATACAGGCCTCGATCGCGTTTTCCAGCATATTGGACAGCAGGCTGTTCAGATCCGCGTCGTCCACCTCCAGCCTGTCGGGCACATGGATGTGGCTGGTCACCGCGATGCCCTTTCCCTTCGCCTGGTTCAGCCGGATGCCCACAATGGCGTTGACGACAATGTTTTCGCTGTAGGTGGTCTCCGCGAACTGGTCGGTCTCCTGGATCAGCTTTTCGATATACTCCCCCGCCTTCTCCGGTTCCCGGGCGCTCAGCAGGGAGCAGATCGTCTGCAAATGGTGTTTCATCTCATGCTTTCTCCTGCGGGAATCCTCGTCCACCTGCATGATCATCTCGTAGTTCTCCCGGGCGAACCGGCCGCGCTCCAGCAGGCGGGAGCGGTCCTTCCACTCCTCCATCCGCCGGCTGATAAACTGGACAATGGCCTGCATGGTTATGGTGTATATGATGACAGAGGATATCATCGCCGCCATCGGTGCCCAATTCCCCCAGGACAGGTTCTGGAACAGGACGGGCAGATAGCCCCAGATCCCCTCTCCCAATTCGGAGGAGTTCTGCATGGCGTCGATCCAAAGCCCCGCCAGGGCAAACAGCGCGGTCCGGCCCACCGGAAGCTTCGATTTTTCCCGCCTGTGCTCCCACAGCTCCAGACCCGCCAGGATCAGAGCGCACAGGATCAGGGCCACCGGCCATATTGTATTGATCTGGAACGGCGCGTGGGACATAAGCCCGTCGATCCGACCGCTGAAGCCGCTGTAGAAGCCCATGTTGGAATTGTACGCGTTCACCACAAAAAAGACGGCATACATGGCAAGCAGCAAAGCGTACTTCGCCCACAGGATACCGCCGGACTCAGGGCCCATGCTGCCCGCACAGCCCACCGCCATTAGCACCATCATCACGCCCCAGAACACCTGCCAGAGCACGGGAACCACGCCGCTCGTGAAGCCGGCGGCCAGCGGGGTCAGGCCGCTGCACAATACGGGCGGAAACACCGTTCCCCATATGCCTGCATAGGGGTAGTAAACGATCATGGTCAGGGTTTTTCCCATATATTCTCCTGCGGGAAGGCTGATGGTCACATCCCGGAACTCGTTTAAAGGAACGAAGCTCTCCTTACCGGGGAGGAGAAACCCGTTGCTGTCCCGTGCATCAGTTTGAAAGTCACTGTAAAAAAGCTGTCCGTCCAAAAACAGTTCTACGCCGCACCCCCTGTAGCACAGGTTCAGCTCCGGCCCAAACAGATCTTCCTCCACCATGATCCGGCTCCGCCGGACCGCGTCGTAGCTCTCGTCGGAAAGCTCATAGCCTTCATCGGTATACCGGGGGGTGACGGGTACGGCTTCCCCCGGTCCCGTCCTGATCTCATACCCGCCCCAGCCGTGGCTGTCGGCCCGCGTATCGGTCAGAGGGAGATCTTGAAAAGCCGGACGGCTGAGGGCGGAAAAGGTCCAAATCATCAGACATATCGATGCCAGCGGCAGCGCCAGCTTCACGATTGATATTTTTCGTTTCATGCTCATGACCCTTTCCGCGTATTGCGAAGCCCTCTTGCGCAATGAAATAAGACTCATTTTATCATGATAGCAAAACGCGGAAACTAAAATCAACTGTTTGTCCTAACTCATGCCGTTTGCGGCACAAATAAAAGGCGTTGGAACGCCTACAGCTTGTCTGGAGAGGACCATCTGCCCGGCCCTGGGTGACATCAGGCCCCCGGAAATCACCCCGGGCCAGATCAGCGTCCTAAAGACGGTGCAGAGCTTCAATGAGGCGATAGCGTATTTTGTGGATGAGTAAGACAAGGCAAAAAACCGCAGAGCGTGACAAGGAAGTGAACCCCCACAAAAAAACCATGAAATCGAGAGATTTTACAGTTTTTAGATCCTGATGATTGGCGATCAGAAGTGTGGCCGAGGTCCCGGGTGCCCTTATCCCGGTAGTAATACAAAAACGGCTCCTGTCCGGTGTTTTGGTAGGTTTTCATGATCTCTGCCATACAATGGCCTCTATGCGCTACTTCAACGGTGTGGACAGTGTAAGCATCAGCAAGCGCCTGGGCCATGCGCAGGTCAGCACCACCGCCAATATCTACGCCCACGTCATGGAGAAAGCCGACCAGCGCAACGCCGATATACTGGCCGACGTGTTCTTAAAAAAAGCTTGAATTTTTGAGCAAGTTGAATTAAAGTTGAATTCTTCGAGCGGGCGCAAAAATGAATCACCCGAGAAAATAACAAAAACAGCCGCTTTCACATTGGAAACGGCTGTTTTTCTGGTTGCGGGGGCCGGATTTGAACCGACGACCTTCGGGTTATGAGCTGCGGCCAGCGGTGCTGGCGGCGGCTTTTCGGAGCTCTTGGGGCGTTTTTGCTCCGGGGTGGGGTGCTTTCCAGTCTTGTTCCCTCCACCGCTTCCACCCGCTCCTTTCCCATTCTGGGTCAGAATCTGGGTCAGCGGCCTGATGCGCAAGCCCAACGCATCTCTGATCATCAAATAAGCAGAGCAAACACCGGGAAGATTGCCTGTGCTTATTGGGAATTTTGCTCCAAGGGTTTGAGCGGTGGACTCCTGTGCCGTACGATCCAATCCAGGATATCCTCATATTTTGCCAGACCACTGGCGATATCAAGGCCCAATTTTATCAGCTCTTTCTGCGTGTAGCGCAGTGTCACATCGTTCAGCCCCAGCAGCATGAGCATGGCCAGCATACCGACCCGCTTGTTGCCCGCAACAACTTTTCGTGGAGCAAAACGATTTCATTAACGGTCAAAACGATCATCTCGCCAGCTCCTGGAATGCCTCCAGATTGTCCGAGATCATCTGATCAGCCATTGCCTCAATTTTTTGCCTCCGCGCCGCGCGGGCGGATTGGATCTCTTCATATTCCTCAAAATCGACAACAATATAGCGGGGCTTGTTGTTTTTCAAAATGACGGCCAGCCCTGCCTCGTCTACTAAACGGGTCACCTTCGAAAAGTTTTGGTTGGCCTCCGTCATGGGAACCAACGCGCTGGTATTCACCATCATCGCTCTCACCTCGTAAACAGTATACACCAAAGATAGGATAAAATCAACCTATTTAAGCACTTTGTCATCGGAGACAAGAGGCGGGGTGATAAAGGAGCGATTTCAAAATAGGGGGTTCCCCAAAATTTGGGGAGGAACTATATCAATAAGACGCATAGCAACAAATAAAAGGCTTTCCTGGTAAATGGAAATTTTCTGAAAAGTTCAATCTGATAGGATGTGGATTGGGAAAAATCTACTATGCTGTAATCATAGAGGCGTCCTCTGCGGCAAGTCGAGAATGTCCCAAAGGTTCAAAAAATCTGAAATCAAGCGACGGATTTTTGTTGAGCCATTCTTTGCCGATGAGCGCCGGTTTACGCCGGGAACTGCAACTCAAAACCGCAAAGCCCCCGTGTCCGCCCCTGTGAGGGCTTTTGTGCCCCTGCTCCGGGCCGGGTGGCATCCGTACACCTTCGAAGGACTGAAACGCGGTGTTAAAGCCTTTGTGGACGATTGTGGCAGGGAGTGATTTCTGCCCTGAGCTCCGGAAGAGCGGGACAGATAAGAGTACAGGGGGGCTGGGCAAGTTCACCCAGCCTCCCAATGAGTTTTCAGCCCTGCGCCAACCTCAGTTTGGGAACTGGGTGTTCAGCAAAAGCCAAGGGCAAGGGCAACCCAGAGGGCGGATTTAAGGACGAAGGACAAAAGCAGGATAAAAGCCGGGCGTCACAAGTGACACCCGGCAGGTCACAGCGGCCCGCAGTGCGGGCCGCTTTTGGGGTTTTTACGGGCCAGGGAAGGAATTCCGGGAACTGTTTGGAGAGTTTGGTAGGTGTCCGCTTTTGGCGTCACTTTCGAGCCAAAAAATCACTTCTGGCGTCTGGTTTGCCCAAAAGCCAGCTGTTTCAAGGGATTGGCGCGGCGTCTGCTTTGAAATCAAGGGACTTATTGGCAGAAGAAGACGGGATTTTCCGGCTTAGACAAGGCGCGAGGGCCTCACCGAAGTCTCTCCCGGTTTTGGACGAAGCAACCGCTTTTTCTGCCATTGGCTGCTGTACGCTTGGAGGCGGAACCGCTCAAAAATTGCGCTGCTGTAAACAAAGAAAGAATCGCTCCGCGCATCGCTGGAAAGGCTGCAAATTGCACCAGTGTATACAAAGAGAGGGAGCCTCCAGCGCGGTACAAAAAATATGTGTCTGAATTGATAATTCTCACTGCTACCAGTAGCTATTCCCGCCGAGGTGTGCTATGGTGTGTCGTTACGAAGGAGGGACACACCATGTATGACTACATGAGGGCACTGGAGGACAGGTTCGCGCCCAAGCCGAACCATAAGCAACGCCGAGACCTTGAGGATAAGCGCCAGGAGGTTGCCGCCCTGCTGGACAAACAGGGACGAAAAAAGTTGCTCCGGCTGGTGGATACCTACACTATGGCACAGGAAGAAATGGCATTGACCAGTTTCATCGCTGGCTTCCGTCTGGCCTGGGGAATCGCCATGGAGTTGAGGGTGGACGGCAGCTATTCCTACGAACAGGAGCAGGAAGAAATCAGCCGGCGCAAAAATTGTGGAGAGGGGGCTGACAAATATGGCTAAACGCAGGGCCAACGGAGAAGGCAACATCCGCAAACGCAGCGACGGGCGCTGGGAAGGGCGGTATACGGCTGGCCGTGACCCGGACACTGGGAAAGTAATCTACAAAAATGTGCTGGCGAAAACCCAGAAGGAATGCAAAGAGAAGCTTAAGCGGGCCATCGAGGAAAACGCCAAGGTGGACGCCATCCGGGCGGAGCAGTACACCGTGGGTCAGTGGATGGATGTGTGGTTTGAGAACTGCGCGAAAATCAAGGTGCGGCCTTCCTCCCACAAGACCTACCGGGGTTACATCGACAACCATATCAAGCCAAGCATCGGGAAAATTCCTCTCAACAAATTATCCTCTCTGGATTTACAGAAGCTGTACAAAAAGCTGTTGAGTGGCGGCAGGGTGGAGCGGGTCGAATCTAAAAAACAGCCCAAAGGTCTCAGCGCCAAAACCGTCCGAAATATCAACCAGGTAATCTCCTCCGCCATGGATTTCGCCATCGACCAGAAGCTGATCACCGCTAATCCTACGGATGGCTGCGCTCTGCCCAAGCTGGAACACCGGGAAATGAAAACTCTCCCCACCGAGCAGCTGGCGTCTTTTCTCCACGAAGCCAAGGAGAGCGGCGTGTTCGAGATGTACTACATCGAGCTGGCCACGGGCTTGCGCCGGGGTGAGCTGCTGGGTCTCAAGTGGGAGGACATCGACCTGGAGCGGGGCACGATCCAGGTGCGCCGCCAGATTGCCCGGATCGACGGGGAGGTGGTGGTGGCCCCGCTCAAGACGAAGAACTCCTACCGGAGCGTGTCCATCGGGCAGGACGCAGTGGAGATTCTCAAAGAGCAGCGGGAGAAAACCAACAGCGAGTATGTGTTTCCCTCACCCACAGGTGGACCCATCTCCCCGGACAGTGTACTCCATATGCTCCACCGGGTGCTGAAGCGGGCCGGACTGCCCCTCATTCGATTTCATGATATGAGACATACGTTCGCTACGGTAGCGCTGCAAAACGGAGTGGACATCAAGACGGTGAGCGGAATGCTGGGCCACTACAGCGCCGGGTTCACCTTGGACACCTACGCCCACGTGACCACCCAGGCCCAGCGCCAGGCGGCGGATACCATGGCGAATATCCTCTCTGGTGCCATTGGGAACTAAAGAATCGTTTCCCCGTATGGGTCAGCGCATGGGTCAAAACGCTGACCCACTTTTTGACCCAGATTATTTTCCAACAAAAACAGAAAAAAGCCCTGAAATCTTGCGATTTCAGGGCTTTTTTTGGTTGCGGGGGCCGGATTTGAACCGACGACCTTCGGGTTATGAGCCCGATGAGCTACCAGACTGCTCCACCCCGCGATATGAAGTTGGTGCCGGAGACCGGGGTCGAACCGGCACGGGATCACTCCCACGGGATTTTAAGTCCCGGGCGTCTGCCAATTCCGCCACTCCGGCTTATCAAGGCTATGTTATGATAGCATGTTTTCCAGGCCCTGTCAACCCCTATTTTTCCTGAAGGCGGTTCTTTATTCCGTCGATTCCTGCCGGAGAAAGCAAAACGCGCCGCCTGGGCAGAGGGGCGGGACGCCCGAATACCGGGGGGTCGCCCGCCGGGGTGGCTGGGACAGGCGAAACAAAGAAAGGGGACCCGGAGGGCTGGTCCAGGTCCCTTTTCCAGGACGGCGCAATCCAGTATACCGGGAGGCCAGCTGATCTCAGGTGCCGGCGGTATGGGCGATGTAGGTCAGATGGTCCCCCAGACGCTCCAGGTTGGACACCAGATTGATGAACACCCCGCTGGACTCCGCCCGGCACGCCCCGGCGTTGAGGCGCTGAATGTGCCGGTCGATGAGGGATTTGCGCAGGGCATCCACCTGGTCCTCCACCCGGTCGATCCGGGGCAGCAGGCCTGGGTCCCGCTCCAGCACCGCCCGCTTGGTGAGGGTATACAGCTCCTCCACCCGGCCCACCATGCCGCCCAGCTCCTCCTTGACGCCGTCGGAGAAGTCCAGCTCGTGGTCCATGGCCTTCTGGGCGTACTTGGTGAAGTTGTCCGCGATCTCCGCGATACGCATGATATCCCCCAGATTGCTGTGAAGGTTGGAGATGGCGCGCTCGTCCTCCAGCTTGCTCTGGGCGGACAGCCGGATGAGGTAGCTGACCATCCCCTGGGAGATGACCGCGGCCTGGTCGATGAGCTGGTGAGTGGGCTCGATGAGGTCCCGGTCCTGCTGGGCAAAGGCCCGGTAGCCTGTGCGGAAGGCGTCCATGGCGGTGTCGGACAGGCGGATCAGCTCCTTCTCCAGCTGGGAGATGGCCAGGGAGGCGGAGGACAGCATGCGCTCGTCCAGGAAGGTGGCCGGGGGAGCGGCGGGGGACAGCTTGTCGGGGATGAGGCGCTGGGACAGGGCCACAAACCAGTCGCAGAAGGGCAGGAACAGGGCGGTGCACACCACGTTGAAGAAGGTGTGGAACATGGCGATCTGGGTGGCGGGGGTGGGAAACCATTGGCGGAAGGTGGCGTCCATAAAGCCGGGCCAGCACAACAGCATCACAAAAAAGATGGCGGACCCCAGGGTATTGAACAGCAGGTGAATGAGCCCCGCCCGCTTCGCCCCGGCGCTGGCGGTGGCGGAGGACATGAGGGCGGTGACGCAGGAGCCAATGTTGGTGCCCAGGATGATATACAGCGCCTCGTTGCCCCCGGAGCCGATGGTGAGGCCCGCCATGGACATGGCGATGATGACGGAGGTGGTGGCGGAGCTGGACTGGACCAGGGCGGTGAGCAGGACGCCGGTGAGCAGTAACAGCAGGGGGTTGGACACTGACTCAAAAATGCCCTGGATGGCGTCCCGCTGGGCCTTCATGGAGTCGGACATGAGGGTCAGGCCAATGAAGATCAGCCCCAGGCCCGCCAGAATCAGCCCCGCCTTTTTAGCGAAGTCACGCTTGCAGGCCATGGACATCATGATGCCCGCGAAGGTGAGGGCCTGGATGTAGGTGGTGATGGGGAAGGCGCTGAGGGCGGCGATCTGGGCGGTGACGGTGGTGCCGATGTTGGCGCCCATAATCATGGCCGCCGCCTGGTGGAGGTTCATCACCCCCACGTTGACGAAGCCCACAATGAGCACCGTGGTCACCCCGGAGCTCTGGATCAGGGCGGTGGCGGCGGCGCCCACCCCTACGTTGACCAGCCGCTTGTCGGCGGCGCGGCCAAACAGGGCCTTGAGGCGGCCGGTGGCCAGCTGCTCGATGTTGGCGGTGAGCAGATGCACGCCCACCAGAAAAACTCCGGTTCCGGCCAGCAGCTGGGCCAGGAACAGTGAAATCCGCGCGATAGTCATTCGATCTCTCCTTTTTCTCATTCGATGCCGCGGGATCGGAGACGGCGCTCAAAGGGCTCATGTATTTTGAATATATAAAAAACGAGACCTCACCGCCGGCGGCGGCAAAGTCTCGCCATTTCATCACCGGCCGGATCCTCAGATCGTATTGACGGCACGGTAAACACGGGGGACCCGTGTTGGCTACTCCCTTTGTACGCCTCCATATATACCCTATTTCCGGCCCGATGTCAATCTGCGTTTTTCATAAATCCGGGGCGTTTTGTCCCGCCCCACTGTGTGGAAACCTCTTGACAAATCCCCGCCGCTGTGGTAAGCTGTGAGCACAACAAAATATGGAAACCAGCTGCGCCTCACATGAATAGGGTGAAAGGCCCTGCGAGTCGGTCACTGTGAAGCCCCCTTGAGGGGATAAGTCAGGTATGTGGCAGCTGGCAGCATTCTGCCGGTACCGGAAGTGCGCTTCTTGTCCGGCCTCATCTGTGTGGAGCTCTCCACAGGTGGGGCCTTGTTCGTTGCGCTTCGTGCGGTTCGGCACGGGGCGTATTTCTTTGCCCCGATCAACCTGTACCCCCAAGGCCGCGGACAAGCCGCGCGGGAAAATAAAGAGACCGTTCAAGGAGGAAATTGCAGCATGAAGAAACTGAGCAGAACGCTGGCGCTGTTGCTGGCGATGGCCCTGGCCTTTGGCCTGACCGGCTCCGCCTTCGCCGCCGATGAGGACGGCAAGGAGTACACCGATGTGCCCGACTGGGCCAAGGTCTATGTGGACGAGGTGACGGAAAAGGGCCTCATCGACGGCAAAACCGACACCACCTTCGGGGCCAACGACCCCATGAACCGGGCCGACCTGGTGGTAGCGCTGTACCGCCTGGCCAAGTCTCCCGACGTGAAGGACAAGGAGAACCCCTTTAAGGACGTGGCGGACGACGCGGCCTATCGGGACGCGGTGGTGTGGGCTTTCGACCAGAAGATCGTGGGCGGCAAGAGCGCCGACACCTTCGACCCCGAGGGCAGCGCCCAGCGCCAGGAGATCGCCAAGATCGTCAATGAGTTCGCCGCCCGCCGGGTGGGCAAGGACGAGTTGAAGAGCCGCAAGGACGAGATGTCCGCCTACCCCGACGCCGCCGACGTGGACGGCTGGGCCAAGGACTACATGAACTGGGCTGTGGCCTCTGAGTTCATCACCGGCAGCGACGGTAGGCTGCTGCCCGCCGGCACCGCCACCCGGGCCGAGGTGTCCGCCATCCTGTGCCGGTATATGGCCGACGCCGCCACCGGCGACGCCTCCAAGGACGACCCCCGCAACCAGGACGAGATCGGCAAGAAGGAGCTGCTGGTGGTGAGCTTCGGCACCAGCTTCAACGACAACCGGGTGGACACCATCAAAGCGGTGGAGGACGCCATGGACAAGGCGCTTGACGGCTACGACGTGCGCCGGGCCTTCACCGCCGACATCATCATCGAGCATGTCTACCGCCGGGACGGCGAGCTCATCGACAACGTGAAGGAGGCCCTGGAGCGGGCAAAGGCCAACGGCGTGGAGGAGCTGCTGGTCCAGCCCACCCACCTGATGAACGGCTGGGAGTACGGCGATCTGGTGAAGGCGCTGGAGAAGTATGAGGGCGACTTCAAGTCCATCAAGCTGGGTGCCCCCCTGCTCACCACCGACGACGACTTCGCCAAGGTGGCCGACGCCATGGTGAAGGCCACCCAGGACCTGGCCAAGGACGGCAAGACCGCCGTGTGCTGGATGGGCCACGGCACCGCCGCCGCCTCCAACGCCGTCTATGAGAGGATGCAGAAGGTGCTCACCGACAAGGGCCACAAGAACTACTTTATCGGCACTGTGGAGGCCTCCCCCACCGCCGCGGAGCTGGTGGAGCTGGTGAAGGAGGCCGGGTACACCAAGGTGGTGCTGCGCCCCATGATGATCGTGGCGGGGGACCACGCCAACAACGACATGGCGGATGAGAACGACCCGGAGTCCTGGTACTCCGTGTTCACCGCCGCTGGGCTGGAGGTCCAGTGCGAGGTGAAGGGCCTGGGCGAGCTGAAGGCCATCCAGGACCTGCTGTGCGCCCACGCCAAGGACGCCAAGGACCTGAAGGACACCGGCATCGACGTGGAGCCCAACCCGGAGAACCCAGACGCCAAGGATGAGCCCAAGGGGCTGGCCGACGGCACCTACGCCATCGACGTGGAGTGCGAGCAGGCCATGTTTAAAATCGACAGCTGCACCCTCACCGTGAAGGACGGCAAGATGACCGCCGAGCTGGTGCTGGGCAGCGAGAGCTTTGACAAGATGTTCGTGGGCACCGCCTCCGTCGCTAAGTTAGCAAAGGAGGGCGTGGTGGACGGCACTGTGGCCGACGGCAAGACCACCTTCACCCTGAGCGTGGCCGAGCTGGACAAGGCCCTGGACTTCGCCGCCCACAGCATGAAGAAGGACACCTGGTATGACCGCACCCTGACCTTTGACGGGGCCAGCGCCGCGGCGAAATAACCTGCTTATACTCCTTCCCTTTCCCAGAGCGCCGTGGAGCGGAAGCGCTCCACGGCGCTCCCTTTATTTACCAAGGAGTGACCGATCATGAAGAAACAAATACATTCCTGTCTTATCGCGTCGGCGCTGGCCCTGTCCCTGCTGGCCGGGTGCGCCGGGGGAGCGGAGCCGGAGACCTCCCAGGCCCCCAGCCCCGCCCCGGAGCAGTCCCAGGCCGCCCAGCCCAGCGCCGCCGCCACCCCGGCCCCAGAGCCCAGCGCGGCGCCCACGGACACGCCGGAGCCCACGCCTGAGCCGACCGCGACCCCGGAGCCCACCAAGGCGCCGGAGCCCACACCCAGCCCGACCCCGGAGCCCACTCCCACCCCCGCCCCCCAGGGGCCGGAGGACGGGAACTACACCGCCAAGGTCACCCTCTCCGGGGGGACGGGCCGGGCCACCATCCAGTCCCCGGCCAGGCTGCGGTGCGCCAACGGGCAGTTCTATGCCACCATCCTGTGGAGCAGCCCCAACTTTGACTACATGAAGGTGAACGGGACCCGCTACGAGCTCATCAGCGCCCCCGGGTCCAACTCCACCTTTGAGATCCCCGTGGCCGCCTTCGATACGCCCCTGAGCGTCATCGCCGACACCGTGGCCATGAGCGAGCCCCACGAGGTGGAGTACACCCTGACCTTTGACTCCGCCAGCCTGACGAAGCAGTGAGGGGAAGATGATGAAGCGTTGGAAACTTACTCTGCCCCTGCTGGCGTTGGCCCTGACCCTGTGCGCCTGCGCCCCCGCCGGGGACCAGACCTCGGCTTCCCCCTCGGAGGCCCCCTCCCAGGGGGCGGGCCCGTCCAATACGGAGCGGACCGTGCCGCTCTGGAGCGAATTGGTTTGGAGTGAACACCTGGAGCTGGACTACGCCCAGAGCTTTTCCGTGGACTATTCCCCGGAGGGCTACGCAAAGCTCGCCATCGACCAGGAGACCTATCTGCTGGTCCCGGAGCTGGACCCGGTGCCGGAGGGCACGCCGGAGGACGTGGTGGTCCTCCAACAGCCTATCCAAAACATCTACTTACAGGCCACCGCCGCCATGGACTGCTTTCGGCAGCTGGGGGTGATGGACGCCATAACCCTGTCCGGCACGGACGTGTCGGGCTGGTATATCCCCGAGGCCAAGGCGGCCATGGAAGAGGGGCGGATCGTGTACGCCGGGAAATACTCCGCCCCGGACTACGAGCTCATCCAGTCCAAAAGCTGCGGCCTGGCCCTCACCTCCACCATGATCTACCACAACCCGGAGGTGAAGGAGCAGCTGGAGCGCCTGGGCGTGCCCGTGCTGGTGGAGCGTTCCAGCTATGAGAGCCACCCCCTGGGCCGGATGGAGTGGGTGAAGCTGTACGGCGTCCTTTTCGACCGGGAGGAGGAGGCCGAGGCCTACTTTGACGCCCAGCTGGCCAAGCTGGAGCCCGTGCTGGAGCGGGAGAGCACCGGCAAGACGGTGGCCTTCTTCGCCGTCACCGCCAACGGCATGGTGACGGTGCGCAAGAGCGGGGACTACATCGCCAAGGCCATTGACCTGGCCGGAGGGGTGTACGCCCTGAGGGACCTGGGCGGGGAGGAGAACGCCCTGTCCACCATGAACATCCAGATGGAGAGCTTCTACGACATGGCCCGGGACGCGGACATCCTCATCTACAACAGCGCCATCGAGTCCACCCTGGAGACCCTGGACCAGCTGGTGGCCAAGAGCGCCCCCCTGGCCGATTTCAAGGCGGTAAAAGAGGGCAACGTGTGGTGCACCGGCAAGAGCATGTTCCAGGAGTCCCAGTCGGTGGGCGAGATGATCCTGGACATTAACAGGATTTTGACCGAGGGCCATGGGGCGGACGGGTCGCTGACCTACCTGTACCGGCTGACGTGACGGAGGGAGAGCCATGAGAGACGACCGCCTGCGCTATGCCGCGGCGCTTGCCCTGCTGACGGCGCTGACGCTGGGGCTGCTGCTCTGGAACATCGGCGCGGGCAGCGTGGACATCACCCTGGGGGAGATCGCCGACTCCATCCGGAGGATGACGGGCATCATCTGGACCATCCGGCTGCCACGGGTGGCGGCGGCCGCCATCCTGGGCGGGGCGCTGTCCGTGTCCGGCTTCCTGCTCCAGACCTTTTTCGCCAACCCTATCGCCGGGCCCTTCGTGCTGGGCATCTCCTCCGGGGCCAAGCTGACGGTGTCCCTGGTGATGGTGGGCCTCCTCAGCCGGGGCGTCGTCATCAGCTCCATGTCCATGGTGGCCGGGGCCTTTGTGGGGTCCATGATCTCCATGGGCTTCGTGCTGCTCATGTCCCGCCGGGTGCGCAGCATGTCCATGCTGGTGGTGTGCGGCATTATGATCGGCAACATCTGCTCCGCCATCACTGACTTTGTGGTCACCTTCGCCGACGACTCCAACATCGTCAACCTCCACAACTGGTCCCTGGGCAGCTTCTCCGGCACCTCCTGGGAGAACGTGAGGCTGATGGCCTGGATTGTGGGGATCGCCCTGGCGCTCGCCTTCCTGTTGTCCAAGCCCATCGGGGCCTACCAGATGGGGGAGGTGTACGCCCAGAACATGGGGGTGAACATCAAGCGGTTCCGGGTGGAGCTGATTTTGCTGTCCAGCCTGCTGTCTGCCACCGTTACCGCCTTCGCCGGGCCCATCTCCTTTGTGGGCATCGCCGTGCCCCATCTGGTGAAGGGCCTGTTCCGCACCGCCAAGCCCATCGTCATCATCCCGGGCTGCTTCCTGGGGGGCGCGGCCTTCTGCCTGTTCTGCGACCTGGTGGCCCGCACCGCGTTCGCCCCCCGGGATATGTCCATCAGCTCCGTCACCGCCGTGTTCGGCGCGCCGGTGGTGCTCTATCTCATGGCCTCCCGGCGTGGCGGGAGAGGAGGAGAGCCATGAGTGAGATCCGGCTGCGTACCCAGGAGCTGAGCGTGGGCTACAACAAAAAGCCCCTCATTGGCGGCATTGAGCTCACCCTGCGCCAGGGGCAGATCATGACCCTTATCGGACCCAACGGGGCGGGAAAGTCCACCATTTTGAAGAGCCTCATCCGCCAGCTTCCCCTGGTCGGGGGGGCGGTGTACCTGGATGGCCGGGACATGGCCGCGCTGGGCGAGCGGGACGTGGCCCGGAAGCTCAGCGTGCTCATGACCGCCCGGCTCCACCCGGAGCTCATGACCTGCTTCGACGTGGCTGCCACCGGGCGCTACCCGTACACCGGGCGGCTGGGCATCCTGTCCCAGGAGGACCGTGACAAGACCACCCAAAGCCTGGAGCTGGTCCACGCCGCCGATTTGGCCGGCCGGGATTTCTCCCAGGTCAGCGACGGCCAGCGCCAGCGGGTGCTGCTGGCCCGGGCGCTGAACCAGGAGCCGGAGGTGCTGGTGCTGGACGAGCCCACCTCCTTTTTGGACATCCGCCACAAGCTGGAGCTGCTGGCTATTTTGAAGGACATGGTCCGCTCCCGGGATTTGGCGGTGGTCATGTCCCTCCACGAGCTGGACCTGGCCCAGAAAATCAGCGACTGGGTGGTGTGCGTCCAGGGGGACTCCATCGCCCGGCAGGGCCCCCCGGAGGAGATCTTCACGCCGGAGTACATCACCGCCCTCTACGGCGCGGCCCGGGGGAGCTACAACGCCCTGTTCGGCTCCCTGGAGCTGGAGGCGGCCCGCGGCGCGCCGGAGGTGTTCGTCATCGGCGGGGGCGGGGTGGGTATCCCCGTGTACCGCCGCCTCCAGCGGCAGGGCGTCCCCTTCGCCGCCGGGGTTTTGCAGGAAAACGACCTGGATTTCCCCGTGGCCTCGGCCCTGGCGGCGGAGACCGTCTCGGAGCGGCCCTTCCGGCCCATCGGGGAGGAGGCGTTCCAGGCGGCCCGGGCCCTCATGGAGGGGTGCCGCCGGGTGCTGTGCCCCGTGGAGGAATTTGGGGAGATGAACGAAAAAAACCGCCTGCTCCGGGAGCTGGCCCAAAAGGCCGGGAAGCTGGAGCGAAGCGGGGTGCAATGTTGATTTTTTAAAAGGGACGACCACTTGTTTTGCACCGAAACGGGCAACACCCGCCCCCTTATCCCTCCCTGTTGGGAGGGATAAAAATATGCAACAGACCAAAAAATACAAGCTGAACCTGATCGAAAAGACCGACACGTTTTCGCCGGATAAACTGGCGGAGAATACGCAAACACTGGAGCGGGAGCTGACCACTCTGGACCAGCGGGTCACAACCTTGGAAATTCACCGCTTTTACGCCGGCACCTATATTGGTAATCGGTATCATTACGAATCCGGTGGCCAAGATTGGCAGGTCATCTCCCTGGGTTTTACCCCGGTGGCCATCGTGGCAGCAGGCGGGCAGTATGTACGCGCCGCCCTTGCCACCACTGATGCGCCCAGTGATGTCATCGAAATCGTGGAAAACGGCTTCCGGGTCCGGAACCCGGTAGGCTCAGTGGGCTTAAACAGCGGCGGGCTCACATATGGATACCTTGCTTTCCGGTAAAACACGCGAAGGAGGCCCCCCAGGAAATTCCCGGGGGGCCTTTTTCGTGCTTTCCGCTGGATCTGATTTAAATTAGGTGTAATCAGCGGCGGTGACGGTCTGATCGTAGCAGACGTAGATCTGAGACACGGTCAGGGTGTCGGCGTCATTGTCCTCAGTGTAGAGGAAGGACACCTTCAGGCGCTGCACGCCGCCGTACTGCGGGGTCTGATAGATGCCCAAGGAGCCGGCCTCGTTCAGAGTAGCCAAGTCGGTGATGCCGGGCCAAGTGGGATTCGGGTTACTGGCATTCAGGTTGGTGATCTTGGCATTGCCCACATTCAGCATCCGGGTGCTGATAGAACCAGTAGCGGTGATGTTCTTGTTGGTGGTAAAGCTGCCGGTCTGAGCGCTGTAGGTGGAAGCCACATACAGGTTCTGGACAGTCGCCGGGCTGGCATCGGGTCTGGGTCTCGCGTCGACCGCGTTATTGATGCCGATTACGGGCGTCACGCGGTAGATGGGCTGGCCGTCGTTGGCAGTCCGTCCGGTGTCGATCAGATTCCAGAAGTGGTCGTGGTAATAGGCTTGACCAGCCGCCAGCGTGCCGTTGCCGTAAGCCACCAGGGTGGCGCTGTTGCGGACCGTGGAGCCAGCGCCGGTAGCGGCGGTGTTCACGTTGGCAAGAGCGACAGCGGGATCGGTCACCAGACCATCGATCCAGACCTGCTCGGCCTCGCCGTTGTTGTACATGGTGAAGCGGGTGGCCTCGTTGCCCAGCACGGCGTTGGAGTTGGTCATGGTCGGGGTGGCGTTGCCCACGTAGCGGATGTTGGCACTGTTGGTACGGGTCACGGCCGCGGCGGGCAGGACGATGACATCAGCCTGACGGGACAGAACCTGATTCTGGGCGTACAGGAACGGGCTCTGTGTGAAGTAGCTCATATCGGACATTTTCACGCCGGCGGGAACATTTGCCAGACGCACGGTGCCGGTGGTCCCGCCGCCCAGCGTGGCGGTAGTAGTATTGTCCACGGTGTAGTGCATATTGATCTGCACCTGGTCGCTGCTGCCCTTCAGGTCGGTGATGCCGTCAAAAACCTCGGCCTTGACGCTGTCGGTGCCGTAGCCGGACACCAAGATAAACTTAGTGTTCTCAGTGAAGTACAGCAGATTTTCATTGTTGCCCACATTCAGCACACCGGTGTTGTCCAGATCAACATAGCCCGCGAAGGTGGCGCCCAGAGTAATCTCGTTCTTGCCGATGAGGATGGATTTCCTGTTGGCGGCAGAGCCGACGTTGGGGGCAGTGTCAGCAGAATCGCCGTCGAAGATTACTTCGGGCACGGTAATATTGCTGTTGGGGGCGGATACGCCAACATCAGTAGTGGTGTTAGTATCGTCAATAACGGGGCCAAGGTCGCCCTTGTTGTCGAACGTGTTGTTCGCGCCGGCCACCACGCCGATGTCATTCAGACCGGCAAAGGTCCAGTTGGCAACCTCGCTGCCGTAGGCGAAGCCACGGTACACGCCGGTGCCGATGCCCTGAGTGGTGTTGGTGTTGTTGCCGCCGTCACGGAAGGGCACGCCCAGCATGCTAGTGGTGGTGATGGGGACGGGACGGGCGTTGTTGGCCCGGGCCAGGGACGCCACAGGCACAGTGGTGACCTCGCCGTCCAGGTTCACGCCGGTCAGGAAGTACTTGAAGGAACTGGAGTTCAGCTCCTGAGAGTAATCCACATAGGTGCCGTAGATGAACTGAGAACCGTACATACGCTCGGCGCCCACGAACTTGCCCGCGTCGTTCAGGAAGAAGCGGTAGTTGGTGTGCTCGTACAGGTCGTTGCCGTAGGTATCCACGCCAACCTGGGGGATGGTGCCGTCCACCACCGTATCATAGACGATGGACTTCTCCAGCACGGTGCCGTCGGACAGGGTGACGGTGTTGTTGTTGTAGGCCACGACCACGCCGTCCTTGGTGTCGGTGACGGGGGTCAGCTTGAACCAAGTTTTCGACAGGTTGGCGATGCTGTTGGTCTTAGTGCTCTGATTGGCAGCAGTGCGCTCCGGCTCATAGGCTTTGGTGCCGGTGATGTGCAGGCCGATCTCCTTGGCGCCCAGGGTCTTGGCGGAGTTGCCCACCAGCTGGCCCTGTTCCAGGGTGCCGCCAGCGATATCGTTGGTGGCATCGTCAGCAACAGCAGTCAGCACGTTGTCAGCGCCGATATAGTCCCAGTCGTTGTTGCCAGCCACCACAGCGTTGTCGGTATAAGCGAAGGGCACGGTGACGGTCTTGAGGGTGTTGACGTTGTCAACGCCGGTGACCTGAGCGGTCTGGAGGTTCAGAGCGATGACCGCGTCCGGGGTCTTATTGCTGTTGTTGGACACGACCATATACAGGTACTCGGGGCTCTCCTCCGCCTTCACATTGGTGCCAGCGGTGGTGCTGGTACTGCCGGTGGCGTAGATATTCCAGCTAGTGTTGAACTGGTCAAACTTAGTCAGACTGAACTTGCCGTAGGAGTTGTTGATATAGGCCTTGGTGTCGTCATTCACGGAGAAGCCCGCAGCCTTCATGGCGTCGTGCAGGGTGATGCCGCCAACGGCAGCTGCGGCGGCCTTCTTGTCCATTTCGGTCACGGTGGTGGTGGTGAGGGGGGTGCCAGTGCCAAGGGCCACCTTCACGACCTCGGCCATCTCAGCGTCGTCAAAGTAGGCGTACACGGGGTGGCCCTTGGTGCTGCTGTAGTTGGCGCTGCGGCTGTCGTACCAGATGTGCATTTTGTGGCCCACCAGGTCGATGCCGGTGCCCACATCGAACTTCACGTTGTTACCCAGCTTGACAGTGCCGGTGCCGGTAGCGCCGCTGAGAGCGACGATGTCCACATCGTAATTGCCCTCGTAGGTGTACTCGCTGAACTCGATGGGCTTGACTTCAACGTCGCTCCAGCCGGAAGCGGCGTTCTTGGCCAGATTGGTGGAGCCCTTGTAGCCCATGATGGTGGCCTTCTCGCCGGTCTCCTGGTTGCCCAGGACGATGCCGTTCTCCTTCAGGGCCAGGCCGAAGATCTTCTCGCCCAGGGTGGGGTTGGTCTCGGAGCCCACCACGCCGCCGGTCATGCCGGTGTTCTGATAGCCGAAGGCCACGGTGTAGGTGACCATGGGCACCTTGGCGTCGGCCTGGAACAGCAGCTCAGCCACCACGTCACGGCGGGAGGCCAGGTACAGGGTGTCGCCGTAGTGGGTGGTCTTGATGTTGTTCAGGATGCCCAGCTGGGTAGACAGAGCGGACACGTTGGTCTGCCAGGTGGGGCCGGTGAACTCGCCGTTCTTGTCGTAGCCGATGGCACGCAGGATCATAGCCAGCGTCTCATAGCCGGTGAC
>ERZ808042.389-NODE-389-length-28508-cov-8.542823_pt1 | contig 28508 bp, 28 predicted proteins | sample MGYA00380193_ERZ808042 | MGnify/ENA primary metagenome ERZ808042 (study PRJEB31490, sample SAMN06133401) | mouse gut metagenome | isolation source: M1_2 | host: mice | place: China: Chengdu | collected 2015-05 ...
TAGAGTTCAGATTTCTTTCAAAATCTGCCTTGTTTTATTGCGTATTTCTACGCAGATTGTCAAGGAACAAAGCGCACATTGTTGCCGTGGATCTCATATGCCTCGAGCTGGACCCGCTGCCCGTCCACGTAAAAGGTCTGGGCGGAGGGGTTGGCGGTGAACCGCTGGGCGGCGGCGCTGGCGGGGCCGCACAGGGCCACGCCCGCGAACACACCCACGGCGAAAGTGACGGCTGTTCCTTTTTTCATGATGCTGACCTCCTTGTCTAGTTGTGTTTTGGTTCCGCAACCGCAACACTACCACAACCGGGGGCCAAAGTCGAACACTTTCGCCGAACAGTCCGGGGTGTTTTTGGACAGCTTACGCCGCCCGCTCCAGGGCCCTGACGCACCAGCGGTAGGCGGGCTGGTTCTCCACACAGGTGTACAAAGTGATGCAATTCTCGGCGGTGGAGGCCAGGCCGGAGGTGTCGGACACATCCACCTTGGTCACGCTGGTGACGGCATAGGTCCGGGTGCCCAGCACCGTGGTGAAGGTGATGATGTCGCCGGATTTCAGGGTGTGGATCTTGCCGAAATCATTCCGCACACCTCTGTTGTGGCCCGCGACCGGCACATTTCCATTCCAGATGCTGGTGTTCTCAAAATGGCCCGCGCCCTTCAGCAGTGGGGCGGACCCGGTGCCCTCGTAAACACCCACGGTCAGGCCAATAGAGGGAATCTTGAGGGTGCCCAGGCTGCCGTTGCTGTAATACATGGAACTTGTGACCTCGGTGAAGGACACGGTCTGCCCGCCGGTGGACACGCTGCCGCTCACCGTGGGGAAACCGGAGCTGTCCATGGTGATGCCGCCGCTGATGCTGGTGTTGTCGGCGGGATAGCCGCTGTTGGATGCGTCCACAGAGGTGCCGCCGTCCGGGTTGCCCACGCTGCCCACCTGGTTGACCAGCCCGCCGTTCAGTGCGCCGGGGACCAGGTTTGGGGTAAGGTACTCACCGCTTCCCGGCAGGTAGCTGGTGGGGGTGCCGAAGCCGGGCGGAATCAGAGCGGTGTTCTTGGAGCGGTCCACATTGGGGTTCTCCCACTCGTAGATGGTGTCGTCGCTGGTGGGCCGCCCGAACAGGTAATCGTCCGCGCCGTCGATGCTGTATTCCAACGCATGGGCCGGAGCAACGCACAGGGCGCACAGCATAACGGCGGACAGGATGGCGCTCAGTTTTCTTTTCATAGGCTGCTACCTTCTTTCTCGAATTTTTTTGAGGGCAAAGGCCCCGCCGATGGCCAGGATGAGCACCATACCGCCGATCATCAGCGGAGTTTTGACCTCCGCCCAGTTGAAGGGAACGGAGGGCTTGTCCGGGTCGACGGAGGCGCTGGGGTCGGTAGAGGCGGGCTTCTTGGACTCCTCCGGGGCCTCCACGCTGCCGAAGGTGGCGGTGTAGGTCACCACCTGGCAGTCCGTCTTAGACACCTCGCCGGTATAATTGGCCTGCACCGTATATCCCGTGGCATACCGGCTGGTGGCGCTGCCGCTGTAGCTGGCGGTGGCGGTGTAGTGCGTGACCACGCCGCCCTCGCCATCGGTGCTCTCGGCGCTGGACCACTGCACATCGGCCAGGTTCAGCGTCCGGCCCTTATCGTTGATGGACTTGGGGATCAAAGAGACGTCTGCTTCGGACAGATTCGGATAGGTCCGGGTGGCGGACAGAGAAGTGGTCTTGCTGGCGTAGCCGTCCGTGGTGACCTGGACGCTGGTGTGGTCCAGGCGGAGAACTCCGGTGTAACCGTCCTCGGTGGTGAACTCCATTTCAGCGTCCAGCCGCTGGAGGATGGCATCCATCTTGTCCGTGTCGCTGGCCAGGGTCACCGTCTCGGTGTGGGTCTGGGTGTCCACCCCCACCTCATCCTTCCGGACCATGTCCAGCAGGTAGTACAGCCGCCCGTTGCGGGTGAAGTCCTCGGTGGGGATGCCGGAGGGGTCGTCGCCCAGGGAGAGCTGGTACACTTTATCGATGCGAAGCTCGTCCAGAGGCCCAGCGGTGTACTCCTCCACCTTGATGGGGTAGTAGCAGCTCCGCTCCGGCTCCTGGGTGGGCGGGGCGGACAGCCTGGGGGCCTCAGCGGCCAGGGCGGGGGTGCAGCCAGCCATCAGCAGGGCCAAGGCGCACACCGCAGTAAAGATACGTTTCATGTTGATTTCCTCCAATTTTGATTGAATAATACCTTAATTGTACTTGATTTCTACCGTCCCCTTTCACGGGGCGGGCCACGCTGCTGGAGATATTCGTTCCAGTCCTTGCCTTTGGCGGGGGTGCGGGTGGACACCTTCATCCCCCGGCCCTCGTACTCCACCCGCAGTCTCTCCGTGGCCTCCCGGCCCGGACCGTCGTTGTCCAGACACAGCACCACATGGTTCAGATGGGGGTGGTCCTTCAGGTAGCGGTTCAGCCCGCCTTCGTGGAGCCCGCACAGGGCGATGGCGTTGGACATTGCTTCCCGGTGGAGGGTGCAGAAGCTCATCAGGTCGATGGGAGCCTCGAACACCAGCACCCAAGGGAGATTGGGGTCGCAGGGGATAGGGAAGGTCACGCTTTTGTCGCTGCCCAGCACATCCCGTTTGAAACTGACGCCGTCCTTGTCGTAGGTGCCTCGCTTGCTGGCGAACCGGGGGACGCCCTCACCGTCCCTGCCCACGAACACGCAGTTGTGGTACTTTTCATCCTCGTACAGCAGGCCGGTGTTGAGAAAGGCCCGGATCACCTGGGGGGCGATGCCCCGCTTGCGCAGGTAGGCAAACACCCGACGGTTGTCCGAATTGGCTGGAGGCAGGGCAAACTCCGGGCGCTGCTCCTCCTCGGGGGGCGGCCTGGGCCTGGATATGGCGGGCGCGGTCCGCCCATTGAAGTCCAGCAGATAATCCACCGCCTCCCGGAAGCCCATGTTCTCAAATTCCTGGAGGAAGGTGATGGCGTCCCCACCCTTCCCGCTGGAGTACCGTTTCCAGGTGCGGCGGTTCTTGATCATCAGGCTGTCCATCTCCACGGTGGTGTAATACCGCCCGCTCCGCTTCAAATGGTAGCCCAGGTGCTCCAAAAGGCCCGGCAGGTCTGTGTTTTTTGCCGTTTCCATCTCCTCATCCGTGAACTTCCAGAACGCCTCCTGGTCTGTTCGCTGTCTCATGGTGTCCACCTCCTTCGGCTGAAACGCGAAACAGGCCGGGAGGATGCCCCACAATTGGGGGCATCCTCCCGGCCTGTTCAGTAGTTTCCCTTTCGTTGTTTTGACGGATGGCCGAAGCCCCCGCAGGACTTGCTTTTCCCTGGGAAGAGCTGGGAATCGGTTGTTATGTATACTCTATTTTGTGGATAATGCAGAATGTACCACTATGGGTTGATACAACAGGGCCCGGGTGGTATACTATTTTTAAAGAAACGGGGCACAGCCGGTGGCTGTGCCTCAGATATTGAAACGCACAGGAGAGTGGAAGAAATGGTGTTTGTCTGCGATCACTGCCACTTCGAGCTGGAGGCGGCGGCCAAGCCCTGCCAGTGCCCGGATTGCGGGAAGTTGGGCCACATCCGCACTGCCACGGCAGAGGAGAGCCGGGCATTCCAGGCCCGGAAGCTGGAGGACGTCTGGCGCGATCCCACACCTGCCATGGCTGGCTGAAAACGAAAAAAGCGGCCCCGGAGACCACCCTGTTCGGGCAGGCTCCGGGGCCGCTTTTTGCCTCTGTGCTGTTGTGGTTTGGATGGGTCACACGGGGCTGTGGGCGGCTCAACGCCGGTCCTTGTCCTCTGCCTGGCCCTCGTCCTCGTCCGGTTCCTCGGGGGCTTCACCGAGGCTGACAGGGGCGGTATCGGGGCTGACCTCCAGCCCGGTTTCGGCCTGCGCCAGCGCCTGCTCGATCAGGCCCAGCACAAACTCCTTCTGGGTGAATTTCCGGCCCAGCCGGGCGCTCTCCCGGTCCAGGTGGTCCTTGATGCGCTGAAAAAGGGTTTCGTCGATCTGAAAGGCCAAGGTCCGGGTGTTGTTGTTCGCCATGGTGATGTTCCCTCCATTTTCTTTCATTTTGAAGTATTCCGTAATCAGGTTTGTGATGTACTGCGCGGTGGTCAGGCCCGCCTGCTCACGGGCTTCCGAGATTTTTTGATGCAGGTCGATTGGGACCTGAGCACAGAGGTTCTTTGTGGCTGCCATATTGCTGCTCTCCTTTCGCTTGATTGTGACCCAAGTATACTCGAAAGGCATGGAAGAAGCTATTACCAACACCACCAAAGAACCATGCACAAAGCAAGCATTACCGCCAAAAGGTACAGCGGGCGGTTTTCTCGGATGTCCGCTCTAATTTTGTCAGCGGGGCCGGATTATCGCTCTGGGGTCTGGTTCCTTTTAGGTGGTTTTCTTTGAACAGACGGATAGGGGATGAATTCCTCCTCGCCCGCGATGATGCTGAATTGCGAGCGTAGGATTGGATGTGTTTCAAGTTTTTGATATTGACGGATCAGGTCGATTGCAAGCTCCTTTGTGGCTGTGCTGCTCTGCATTGTTCCGTCCTTGAAGATGTAAAAGCGTTTCATTTTCTCTCCTTTGTCACTCAGGGGCGGCTCCCCGCATTTACTGGACGTTGATGTGCCTGGCGGTCAGGCGCAGACCATTATAGACAAGAAGCTGCCCCTGACCAGCCGAAGCTGGCCAGGGGCGGCGTGCGTTCCCTACTCGATTAGGGTGCAATTTACCAGATCGCTCACATAGTTTTGGATGGCGTCAATACTGTCGAACCCGTCCACGTACAGTTTGTACTCTGCGTGGCTGCTCTTGTAGCCGTCCTCGTAGCCCATGGTCTCAGCCTGATTGGCGGTAAGGATGCGGGCTTCGACCCGGCCTTCGTTCTTCAGATACTTTTGCTCCAAATAATAATTATATTCCATGCTGGCGACCTCCTCGTTTTGGTAGCAGCAACACTACCACACTTCGTTCAGGATATCCAGTACAATCTCCGAACAGCGGGAATCATGAGACTGTCTCAAATCTGGAGCTGAATGCTTGCCAAAATTTTAAGCCGGACTTTTGGAGGCGGTTTTGCATCTGGTCCCCCTCAGTTTGTCGCTTGCCTGCATCTTTTTTCGTAATTTTGAAATAACGCGCCCCGATTTTAGAAATAGCCAAATTTTCTTTTCAATGCGTTCAAAACTATCCGATTAGGCGCAAAAAGTCCGCACAAAAGTGCGGACTTTTTGCCTGCATTCTGTTTATCTACACAAGATTTGAGAACACGCATCCGGCGATTATTGACTCGGACACCTGGGAAATCGTACAGAAGAACAGGGAACAGCGGCGACGGCCAATGAAGCAGGATGAAATCGGTTTGTTTTCGGGATTGGCTGTTTGTTCCGGGTGCGGAAAGCGGTTGTATCATAGTCGGGCAACCTCGCTGAAACATGAGCAGGAGAGCTATACCTGCGGCACCTACCGCCGCCATCGCAACCAATGTTCCGCTCACTATATCCGCGTTGTGGTGCTTGAGGAACTTGTATTGCAAAACTTACAGCGTGTTGTGGCCTATGCGCGGGAGGACGAGGAAGAATTTGTTCGGCGTGTGATAGAAAACAAGCTGGCTGTCCAACGCACGGAACAGGAGCAATCTAAAAGAAAACTGGAGAAGCAGAAACGGCGTATTACGGAGTTAGACGCAATTATACAGAGGCTTTATGAGGACAATGTAACGGGTAAGCTGACAGATGAACGGTTTGCAAAACTGTCCGCAACCTATGAAGCGGAACAGGCAGAATTGAAACAGTCCGTTGAAAGTCTGAGTGCCATTGTGGAAGCCTCCGAAGCGCAGGCTGTCAATATCAAAAGTTTTCTGAAAATCGTAAAGAAGTACACCGAGCCGACAGAACTGACTCCCCAGCTCCTGCATGAATTTGTGGACAAGATCGTTGTCCACGAAGCCGACAAGTCCAGCGGCCACCGCATCCAGCGGATTGACGTACACTACAATTTTATCGGGGAGATTGATTTTTCCCCGGAATATTGTGGATAAAAAGAAGTAACAGCACGGCGCTGTTACACCGTGCTGTTACTTCCCCGCAGATTTACAAAACATTCTTTATGCGTGTAAACCCTTGCGATTCCAGGGATTGCGCTGGCGCGGAAGGAGGGATTTGAACCCTCGCACGGTTTTACCCGCCTACTCCCTTAGCAGGGGAGCCCCTTCGGCCACTTGGGTACTTCCGCGTGTCGAAAAACATCAAAGTGATGAAATTGTAATCTGGCGGAGAGAGTGGGATTCGAACCCACGGCCCTTGCGGGTCACCGGTTTTCAAGACCGGCTCCTTAAACCACTCGGACATCTCTCCCAATTGGAAACTGTCCAAACGCAAGAGTTATACTACCATATCCAGGCCCGTTTGTCAACGGTGTTTTTCGTTTCCAAGCACAAAAAGGAGGGAGCCCGGCCGGCGGCCGGGCTCCCTTTTATCGCTGCCTTTTTCTCCGGACCTCCGCCGCCGCGCCGATGGCGGCCAAGGCGATGGAGCACACCAGCATGATCTGAAAGATCAGCGGGTTGACCCAAGAGGCGTCCCCCGCGCTCCGGCGGGCCAGCATGTCGCCGACTGAAAAATACTCCCAGAAGCGGGGGCCGCTCGTATCGGCGATGAGCCGGTCGCACAGGCTGTTGAATACCGGCGTGGCAAAGGTGAGAAGCAGGGCGGACGCCCCAGCCTTCAGCCAGGGCCCGGAGGGAAGCCATCGAACCACGGCAAACACTGCCCACAAAAAGGCCAGCCCCACTAGAGCCATCGGGCAGGCCAGCCGGAGCAGCCAGTCCCCGCCCGCAAAGGCCCAGATCACTGCCAGCAGGGGAAACAGCCACACTGAGAGCAGCGCCATCCACAGCTCGGGCAGATGCTTTCCGTAAAACCGCCACACCGCCCACCAGCCCCAGGGCAGGACCAGGCACACGGCGGTGATGGCAAGTCCCCCGATGATCCACCAGCCTCCGGCGTACCACCAGCAGGCCAGCAGCAGCAGGATCAGGCAGCCCGACGCCGCCCCCAGGCAGATGGACAGCTTATTGCGCCCCACCAGGAAGGGCAGGTTGGTGAAACAGAAGGCTAGGGCGCAGCCCGTCAGCACGATCCAGAACCAGTCCAGAGCGTGGAACACGGCCAAATCACAGATAAAGCAGGTGACGATAGCCACAGCGTAGCCCACGGCGAAAAAGCGCCGGGCGCCGGTGACCATCCCGCGCCAGCGCCTGGCGGCCGCCTCCTGGGCATGGGTCTGGTCGTCGTCGCACGCGGTAAAAAATTCGTGCTCCGTGATGTGCAGAGCGGCGCAGATAGACGTGACCATGGACACGTCCGGGTAGGACAGCGCCCGCTCCCACTTGCTGATGGTGGACTCGGTGACAAACAGCTGTTCCGCCAGCTCCTTTTGTGTCAGCCCGGCCTCCAGCCGTTTTTTTCGGATGTATTCTCCAAAGGTTTTTTTCTCATTCACAGGTCGTCGCTTCCTTTCCTCGGATGTGCCTCCACCCTACGACTTGGCCGGAAAAAAGTCAAGGCCTTCGGTCAAAAAGTCAACTCGACCGTCAGGAAAGTCGGCCTGTATCAACGGTTTGCGGCCCTGATGAAAAAACGCCCGCCCTGTACGGGGCGGGCGCTCAGGGTCATCCGTTCAGCTTTTCCATTCCCAGCTTCATCCGCCGCAGAACCTCGTCCTTCCCCAAAATCCGGCACAGCTCCACCGCGCCGCCGGGGGTGACGGCCTTGCCCGCGACGGCGATGCGCAGGGGCCACATCAGGGTGGCGTTCTTCACGCCCAGCTTTTCCGCCAGTCCCACCAGCGCGCTGTGGATGGCGTCTTGGCTCCAGCATCCCAGTCCCTCCAGCACCGGGTACGCCTGTCTCAGCATCTCCAGCGACACCTCGCCGTTGGTCTTGGACTTCTTGTTGGTGAACAGCTCAGGGTCATAGTCCGGCAGGGTGTCGAAGAAGTCCACCTTCTCCGGGATATCGCTCAGCCGCTCGCACCGGGCCTGGAGCAGGGAGGCGATGGCGGCGGCGTCATAGGCCGGGTTGTTCACCGACTGCCTGATCCAGGGCTGGGCCTCCCGGGCAAACTCCTCCGGGGAGAGGGCGCGCAGGTAGGCGGCGTTGAAATAGTTCAGCTTGTCTATGTCGAAGGCGGAGGGGGACTTGGAGATGCCCTCGATCTCGAAGGCCCGCACCAGCTCGTCCATGGTGAAAAACTCCTGCTCCGCCAGCTCCCCGTGGGGGGCCCAGCCCAGCAGGGCCACATAGTTCACCACCGCCTGGGACAGGTAGCCCTGGGCCACCAGGTCCTCGTAGGAGGGGTCGCCGTGGCGCTTGGACATCTTGCGCACCGTGCCGGTGGCCGGGTCGCTGAACATGACGGAGGAGCAGTGGACATAGGTGGGGATCTCCCAGCCAAACGCCTCGTAGAGCAGGTTGTACTTGGGGGCGGAGGACAGGTACTCCGCCCCCCGGACCACGTGGGTGATGCCCATGAGGTGGTCGTCAATGACGTTGGCGAAGTTGTAGGTGGGCAGGCCGTCGGACTTGATGAGGACCTGGTCGTCCAGCTCGGCGTTGTCCACGGTGATCTCGCCGTACACCGCGTCGTGGAAGGTGGTGGCCCCCTCCGGGATGCGCTGGCGGATGACATAGGGCTCCCCCGCGTCCAGCCTGGCCTGGACCTCCTCGGGGGAGAGGGACAGACAGTGCCGGTCGTACTTGGCGTTGGGGTCGTCCTTGTGGAGGGCCTCCAGCCGCTCCTCCGTGCAGAAGCAGCGGTAGGCGTGGCCCTTTTCGATCAAGAGCTCGGCGTACTTCCCGTAAAACTCCCGCCGCTGGGTCTGGATATAGGGCCCCACCGGGCCGCCCACATCCGGGCCCTCGTCCCAGTCCAGCCCGCACCGCCGCATGGTGGCGTAGATCACATCCACCGCGCCCTCCACCAGCCGCCCCTGGTCGGTGTCCTCAATGCGCAGCAGGAACTTCCCCCCCGCGTGCCGGGCGATGAGCCAGGTATACAGGGCGGTGCGCAGATTGCCCACGTGCATGTACCCCGTGGGCGAGGGGGCGAACCGGGTGCGGACCTCTCCACGGGGGACGCGGGCCTCCATCTGGTCGAACCAGCTTTTGTCTATGGACATGGTGAAAACCTCCAAATCAAATCATGTGGCATCTATTATATAAGGTGGGCCGCGTTTTTTCAAGAGAAAACATAAAAGAGAACAGCGAAGCAGCTAAAGGAACGCCCGCCCGGCGAGGGGCGAGCACAAAAAACGCCGCCCTCGCGGGCGGCGAAACGGAGCCGGATCATGGCTTCGGGAGGCTTGGTCCGGGGGGCTCCGGCATTGCCGGAGCAGCCCCGGTTAGAAGAAAGAGGAAACGCGGCGCATTGTCTGGCTTTCCTTCCTGACAATTCCAGTGTACCACAAGCTCCACCAAGAAACCAGGGATAATTTGCGAAAATTTTGTTAAAAAACTATGAATCCGCAAGGCGGCGGACCCAAAATCTGCCATTTTTCGTGACAGTCCTCCCCGACCCTCCAGCCCAGGTCCTACTGAATGGAATAGGGGCCACGGGCCAGCACCTTCACCGTGGGGGCGGTGGCCGTCACCGACCGGGGGGCGATGGTGACCATGTAAAGGTGGTTGACCGCCAGGGCCTGTCCATTGCCCAGCACGGACCCGGCGGTGGTGTCGATGAGCCCCACGCTATCCTGGCTGACGCAGGAGGCGGTGCCCACCCTCAGCATCACCTCGCAGCCCACCTGGCCCACCAGGGACTGGCCCTGGGACAGGGTGACCACGGTGAACACGCCGCTTGAGCCGGGCGAGGCAGTCCCCCCCTGCCCCGCCAGGATGCTTTTCAGCGACTGCTCCATCTCCCCCTTGCGCTGGGTGACGGTCTGGTCCACCAGGTCCTTCACCTGCTTGGTATAGGTCCCGTTGAGGTAGCTCAGGGTGACCAGGGGGTCGGTCTGGCTGCCGGGGTTGGACGCGGCGGCGTAGGACGCGGTGAACAGGAAGCAGACGCACAGGGCGGCCGCGGCGATCTTCCACTTTCTCATATGTAGGCTCCTTTATGGTTTTAGTTAGGTCGAGCAGCCCCGGCCCTGCCCGATTTGCCGGGCGGGGCGGGGCCGCGCATCTCTCCTTGTCACGCTGCGCCTGTTCGCGACGCGCGGCTTCGCTCCGACTCAAGCAAAACCCAGCCCCACTGCATGGGCCTTTGGCTTTTGCTTTCTCTTCGCTCCATCCGCGCTGCTCACGACGGCTCCGCGCTTCTTTAGACAAGCCGCTCGGGGCTGAGCCCAAAGCTGACGGCGATGGCGCTGTCCACACGACGCATCACCTGGTCGTCCACCCGGCCCATGTGCTCCCGGAGGCGCTTTTTGTCCAGGGTACGGATCTGCTCCAGCAGGACCACCGAGTCCTTGGGCAGGCCGCAGCTGTGGGAGGCCAGGGTGATGTGGGTGGGCAGACGGGCCTTCCCCGTCTGAGAGGTGATCGCCGCGGCGATCACCGTGGGGCTGTGCTTGTTGCCGGTGTCGTTCTGGACGATGAGCACCGGGCGGACGCCGCCCTGCTCGCTGCCCACCACCGGGCTTAAGTCCGCGTAAAAAATGTCGCCGCGTTTGACGCTGTTGTCCACAGGATCTCACACTCCGCCGGATATAGTGCCCGTCTACGCGTATGTAGGCCGGGTACTATCATTCTCCCACGGGGCGGCGGCTTTTATACCGGTTTTCCGGAAAAGCCGCCGCGGCTCGCCGCCGGTTTTTCCCCGGCGGGTTCCCTGTTTATCCTATGCGTCGGTGTAGATCCTTGGCACTCGGGGCGCGACGGCGCACAGCAGCTCATAGGAGATGGTGCCCGCCGCCTGGGCGTGCCGCTCGATGGGCAGGCGGGGGCCAAACACCTCCGCCACGTCGCCGGGGCGGACCCTGGCCGACGGGCTCAAGCCCACCATGCACATGTCCATGCACACCCGGCCCATGATCCGGCGGCACTCCCCGTCCAGCCACACGCCGCTCTTATTGGACAGCGCCCGGTGGAGCCCGTCGGCGTAGCCGATGGGCAGCACCGCCGTCCGCCCGCCCTCCCCGCCGAAGCGGGCCGTGCAGCCATAGCTCACCGGGGTGTCCGGCGGGAACTCCCGTACCGCCGCCACCCGGCTGTACAGCGACATCACCGGCTTGAGGCCGGTGCCGTCCAGCCCCTCGCAGGAGGGGTCGGGATAGTGCCCGTACAAAGCGATGCCGGGGCGGACCATGTCCATATGGGTACAGGGATAGTTTAACACGGCGGCGCTGGCGGCGCAATGGCGAATTTCAAAGCTCCTGCCATAGCCCGACTTCAGTTCCTCCAGCACGTCCAAAAACCGGGTGAACTGGAGCATGGTGTACTCCTCGTCCCCGTCCGCGTTGGCAAAGTGGGTAAAAATGCCCTCTATCTCCAGGTGGGGTAGCTCGCACAGGGCGGCGAGTTCCCCGGCGGCGGCCCGGGGGTCCTGGTCCAGGACCCCCAGGCGGCTCATGCCCGTGTCCGCCTTGAGGTGGATCTTGGCCCGCGTTCCCGCCGCCCCCGCCGCCTGGGACAGGGCCCTTGCCAGCTCAGGGGTGAACACCGACTGGGTCAGGCCCAGCTCCACCACCTCCCCTGCCAGCGACTGCGGGGTGTATCCCAAAATCAGGATGGGGGCGGCGACCCCGGCACGGCGCAGCTGCGCCCCCTCGTCCAGGCAGGCCACCGCCAGATAGTCCGCACCCAACTCCACCAACCGGCGGGCGATGGGGACGGCCCCGTGGCCGTAGGCGTTGGCCTTGACGGTCCCCAGGAACCTGCTGTCCGGGGCGCAGGCCCTCAGCGCCCGATAGTTGTGCTCCAAATTGCCCAGGCTGACCTCAGCCCATGTGCGTGCTGTTTCCCGTGTCATCTTGTTTCAGCTCCGTTGTAAAATTGGTTATCTGCGCCGTCAACACCGTCTCCCCCTCCACGCTCACCTCAGCGCTGAGCAGGGCGCGGCTGGCCCGGTCAAAGGTGAGCAGGAACTGGGTGCCCTCGCCCTCCTCCCGCTCCGGGTCCCGGAAGGTGATCCGCAAAAGCTGGCCGCTCTCCCCCGCCCAGGCGCATTTGGCCATCCAGCCCTTCTCGAGCTGCTCCATGCAGGCGGTGACGGCGGACACCGGGGTCAGCCCGGAGCCGTCCAGCAGCCCCAGGGACAGCCCCGCCCCGTCGTATTCCAGCACCGTCTCCCCCTGGGCGACGCGGGCGGTGATGCCCGCCACCAGCTCCGGGGCGGTGACGGTGAGCACCGTCTCCCCCTCCCGGCTCCACCTGGCGTCCATGGAGAAGTCGTACACCGTCTCGCTGTAGCGCACCGAGACGTCCACCCCGGCGGACCAGCCCGCCAGGGCCTGGTATTCCTCCCGGAGGGCCAGCGCCGCCTCCTCCGGGGTCTCGCCTGCGCTCCCGGCCTGGCAGCCGGACAACAGCAGGGTCATCATCAGTACACAAGCGGTCAACTTGCGCACCTGGGAAATCCCTCCTCGCTTAATTCAGTTCTTTCATCGCGTACGGTATCCGCTCGATCAGGTCGGAGGGGGTCATGCCCTGCTCCCCTTTGTCCTCCGCCGCCAAATCTCCCGCCCGGCCGTGGAGCCACACCGCGTTGACCACCTCGTCCGCCTGGCCCCGGCGGGCCAGCAGCGCCCCCATGAGTCCCGCCAGGGCGTCGCCGCTGCCCCCCTTGGCCATGCCGGAGTTCCCCGTGGGGTTGACGGCGCACACACCGTGCCGCGCCGCTGTGATGGTCCGGTGGCCCTTGAGCACCAGAACGCAGTGGTTCTGTCCGGCAAAGCGCCGGGCAGAACCCAGCCGGTCCTGGACGGGCAGTGAGCACCCGGACAGCCGGGCGAACTCCCCGTCGTGGGGGGTGAGGACGGTGAGCCGCTCCCCCCGGTCCAGCACGTCCACCTCATTTATATGCCCGGAAACGATATTTAGACCGTCCGCGTCCAGCACCACCGGGCAAGTCAGCTCCTCCAGCAGCCGGAGCACCAGCCGCCTGGCCCGCTCGCCCCGGCCCAGGCCGGGGCCGATGACGGCGGCAGTGCACCCCCTGGCCTTCTCCACCACGGCGTCGTCCTCCTGGGGCCAGGGCCAGACCATGGCCTCGTCGCAGCATTTGGCCGCCACGATGGGGTATACCTCCTCGGGCACGGCCAGGGTGACCAGCCCCGCGCCCCCCCGGACGGCGGCGCGGGCGGCCAGGCAGGGCGCGCCGGTGTACCCCCGGCTCCCGGCCAGGATGAACACCTTCCCAAAGTCCCCCTTGTGGCCGTCCACGGGGCGGCCGGGGAGGCGGAGGTCCTCCTGCTCCACCAGCACCGTGTCGGCCTGGGGCGGATACAGGTCCTCGGGGATGCCGATGTCGGCCACCACCACTCTCCCGCTGCACACCGCCCCCTTGCCCACAAACAGCCCCGGCTTGCCCCGGGAGAAGGTGACGGTGACATCCGCCCGCACCGCCATGCCCATCACATCGCCGGTGTCGGCGTGGATGCCGCTGGGCACGTCGGCGGACACCACCCAGCCGCAGGTGGCCATCCGTCGCACCGCCGTGGCGGCGTCGGGCCGCAGCTCACTGTTCAGCCCCACCCCGAACAGGGCGTCCACCGCCACGTCGTAGCCCACATACCGCCCCCGGTCCTCGGGGTTGAAGTCCTCCAAGAATCCCCCGGCGGCGCGCAGGCGGCGCTCCATCTCCAGGCAGTCCTCGGTCATTTTCTCCCGGGCGCCCACCAGCACGCACCGCACCCGCCAGCCCCCCTCCAGCAGCATCCGGGCGGCGGCCACGCCGTCCCCGCCGTTGTTGCCCGGGCCGCAGAACACCACGGCGGAGCGCTGGCGCAGCGCCCAGAATTCCGCCTGCTCCTCGGGGCCCGGCATGTGGCCGTCGGCGGTGAACCAGCCCATGGCGCCCCCCTGAAATCCGGGGCCGGGGATGGGCAGGGAGCGCACCTCCTCCACCAGCGCCCGGGCGGCGCTCTCCATCAGCTCCACGGAGGGGATGCCCCGCTCCTGGATGGCCCGGCGGTCGGCTTCTCTCATTTGGGCGGCGGTGTAAAGGTCCATATGACGGCCCCCTTTCATTTTCTCACATTATACGGTTTTTCCACTTGCATTTCAACCATATTATTGTGCTGAGACAGAGGTTCTCCCCGCCGCCGGCGGGGAGAACTCAATCAATCAGCGTTTCTTCTCTTGCATTTCAACTATTATGTGCTGAGGTGGAGATTTTCCCCGCCGCCGGCGGGGAAAATCCCACAAATCAGCGTTTTACCACTTGCATTTCAACCTATAATATGATATAAAAGGAAAAGTGAAATGCGAGGAACGGGAAAATAGCGGGCTTGCGCAGTCCAAGAGAGGGGCGGTCACCGGCTGAGAGCCGCCCCGGTGCGTGCCGCTTGTTCGCCCGGGAGCGGCCCTTGAGAGGGGGACGGTTTGCCGCCGTTACGAGGCTTTGAGTGCGCACGAAACGTGCGAATGCGGGTGGTACCGCGGAAGGGCAGCCTTTCGTCCCAGCTTTGGGAGCGAGGGGCGTTTTTATTTCAGCGGAAAGGATGGAAGCTCATGTGGTGGTTTTTTGAAAGCGGCCTGTTCAATTTCTTCTTTGTCCTCATATTCGTGGTCGTCCTGTGCGGATTCCTCTATGCCATCGTCTCCGGAGTGCGCCAGTGGAAAAAGAACAACGACTCCCCCCGGCTCACGGTGGACGCCCAGGTAGTGGCCAAGCGCACCGACGTCACCCACCACGGCGGGACCCACCACGATGGGATGCACAGCATGGGCCATACCTCCACCTGGCACTACGCCACCTTCCAGGTGGCCAGCGGCGACCGGATGGAATTTTCCGTCGGCGGGCCGGAGTACGGGATGCTGGCGGAGGGTGACTATGGCCGGCTCACCTTCCAGGGCACCCGGTATCTGGGCTTTGAGCGCCAGAGATAACAACCATGTGAACCAAATATTATAAGGAGTATACGCCATGAAAGAACAGTTAGCAAGCATACGCGCCGAGGCGCTCTCCGCCTTCGAGAACGTCCGCGACGCCGCCGCTCTGGACGAGCTGCGGGTGAAGTACCTGGGCAAAAAGGGGGAGCTGACGGCGGTTTTGAAGCAGATGGGCAAGCTGTCGGCCGAGGAGCGCCCCGCTATGGGCCAGCTGGCCAACGAGGTCCGCGCCGCCCTGGAGGCCGCCCTGGAGGCCGCCTCCCAAAAGCTGGAGGAGGCCGCCCTAGAGCTGAAGCTGAAAGCGGAGACGGTGGATGTGACCATCCCTGGCAAGCAGGTGCAGGTGGGCCGCCGCCACCCCATGAACACCGCCTTGGACGAGATCAAGGAGATCTTCATCGGCATGGGCTTCACCGTGCTGGATGGCCCCGAGATCGAGCTGGCCGAGCTGAACTTCGACCGCCTCAACGCCGAGGAGGGCCACCCCTCCCGGGACTGGTCGGACACCTTTTACTTCGACACCGACGAGCGAGTGATGCTCCGCTCCCAGACCTCCCCCATGCAGGTGCGGGCCATGGACTCCATGCCCCTGCCCATCCGCATCATCGCCCCCGGCCGGGTGTACCGCAAGGACGAGGTGGACGCCACCCACTCTCCCATGTTCCACCAGGTGGAGGGCATGGTCATTGACAAAAACGTCACCATGGCCGACCTGAAGGGCACGCTGAACCTGCTGGCCGAGCGGTTGTTCGGCCAGGGCACCGTCACCCGGTTCCGCCCCCACCACTTCCCCTTCACCGAGCCCTCCTGTGAGATGGACGTGCAGTGCCACAAGTGCGGCGGCGCGGGCTGCCCCACCTGCAAGGGGGAGGGCTGGATTGAGCTGCTGGGCGCGGGGATGATCCATCCCCACGTGCTGGAGATGGCGGGCATTGACCCCAAGGAGTGGTCGGGCTGGGCCTTCGGCATGGGGCTGGAGCGCACCGCCATGCGGCGCTTCAAGATCGCCGACCTGCGGCTGATCTTCGAGAACGACGTGCGGTTCCTAGAGCAGTTCTGAGGGGAGGAAAGCAGCAATGAATTTAAGCAGAAAATGGCTCAATGAGTTTGTCAAAATAGACGCGCCCGACCGTCAGTTCGCCGAGGCCATGACCCTGTCCGGCTCCAAGGTGGAGGGCGTATCCGTGGAGGGCGCTGAGATCTCCCGGATCGTGGTGGGCAAAGTGCTGTCCCTGGTCCGCCACCCCAACTCCGACCACATGTGGATCTGCCAGGTGGACGCGGGCCAGCCCGAGCCCATCCAGATCGTCACCGGGGCGCAGAACGTGAAGGAAAACGACCTGGTGCCCGTGGCGCTGGACGGCTCCACCCTCCCCGGGGGCAAGGAGATCCACGCGGGCCAGCTCCGGGGTGAGGACTCCAACGGGATGCTGTGCTCCTTTGCCGAGCTGGGCCTGGACCAGCGGGATTTCCCCTCCGCCTATACCGACGGCATCTGGATTTTGTCCGACGACCCCGAGCTGGAGGGGCTGAGAGTGGGTCAGGACGTCCGGGAGGCCGTGGGCCTGGACGACCATGTGGTGGAGTTCGAGATCACCCCCAACCGCCCGGACTGCCTGTCCGTCATCGGCCTGGCCCGGGAGGTGTCCGCCACCTTCGACGCGCCCATGACCCTCCACCAGCCGGAGGTCAAGGGCGGCGCCGACGGGGTGCTCACCGACCTGCTGGACGTGGAGACCCCCGCTGCCGACCTGGTTCCCCGGTACACCGCCCGCATGGTGCGCAACGTGAAGATCGCCCCCTCCCCCAAGTGGATGCGGGAGCGGCTTCGCGCCATGGGCGTGCGCCCCATCAACAACATTGTGGACATCACCAACTACGTCATGCTGGAGTACGGCCAGCCCATGCACGCCTTCGACTACCGCTACGTCAACGGCGGCAGGATCGTCGTCCGCCGGGCGGCGGAGGGCGAGAAGCTCACCACCCTGGACGGCAAGGAGCACACGCTGAACGCCAACCACCTGGTCATCGCCGACGAGGGGAGGGCCGTGGGCCTGGCGGGCATCATGGGCGGCCTCAACTCCGAGATCGTGGACGACACCACAGACGTGGTGTTCGAGTCCGCCTGCTTCGACGGCACCTGCATCCGCAAGGGCGCTCTGGCCCTGGGTATGCGCACCGAGGCGTCGGCCAAGTTCGAGAAGGGCCTGGACCCCATGAACACCCTGCCCGCCGTCAACCGGGCCTGCGAGCTGGTGGAGCTGCTGGGCGCAGGCGAGGTGGTGGACGGCGTCATCGACATCCTCAACCACGTTCCCCAGCCGGTGGAGCTCACGGTGGAGCCGGACAAGATCAACGCCCTGTTGGGCACGGACATTGACGGCATCGAAATGTTCAAGATCTTCGAAAAGCTGGACTTCATCAACGCCGACGACCAGGCCGTTGACCCGAGCTGTTTCACCGTCAGCGTCCCCTCCTACCGGGGCGACGTGCGCCGCATGGCCGACCTGGCGGAGGAGGTGGCCCGATTCCACGGCTACAACAACATCCCCACCACCCTTATGCGGGGCCAGACCACCCAGGGGGGCTGGTCGCCGGTGCAGAAGGTGGAGAACGAGCTGGGGGAGGTGTGCCGGGCCTGCGGTTACACCGAGGTCATCACCTACTCCTTCATCTCCCCCTCCGCCTATGACAAGATCCTGTGGGGCAAGGACGACCTCCACCGCAAGTCCTTCAAGATCCTGAACCCCCTGGGGGAGGACACCTCCATCATGCGCACCACCACCCTGCCCTCCATGCTGGAGGTGCTGGCGCGCAACTACAACAACCGGAACAAGGCGGCGTGGCTGTATGAGCTGGGCCGGATCTATATGCCCGGCGGGGAGGACGGCCTGGCCATGGAGGCCCAGATCCTCACCCTGGGGGCCTATGGCGGCGGCATGGACTTTTTCACCATGAAGGGGGCCGTGGAGGCCCTGCTCAAGGCCATCCGGGCCAAGGAGGTCCGCTTCGAGCCCTGCACCGAGGACCCCTCCTACCACCCCGGGCGTTGCGCCTACGTATACAGCGGCACCGACATCGTGGGCGTGTTCGGCCAGGTCCACCCCCTGGCGGCGAAAAACTTCGGCGTGGACGGGGAGCTGTACTGCGCGGAGCTGAGCTTCGACGAGCTGCTGCTGGCCCAGGGCCCCGACCCGGAGTATGCCCCCCTGCCCAAGTACCCCCCCATCACCCGGGACATCGCCGTGGTGTGCGGCGAGGAGGTGTCCGTGGGGGCGCTGGAGGCCGCTATCCGCAAGGGGGCCAAGGGGCTGCTGAAGGAGGTCTCCCTGTTCGACATCTACCGGGGTAAGAACCTGGGAGAGGGCAAAAAATCGGTGGCCTTCAACCTGGTGCTGCGCTCCGACGAGCGCTCCCTCACCGGCGAGGAGGCGGACGAGGACGTGAAGAGCATCCTGGAGACCTTGGAGAAGGACTGCGGCGCGGTGCTGCGGTAAAACCTGTATGTTCGGGAGGGCGGGGCAGAAATGTCCCGCCCTCCTTGCGCGTATCCGCAAAAAGTGTTATACTAAATATTCAAACTGCTTTGCGAGGTGTCCCCTATGAAGCTTATGGTCATCGACGGCAATTCCATTGTCAACCGGGCCTTTTACGGCGTCAGCCAGAACCTGACCACCCGGGAGGGCCTGCCCACCAACGCCATTTTCGGCTTTTTGAACATCCTGCTCAAGCTGCTGGACGAGGAGCGGCCCGAAGGGCTGGCGGTGGCCTTCGACATGCGCGCCCCCACCTTCCGCCACAAGGCGTATGCCGAGTACAAGGCTCAGCGCAAGGGGATGCCCGAGGAGCTGGCGGTCCAGATGCCGGTGCTGAAAGAGGTGCTGGACGCCATGAACATCCGCCGCTACGAGCTGGAGGGCTGGGAGGCGGACGACCTGTTGGGCACCATGGCCCGGGTGAACGCCGCTCAGGGGGGCGACACCGTCATCGTCACCGGGGACAAGGACTCCCTGCAATTGGTGGACGAGCACACCTGCGTCAAGCTGGTGACCACCCGCATGGGCCAGACCACCACCCGGAACGTCACCCCCGACGAGTTCCGGGCCGAGTACGGCTTTGACCCCATCCACATGATCGACCTGAAGGCGCTGATGGGGGACTCCTCCGACAACTACCCCGGCGTGAAGGGTGTGGGGGAAAAGACCGCCATGGCCCTCATCCAAAAATACCAGTCGGTGGACGCCATCTACGAAAAGCTGCCCGACATCGAGGCTAAGCCCGCCGCCATCAAGAAGCTCACCGAGGGGGAGGCGGACGCCCGGCTGAGCTATGACCTGGCCGTTATCCGCTGTGACGCACCCATGGACTTCCACCCGGCGGACACGGAGCGAAAGCCCTTTAACGGGCCGGTCTTGTATGAAAAGCTGCTGGAGCTGGAGTTCAGCAAGCTCATCGACAAGCTGAAGCTCACCCCCGGCCCCGTGGCCTCCGCCCCCGAGGCGGAGGCGGAGGAGGTCCAGGTCACCGTGGTGAGCGTCCTCACTGAGACAGACTTTGCCGCCGCACTGCCCAAGTGGGAGGGGGCGGAATATGTGGCCGTCCTGCCCCTGCCCGATCTGGCGGGGGTGGCGGTGTCCGTCAGCGAGGACGACGGCAGGCGGGCGTACCTCTACGACGTCCGCTCCGCCGCCTATGAGGGGGACTACCAGGCCCTTTTGGCGGCGCTGTTCGGCCCCAGGGTAAAAAAGACGGCCCATGGGGTCAAGGAGCTGTGCCGTGCCCTGCTGGACGAGGGCATTGAGGGGTCGGGCTTTGTGTTCGACACGGAGCTTGCCGCCTACCTGCTGGACCCCACGGCGGGCAGTTACGAGCTGCGAAAGCTGGCGGCGTCCTACTTCAAAAAGGAAGTGGAGCTGAACGCGGCTTACAAGGAGGAGACGGCCTTCTCCCTGCTGGACGACGGCTTAAAGGCCCAGACCGCCTGGTATGAGGATGTGGCCTGGGTCCAGGCGTTTTATGAGCTTTTTAAGCCCAAGCTGGAGGAATTCGGTCTGATGTCCGTCCTGACGGACATCGAGCTGCCCCTGTGCCCGGTGCTGGCCCGGATGGAAAAGACCGGGGTCCTGGTGGACGGCCAGGCGCTGGCGGACTTCGGCAAGCAGCTCCAGACCGGCATCGACGTGCTCACTCAGGAGATCTACGCCCTGGCCGGGGAGGAGTTCAACATCCTCTCCCCCAAGCAGCTGGGGCACATCCTGTTTGACAAGCTGGGCCTGCCCCCGGTGAAGAAAACCAAGACCGGCTACTCCACCAACGTGGACGTGATGGAAAAGCTCCGCCCCCGCCACGAGATCGTGGGCAAGGTGCTGGACTACCGCCAGCTCACCAAGCTGAACTCCACCTATGTGGAGGGCCTGGGCAAGGTCATCGCCGCGGACGGGCGCGTCCACACCAGCTTCCAGAACACCGTCACCGCCACAGGCCGCTTGAGCTCCACCGAGCCCAATTTGCAAAACATCCCCGTGCGCACCCCCCTTGGCGCGGAGATGCGGAACATGTTTGTGGCCCCGGCGGGCAGGGTGCTGGTGGACGCGGACTACTCCCAGATCGAGCTGCGCCTGCTGGCCCACATGTCCGGGGATCAGGCCATGATCGAGGGCTTCAACTCCGGGGTGGACATCCACACCGTCACCGCCTCCCAGGTCTTTGGCCTCCCCCAGGACCAGGTGCCCCCCGAGCTGCGCCGGGCGGCCAAGGCCGTGAACTTCGGCATCGTCTACGGCATTTCCGCCTTCTCCCTGTCCGACGACATCCACGTCACCGTGGCCCAGGCTAAGGAGTATATGGAAAAGTACTTCGAGCACTACTCCGGCGTGCGCTCCTATATGGACCGGGTGGTGGCCCAGGGCCGGGAGGACGGCTATGTGTCCACCCTGTACGGGCGGCGGCGGTGGCTGCCGGAGCTTTCAAGCTCCAACTTCAACACCCGGTCCTTTGGGGAGCGGGTGGCGCTGAACATGCCCATCCAGGGCACGGCGGCGGACATCATCAAGCTGGCCATGATAAAGGTGGACAGCCGGCTGCGCGCCGAAAAGCTGGAGGCCCGGCTGGTGCTCCAGGTCCACGACGAGCTCATCGTGGAGTGCCCCGAGCACGAGGGGTCACAGGTGAAGGCCCTGCTCCAGGAGGAGATGGAGGGAGTGGCGGCGCTGTCGGTGCCGCTCATTGCCGACGCCAAGGCGGGGCGCACCTGGGCGGAGTGCCATTGACCGCCCCCGTTTCCCCGGACGCACGCCGTTTTTTGCGGATGGTCAATGTCCGCCCCTACCCCACAGATTGGAGGCGCCGCCCATGTATTGTCGCGTCATCCCCATGACCGCCGCCCACCTGCCCGCTGTGGCGGCGCTGGAAAAGGTCTGCTTCCCCGCCGACCCCTGGAGCGAGGCGCTGTTCCGGGCGGCGCTGGACAATCCCCGGGTGCGCGTCCTGCTGGCCCAAGGGGAGGACGGAGAGCTCCTGGGCTATGCCGTGCTGTCCGCAGTACTGGACGAGGGCAATCTGGACAACATCGCCGTGGCCCCCGAGGCCCGGCGGCAGGGGGTGGCCGACGCCCTGCTGGAGGCCCTCGTCGGCTTCGGGCGGGATCACCTGGCCCTGCTCATGCTGGAGGCGCGCTCATCCAACGCCCCCGCCATCGCCCTGTATCAAAAGCATGGTTTCGCCGTGGTGGGGCGGCGGAAAAACTATTACGACGCGCCGCGAGAGGACGCGGTGCTGATGACCTTGACCTTTTAGAGATAAGGAGATGTTCAAAATGGAACTAAAGCTGTTGAACAAGGAGGAGCTCACCGCCCTCTACCAAGACGAGATTCTGGAGGATTTCCCCCACTCGGAGCTGAAGCCCCTGAAGGCCATGCTCCGGCTGATGGACCTGGGCCGGTATGACCCCCTGCTCATCACCGAGGGCGGGCAGCCGGTGGGCTACGCTCTGATGTGGCTGGCAAAGGAGCGCTCCGGCGCGCTGCTGGAGTATTTCGGGGTGCTGCGGGGGCTGCGCAACGCCGGGCAGGGCACAAAAATTCTGGAGCTGCTGTTCCAGCGCTACGGCCAGCTCTTCGGCGAGGCGGAGGCCCCCTGCTCCCACGACCCGGACATCAACGAGCTGCGCCAGCGCCGCATCGCCTTCTACGAGCGCAACGGCTTCCGGGTGCTGGACTACCAGTGCGCCCTGTTCGGGGTGCGGTTTAACTGCCTCTACCGGGGGTCGGAGACGGATGACCGGAAGGTGGAGGCCATCCATCGGAGCGTGTACGCGGAGTACTTTTCCCCGGCCCATATGGCGCGGTACATCCAGCTCCCCCTGAAGCCGGACGAGGCCGTCAAGCCCGCCCCGGAGTGGGTGGAGGAGGCGTATCCCGAGGGGGAGGGGTGACGGTATGAACATCCTCGCCTTTGAATCCTCCTGCGACGAGACCGCCGCCGCCGTGGTCCGGGACGGCCGCACGGTGCTGTCCTCCGTCATCGCCTCGTCGGCAGACATGCACGCCATTTACGGCGGCGTGGTGCCCGAGATCGCCTCCCGGAAGCACGTGGAGGCCATCTCCGCTCTGGCGGACGAAGCCCTGCGGCAGGCCGATCTGTCTAAAAAAGATATCGACGCCGTGGCGGTGACCTACGCCCCCGGGCTCATCGGCGCTCTGCTGGTGGGGGTGTCCTTCGCCAAGTCCGCCGCCTTCGCCCTGGGAGTGCCCCTGATCCCCATCCACCACGTCCGGGGGCACATCGCCGCCAACTACATCGCACACCCGGACCTGGAGCCCCCCTTCCTGTGCCTGTGCGTGTCCGGCGGCACCACCGCCCTGGTGGACGTGCAGGACTACACCCACTTTGAGGTGCTGGGGGGCACCCGAGACGACGCGGCGGGAGAGTGCTTCGACAAGACCGCCCGGGTGCTGGGGCTGGGCTACCCCGGCGGCGGGCCCATGGACAAGATGGCCCAGGGGGGGGACGATAAAGCCTACGTGTTCCCCCGGGCCCACGTGGCCGACCACCCCCTGGACATGTCCTTTTCCGGCCTCAAAACGGCGGTGCTCAACACCATCCACAACGCCCAGCAGAAGGGGGAAGAGCTGGACCTCCACGACCTGGCGGCCTCCTTCGCCGCCGCCGTGTCCGACTCCCTCGTCCCCCGGGTGATGGAGGCCGACCGGATAACGGGCTATCACAAGATCGCCGTGGCCGGGGGCGTGGCCGCCAACAGCCGCATCCGGGCGGATCTGGAGGCGGCCTGCGCCCGGGCCGGGTCGAAGCTGTGGCTGCCGCCCCTGGCGCTGTGCGGCGACAACGCCGCCATGATCGGCTCCCAGGGCTATTATGAGTATCTGGCGGGCCGCGCCGCCGGGTGGGAATTAAACGCTAAGGCAAGTCTGGACATCTCCAAAGGGTAATATTTTCTGTTATGTCAACCAAAATCCCCGCTTTAGCGTGTGATAAAACTACGTCCGCGGGCTGTGCATAAATATGTAGGTTCTTTTCAATCCGTTGCGGCCCTAGGTGTTGAGGCTGTTGAAAACCTTGTGGAAGTTGTGGATAACTCTCCGTATCAGGAGTTATGGCCGCCGTTATGAAAACCGAAAATAAGGAGGACACGCTGTGAAAACCGACATTGAGATCGCCCAGAGCGCCCATATGCTGCCCATCGGCCAAGTGGCCGCCCGCGCCGGCATCGACGAGGAGCTGCTGGAGCACTACGGGAAGGTGAAGGCCAAAATCGACATCGGCCCCCTGCGCAACAGGCCCCGGAAGGGGAAGCTGATTCTGGTCACCGCCATCAACCCCACCCCCGCCGGGGAGGGCAAGACCACCACCAGCGTGGGGCTGGCGGACGCGCTGTCCAGGCTGGACAAAAACGTGCTCTTGTGCCTGCGGGAGCCCTCCCTGGGCCCGGTGTTCGGCGTCAAGGGGGGCGCGGCGGGGGGCGGCTACGCCCAGGTGGTGCCCATGGAGGACATCAACCTCCACTTCACCGGCGACTTCCACGCCATCGGCGCGGCCAACAACCTGCTGGCCGCCATGCTGGACAACCACATCCAGCAGGGCAACGCCCTGGGCATCGACACCAAAAAGATCACCTGGCGGCGGTGCGTGGACATGAACGACCGGCAGCTGAGGAACATTGTGGACGGCCTGGGGGGCCGGATGCAGGGGGTGCCCCGGGAGGACGGCTTTGACATCACCGTGGCCTCCGAAATCATGGCGGTGCTGTGCCTGGCCTCCGATTTGAAGGACCTGAAGGAGCGGCTGGCCCGGATCATCGTGGGCTATACCTATGACGACAAGCCCGTCACCGCCGCCGATCTGAAGGCCCAGGGGGCCATGGCGGCGCTTTTGAAGGACGCCATCAAGCCCAACCTGGTCCAGACCCTGGAGAACACCCCGGCCTTCGTCCACGGCGGGCCCTTCGCCAACATCGCCCACGGATGCAACTCCGTGTCCGCCACCGACACCGCCTTAAAGCTGGCGGACTACGTGGTCACCGAGGCGGGCTTCGGCGCGGACCTGGGGGCGGAGAAGTTTTTGGACATCAAGTGCCGGGCGGCGGGGATGGACCCCAGCGCGGTGGTCATCGTGGCTACGGTGAAGGCGCTGAAATACAACGGCGGCGTGCCAAAAGCCGAGCTGGGGATGGAAAATCTAGAGGCCCTGGAAAAGGGCCTGCCCAACCTGCTCAAGCACGTGGAGAACATCACCCAGGTGTACGGCCTGCCCTGCGTGGTGGCCATCAACCGATTCGTCAACGACACGGACGCCGAGCTGGCTCTCATTGCCGACAAGTGCCGGGAGCTGGGCGTCAACGTGGCCCTGTCCGAGGTGTGGGGCAAGGGCGGCCAGGGTGGCGTCGAGCTGGCCCAGGAGGTGCTGCGCCTGTGCGATCAACCCCATGACTTCCGCTTCGCCTATGAGCTGGACCGGCCCCTGCGGGACAAGATCGAGACCATCGTCAAGCTGATCTACGGCGGGGCCGGGGTGAGCTATTCCGCCGCCGCCACCAAGGAGCTGGACCGGCTGGAGGCCATGGGCTTCGGCGATCTGCCAGTGTGCATGGCTAAGACCCAGTACTCCCTGTCCGACGACCAGACCAAGCTGGGTCGCCCGGAGGGCTTCACTGTCACCGTGTCCAAGGTGAAGGTGTCCGCCGGCGCGGGCTTCGTGGTGGTGCAGACGGGGGACATCATGACCATGCCCGGCCTGCCCAAGGTCCCGGCGGCGGAGAAGATCGACGTGGACGAGAACGGGGTCATCAGCGGGCTGTTCTAAAGCCCCTTTTCCCGACTTTGGGCAAAACGACGATTGACATTTTTCCCCCGGAGGTTATAATAGTCCGCACAGGTGTCAAGACACCCGTGCGGACTATTTTTTGAGAGTTGAGGGATGGATATGGAAAAGCTCAAGGCGTTTTTGAAGCGCAAGGACATTGTGATCTCCGCCAAGCGGTACGGCATCGACGCCCTGGGGGCCATGGCCCAGGGCCTGTTCTGCTCCCTGCTCATCGGCACCATCGTCAAAACCCTGGGGGAGCAGGCGGGGCTGGCGTTTCTGGTGGACGTGGGCAATTACGCCTCCGCCATGAGCGGCGCGGCCATGGCCGTGGCCATCGGCTGGGCGCTGAAGGCGCCCCCCATGGCGCTGTTCTCCCTGGCGACGGTGGGCTACGCCGCCAACGCCCTGGGCAGCGTCACCCTGGATGGCGGCAAGGGCGCCGGCGGGCCGCTGGCGGTGCTGTTCATCGCCATCATCGCCGCCGAGTGCGGCAAGGCCGTGTCCAAGGAGACCAAGGTGGATATTCTGGTCACCCCGCTGGTGACCATTCTGGTGGGCGTGGGGCTGTCCGCTCTGGTGGCCCCGGCCATCGGCACCGCCGCCACCGCCATCGGGGCGGTCACCCGGCTGGCCACCGACGAGCAGCCCCTGCTCATGGGCGTGCTGGTGAGCGTGGTCATCGGCATGGCCCTGACCCTGCCCATCTCCTCCGCCGCCATCTGCGCAGCCTTCAGCCTGACGGGACTGGCGGGGGGCGCGGCGGTGGCGGGCTGCTGCGCCAATATGGTGGGCTTCGCCGTGCTGTCCTTCCGGGAGAACGGCTGGGGCGGCCTGGTGAGCCAGGGCATCGGCACCTCCATGTTGCAAATGGGCAACATCGTGAAGAACCCCCGGATTTGGCTGCCCGCCATTTTGACCTCCGCCATCACCGGCCCCATCGCCACCTGCGTGTTCCGGCTGGAGATGAACGGTCCCCCGGTGTCCGCCGGCATGGGCACCTGCGGGCTGGTGGGTCAGATCGGCGTGTGGACGGGCTGGATCGCCCCCAGCGAGCAGGCGGTAGCCAACGGCGCGGCCGCCATCGCTCCCGGAGCCTTTGAGTGGATCGGGCTGATCCTGATCTCCTTCGTGCTGCCCGCCCTGCTTTGCTGGGCCTTCGGGCTGTGGTTCCGGAAAATCGGCTGGATCCGGGAGGGCGACCTGAAACTGGATTGATTTTGCGCTTTAGCGCTCAAAAGAGCTCCGCCTGTCCAGGCGGGGCTTTTTTGATGGTTTCGACAAAGAAACCCCGCCCCAAGCCGGAAAAAAGGTGGAAAAAAGGTGCGAATCAGCTTGACGGGCCCGCTCTGGTATGCTATAATTTCAAATTGCGTTGATATGCGAAAGGGGGTCTGTCCGATGCTGAGCGAACTGGAGAACGCGTCCAAGGTCGTGGGCGTCAAGCAGGTCCGCCGGGCGCTGGCGGGGGGCCGCGTGAAGCGGCTGTACCTGGCTAAGGACGCCGACCCCCAGCTCACCGCTCCCCTGGAGCGCCAGGCGGCGGAGGCGGGCGTAGAGACCATCTGGGCCGACGCCATGAAGGCCCTGGGGCGGGCCTGCGGCATCTCCGTGGGGACCGCGTGCGCGGCCGTCGTGAGCAGCGTCTAAACTTTTTCTGTTTTTAACGAATAATCTCCGGAGCGTTCGTTAAAATATATATTCATTGAAAGGAGGAAAATCATGCCTACTTTTAACCAACTGGTCCGCAAGGGCCGCGAGAAGAGCACCTACAAGTCCAACTCTCCCGCCATGCAGCACGGTCTGAACACCCTGAAGAACAAGGAGACCGACCTGCCCTCTCCTCAGAAGCGGGGCGTGTGCACCGCCGTTCGTACTTCCACCCCGAAGAAGCCGAACTCCGCGCTTCGTAAGATCGCCCGTGTGCGCCTGACCAACGGCTACGAGGTCACCGCCTATATCCCCGGCGTGGGCCACAACCTGCAGGAGCACTCCGTGGTCATGATCCGCGGCGGCCGTGTCAAGGACCTGCCCGGCGTTCGTTACCACATCATCCGCGGCACGCTGGACACCCAGGGCGTCAACGGCCGGATGCAGGCCCGCTCCAAGTACGGCGCCAAGCGGCCCAAGGCTGCCAAGAAGAAGTAATTCTTCACCCACAACGAGTTTTGCGCACACGCGCAAGGCAAACCCGCCTTGCCGAGCGTTTACCATAATCCCCATTACGGGGCCCCCGCAAAAGCGGTCTTCAGCTTTTGGGGGGAGAGGAGAAGGGAACCTGCGGATATGGAGCTTTCAGCGCCCTTTAAGCTGGAAGCGGAATGGAGCAGGTTTCCTTCGACGAGGGCGCGTCTCGGACAGGCATTGTACGGAGATGTTTTTGAGCCTTCATGGCTTGAAAAACTTCGAGTACCTATGAATTCTAATTCTATATAGAAGGAGGGAAGCGAAGTGCCCAGAAGAGGAAACGTACCCAAGCGGGAAGTTCTGCCCGACCCGCTGTATAATTCCGTCTTAGTCACTAAGCTCGTCAACAGCATCATGCTGGACGGCAAGAAGGGCGTAGCCCAGAAGGTCGTCTACGGTGCTTTTGACATCATCAAGGACAAGACCGGCAAGGAGCCCCTTGAGGTCTTTAACACCGCCATTGAGAACATCATGCCTTCCCTGGAGACCAAATCCCGCCGTGTGGGCGGCTCCACCTATCAGGTCCCCATGGAGGTCCGCCCCGAGCGCCGTCAGACCCTGGGTCTGCGCTGGCTGACCAGCTACTCCCGCAACCGCGGCGAGAAGACCATGAAGGAGCGGCTGGCGGGCGAGATCATGGACGCGGCCAACAACACCGGGTCCGCCGTGAAGAAGCGGGAGGACACCCACAAGATGGCCGAGGCCAACAAGGCGTTCGCCCACTACCGCTGGTAAGGACGGAGGCAAACTGAACCAATATGGCAAGAAAAGTAACTCTGGAAAACACCCGTAATATCGGCATCATGGCCCATATCGACGCCGGTAAGACCACCACCACCGAGCGCATTCTGTACTACACCGGCGTGAACTACAAGATCGGTGAGACCCATGACGGCACCGCCACCATGGACTGGATGGCTCAGGAGCAGGAGCGCGGCATCAC